>Ga0137408_1015078_pt1 | contig 16235 bp, 14 predicted proteins | sample CZOMad2_2_16fung_FD_141241 | JGI IMG/M metagenome (GOLD analysis project Ga0137408, IMG submission 141241) | Vadose zone soil fungal communities from Angelo Coast Range Reserve, California, USA - CZOMad2_2_16fungal (PacBio error correction) | ecosystem: Environmental > Terrestrial > Soil >...
GGGGTCTCTCCACTTCGCCTCAGTCGCAAAGCTCCTTCGTCTTCGGTCGAGATGACAGGGGGGTGGGGTGTGCTTTCATTTGATATTTTGCGTTTGTTCTGGAAACAGGTTGCTCTCGGATTCTAAAGCACAGATATGTCGCGCCTACAGCGCTGGGGGGAATCATGTTGCTACGTAAGATGCAGATAAATAGAAGAGAACTCCGAGAGTCGTGAAAACGCCTTGACGCGGCATGGCTGAGGGAAACATCTTCGGGGTCTCTCCACTCCGCCTCAGTCGCAGAGCTCCTTCGTCTTCGGTCGAGATGACAGGGGAGTTTGGTGCAATTAAGGTGTGATTTTTTCTGCTGCGCTCATTTACAGAGGTCCTGTCGGGCAACCGCTTGGCCGTTTTTGTAGTCTATGTGAGAAGCATTCGAAGTGGCGGAGGGCCGGAAAGATTCCTGGTTGCGTGTGGGTCTTGTGCGTATGTAGCTGCTCAAGCGAGAGAGTGTGATTAGCGTCAGGACAAGGAACTGGACTGCGGCCACGCTTTTGCTGGCTGCGATTTGCCTCGGCGGTTCCGGCCGGCGGGTCGAGGGACAGCTCCGTTGGTCTGATCCTCCCCCGAAGGCGCCCATGCGACTGCGTCTGGTTGCGCTGGCCCTCTCTCTTCCCCGCTCCAGCTACTTCAAGAGCTATGAAGTGTTTGTTGCCGAAATGCCGGTTAGCCACGAGGAGTGGAGTCCCATCAAGCTCGTCTTCTACTTCCTTCCCTATGAACCAAAACTCTCGGAATCCGGCTTTGATTACTTGGTGGTCCATGAAGTCTCAGCGGCGCGCGATGAAAAGTGCGACCAGACGGTGGAACAGATGACCGCTAGAGAACAGCCCGACCGGCACGAGCCGTTGGTTTATTCCCGCAACGTGCCCAGAGAGGACCTGGATCGCAGGCGTATTCCACTGCCTTGCTACGAAACCAATGCCTACGAATACATAAAATCCAGCTACGAACCTGTGCCTGCCACTCCGCTCTCAAAACCGCATGGACCAGTCCTTACCCCCCGTCCGCACCCCTAGCTGACGTTGGTTGATTGTGCGTTACCCGGCCTCCCACTCTCTGCGTGCACCGCGTCCCTGTGGTGAAGAATTTCTTCGCGAATCCATGTTTGTCCGCGTGACAACCGTTAGGAATCATGCCGTCTCTCCGAACACAGCCCAAATACTGCGTACAAACGGCGAGTCTCACGCTATGATAAAAATACCCTTCGCCGTGCCGTCCGCATTCAATCCCGAAGCCGCTGTCGCGCCCGCGCGTCCTCTTCCGACTTTACACCAGTTCTTTGCTCCGGGAGGGCTGCTCAGCCAGGCGCATCCTCATTATGAGTTTCGCCGCGGCCAGCTTCAGATGGCGGAAGCGGTGGAGCAGGCGCTGGCCAATCGCAAACATCTGATCGTGGAGGCCGGCACCGGCACGGGCAAGACCCTGGCCTACCTGCTGCCGGTGATTCGCAGCGGCAAGCGTGTGGTCATCTCTACCGGCACAAAGAACCTCCAGGAGCAGCTGTTTTTCAAGGACGTCCCTTTTCTGGAGCAACATCTTTTTGGTGGAACCCCAGGCAAGCTGCGCGTCTGCTACATGAAAGGACGCAACAATTATCTCTGCCGGCAAAAACTTTATGACCTGACCAACCAGCCGGTCCTGAACGGCCTACAGGAGATTGACCAGTATCGGCAGATCGCGGAGTGGGAGCCGGACACTGAGAGCGGAGACCGCGCCGAACTGAAAGGGCTGCCGGAAAACACACAGCTCTGGCAAAAACTCGACGCCCGCACCGAACGCTGCACCGGGCAAAAATGCGCGCAGTGGGACCGCTGCTTTATCACGGAGATGCATCGGCGCGCGGCGGAGAGCGACATCATCATCGTGAACCACCATCTCTTCTTTGCCGACCTGGCGCTACGGCAATCCGGCGCGCCGGACGCTGGTATCCTTCCGGAATTTGCGGCGGTGATTTTTGATGAAGCGCACGAACTGGAAGATGTGGCCGGCAGCTACTTTGGCATCAGCGTGAGCAACCTGCGCTTTGAAGAGCTGGCCCGCGACATTGAAGCCACGTTGCAGCAGAAGAAAGCCATCTCCGCCGGCCTTTTGCAGGCGCTGGCCAAGCTGCGCGAACGGGCGCGGTTTTTCTTCGGCTTGCTGCCGGCCGGCCAGGGCCGCGCCGCTTTTGCCAATCGTGAAGAGTTCCTGGAGAAAAACGGCGAAGACTATGACTCAATCATGCAGTCTCTGGGCAGGGTTTTCTCCGAGCTTGAGATGCTGCCGCAGAAGCCTGATGAAGTCTTCAACTTCAGCCGCCGCGCGCAGGAACTTCAGGCACAGCTGGCGTACATCATGGAGTCAACAGACAAGAACACGGTCTTCTGGATCGAGTGGCGTGGCGAAGCGCGCAAGACCCGAAGCGGGCAGACGCACATCGTCTTGCAGGCCACGCCGATTGATGTTTCGCAAATCCTGAAACAGAAACTTTTTGAGACCGTGGACACCGCGGTGTTGACTTCCGCAACACTGGCCGTGGCGGGAAATCCTGATCACAGCAACTTTGAATACATACGCCAGCGCGTGGGATTGGACCACGCACGCGAACTGGTGGTGCCTTCGCATTTCAATTACAGCAAGCAGGCGGTCCTTTATGTTCCACAGGAGATGCCTGATCCCCGCACGCCGGCTTTCGCGCGCAGCGCCGCGGAGAAGATCCGCCGGCTGCTGGAGATCAGCCAGGGGCGCGCTTTCTGCCTGTTCACCAGCTACGCGCAGATGCATGACATCCATGACCGCCTGCTGGGAGAACTTCCATTCCCCATGCTGCTGCAAGGCTCCGCGCCCAAGAACGCGTTGCTGGAAGAGTTTCGCCTGACGCCCCATGCGGTGCTGTTTGCCACGTCATCTTTCTGGCAAGGTGTTGATGTGCAAGGCGATCAGCTAAGCTGCGTCATTATCGACCGGCTACCTTTCGCTGTGCCGAATGATCCAGTGGTGGCGGCGCGCGTCAGCGCCATCAACGATGCGGGTGGCAATGCATTCTTTGAGTACCAGGTGCCGTCGGCGGTGATCTCGCTGAAGCAAGGTTTCGGGCGCCTGATCCGCTCGGTGAAAGACCGCGGATTGCTGTCGCTGCTGGATAACCGCGTCCTGAAGCAACGCTATGGAAAAGTTTTCATCGATAGTCTGCCCGCGTATAAGAAGACCACGGACTTGGCTGAGGTGGAGAAGTTTTTTGATGCTGCACCAGGTGGAATCGTCAGTGATCAGCAATAACCTTCCGAGTTGAATTCGATATGAAACACATTTCCCCAGGTTGCGCAATCCTGGTCCAGGCACCCCACTCCACTCCGGCGTGACGGTCTTGCACTCCATGCTTTTTTACCCCGCTCCCCTCGTCACCACCTTACAAAAAGCGCACTATATGCAAATGTAGTCTCAGGAAACACAAACATAGTCCCAGGAACGCAGGCAGAGTTGGGTTATTCTTTTTCTTCGCCATGATACCGCACATTTCCGTTGGCAAAATCAATCGCAAAAATGGAACGATGCCGAAAGAAGAGTTGTACGCTGGGAACAAGGCGCTTCCCAAAATGGTAAAGACGCCCCGGCGATTGCGGATAGCTCGCGGGCTACGCCAAAGAGTTTAGGCTATTCGTATCTATATTAGGAAAAACAGAATTCCATGAAACGATTTCTGATCTAAGATCACTAGTACTTAAGGTCGGGGTATAAGCGAGAAGGCATAATTTTTTTGAGTAAGAAGGAACAGAATGCAACGAGTATGCCTTTTGATTTGGATGGCTCTTCTGTTGTTGCCGCTGGGTAGCGCGGCCTGGGGTCAGAACCAGAAGATGACACACGAAGAAGATGCGGCGGGTAGGTTTCGTGTAATTCCGCCAACAGCACCGGCTCTCCATGGGATCAAAGTCCTAGAGTCTGGCTTTGATCCTGAAACCAAAACCCTGAAATTGGTGTTTTTGAATGACCGTGCGGCGGACATCACCGCATATCATTACTGCTATATGATCCAATCGGCAAATCCCAGGGTCGCCGGAGAGCAATGCCAACTCGTCGATGCCTTGGACGCCGTACTCACGATGCGCGTTGAAAAATGGCCTCCAGGAACAAAGCTCCTTGGCCCTGCTGCTAGTTTTATCCATCCGGGGGAAAAGCGGGAGATTGAAGAGCAGATCGGATGGAATGACAGCATCTATGGTGGTTCGATCTATGTGGATGAAGTGGCTTGGTCGGATAGCGCCGTTGAGGGGCCAGGGCAGTTCATTGTGGCGGAGCGCACAGCGGAACTCAAAGAGCGTGAGTTTGTATCTAATACAGTCAAAGATGCACTCGCAGGCGGCCTGGAACCGATGCTGATGGCATCCATTATTACAACACTCAAGGAAACGTTGCAGCAAGAGAGGCAACATGGATACGAAAAGGACCACTGTGATGCTTGTGCGGGGGAAAGACTCACCGTTCTGGTTGACGCCATCTACTCCCTAGAGCACCCAGGAAGATATTCCGGACGGAGCGACGATAAATTTGTTCCCGCCAATCAAAGTGAATTCTTGAACCAGTTCCTCATCCGGCATCAGTCTTTTTCAGAAGAGACCAGCAAGCATGTGTCTCTGCGAAAGGTGGATGCCCAATGAAACGAACCATTATCGTTTTAGTGTTGTTGTTTTTCCGGTTCAGTCCGCTGTATGGACAACTCTGTCGGGACTCAGATCGTACTAAGTTTACACAACCCACGAACAAGGACACCAAAGAGCACATTACAGGTGATCACCATTTTGATTCCTTTTTTGGTACGGTATGCCGTTACCAGTCAACCGCGCCGGAGCCATCCCAGTTTTGTGACGTGCTTTCCGCAACCGACGCTAGCGCCACTCCTTTTGAGTCCGGAGACACAACACCTATACTGCACAGTCATTTCATTGGCTCAGACGCCAAGGGTGGCCAGCAAACTGGAGTGAATGGCGCGACGGCAACCACGTCAGGATTAACGGCGGCGGCGGTACTGGATTGTGTTATTAGCTGTGCTGTTGAATTATCGATCAGCGGCTCTGACAATGGCGTTGGACTCACGGTCAAATTTCCTGCCAGCCCTGTATGGTCAAAAACAGCAACGACAACTGGAATTTCCTGTGGCCCAATCCTTGACCCTACTTTTAACCCTGGCGGCGGTGGCGGCGACTGCGAGCAAGACCTGGGGGACGGAAGCGGATTCATGCCCCTGCAAACCTGCGGTGATACCAGCCCGATCCTCATTGACACGGAAGGCGAAGGTTTTCATCTGACCTCCGCTGAGAATGGTGTGATGTTCGATATTCGCGGTGACGGTCATCCGGTCAAAATTGCGTGGACTGCTCCTGGCTCCCACAATGCTTTTTTGGTCCTGGACCGAGATGGCAGTGGAAGCATCACCAGCGGCAAAGAGCTGTTCGGGAACTTCACAACGCAACCCAAGAATAACCATCCCAATGGTTTTTTGGCCTTGGCCGAATATGACAAACCAGAAAATGGCGGCAATGGTGACGGCGTAATGGATGAGCAGGACGCAATCTTTTCGCGCTTGCGCCTGTGGATCGACGCCAGCCATGATGGCATTTCACAATCCAGTGAATTCCACACACTGCCAGAATGGGGCATACACTCATTGAGTTTAAGCTACTTTGACTCCAATAAAACGGACGAATTCGGGAACCGGCTGCGCTACAAAGCCCGCGTCAACCCGCGCAAGGAGCATCGTGATGGCCGTGACGAAAAAGAATCCGGAGAAGTTGGGCGCTGGGCCTATGATGTTTTCTTTGTAACCAAGTAAGGCGAAGTTTTTCTCCGTCTGTACTATTTGAGTGCGGTATTCCGCAAAGGCCTGCTGTGTGGTGGACACACCTTAGCAGGTCTTTATATTTACGTTCTGTGCGCTCCACAGACTGCTCCCCGACCAGGGTCGCAAAAGACTACAGAGTGTCGTGGCCGACATTCAATTGAGCATTTGACCGATGGCTTCACAGGAGCATCGATTAGCCACTTGTCGTATTGGCCAGACCGAGAAGGGGGCTTAAGTACTTAAGAATCCGGCCGATATCTTCAATAGCTACGCTTGTTTCTATGGAAACCACAGCCCTTACCGCGCTAGTGCTTTGCAGTGAGCCCCGGACCCTCCGCGTACTTGGCGGGCCTTTGGAAGCGCGCAAGGTCTCAAGACATGTTGCCACCAGCCCCGCCATGGCGCTGGAAAAACTAGCCTCGCGCAAATTTGACCTTCTGATCGTGGACCTGGACAGCACCGAAAAGAATTGGCTCGCCGATTTCTACAAGGTGAATGGGTGCTGCCACGACATTACCGTGATCGCTATCGCCCAAGACGCGGAAACCCTGGGGAACCTTGACCGGAAGAGGGCCCGGTTTACCTTGCAGAAACCTCTTGACGCCGGAATTACCAGCAGGGCCATTGACACGGCATGCAACACCATCCTGGTGGGACGCCGGCCTGCTTTCCGCTACACCACCAGCCTTCCTGTGCTGGCCGTGCTGCTGGACAAAGGCAAAGAAAGAAAACTCCCCAAGGCCATGCTGAGGAACATCAGTTATACCGGAGCCAGCATTGATTCGAGCTTCACGCTTCCCATCGGCGAGACTATTTCTCTGCGCTTTTGTTTTCCGGAAAACGGCCTGCCATTTCAGGGAACAGGTAAGGTCATATGGAGTGACAGTCTGGGGCACTGCGGCATTGAGTTCCAACACGTTTCCGAGCAGCACTTCAGCGCCTTGCGCGATTGGCTGACCAGCAAAGCCGAGGAATCCAGCGTGCCCGCGGCCGGGTATCCCGTGGTTCCCAGCAGCAGGCCCATCTCGCGGTTCGACTTTTAAGCCCAACAAATGCGGCTCCAGCGTTGCTGTGCTGGAAAAGACTCACCGCCGGGGGCGGCGGTGCCACACGGCTCTCGGAGTACCAAGCACAATGAACAACGAAAAGTTTGTGGCCCAGCCGCCCTCGGCTGGGTTTAGGCACCATAAAACTGAAGGGTACATCTGCGTAGGAACCGCTCTAATGCGACGCGGCAAACGCGCTCACCTGATCGAGCACCCGGTCCAGGTCAGTGCGCGTGAGCAGACGCCCATTCATGATCACGGCCCAAATCTTACGCGTGTTCCTGATGTCTTGCAGAGGATTCGCCTCCAGCAAAACTAAATTTGCCAGCTTGTTCTTTGCTACGGTGCCGGTTTCATTTTGCAATCCAAGAAACTCAGCCGGGTTGCGGGTGGCAGTCTGCAATGCCTCCATGGGGGAGAGGCCCGCCTGCACAAAGTATTCCAGCTCCTGGTGAAGACTGAATCCGGGCAGAACGTCAACGGCGGCGGCAGTATCGGTTCCGGCCAGCAAAGGAACGCCAGCACGATGCATAGCGCCCACGATCTCAAGTTCCTTGTGCACGAATTCCCGCCGTACGGAAACGGGGTCCGTGTCCAGGTCCTTGATGATGCCCTTGATAAAGCTGGGCCAGGACTTTTGCTGCCAGGACGCGGGCGCGTACTTCAGCAGAGGATCGTGGCTGAAATCAATATCGTCAACGAGCCATTGTCCCCGCTCCCATACCAAGGTGGGCACTTGCCAGGTGCGGCTGCGCGCAAAGCGGGCGATCAGCGCGGCACATCTCGCGCCGTCGTAAGTTTCCAGAAAACGCTTTGGCCCTTTTTTGCCTTTAAGAAATTCATCTTCAACCTTGGCCGGGGCGCAACCTTCAAAGACTCCGGTCAGGTGCTCAATGCTTTTCTGTCCGGCGTCGGAGGCTTCTACGGCACGAATAGCATCGGGAACATGGCCGGCAAAAACCAGGCCCTGCTTTTTGGCTTCTTCCACAACGGCAAAATATGCAGCGCGGGGAATAAACGATTGGATCTTGATGAAGTCAACGCCCTTCGCTTTCAACTCATCCACCGCTTTTCTTCCTTCGTCCGGCGTGGCGATGGAAAGCGAACTAGGGAAGCGCGACTTTGGCCCATCCAGCATAGGCCCGGCGATCACCATGCGCGGTCCCAACAGAGTTCCCGCGGAGATTTCCCGTTTCCACGCCAGCAGCGTATCCAGATCACCGCCCATGTCCCGCACGCCGGTCACCCCATTGGCGACAAACAAGGGCAGGCTGACCTCGCGGCCTCCGGGTATCCATTCACCAAAGATGGTGTGGACATGCATGTCCCACAGGCCGGGGATGAGGAATTTGCCGCTGGCATCTATAATTTTTGCGCCTTGGGGGATTTTTGCGTCTTTGGGGAGCTTCGACTTGGCGGTTTTTTCAATCTTGACGATGCGGTCGCCACGGACCGTGACGGTCATGTCGGGCTGGACCGGTGATCCAGTTGCGTCGATGAGGTTGACATGCGTGATGGTAAGCAGGGCTTCTTGAGGATTACCTTGCGCTAACATCGTCAGCGCCGTAAGAATTATGAGGAAAGCTATTAGGGGGACCTTTTTCACATCAACTCCAATGCGTTGCCCGCAAGTATACGTGGCTTAGTCAATCATGTGCAGTCCGCATTATGCGGCGGACGAAATCTTGCTGATATTACGGTATTTGACTATAATGACTATTATGACTATCTAGGAGATATATCCTCATGGATACACATGAATGGACCGTGGCCGAAGCAAAAGCAAAGTTCAGTGAAGTGATTGATCGCGCGCAATCTGATGGCCCGCAGACCATCACCAGAAACGGCCGCACCACGGCGGTTATCGTGGCGGCGGAAGAATGGGCGAAGAAAACCAAGCGCAAGGGCACTCTGGCCGACTTTCTTGCGGCGTCGCCACTCCGGGGTTCTGGCGTGCGCATCAAACGCCTTCGTGGCCGCCTGCGCAAGGTTGAGTTATGAGCCTTTTGCTGGATACCAATGTTCTTTCCGAAGGGATGAAACCGCGGCCCAATGCAGGCGTGGTAACTTGGCTGGCGACCGTGGATGAGGACCGCGTCTACATCAGCGTGGTTACCCTCACCGAACTGCGGTATGGAACCGAACGAATGGCCGCGGGCAGCCGGAGCAAACGTCTTGAGGATTGGCTACAGAGTGAACTGCCCATAAGATTTGACGGGCGCATTCTGCCAGTGGACGAAACAATCGCGGATGCCAGCGGCCGGATCGTCGCGCGTAGTGAGGCCGCAGGCCGGCCCATCGAGGCCATTGACGCGTTCCTCGCCGCTACAGCCGAGGTTCACCGGCTGACACTCGTTACCCGGAACCAATCGGACTTTCAGGCTGTCTTGAAGACCACCTTGAACCCATGGACGTAGCACCGGCCCTTGACCTGTTCATAACTCACTCCACGAACATGCAATCCCCATAGGAAAAGAACCGGTACTTCTCCTTCACCGCATGCGCGTAGGCCCGCAAAACATTTTCCCGTCCGGCAAAAGCGGACACCAGCATCAACAACGTCGATTTGGGTAGATGGAAGTTGGTCAGTATCGCGCCGATCACGCGGAACTGAAAGCCAGGATAAATAAAGATTTCGGCTTCGCCCGAACCGGGGCTGATCTGTCCAAGCGCATTTTGTGCTGCCGCATATTCGAGCGTACGAACTGTAGTCGTCCCCACCGCCACGATCCTGCGACGCTGTTGCAAAGCCCGGTTGATCTGTGCGGCCACAGTCTCAGAAATGTGAAAGCTCTCACGATGCATCTTGTGCTCTTCTATGTTTTCCACGTGCACCGGCTGAAACGTTCCCAAGCCGACATGCAAAGTAATCTCGGCAACTTCGATTCCCTTGTGGCGAATCTGCCCTAGTACTTCCGGGGTGAAATGCAATCCGGCGGTGGGAGCGGCAACGCTGCCTCGGGCGTCGGGGCGTGCGTAGACGGTCTGGTAGCGTTCGCGGTCTTCGGCGCGGTCTTTGGTACAGCGGCCCCCCAGCGGATTTGAACGTCCAATGTAGGGCGGCAGCGGAACGTGTCCCAGCTTTTCCAGCAGAGCAAAAAAATCCGGTACTGGAGCAAAACGCAGGGTCCGCTCACCAAAGTCGCCGCGGGCGATGACCTCCGCGGTCAACTCCGCGCGCGTTGGTAAAGTCGCAGGAGCCGGACCAGAAGTAGCCCCGGCATCCGAACTTTCAAAATAAATCTTCTCGCCCACGCCGATCTTTCTTCCCGGACGCACCAGCGCCTGCCACTCCAGCGGCCCAAGCTGGCGGGTCAGCAGGACCTCAACCCGGCCATGCAGGAAATCCCGTGCTGCCGGGTTTCGCGGGCTGACAGACTGGGCTTGCAGGCCGGCACGGCGGCCAAAGAGACGGGCGGGAAAGACACGGCTGTTGTTCAGCACCAGCAGATCATCGGCGCGAAGCAGGCCAGGAAAATCGGCAAATCTGGCGTCCTGGAACCGCCCTGAGTCCCGCTGCACGTGGAGCAGGCGGGAAGCGCTGCGGTCCGGCAGGGGCTCCTGGGCAATTAATTCTTCGTGAAGATCAAAATCAAAGTCTGAAACCAGCACTTCTTGGATTATATTTGGTACAAGCTCCCCCTTGGGTTTCAACCAATACTGAGAATCTTCCCTGTAGCCTGGGATCGACAAGGCAGGACCTGCGCATGGCTGATGACAACGAAATCCGCATTCGCCGGGAAGTCTGCCGCATCGGGAAAATGCTGCACCAGAGCAGCTTTGTGGCCGGGTGTGACGGCAATATCTCCGCGCGTCTGGGGCAAGACCTGATACTCGGCACGCCGACCGGCATCTCCAAAGGCATGATGGAGCCGGAAGACCTGGTGGTGGTGGACATGGAAGGCCACCAGCGCCGCGGGCAGCGATATCCCTCCAGCGAACTGGCGATGCACTTGCTTTTCTACCGCCTGCGTCCGGATGTACGCGCGGTGGTGCACGCGCATCCGCCAACCGCTACGGGCTTTGCCGCTGCCGGGATCGCCCTGGACGAGCCCCTGGTAGCGGAGGTGGTAGTCACTTTCGGGAGCATCCCGCTTGCCGGGTACGGTACGCCCGGAACATCAGAGCTGGCGTCCACGCTTACGCCTCTCATTCCGGAGCATGATGCCATCCTGATGGCCAACCACGGAGTGGTCACTTGCGGCCAAGACCTGCTGGATGCTTATATGAAGATGGAAAAAGTGGAGCACTATGCCAGGATCGTCGCCGTGGCGCGGCAGCTTGGACCAACCCAGCCGCTCAATCAGGAACAGGTCCGCAAACTCATGAAGGCGCGGGAAAGTTACGCGGGCAACAAACAGCGCGTGCCTTCAGATCTGGATTGATGCAAACAACGATTGCTGCAAACAACCAGGGCGGCCTGCAAAGGCCGCCCTGGTTCGGAACATTTTTAGAACTTACACGATTTCTACGTTCTCTGCCTGCCAGCCCTTGGGACCTTTGACGACGTTAAATCGTACTGGTTGGCCTTCTTTCAAACTGCGAAATCCATTCGACTGAATCGCCGAAAAGTGGACGAAAACATCTTCACCGTTTTCCCTGGAGATAAAGCCATAACCCTTGGCGTCATTGAACCACTTTACTGTTCCTTGTTCCATGTTGGTACACGCATTCCTTGTTTCTGAAATTTGCGCCTTTCTGAGGTAGTGCAGGCAGGTTTGCTGAGGGTGCAGCGCTGCTGTACAAACGCCTTTGAAACAACGCAGCGACATTATAACCTTGAGAATCCCGAACTTGCATCTACTAAATAAGTTTAATCTTAGAATTGTTGGCAATGCGCTTATGATAACTTAACAGTTCATCCAAATGATTGTAGGCACAGGAGTTGACGTTACCGATGTGGCCCGGATCAAGGCCGCTGTGGATCGCTTTGGGAACCGTTTTTTGAAACGTGTCTTCACTCCAGAGGAAGTCCGGTACTGCCTTGCCAAGGCGAATCCAGCCGAACGTTTGGCTGCACGGTTTGCCGCGAAAGAAGCCGGGATGAAAGCAATCGGCACCGGATTGCGCAACGGAGTAACGTGGCAGGACGTGGAAGTTTTACGCCGACCAGGTGGTCGCCCTATGCTGCGGTTCAGTGGCAAAGCAGCCGAGATCGCCGCCCAGCTAGGATGCGAACGGGCCCACTTGTCTCTATCCCACACCGCCGAACAAGCGATCGCTTTTGTAATATTGGAATCCTAAAAAGGAAATCCCAGATTAAATGACCCAAGCAGCACTTATTCCCGAGCCGCAGCCTGTTCGCGCACCTATGGCTCCGCGCGCCGTGATGCTGGCGGTGGCGCTGGTGAGCTTTGCCAGCCTGTTGCTGGAACTGGCTTTGACGCGCCTGTTCAGCGTGGTGCTCTTCTATCACTTTGCTTTCTTCGCCATCTCCGTGGCGCTCCTGGGACTTGGCTCCGGCGGCGTCTTTGCCCACATTCGCAGGGAATGGTTGCAGCGGTTTGATATTCGTCCGCTCGGGGCCTGGCTTTGCATTTTTAACTCAATTTTCATATTGGCCGCGGTGGAAGTCGTTCTGCATACTCCGGTTTCGCTCGAAGTTACCGGCGCGAACTTTGGCAAGCTCAGCGTCATCTATGTGGTGGCCGCGGTTCCGTTCTTTTTTACCGGGCTGCTTTTCTCCGTGCTGTTTGCCCGCTCCACCGATGCCATCTCCCATCTTTACGGCGCCGACCTGGCCGGTGGAGCATCAGCATGCCTGGCGGTGGTGCCGCTGCTGAACTGGATCGGCGCACCCAACGCCTTGTTACTTGCGTCTGCAACCATGGCGGTGGCAGCTGCGCTCTGGGCGCCCAAGATCAAGCTTCGCCCAGTGGCTTATGCGCTGGCCGCGATCTTTGCGGCGTTGATGGTCGCGAACCATTCCGGCCGCCTTGTAGATGTCATCTATGCCAAGGGCGTTTTGCGCGATCCCAAGTGGGTGGAGTTTGCCCGCTGGAATGCGATCTCCCGCATTGAAGTTAACAACCAGAACGGCGCGCGTTACATTGTGATTGACGCTGACGCCACAACGGCCATCATGAATGCCGACCCCGCCGCATGGGACCGCGAGCAACCGGGAAACCCCACGCCCGTCCATACCGGACTGCCGGCCGTGCCGGGCTTCAACTGGAAGAAGAGCTTGATGTCGGCGGCGCCGTCTGTGGCCAACGTGCTGCGACCGCAGGGAGCGTTTGCCATCATCGGCCCAGGCGGCGGCGTGGACGTGATGCGCGCCGTGGCCAACGGCAGTCCCAGCGTCACGGGCATTGAGATCAACCCGACAATTATTCGTGACGTGATGCGCGGCCAGTACGCTGACTACTCCTATCATCTGTACGACCGACCGCAAGTGGAAATTCACGTCCAGGACGGGCGCTCTTACATCCGCAGCTCCACCGCGAAATATGACGTTGTGCAAATGACGCTGGTGGATACATGGGCTTCCACCGCCGCGGGCGCTTTTGCTCTGAGTGAAAACAATCTGTACACGGTGGAGGCATTCGACGAATACTTTGACCACCTGAAGCCCGACGGCATGATTGCCATTACCCGCTGGGAGTTCCACGAGCCGCGCGAGGCTCTGCGCGTGGTTTCACAGGCCATGGAAGCATTGCACAAGATCGGCGTGGCTGATCCACGGGAGCACTTTATAATCGTCGCCGACGGCAACCTTGATGAAGACGGCCGGCCGGTATTGGTGCTGGCGAAGAAGTCTCCCTTCACGCAGGCTGAATACGCGCTGGTCGCGGCCCATGAAAGGTCCAACCATAATCTGGTGTGGCTGAATCCTCCCAGCAATTTCACCTATTTCACCAGCAAGCAGGCGCGAGACAGGCAGGGGAGTTCACCCGTGCGGGACCTTCCTCCCGCCGCGGACGCCTTCCGCCGGCTGATTGACTCCAATGATCCCCGGCAGTTTGCCCGCGACTACACATACAACGTGGCCCCGGTCAGTGATAGCGCGCCTTTCTTCTTTTTTACCCTGAAGACCGGATATGTCATCCGGAACATCATGGCCGGAACCGGCCGCGGCATGGACTGGCGCATCAACCTGGGCGTGGTAGTGTTGGGGATGTTGCTGATTATCTCGGCGATCGCGGTCCTGGCTTTCCTGGTGCTTCCACTAGCACTCCACCGGCGCGGCTCCGGGGCAGGACCAAAGACCAAGCTGATGGCGCTGCTCTACTTTATCGCCGTGGGGTTTGGCTACATCCTGGTGGAAATTTCGCTGATTCAGCGGTTCGTACTCTTTCTTGGCCATCCCACCTACGCGCTGACCGTGGTGGTGTTTCTGCTTTTGCTCTCCAGCGGCGCGGGCAGCGTGGCGGCGCGTCGATGGATCTCCAATAGCATGAAGATTCAGCAACTCCTGGGCTTGATCGCCATTCTGATCGCGCTGCATGTGCTCTTGCTGCCTGGGCTGCTCTCTGCCGCCGTGGGCCTGCCTTTCGCCGTGAAGTTACTGATCAGCGGCTGCGTGCTGGCGCCAGTGGGGTTCCTGATGGGCATGCCGTTCCCCACCGGGCTGCGCCTGGTCGAGACCGTGGAGTGGGCGTGGGCGCTGAATGCAGCCGCCAGCGTAATGGGCTCGGTGATGGCCATGGTCATCGCCATTCATTTTGGCCTGTCTATCACCCTGGCTTGCGCCGCAGTGGCTTATATTCTGGCCGCATTGTGCTCAAATACCTGGAAAGGCCGCCAATTGAACGCTTAGAACTAACGGCTTGTAGGACTTAGCGCCCGTTTCTGTTATATTTTTTGGTCAGGACTAGAGTCAAACTTGCCGAGTCAAAAGCAACTTAGGTGGTCTGAACTCAGGGTCGGGATAACCGTAGTCATCGCCTCGGTTACCCTGGCCTTTCTTGTATTCCTCATGAGCGGCTCCAATGGCTTGTTCACTACAAAAATCACCTTAGTGACCTATTTTGACAACGCCGAAGGAATGCGCGCTGGACAACCGGTTGAACTACAAGGAACGCCGATCGGCAATGTGAAGAGTGTGAGTTTGGTCCCTGGCCGCCCGCTTGCCCCTGTGCAGGTTACCCTGCGGATCAGCAAACAATATCAGGAATTTATCCATCAGGATTCCACCGCCACCATCAAGACCGCCGGGGTACTGGGAGAATCTTTCGTTGACATCGACAGCAGGCAAGCCAAGCTTGGACCGGTAAAAAATGGCGACGAGCTACGGTCCACCAACGCCCCCGGATTGGATGATGTTGTTCGCGCCAGCCAGGGAACACTGCAAAACGTAGACATCCTGGTAAAGCGCCTGGACCGCATTCTGGCAGCGGTGGAATCCGGCAAAGGCACCTTGGGTGAGTTTATCAATGATCCCTCCTTCTTCAACCGCGCGACCACCATCCTTAACCAGGTCCAGGGTCTGCTGAATGACGTGAATGCCGGCAAAGGCACGGTGGGCAAACTTTTTGCCGATGACTCGTTGTATCGCAAAGCGAATGACGCTGTTGACAAGCTGGACCACATGATTGATGAGGTCAACCAAGGCAAAGGCAATCTGGGAAAACTGGTAAAAGACGATTCGCTCTACAACAACGCCAACCAGACCATCGCCAAAGCCAACAAGCTCGTGGATGATCTGAACGCCGGCAAAGGCCCCGCGGGCAAGCTGCTGAAGGATGAAGAGTTTGCCGCCAAGCTGAAGAACACTATCAGCAAACTTTCCGCCATTGCCGACCGCCTGGATGCCGGCGAAGGCACTGCCGGACGTCTCCTGAAAGATCCGTCAATCTACAACAATACCGACCAGATGCTGATCGAAACCAGGAACTTGGTCAAAGCGATTCGTGAAAACCCCAAGAAATATCTCACGATACACTTCAAGGTATTCTAGCGTTGTCGACATGCTCCAAAAATCGTGTGGCAGCCTCATCGGTACATCGTGAGACGAGGCATGCCTCGTCTCTACCTATAGGGAGCTATGCCACACGGCCAACGTAGATGAAACTTACCCACGCCCCAAGCCACGGAGGCTGCTATCGAAGCGCAAATAGCTCGGTCTAATATTGTTTTGTGCATTTTTTACACCGGCCATTTTAAAAAATCGGAAATTTTCGTTTTGAGGCAAATCACCATGCGTATGTTTCAAGTCATCGTCGCCGCGCTGCTACTCACTTCTCTGGGTGCTGCGCAAGCCGGCGGTTCCAAGCAAGGACAGGCCCCCGATGCAACCTCCGCCGCGCTGGACAGAACGGCTGACCCCTGCGTGGATTTCTACCAGTTCGCTTGCGGTGGCTGGGTCAAGAACAATCCCATTCCTTCTG
>Ga0137408_1139673_pt1 | contig 14809 bp, 12 predicted proteins | sample CZOMad2_2_16fung_FD_141241 | JGI IMG/M metagenome (GOLD analysis project Ga0137408, IMG submission 141241) | Vadose zone soil fungal communities from Angelo Coast Range Reserve, California, USA - CZOMad2_2_16fungal (PacBio error correction) | ecosystem: Environmental > Terrestrial > Soil >...
AGTCGACACGCGAATGGCGTTAGTAAATTGCACGGCGAAGTCAGCCGATCGCTTTGGAAAGATGTCTGGGCAGGCGTTCCAATCCACGAAGTGCCGATCACCAGCATCACCAACGGCGTTCACACAAAGACCTGGATGGCACCGGAATTTGCCGCTCTTTATCAAAAGCACCTCGGTGATTGGGAGGACCACCTGACCGAACCGGAATTTTGGCGCGGCGTCATCGATATTCACGACACGCAACTTTGGGAGACGCATCAAACACTCAAACGCCGCCTGATCGATTTTGTCCGTGATCGGGAGCGACAGCGCCGTGAACGCCTGGGGGAATCGCCGGAGTCTATTCGCAAGGTCAACCGGATTCTCGACCCGGAAACATTGACCATTGGATTTGCGCGCCGTTTCGCCACTTACAAGCGCGGCACGCTTTTATTCAGTGACAAGGAGCGATTGAAACGATTGGTGAACGATGCCACGCGCCCGGTGCAGTTCATTTTCGCCGGCAAAGCGCATCCGCGTGATGAAGCAGGCAAGGCACTCATACAGGAAGTTTACCGATTGAGCCGTGAAGCTGGCCTGGAGAATCGCGTCGTTTTTCTGGAAGACTACGACAGCTACATCGCGCGCCGACTTGTGCAGGGAGTGGATCTTTGGCTGAATCATCCGCTGCGTCCGCTGGAAGCAAGCGGCACCAGCGGAATGAAATCGGCGCCGAATGGCGGGATTAACTTGAGCGTACTCGATGGTTGGTGGCGCGAAGGCTACAACGGCAGCAACGGCTGGGCCGTTGGTGCCGAGATCGATAATGGTACCACCGAATTTCAAAACGAAGTGGACACGAGCAGTCTGTATCAATTGCTCGAAAACCAGATCGTGCCGCTGTATTACGCGAAACCAGACGGCAAACTTCCCCTCGCCTGGCTGCAATTAATGCGCGAATCAATTCGCAGCGTCACGCCGGTCTTCAACACGCAACGGATGGTGAAGGAATACACCGAGCAGCTATATATTCCAGCAGCTCAGGCGTACGGGAATTTCTCTCGCGACGGCTGCGGCGCCGCAACGCAACTGAGCCAATGGAAAGCGCGGATGCGCAAGGATTGGTCGCAAGTGCAGATATCCGATGTGCAGGTGGCAAACAAAGATCGGGAAAGTATTTTGGTCGGCGAATCATTGCAGATCAGCGCGCGTGTGCATCTCGGCGCTGTCGACCCGGGCCATGTGCGCGTCGAAGCGTATCACGGCGAAGTCGACGATGGCGACCTCTGCAATCCCACCGCCACCGTGCTAAATCAAAGCAGCCAACCCGACGGCAACGGGAATTACATTTATCAAGGCAGTGTGCCCGCGACCGAAAGCGGCACCTACGGCTTCAGCGTCCGCGTCGTTCCCACTCACCCCTGCCTGATGCAAGCGCACGAACTGCGCCTGATCACCTGGTCGTAGCGGTGTAGCCACGTGCCTATGGCACGTCAGAATAGATTCCGGTTCGTCACGACGAGAGTTGTTTTTCCGGAAAATCAACATGGACCCGTTGACGATGCCTGAGGAAAGAAACTCCGGGATCGACGCCGAATGCGGCAAGATTCAATACAATCATGACAAGGGCGAAAAGATACAGCCCCATTGTCAATCCGATGGCGACATGCATCGCCAAAATGCAAACCAGCCAAAAAAACCGAGTCCTTTTCATCCAAATGAAAACTACATACCCAAGTTCAATCAGACAGATTGAAATACCGAGCACAGGCAAAAGGTATTTGAGTCGAACAAGAATGTCCGGCGGGACGATGGTAAAGGGTGGCCGGGTCAGCGCACGCCATAGATTTGTTCCATCCCACCAGCCGCTGCCCAGGCATTTCGCCAAGCCCCCAAAAAAATAAACAAAGCACAGGTGCAACTGTATGACGCGTCGCCAAAAACCTAAAAGTTGTGGATCCCTGGGTCTTGTTTTGACGAGCCGATGATCAAGGGAGTACCGATCGGGCAGCGGCGACAACATCAAATAAAATAGTCCCGTGGTCAAAAAGTTATCGGCACCGTATGCCAGTAACCCGCCACTTTCAGCCGCGCATAGATGAAGAAACCAGGCAATGATGGCTGCTGGGCGACAGAAAAGACCGGGTAACAAAAGAAGTCCCATGCAAAGCAAGCATGCCCAGGCAATAGAAAGCATTGCCTCTTCGCCAATGCCGATGTGGTTTCCGAGAACGACAAGCCAGCCCAGTTTTGGAATAAGCGGACTATCGAAGGAGGTAATGGCGTCGCCCAACTCGCGGCTAACAAGACCTTTACCAGTGCTAGCAAACAAGTATTGCCAGTCACTTCTCAGGAACAGCGCATAAACAGCTACTTGCAGCCCCAGGCCGATACGCAAAAAGGTAAGCCACTTGTCGCTTTCCAGTGGAAACAGAAAGCCCTCCAAACGCATCCACGATCTTCGCAGCATATCAGGTGCTGTAGTGTCCGCTGTCCTCAGCGGATTTCCCCGGCTGCACATTGCCCGATGCGCTGAGGACAGCGCACCCTACAGCCAAAATCCGGCGCATTGGTGCGAGCCATCGCTCTGTGTTCCTATCCGTGTTATCCGTGCCATCAGTGGTTCCTCTACCGGTTCCCTTCTTGACGAAGGCTGAAGTCGTAGCTGGAGAGGGGTTGAAACGATTCTTTTTTGCCATGTTCAAAGTCACTAATGCTGGGCAGGTTCACTGATCCGAAAGTGGCGCGAATCTTTTTCACATCAGGGCGCTGTCTCCACACGGACAACGCGAGCATCTTGACCACCACCTCGCGCAGTGGCTCGTAACGGGCGTCCGCCAATCTGTCTAACAAACTATCCAGACGGAGAGCGGCTGCTTTGCCGCTCACATGCGGCGAGTCATATTCTACGCGTCCGTCTTCGCAATACAGTTCGAACGTTAAACGATGATAGCCGGGGATGTTCGGCGCAAAAAAAGTGTATCCCGCTTGAATACCCGCAGCATGCAGATAGGTCGCGATCCCGCGCCGAACCGGACTGGACGCAGCCGCCTGCTTGCCCAGCAGCCATGCAGCACCGAGCTCCGCCTGACGCGCGCACTGATTGAATGCTAAGGGCAAGATGGTAGCGCCTTCGGCAATAAGCGAGAACAGTCCGGTCAGGCAAACTGCCGTTATGAGAAGAAAATGTATTCCGAACCAGGCCGCATGAATGCCCTTAGAATTCACCTCCCAAGATGCTAAGCGCACATAGCGTTTTCGGCGATTGTTTTCAGTCTCGCCTTCTAAAGTATTGAATCGGCCTTAGCAATGCGCGTTTAGCGCCGTCATGAAAAGCCCGCCGAAGCACCGCCGCACGCCAAACGCAAGCGCAACGTGCGCTAGCAATCACGTGCAGGCTTTAGATTGTGACTATCTTTTTGTCGCACTATGAAACGCTAAACAGGCCGCTTCAGCGTTTGGCTCAGACACGGTTACTAAAACCTATTCCGAAGCTGGCGTGGTACTTGTATTGCGCGACTCCTGTACATGACACCGCCAGCCCCGAACACGTTCGGGACTGGCACCATTATTCCTTACCGAGCAGCAGGCTTAAAGTGCCGCTGCGATCGATTTCAAGTTCTCAGTCGCGGCCTTACTTTCGCTGGTTCCGGGCAGAACTTGCTCCACGAACCACGCGGAGTCGGGGCGCATGTCTGCGTAAAATAGCGTTGCTTTATCGGTTTGAATGCTCTTTAACGAACGAGCCGCGGAATTTTGGTTCTGAGTGGGCGTGTGCATTGCAAGGACGCTAAGTCCGACAACTGCTGCAATTACGAGCGCTGCCGCGACAAAACGTTTAGTGATACCAACCTGGTCTTTTTTCATAGCCTGCCACGCTTCGGGGCTAAACCCCTTTTTGTCAACAACAAAAATTTTGCGTCGCGCACTCGTTTTCCGTTTTAAACGTAACATGAAGAAGATCTTCTGTTCCTCGAAGGCTCCCATAAATCAAAGTTCACTGCGGCCCAGCTACGAGAAGATTCATTCAACACTCTTGGGCGCAAGCGAAGCGACAATTGCTTCAAAGCGCGGGTCTCCCCGCAGCGGGTCCCAAAACGAATGAAGACGCAGATAGCCGTAAGTCACATGACTCCCTGGCAGCTTGAGTGTCTCAGCTAATCGCTCGATTGCTTTATCCTTTTCGCCCGTCCACGCATAAATGGCGGCCAGGTATTGGACTAACATCGCACCCTCGATGGCGCTTTTGCTGACCGGCATCAGCTCGACCGCGCGTTCGCCCTCGCGAATCGCCGCCTCCTTGTTTCCCAAGGCAGCATCAACCACACCCAGCGCGCAGAGACCCTGTGCATAGTCGGGCTGGTTACGTACAATTTGCTCAAGTTCGTTTCGCGCCTTGATGAACGCGCCGCGAGCCACCGGCTCGTCGCCGCGCAGCCGGGCGACAAGAGCCTCGCACCAACTGTTAGGGAACGGAATGTTTTCCTCGTGGCAGCCGCCGGGCGGCATTGTGGCCAGCGCACGCTGAGCTGCTGCGGGATCGCGCTCACTTAAGACAAGCTCAAACCACCAGTTAAAGACAACAGACGCCGCTTTCGGGTCCTCGGCGAGGAGCGTCTGAATTGCCATATGTAGCGGTTTTGGATCCGCGCGCGATTCAAGATAAACCCAGGCGCGCCTTACCCGGCTAGCGACGTCTTTTGGAGCTATGGTCAGCACGCGATCAAGAGTGGTGACCGTCTCTTCGTAGCGGCGCAAACCTTGGTAAGTAAGGGAGATTTGCTGAAGTATGGAAAAATTGCGCGGGTCCAATTCCAATGCCTGCTTCATTTCCTCAAGCGATTTCTCCCAGTGGCTCTGCCGCCGGTCAATGTAGGCAGACAGAAGAGGAATTCGCGATTCGTTCGGCAACGCGCGCCGGGCAGCAGCTAGCTCCTCCTTAGCTCGGTCGTAATCGCGATCTACCCAGTAATGATGCTGAGCCAGGGCAAGATGTGCCTCTCCCGAGTCGGGGCGCAAACGGCGAATTGATTGAATGGCTGTTTCAGACAATTTAAGCCGCGCATCGGTGTGATCGAAACCAAGGAAATACGCCCGGTCATGCGCTCCCGCGAGCTCGCCATAGGCTAAAAAAAACAAAGGGTCGCGCATGATAGCCTGATCAAGCAGTTGCACGGCCTGGACTAAATCTTCTTTTGCCTGCGTGCTGAACGAAATGCCGTTGATGAGGCCTTTGGCTCGCAAGTAGGCATCATACGCAACGAGATCTGTAGTTGGGGGCTCCTGGATGGCGGCTTTCTCTGTAGATGAGGTTTTGGCTCCAAGCCGATCTGCGACTTTCTGTGCGACCTTGCTTTGAATCGCGAACACGTCATTCAAATCGCGCTCGTAGCTGTCAGCCCACACATGAGCGCCGGTGTGGGTGTCGATTAGCTGAACCTTTACGAAGATTCTGCCCGCGTTTCTGCCCACGCTCCCCTCGAGTACGTAAGCGATATTCAACGCGCGTCCGATTTCCTGTGTATTGTGTACGCCACGATATTTTGCCACGCTATTGTGGCTGATCACCTTTAGATCCGACAGCTTCGCCAGCTTGGTCGAAACGCCCTCGTACACGCCCTCGGCAAAAAATGCATTTTCGTCATCTGAACTTAGACTCTCGAAAGGCAGGACGGCAATATCACTTGCGGCTGGAGAGCCTGCCGTTTCCCCCTTCCAAATCATCACGCCCACCGCTGTTCCCAGTGCCAATAAGAGCGCTGTCATTTGCGCGAGAACTGGATTGCGCCGCGACCAGCGCCAGAGACGCACCGGCGGGGAAATAGGACGCGCAATGATGGAATGGCCGGCGAGCCAGCGTTCAAGATCTTCGGCCAGATCGCCGGCGGAGCGATAGCGCGCGGTTGGCTCGCGCTCCAGACATTTTCCACAAATGGTTTCCAGATCGCGGTCAAGGTTGGGCGCGAGAGACCGCAGTTTCGGGGCCGGCTTTTCCGCAGCTTGTTGAATCACAGCAAGCGCGTGCTCGCCGAGGAATGGTGGCCGGCCGGTGAAAAGATCAAACAAGATTGCCCCAAGACTATAAACATCCGCCGCCGGCGTAATTTTGGCAGCCGACCCGCGTGCTTGTTCAGGAGCGATATAGCCGGGTGTGCCGAAAATCGCCAGCGTCTGCGTGAGCTCGCTCGTAGCGTCGAGCCATTTGGCTAATCCGAAATCGCTCACCAACGGTTCGCCGCGCCCGTCGAGCAAGATGTTTGCGGGTTTTAGATCACGATGAAGAATCCCCTGCGCGTGCGCATACTCGACCGCGCGTGCGACCTTTGCCATTAATGCTACGATTCGGCGCGGTTCGCGGCGCAGAGCTGGGGCGGCCTCGTGCAGGCTACCGCCGGCTGCAAATTTCATACTGAAGGAGGGAAGGCCGTCCTCGTTCTCGCTCACTTCATAAATGGGCAGAATGTTCGGATGATCGAGCCTCGCTGCAGCTTCGGCTTCACGGCGGAAACGGACCAGTGTCTCCTGGCAATCCGCGTGATAACTCAAAATGCGCTTCAACGCGACGATGCGGCGCGAGTGTCGTTGGCGAGCGCGATAAATGACGCCCATCCCGCCGCGGCCGATCTCTTCGAGAATTTGGTAATTACCAACTCGCCAATCGGCGTCACGCACATCGATGTTGCAAAGCACGTCCTCGAGCGTTTCGGGATTGCAAGTATCACCGCCAAGACCTTCATGCAGCAAACAGGTCAAACAGAGACCACGCGCGACACGGGATGTTGATCCACATTCTCCACACGGGGCCGGTTCTTTCCGGCGCCGGGCCGAAGAAGAAACGGGAGGAGTGTTCATGAAGTTGCTAAAAAGTTACTGGGGGAGGAATGGAGAGGCGTGAATTGTGAAGTGTGAGGTGTGAATCGTCAACCGCTAAGATCGGAAAATCGAAAAAATCGTTTAATCACCTTAATCATTTTGCGGCGCTTAACACCGAACATAGATAACGGAGTTCGTCCTCGATTTCGTCGGTTTTCTCCACGGTTCGGGCAACTTCTTCGCGGACCAGCGCGCGATAGCGCTCGCGTAATCGATGCATGAGGCTTTTCGTAGCCACTTCCGACACGCCGAGCATCTTTGCGAATCTGACGCAGGAAACATCTTCCCGCTCGCCCGTGAGACAAACGCTCAAAACATCAAACACGCGCCGCCGGCCACGCTTTTCACATTCATCGCCCAATCGCCGCAACGCGCGCTCGACCACAGTTGCCGCCCAGCGCACATCAAACACCCGTTCCGGTGACCAGCTTTCCGATTCCTTCGTTGGAATCCACAACCGCGATGGCGCTTCTGCCATCCATTCGTCCCATGAAACAAATTGCACGTCGCCACCGCGTTTCCGCGCGTGACGTTTCTCGGCGGCGTCGTTCAAGAAATCCTTTAACGCCTTGAGCACGATCGAACGGAACCGTCCTCTCGTCCGATCGGCATGCTGGAGAAGACGGCCTTTGAGCACCATGACGAAAAAATCCTGCGTCAAGTCCTGTGCGTCGGGCACGGAATGGCCCTGGCGGCAGATAAAAGCAAAAACCGGCCGCCAATAAATTTTGCCAAGTTCGGCGAGCGCTTTGCGGGTCTTCTGCTCGTCGCCTCCCGCGTCTGCGCAGGAAAGAATCACGCTCCACCGTGTTGTCACGAAGCGGTCTGGGCGCTCACCGGGAGTCGGAGTGGACGCGTTTCGAGGAGTCGGAGTGGCGCGCTTACCGGGAGTCGGAGTAGGAGTGTTTGTTCGCAAGGGGGCGGGCAAGTTAGTATTTACGTAAACGTTCGGCAAGCTAAAAAATCCTCCATAAAAGTTATCTGTCGCGTCGGCCGTGATGAGTGATTGAATCTTCACTGTCCTTTCAGGGAAATTGCAGGGTGAAGTTCGGGAGAAAGTTGAAGAATCTTTCAGAAATGATCGCGGATAACTCAGCGCGGCTCTGCCGCAACCGAAGCTTTTAAAATCCTTGAACTTCCTGGTTCCGGAAGCACACGCTTGGGGAATCACTGCATAAATATTAGAGGGACTCCGCATTCTGCCAATCGGGCTGCCCTCCTGATTTCACTGCCGGATTTTGACCTACGGCAACAATTCGAAGCCCCCTAGTGAATCGTTAGAGTTATTAACAGGACAGCTTCGGTCGCGACGCGCTAACTCTTGGAGCGATTGTTTTGTGACGGCGAGACTGCCCAGGGTTCGGAAGGCGTCAAATTTTCAGCGGCCCATTTCCGAGCAAATTGCCTGAGTTCAGCCGCGTTATTCAGGCTCAGTTTGTGCTTAATTTTTTCGCAGTGCGTCTCGACCGTCTTAGGGCTAAGGTGAAATTGTTCCGCGATTTCGCGCGCGCTGTATGAAGCACCGAGAAGTTGAAACACCTGCATCTCGCGATCCGACAGGGACTCGACGCCGATACGCGAGCCGCTCGGTTTTTCGCGCAACGTTCGCTGCACTACAGCCGCGGCGACTCTATCGCTGAAATACAATTCTCCAGCGAGGACTTTGCGCACTGCTCGCAATACCTCGTCGGTGGCGTTTTCTTTCATGATGTAGCCGGAAGCGCCCGCACGAAGGGCGCGCTCGGCGAAAATCAACTCATCGTATTGCGAAAGGACGAGCACCTTTACCTTGGGATGCTCAACCCGCAATGATTTGATCAACTCCAATGAATCGCCGCTCTTCAGACGCAGGTCGAGAAGCATGAGATCGGGTTTGCACTCCTCTACGAGCTGTCTCGCAGCTGCGGTGTTGTCGGCAGTTCCTGCGCAAGTGAGGTCCGGCTGGATCTGAATCAGTTGCATGAGACCAGCGCACAACAGCGGATGATCCTCGACGACGATGATGCGTGATTTTCCTGGATCTCGCACTTTTGCTGTCATGGTATTGGACGAACGTGCGCATCGGCTTGCAGCGGCACACGGCAGGTGACAATCGTGCCTTGGGCGCCATTTGACTGCACTTCGCACGAGCCGCCGATGCATTGTGCTCGGTATCGCATGATGCGAAGACCCATTCCATTTGAAGCTGCGGTGCCATCGAACCCTTTTCCGTCGTCTCGTACCGTCAGCACCATGTTGTCGCTATCAACAGCAAGATCGATCTGAACTTTGTGCGCGCGGCCGTGCTCCACCGCATTATGCAGCGCTTCCTGCACGATCCGATAAAGTTGAGCCGACGCGGGCGCGCTCACCGGGAAGGAGGAGGCGTCCGCTTTCACGTTGGCGGCCACACGGCAATTCTTCCGGATCTTTGCGGCAAGCGCTTCTAAAGCCACTTTCAAATCTCCCACTCCATCGGCGCCCTCGAGGCTGCGTGCGGTAAGCCGGGTGTGCCGGGCTGTTTCATTAGCCAGCCGAACGATCGCTGAGGCCTTCTTAGCTTGCGCCGGCCATTCGGCGCGCAATTCTTGCTCCAGCAGTTTCGCGCTCAAAGCAATGCCCACCAGTTGTTGCCCAACACCGTCGTGCAAATCGTAAGCAATCCGCCGTTGTTCGCGGCCGCAACTCTCGATCACCTCGCGCTCCAGCCGGGCCCGCTCCACGACCTCTTTCTCTAGCAATGCGGTCTTCTGCTGCCTCAGATGCTCGAGTTCAGCGCGCTGCTGTCGGCCTTGCAACTCTGCCTCCTTTCGGAGGGTGATGTCCAAGCTGATTCCCAGCATTCGCATCGGCTTACCCCGTTTGTTTGCCTGTACCGTTCCCCGTGCTGTCATCCAGCGTACACTGCCGTCCGCAAGCACAACCCGAAACTCCGAGTCATAAACTTTACGCTTTTCGACAGCATCCTTAATTGCTTGTCGAATCCGGTCGCGATCGTCGGCATGCACGCGCGAAATAAAGTGTTCGAATCTAATCTTTCGGGCAGCAGGCAACCCCAAAAGCTCACGACGCGAAGGCGTGACCGAGACCTCATCTTTGTTCAAATCCCACTCCCACACCCCGAAATTTGCGGAGTCGGCCGCTAAGTTGAGCCTCTGCTCGCTTCGTTCCAATTTGTGCGCGAGCTGCGCTGCTCGAAACATATCGTCCCCCAACTCGGAGCCCATAGCCAGGACGATTCCAAAATATGCGAACGAGAGGAAAAACGGAACGTCGATGACTCCCCAGATCACGAGTGGGATGTGCCAAGCCACAATAGAGCCGAGGATCATGCTGCCGCCGACAACCAAAGCGCGTCGCCGGTCGCCCCGCCGCCAGACGGTAACTGTGGCGTCCACGCAAAAGATAAGAAGCAACAGCAGACTAAGGTGACTAAGCAGGCCCCAGGGATTAGGCACGCCGATGGGCACTGAGACGATCTCGTCCCACCACGAGAAGTGCCGGATGCTGCTAATTGCCCGGAAGTTGATATTCGGCGTCAAAATGAAATTGACGATCAGCACCAGTGTCCGTAGGCCGTAGATACTCCACGCCAGCCATCGCCGTCCGGCGCGGAGATACAGTCGCACGAAGGCCACAAGCGAGAGAGTAAGCACCCACACCGGCACATGGACCCAGCGGATGAGTGCAGTGTATTGCCCGACTGTATTGCCATGAAGCATGGCTAACTCGATGAGTCCGATCGCCGCCGCCGCGACAGCACTACATGAAAACAGCAAATGCGGCCAGCTGTCGCGCTGGTTACACCAGACTACGAAATAGACTCCCGCGAGCACCAAACACGCGCCCGCATTTATCGACCAGGCAATGGTGATCCAACTCATCTGACGACGGCTGGCGAAGCTTCGATTTTGTTTGTTGGTGTGATCGCCAATCTTCCGAAGGCAGGTTGCGAACGCGACCCTTTCATCGAATTTTTTAACACAAAGTTGTTCTCTTCATAAACAGCGCGCGAACTTCTACACGGTCGGCAAAGTTATGTAAAACACTTTTTATCTTGTTCTTAGTTTTTCTTAACAAAAGAACTGCTGCCGACGGCGCGACCAGATCATGATTATCAGGGAGCGGAGCGGCTCGCAGGATGAGTCCGTGTCGCCGCGGCGACCGGACTTGGAGGTTTTCGTCGGCGCAGTCATTTCCCACAATCCTACTCCGGAAATTGCGGGGCGAAGTTCTTAGAAAAAGTGGAAAATCTTTCGGACAGACCGCAGATTACCGAGCGCGGCTGCGCTTCAACGGAACGGTTAAACCACGGATGGCGCGGATTCGCGGATAAGGTCACCCACGAAACACACGAAACAGCGCGAAAATAATTCGAATGTCCGTGCTGAACTTTAGTGCCCTTTCGTGTGTTTGGTGGGCCCAAAATCTTCCCGAACGGACGCGCCAAACATGTTGCGGTGCGTTGTAGCCACGGCGCTATGTCGCCGTGTCGGGCAACAAAGCACGGGGAACGCCTCGACACCCGCCTTCGCGCAGCTTCGGCGCGGCAGGCAGCGAGGCGGCTACAACGCGAGTATTATCGCGAGCAGAATCTTCACAAATTTTCGTCTCCGGGATCAACGATCCCGGCTACAACGCTAAAGCTAGAAAGCAAAGAGGGCTCCGCGGTTTCCCGCAGAGCCCTCATGCTAGGTTAAGCTTTTATGCTGTTTAATGAGCTCGGCTCCGGCGGATTCGGGAATGTCTTCAGACTCTTCTGATTTACGTTCTCCGGGGTCACCGACCCCGGCTACAACGGCGTGGAGCCGCACTTTGCCAGATTTACGTATACCGCTGGCTCTTTCCACCCATTTGGCGGCGCGCTCATGCAATTGCGTACCGGAAGTCAGTCGAAGCTTATGTTTAATGTTTTCGCGATGACTCTCAATCGTTTTCACGCTTAAATCCAACGACTGGGCGATTTGCCTGGTTCCAAGACCTGAGCCCAGCAATTCGAAAATGTGCATCTCGCGATCGGACAGACTTTCAAGAGTGTTGGCCGAGCGCGGCGCGTGATTATTTTGGAGCGATTTCCTGAACCCGCTCAAGGCCACCTCGCGGCTGACATAAATGCCAACCTTCACAATATCGCGGATGGCGGCCGCCAGCTTTTCTTTGGGAGCTCTTTTCATCACGTAACCATTAGCGCCCGCGCGCATGGCACGCTCGGCAAAGATGCTCTCCTCAAAGGCCGAGTACACCAGGATGCGCAGCGTTCGGTCTTCAGCCTTTACCTTCTTGACCAATTTCAGGCCGTCGCCGGCGCCCAGCCGCAGCTCCGTCACCACCAATTGCGGCTGGCATTCGGCAATTTTGCTTACTGCGCCTTCTACGCTGTCCGCTTCGCCGCACACCCCCATGTCGGGCTGAGAATTCAGATAAGTGCTGATCCCGTACCGAAGCAGCGGTTGCTCGTCCAACACCAGGATTCGGATTTTCGCGGGATGCTCGTTAGGATCAGTCATACACGTGCCCTTTGTTCGTTCTTGTCACCGGAAAAAAAATTAAGCAAAACAGGGCTCCGCGGTTTCCCGCGGAGCCCTCGCGCGCCACCTCGCGCTGTTTAAGTTGAGATTGCTGGAGGGACGCTGTTGGCGGCTGCCAGAAGAAGTTTTAGTTGGATTGTTTGTCCACCTCTCACTTACTTCCTCCGGGAACTGCGCCTCAAAGATTCGAAAAAACTTCAAAAATCTTTAGAGACGACCCCGAATTACACGGATTTTACGGATTTCACGGATTAGAAATCCGTCTCGTAACCTAGGTAAAACATTCGTTGCCATTGCGTTGCCGTAATCCTAGCGCACTAAAAGGGAATCCCCACAAGTCAGAATGAAAGGCTTGTCGTTGCGAGTTTGCAGCCGGCACGGCCACCGCTACAGAATTTTCAACCAACCGAGAGGTCGATGCGATTGTAGCTCGGCGTAACGAGAAAATCGAAGATCGCGAACTCATTTCGGCCTTGTCGGACGAATCCGGCTCTTTGGCCACCATGGCGGAACACAGGTATGTTGCCTGGGATGGCATGCATTCTGCCCCAATCTCAGAATCAGCGGAGTAGAAATCTGCCGACAACACAGACTGCCAAACCTGTGTTCCGAAAATTTCTCAAACTTTCTTGGAAACTTCGCCCCGCTGTTCCCGTAGAAGGAGATAAGGGATGGACCAGATAAATAAATATAAACAAAGCAATCATAACGCTCGCAACGCCCGAAAGAAGGAGATGAGAGATGGACCAGATAAATAAATATAAACAAAACAATCACAGCGCTCGCGGCGCTAATCGCCGGGAACGGCGGACTAAGCTTAATTTTAGGGCAAGAGCTGGTGAGCGTGCCCGAACCGTTACTCCACTGGCGAACAGGCCGGCTGTTCAGATACTGACGATCAGCAACGTTCCCGGCGTTATTTTGGAGGCGATCGATGAGCTCGCCGCCAGGCAAGACCGCAGTCGTTCAAGTTTCGTGCGGCGCGAGTTGCAACGCATCGTTGCCGAGTACCAGGCGAAGGAAGCGCTTAGTAAATCGCGATGAAATCGAGACTTCTGTCTTTTCGCGGATGCGCTGTCCGGAGCGCCCACTTTTTTTGGGTTTGAGAAGATCCCGAACGAAACGGCGGCGTAACTGTAGCAGCGCTCTGTGAGCGCCGGATTCAGTAACGTCGGCTTCGGCGGTCATAGACCGCCGCTGCGGCCTAATCGGATTCGTGTTACGCGCCCGGGGTGACTCAAACACCCGACCCACGGATGCCCCCGAAGCGTTCTTTGGTCGTCGTCTTGGCGAAAATTTGACGATTTTTCGGAACTTGGGATTCCCAATCCCGTAGTTGGCTCTGTGACACAGTCATCCGCCTTGCTTGCGCTGCTCGATGACCCAGTTTGGTTCTGTCTAAAGGCGCAACCGAAGCGAGAGCATTTGGCCGCGACCGCGATCCGGCGTCAGTTTCACATCGAGTGTTTCTCGCCTCGATTGCGTTTCCGCAAGATGACCCGAAGAGGGCCAGTCTGGTTCGTAGAGTCCATGTTTCCCGGTTATTTGTTCGCGAAATTTGTCTATGCGGAACAACATCGCGCCGTTGAAAGTTCTCACGGAATCCGAGGGATCCTCCACTTTGGGGAGCGCCTGGCGACGTTGCCGGAAAATATTGTGGTCGCGCTTCAATCGAGAGTGGGCGCGGAAGAAGTCGTGACTGTCGATTCCTCCATCAAAATTGGCCAACCGGTTCAGATTACCGAAGGACCTTTTCAAGGATTGGAGGTCGTGGTTACTCATTTGTTGCCCGCGAAAGAACGGATTCGAGTCCTGTTTGAGTTTCTTGGGCGATCCGTTGAAATGGAGATTCCGACAGCAAAAGTGCTCGCCGCCTAAGGCCGATCGGGCGGCTGGCACAATGCCTCCCCGGGGTTTCGGGATCTGACAAAAACTGTCAAAAATCGTATATGTTTAGCGCCGAAGGTGCAGCCTCAATATCAGCCAGGGGCAACGCCTCAGGGAATAGAATAAAAATCACCACCAGCGCTGAAAGCGCGAATCAAGCGCAGCGCCTGGTATGGCGCCGCACATGATCACGCCGGCGGCGTTATGAACCGCGCCTGCTCAATGCCTCTCCAATGCTCGCCGCGGCGAGCTGAACAATTACACCGCGGCCATTGGCGCTAAACAGATACCAAAAATCTGAGGGATTGCGCTGATAGAACTCGGCGAAGCACACGCTGCAGAAAGAAATTCGTCGGTCGCGCGCGTTAGTTTGCGCCAGGCATCCCCCACTGGTACGATCCCGGATTGAACAACGCGGAATCGCTTGTTGGTACGAAAGAGTCGAAACGACTGGACAATGGGCGCAAATCTTGCCTGATTTACATCGTGTTCGCCGCAGGCCTTCTCGTCGCCGGAGTCGGCTCCCTGGCGCTGATTGCCCGAGAACTGCGCAAAGCGCCGGA
>Ga0137408_1329592_pt1 | contig 14622 bp, 14 predicted proteins | sample CZOMad2_2_16fung_FD_141241 | JGI IMG/M metagenome (GOLD analysis project Ga0137408, IMG submission 141241) | Vadose zone soil fungal communities from Angelo Coast Range Reserve, California, USA - CZOMad2_2_16fungal (PacBio error correction) | ecosystem: Environmental > Terrestrial > Soil >...
GGAACTGCAAATCGAATGGCGCCGGCTGGAACAACTGCCGCCCGCGCAACTCGAAGATGAAATTCAGCCGGATGCGCCTGCTGGCTTTTGATGTAAGGACAAAACCACGAACCAAAAGGGGCCGGGCTACCTCGTTGCGTTCGAACTGACTAGCGGTCGCGCTCGCCGCGGATGAATTGCTCGACGCAGCGATAGGCTTCGTCGTCGGTCATTTGCACGGGTGGATGCTTCGAGAAATAGGCGGAAGCGGAATGCAAAACGCCGCCGATCCCGCGATCGAGTGCCACTTTGCAGCAGCGAATCGCGTCGATCGCGACGCCGGCCGAGTTCGGTGAATCCTCGACCGAAAGCTTGACGTCGATCTCCATGGGCACATCGCCAAAGAGCCGGCCTTCCATACGGATAAACGCAATTTTGTTGTCGAGCTGCCACGGCACGTAATCGCTCGGGCCAATGTGGATATTTTCGTCCGCCAGGCGCTCGCCAATCACCGATTGCACGGCTTCGGTCTTGGATGTTTTCTTGGACGCCAGCCGGGTGCGATTCAGCATGTTGAGGAAATCGGTGTTGCCACCCGTGTTCAGTTGATACGTGCGGTCAACCTTGACGCCGCGCTTGCGGAAAAGATCGACAACCATTCGATGGAAAATCGTCGCGCCCATTTGCGCTTTGATGTCGTCGCCGATCAGCGGCAAATTTCTATCGGCAAACCGTTTCGCCCACGTCGGATCGCTGGCGATGAAGACGGGGATATTATTGACGAAACCAAGCCCAGCCTCCAAGGCGCAAGCGGCGTAAAAGCGGGTCGCTTCTTCGGAGCCGACTGGGAGATAATTGACCATCAATTCTGCGGAGGAGTCCTTTAATTCAGCGATGATCTGTTCGCGGGTGGATTCCTTTTCCATGGGCTGGAACGTGCGGAGCGGGTCCAGATCGCGCATGTGAGGCGGATAGCCGTCGAAAACGCAACCCATCTTCACGATCGCACCCGTGAGCTTGACTTTTTCGCAGAAGACTTTGGTGCAATTCGGCGGTGAGAAGATGGCTTTGCTGACGTCCAGACCGACTTTGCGCCGATCGATATCGAAGGCCGCGACGACTTCGATATCGCTCGGCCGGTATGAGCTGATTTGCCGGTGCATCAGTCCCACGCCGCTGCCGTCACCGGAGGAGCCGTCATAAAAATTTATTCCCTGAACAAGTGAGCTGGCGCAGTTTCCAACTCCGACGATGGCGATTCTTATTTTTCTCATTTCTAGGCTGATCAGGCTAAAAGGCTATTCGCATTGCATCAATCGGAGCAAGATACAAATTAGGCCGCGTCAATTAAGGTGCATTATGCCCGTTCGTAGCGGCTCCAACTATTGCAAGCGCCGAATCTGGCCGAGATCGCCCGGTCTTGCAAGAACTGATATAAGGATGAAGTCCACGGGCGTCCTTGGTGCAAGGAAGGCCCTGGCAAGGAGATAGACGAAATGCGTTTGGAGTTCGGTGCCGTTGTATTCCTGGCCACCTTTACGGTGGCCAACCGAGCGCATTCGGCACCCACCTACACCATCGAAGAAGCGGTCGCCATCGCCCAGGCGCAGAACCCGGAAATCGCGATCGCGCGTAAAAAAGTGCAGGCAGCGCGCGGCGGGTTGATTGAAGCCCGCTCGGGATTTCTCCCATCCCTTACCTCAAGTGGGCTGTACGACAAACGGCAGCAACAGAGCCAATCGCAGCTCCGCCAGGAAGATTACAACGCAACGCTTAAACTCGAACAGAATCTTTATACTGGCGGACAGGTAACTAGCCAACGTGCCCTCGCGCAGTTGAATATCGAGAAGCAGAATTATGAATTACAGGAGACTGCCAGCCACGTGATAATGGATGTCCGGATCGCCTTTAATGATCTTCTCCTGAATCGGGCGAAAGTGCGAGTGCGACAAGACTCGGTCCGGGTCCTGGACGAGGAACTCAAGAACCAGCAGCAAAGCTTCAACGCCGGCATCGTTGGTAAGTTAAACGTGCAACGCGCTGAAGTGGCCCTGGCTAACGAGCAACCGGAACTGTTCAACGCTCAGACGCAATTAGAAGATTCCTACCTGCGGCTGGGAGACCTTTTCGGCTTGGAGGCTCGTCCCGGAACCGCAGCAGCGCCGTTTGAGGTTTCGGGAGAATTACAATATCAGCCGAATCACCCTGATCTGAACGATTGCCTCGCCCGGGCGGAAGCAAATCGGCCGGCCATCAAAGCTCGGCAAAAGGACATCGAGATTGAGGACCAGCAATACATCCTGGACCGGAGCGCATCGCGGGCACATGTCCGCGCTTTTTCGGGGTACCAGGTTTACAGCGAGCGCGATCCTGCCATCGGTCCCGAATTTAATTATGGGTATGTAGTGGGGATAAACGCGACATGGAACATTTTCGACGGGTTCGCAACCAAAGGACGCATGCAAGCCACACGCGCCCGGCGCGAAGCGGCCGTGCAGGCATTGGCAGCCGCTCGGCGCGCTGTTGCCTCAGAAGTGCGCAGCGCTTTTTTTGATCTCCAACAGGCTGATCGTGTGCTCGAAACGGAGACAAGTAACGTTCAGGCCGCAGATGAATCTCTCGAGATCGCCAAAAGCAATTTTGCTGCCGGATTGGGAACACAGCTCGACATCCTGCAAGCCGCATCCGACGTGACTCGGACTCGCACGACACGACTCAGCGCAATCTACTTGCACAACGTAGCTCTTGCCCGTCTGGCGCACGCCTGCGCGAGTTCGGCGGAAGCGCTCGATTTCGCATCAAAGACCGGGAACGCGAAGAACGAAAAACGCAATGCGGCGGAAGCTTCCGATGTGGCGCGTCCGCCCTCGAAACTAAGCCGGCGATGAAACGACGATTTCTTTTTCTGGGGAGCACACGCCGCCGGCCTGTAGCATTCGGCCGCTGGCCGAATGCCCTGCAATATGAACACGCGAAGTGGCGTAAGCTGTTCGCGGCAAGCTGCCGCGAACTACAGGCTGGCAGCCTGTGCTCCCCAGAACGCGGCTTGCGACTCATAGGAACGTGGCTCGTATCGGGGATTTTCGTTGCGATCTTGCTAGCGTCTTTCGCGCAACCAAGCGACGCCATCACACTGGAAACTGTGTTGCAAACCACGCTAAAAAAAAACCCGGCCATCCAGGAGGCGAAATCAGGTCTCGAACAAGCCGCCGGGCAACGGCTTGTTTTCCGTTCCGTTGTCTGGCCTGATATTGAACTAGGCGTGCCGGCCGGTGTTCAAGGCGGCCACCGCGCCGGCGAAAGCGGAATAAAAGGCTTTGCCGTGGGACGGGGCGTTTTGACGCAGACCTTGTTCAACGCTGGCCTGCCCGCCTCTCTGCGGCGGGGAGATGTTGAGGTCTTGATTGCGCAACAGCAATTGAATGTTGCTGTCGTGGAGCAGTTGCACGCCGCGCGCCTGGCATTTTACACTGCGCTCTACAATCGATCATTGGAATCCATCCGCAGAGAACAACAACGAAGGTTGCAGGAGAACGTGACTACTCAAAGAACTCGCTTCGAAGCCGGGCTGGCTGATAAGAGCGCGCTTACAAGCGCGACGGTTCAGGCGTCTGAGTTGGCCACCCAAATTGAAGGCGCGCATCGCGCCTATCTAGGCGCGCAACTGGAATTGGCGTCGGCGATGGGGATCGATCCAGCTAAGGCGTCGCTGCCCGAGCCTGAAGGCGAACTGCAATCCACCCCAATGCGCGTCGATCTCGATTCCGAAACAGCAGCGGCCTTACAGCGGAGGGCGGATCTTAGGCTTGCGCGTTTATTCGTGCGCGCTGCCAACGAAGATCAACGGATCATCGCGGCAGACTATTATCCCATCGTGATCGGAAGCTTTCCAGGCGAGTACGTCCCAGTCACAGGAATTCATCGCGAGGGCTCAACGAGCAGGAACCAGGATTTTATCGGGTCGGAAATTCGTGAGAGGGCGGCGTACACGTGGCGGGTCATCGATAACGGCAAGGTGCGGGGCGCAGTTCTCAGGGCACGCTCCGCGCGAGAGATAAACGAACTAACCTGCCGGAAACTGGAGGCGAACATCCCTGGTGAGCTCTCCCGCATCGCGAACGATCTCAAAACAACAGAGGTCCGGGAAAAATCGCTTGTCTCCGCGGCGACCGCCGCGGAGGAAAGCGCACGCGCGGTGCAGGAAAACCTGGCCAGCGGTCTGGCGTCGCCACTTGAATACCGCGTAACTCAAAACGCCTTTCTGGAGACCAAGAGCGGATTGTTAGATGCCATATATCAACACAATCTCGCCGTAGCCGAATGGGACCGCGCAACCGGGCGTTATTTTCAATTTTCAGACGACACCGCGCAAAACGTGCATTAGTTCCTGCAGTTGAAATTGCCGGAATCAAAAAGGGTTGTGTGGGGCGGTCTAGCGCTGGTCGGGCTTGTTTTCGCGGCGGCATACTACTTCCTGATGCCAGTGGCGGAGGTGGCTACCGTCCGTCGCGGCACGGCCGTCTCCGCAGTTTACGGGACGGCGCGAATCGAGCCCGCGTTCGTGGTGCATGTTCGCGCTCAAAATTCCGGATTTATCCAGTTGGCAGAACCGTTCTCGGCCGGGCGTGGCGCAATCGGGAAGAGCGTGGAGAAAGGGCAATTGCTGGCGACCATCGCCGACGAGACAACCGCCCGGCAACTCAAGCAAGCGCGCGCGGATTTGGATGCCGCCGTGCAACGCGCCGAACTCGCCCTTCCCTCTTCGGAGCTGCTCAAGGCGGCGGAAGACAATCTGCAACGGCTCGAAAAAGTGGTCTCGTCAGGGAACGTGCCAGTGGTCGAATACGAAAAGGCGAAGAGCGAAGCGAAGCGGCTCCGTGGCGTCGTGGAGGCGGAACGCATCGAGCGCGATCGTAATCTCAATGCTCTGGGGGAAGCCGCCAAAAAGCTCGAGGCGCAGATGAAGAGCGCCGAGGTCCAGTCCCCCATCGACGGACTGCTGACGAATGTTCAAACCATCGATGGCGAACTTGTTTCGGCCGGCAATGAGCTTTTCACGGTGTCTTCGCGTAAGAATTACGTTCGCGGGGAAGTTAACGAAGAAGACGTAGGCGAGGTGAAGCCTGGGATGAAGGCAAAGCTGCAGTTGTATGCTTATCGAACCCGGACTTTCACCGCGCGCGTTATATCCATCCAGCCCGCGGCCGACCCGACCACTCAGCGCTATGCCATCGTGCTGGAGATGGAAAATCCTCCCGACAATTTGATGGCCGGTATGACTGGCGAAATGAACATTATCACAGGCACACATCCAAACGTTCTGCTCGTTCCAACACGGGCTCTGACCGTCGATCAAGCCTTGGTGGTCAAACGAGGCATTGTGCGCTTGCGCACAGTCCAGGTTGGATTTCGGACCCTCGATTTTGCCGAGGCGGTCAGCGGTCTCTCCGAAGGCAATCGCGTCGTCGTTTCCAACCAGGACAAGTTGCGGCCCGGGGAGCCAGTGCGGCAACGAATGGTCAGCGTCCCGCCGCTGCCGAAGGAACCATGACGCCGCCCCTTTACATTGCGCTGCGCTTTTTGACGCACCGCAAACGGGCGTTGCTCCTCAGCCTTAGCGGTGTCGTGTTCGGTGTTGCCATCTTTATCTGCACCCAGGCACAGACAGAGGGGTTCGCCCGGCATTTCATTGATTCGACCATTGGCAGTAACGGCGCGCTCGTTATCAAGTCGCGTTTCCGTCCGCGCTACGAACCGCTCATGGTCTCTTCCAAGACCTCAAACGGGAAAGCGCCACGGCGCCTCTACTTCGAGGGCATTACGAATGCGAACGAAATCATGCGGGTCAGCCGGCGATTTTCCAACGTCGTGTCCTGTTCACCGGTCCTGCGCGGCACAGTTAGCGCACGCGCGGGATTTGAGAATGCGACTGTCGAGCTTTACGGCATCGAACCGGTGCAACACGCGCAAACGACGGACCTTCTGCACCAGTTGGTTGAAGGGAGCTTCGATGACTTCCGCAATAACACCAGCTCGATCATCGTTGGTTCCAAGCTGGCCGAGATGCTTCAAGCCGGGATAGGCGACACGGTGCAATTGCTTTCGCCCAACGGCGAGTACTGGCGTTTCACCGTAGCGGCGATCGCGCGCGCCGGAGTCGGATCAATCGATGCAACCCGCGTTTACTCACATGCAAGGATCGCCCAGACCCTGCTGCAACGACCGTTTGGAGCGTCGATGATCATCTACAAACTGCGCGATCCAGACCGCGCGCCGGCTCTCGCCAGGCATTTCGAAACGCTGTTTCAGCATGGCGCATCGAGCTGGCAGGAACGCGAGGAGAGCACGCTGCAACTTTTTCTGACCTTAAGAATGTCCGCTGCCATTACGGTCTCTCTTATCATCCTGCTCGCCGGTTTCGGCATTTTTAATGTGCTGACAATGTCTGTGCTCGCGAAAATCAAGGAAATCGCAATTTTGCGTTCGATGGGTTATAGACGGATGGACATCAGCGCGATTTTCTTGTGGCAGGGCGCGCTGATCGCAGTGACCGGGTCGGTGATCGGCTGTTTGCTCGGCGCGCTAATGACCTGGGGCGTATCGCATATTCCTATTCGGATCCGCGGTTTGCTTTATTCCGATTACTTCCTGGTGACCTGGGAATGGCGGCACTACGTCTTCGCTACGCTGCTCGCGATCCTCGCCGTCTTCATCGCGAGTTATGTTCCGGCGCGCCGCGCCGCTGAGCTGGCACCAGTGGCCACAATTCGAGGTTCCAGATGAACACGGAAATCTGCCTCAGTTGCCACGACATCGAACGCTACCTCGGTGAAGAGGAGGAGCGCGTACACGCGCTTCGGGGCGTTTCGCTCGATCTCGAGCCAGGCAGCATCCACGCCGTTGTCGGCCCGTCCGGCTGCGGCAAGAGCACGTTGCTCTATATTCTCGGTCTGCTCGATCCGCCCGATGCCGGCCAGGTTTCCATCGATTCGGAGCCAGTGTCGCACCTGAGCGATGACGCGATGGCACACAAACGGAGCAGGTTCATCGGCTTCATTTTTCAATTCCACTTCCTGATGGAAGACTTCACCGCGCAGGAGAACGTGATGATCCCAATGCGCAGGCTGGGGCAGCTTTCCGATAATCAGATGCGCGAACGCGCTGCCGGGCTGCTGGAAGCAGTAGGTTTGGGCGACAAATTACGGAGGCCCAGCCGTCACCTTTCGGGAGGCGAACAACAGCGGGTTGCCATCGCGCGCGCGCTGGCGAACGATCCGCGTGTCATCCTGGCAGACGAGCCGACAGGCAATCTCGATACAGCGAATTCGGAGCGCGCCTTTGACCTGCTTCAAAATATCGTGCAAGAAGGCGGCAAAGCTCTGCTCTTGGCCACGCACAATCCTGTCATCGCCGAAGCCTGCGATTGGATCCATGAGATGAAAGACGGCCGGATCACCGCCAGCCACCCGCGGGGGCGCGGGAAGTTCGATTTCTTAAGTCGATCAAACGCAGAGGCACCCCTCAACTGAAATCGCTGACAGTTGGCACCGTGCGAGTCCACTGTTAATCTCGCGGGCGATGGAGAATATCCTGCCGATTTTAATCGCAGATGCACCCGAGGCGTTGATCGAATTGTGCGGTGTCAACTTACTCGAACGTTTGCTCCGCATTCTGCAGCGGCTCGGATTTCGCAGCGCGAGTGTTTTTTCCACAACACCCGAAATCATCGGAGCTGAATTAGCGAAGCGCTCGTGGGCACGCGACGAAATAATTGTCCATGTTGTCTCGGGCGCAATTGGGCCTCTTACTCCTCGGCACGTTTTGGAACAAAGCCCCTCCGAGCGCTTCTTAATAGTACCAGCAAATACTTATTGTGACGCGCGTTTGCTTGCCGCTCTCTGCGCGAAACAGTCTCCCGCCGCACTTGTCGATTCCGATCCACCAGAATTCGCACAGTCTCTAATCCGGAATCCGTGTGGGCCTGCACTGGTAACAAGGGATTTTCTCTTTGCGCTTTCGCCGGCGCCTTTTTTTGAGGAACTCAAAAAAAAGATCGACAACCGCGAGATCGATATCGTCGACGCGGCCGAGGAGGATGATTACATCGTCAACATGCGCCGGCGCGTCAGGCCACTTTGTTTTTCAGCGCCGCCAGAGCGGAACTGTCGTGTAGCGGAGCGCGTCATTCTCAATTCCGCGCAAAATGGAACACTCGACTTGCCCGCTTACATTCACGGACCAATCGAAACGGCAATCATCTCGCTTCTTTGCAAAACGCGAATCACGCCAAACCAAATTACGATTGGAGGTTTCATTATCGGATGCAGTGCGACCGCGGCATTCGCGCTTGGCCGCGTCGGGCTCGGAATCCTTGCTGCTCTCATATTTGGTATCGTCGATGGACTGGACGGAAAACAGGCGCGCGTCAAAATTGAAACGACCGAGCGCGGCAAATGGGAACATCATCTCGATTATTTTATCGAGAACTCGTGGTGGGCGGCCATCGCTTTTGATTTGTGGAGAAGCGGACAATTTCCGAACGCGTTCTATTTTCTCGTCTTGCTCGTCGGGTCGCGCTTATTGCATGAATTCGCGAAACGCCGGGCGACGATGGCTCAAGGCCGCCTGCTGGATGACGTCGCGCCGTTCGACCGTGCTTTCCGACTGATCGCAGCTAGAAGAAACGTTTACGTTTGGATCCTGGCGTGTGGTTTTTTGTTGGACGCTTTTCCGCAAAGTTACGCCGTTATCTGCGGATGGGCTGCGTTTAGTGCTGCCGTTCATCTCGTGCGTTCCATCTGGATTTGTGATGGTGCCGTGCGTCGCTTTGTCGGTATTAGGAGTTAAGGAACGACGAATCCTTGACGGAATTCGCTTGGCGCGCGACGATTTCCTTCCCGAGAACCTGAACAGGCTTTTCCACGAGAAGCGAAGCACTCACTGCGCAATAAACACCGCAACCTTCCTGGCACGATTTCTTGCGGTAGTTTGTGTAGAGATCATTCAACGTGACGTCCATGATATGTTTGTCCGTGTGCCCGTGCTGCAGATCCAGAATTTCCCTGCGCGGAGACGAAGAATAATTTGTAGCCGGCCATGCACGTCCACTCGACGTGCTCGCCCCGGAGAAGACTGCGTTGGTAATTGAGGATCGCTTCGCTGGTGTGAATCTTTTCGCCGCGGCGTTTTCGTTCGATCATCGAATCGATAAAGCGTTCAAGTTCTTCACGCGGCCCGCGATCAACGCGGAACCGATGAGAAAGGCAATTCGTTCTGCCGTTTTCCCGGCCCAAATCTTACACTTATCCCGGCATGTCGGTATCGCACCGATTATCAAGGGCAAACAGGCTGCAAGGAAGACCAGCGCAGTCACTATTCCCTTGTGTCAAAACATATGCGGAATCGCGGAACTCTATTCATGCGCGGCGATTCTGTGCGCGATCCTACTAAAAGACCGCGACGTTCGCCCAGCTGTTTCTATGTACCAAGGTAGTGTTTTAACGCCTTTAAGATGGAAAATAGCTCGATTAGAGTTGTCCTTTTATTCAACGCAACATTATAAACCTGATTGACTGCTTCGGGTTTAGCAGCCGTGGCGGCGAGCAAATTCGCCTGGACCGCGTCCGGGACAAAAATGAAGTCGCGGCTGGTATCGCCGTTCCCATTCAAAAAAATCGATTCGCGGTTTATCAGTGCTGCGATCCACTTTGGAATGACTGCGGCGTAATCCCCTTCTGGTCCTGGCGCGGTCCAAAAACATTGAAGTAGCGAAGACCGATTGTTCGAATCCATAGCACTGGGCAAAGACCGACGCATAGAGTTCGTCCGCATATTTCGTTACTGCGTAGGGAGAGAGCGGCCGACCAACCGTGCATTCTGTTTTTAGATGAGCGGGGTCGTCGCCGTATGCCGAACTACTAGTTGCATAAACAAATCGTCGTACCCCCGCATCGCGCGCAGCCACGAGCATATTTACAAACCCGTTGACGTTACTCTCGTTTGTACTAATCGGATCCTTAAGTGAACGTGCTACCGAAGCAACAGCCGCATGGTGAAGAACATAATCAACATCTCGACAGGCAAGCCGACAGGTTTCTAAATCGCCAATCGTACCCTCGATAAGTCGAAACTTAAGCCATCGAGCAGGCCCGCATAATTGTCGGACGTCTTCCAGATTGCGTCGTTTTCCAGTCGAGAAGTCATCCAGTCCAACAACTCGCTGATCTAGCGTAAGCAAGGTTTCCAGAAGATTGGATCCGATGAATCCCGCGACGCCAGTTACAAGCCAAGTTTTCGGTGAGGCAGCCAAATGATTCTTCAAATCAGCGTAATTGCCCATTCGTGTCAGGCGTATTTATATCAGGGGATGTCTTTCCTTGCCAACCGCTTTTGGGCAGCGCCCAACGGGAACCCGGCCGCAAATCCAGGTCGACGTCGCGGTCTAACCAGACTAAACCTAAGCTGATTATGTTCAGCGGACGTTTCCACGTATTTTCGACCAGGCGAAAACCGATTGCACGGGCAAAAGGCGATCCTGGCGCAATTGGCAAAAGCAAAGAGGACTTACAGGACTGAGCGCGTGAGAAAAACCTGACTGAGTCGACTTAAGTCGCTGTCTATATTGCTGAGGAATGAATCTCTTTAATGCGCGAGCCATTTCTATATTCGCGATGGGCTTTTCGGCCGTACATCCGCCGACTGCTTAAAGGGAAGCCGTGCTGAAATCAAAGAACGCTCGATGAGTCGCCGCGAGTCTCGCTGGATCACCGTTGTTATCATCGCGCTGGTTGTCATCCTGCGCGCGCCCACGCTTTTGGCGTCGATGTACATTGTTGACGAGGCCTACTACGGTACCATCGCCAACGACATTTTGGACGGCGGAGCAGTTTACCATACGGCCGTGGATATGAAGCCGCCGGGAATATATTATATTTACAGCGGCGTTTTTCGCGTGGCAGGCAGGAACAACCTCCGGGCGGTGCACATTCTCGCCATTATTGTCGTCGCAGCCACTGCCCTAGTCGTACGGCGGATTGGTGCGCGTGTGGCTGACGAATGGGCAGGCGCATGGAGTGGCATTGGATACGCCGTGTTTGTCCACGCCTACCTGCCGGGCGACACGCTCGCAGCCAACACCGAGATTTTCGCGTCTCTCCCTTTGGCGCTGAGTGTTCTGGCATTCCTGCAGGGTGGAAAAGAGGCGGGCTGGGGCTGGATGTTCCTCAGCGGCACGCTTGTTGGGGCGGCAACACTGATCCGGCAGCCTTCCGCCGTGAACGCGGGCGTGATGCTGGCATGTCTCGTCTATTCCTGGCTGCTTCCCCGCACTCAGTCATTGGGAAGCATCGTGCGAGCAGGAAGCGGCATCGTTGCCGGATTCGTCGCCCCCATCGCGGTGCTCGCCCTGTATTACCAGTCACAAGGGAACCTGCACGACGCGTATCTTTGGGCTTGGGTGTTTGCCATTCGCTACGTCGAGTCCGAAACAACACTCCTGTATGTCCTGCAACATCTCGCCACGATCCACCTTAGTGTGATGCTGTCGTGGGGTTTGTTGTGGTACTTTGGCATCCGCCAGGTGATTTGGAGCTGGAAATCCTTGCGACACACAACGACCGGGTCTACGCCAGCGGTGCTGCTGGTTTTGTGGCTGGTGGTCACCTATCTGACAATCTTTATTGGGTGGCGGTTTCCAGGGCATTATCATCTGACAGTACTTCCGCCGCTGTCGATTCTCGCGGGCCAGGCGTTCTCACGCTTTGTCGCGAAACAGCAACGCTCTCCCCACCTGCAGTGGCGATGGATCCGAACGGGCATTGTCGGCGCGGCCGCCGTGCCGGCGATAGCTTTTCTCATCATGGCTTTCGCGACGCGGATCAAACAGCTCGATTTTCTCCCGATTGTTCAGCAGATCGTCGAGCGGACGAGCCCTAGCGATCATATCTTTGTATGGGGCAGTTACCCCCAACTGTACAGTTTTTCCGGCCGGCGGATGGCGACGCGGTTTGTTAGCTGCACGCATCTGGTGGGCGCCTATGCCAAACGGCCCATCGAGATTAAAAAGCGAGGGGAGAGCGTGATTCCGGGAAGTTGGGAGATGTTCAAAGCGGACTGGGAAGCGCATCCCCCAGTGCTGATTATCGACATGTCGACTGTGAATCCGGGCTGGCGCGTGCATCCCATGACCCGGTATCCTGCGCTCCGGGCATACCTAGCAGGATATCGTGCGGAGGTCGCGATCAATGGCGCAACAATCTATCGTCGGCTCTAACACGGGACTGGAAACAGCTCCCGCGGAGACATGGCGGCCGAGCATCTCGCTGGTTTATCCCATGTTCAACGAGGAAGAGAACATCGAGCGCGCTGTGCATTTCGCAGAGGCCGTCCTGGTCGAAATTACATCCGGGTACGAGATCCTTATCGTCAATGATGCCAGCGCCGACCGATCCGCGGAAATCGCTGAGGCGTTAGCCCAATCAAACGGTTGCATAAAGGTGTTTCACCACGAACGGAATTTGAAGCTGGGAGGCGCGCTCCGCACGGGTTTCAGCAAGGCGACGAAGGAGCTGATCTTTTATTGTGACTCGGATTTGCCGGTCGATCTCCTGGAGCTGACCCGAGCAGTGCATATCATGGAGTTCACAAAGTCTGATATCGTTTCAGCTTTTCGATTCGATCGCACCGCGGAAGGATTCGTCCGCACTCTGTATTCCGTGGCTTACAATCTTCTCATCCGATTCCTCTTTCCGCTCCGGGTGAAAGACATCAATTTCTCGTTCAAATTATTTAAGCGAGAGATGCTGGATAAGTTTGTATTGGAGTCGGAGGCTTCGTTCATTGACGCGGAGCTGCTCATCAAAAGCAAGTTGCACGGGTTCAAGATCACGCAATTTGGAGTGGATTATTTTCCCCGAAATCGCGGCACCTCAACCCTGGCCAGCCCGGATGTCATTATCAAAATGATCCAGGAACTGGTTGCATTCCGGATGAAGATGCGACGGGAGATCCGAGCGTTCCGAGTTTCCGCGTCTTGAAGCGGCTGATTGTAAACGCCGACGATTGGGGACTGACGCCCGGCGTCAACCGCGGGATTGTGCGCGCGTTTCAACACGGGATCGTGACGAGCGCCTCGCTACTCGTGACCGGAAGCGCGTTCGAGGAGGCCGTCGCGCTGGCGCGAGATTTCCCGTCACTGGATGTTGGCCTGCATTTGGCGCTGGTGGAAGAGCAAGCCGTGCTGCCGCCGGAGGCGCTGCCGACCCTTGTTGATAAAACAGGACGTCTTCCCCGCACAAAGCGAATTCTTCAAACGCGCGCTGCTGGGGCGAATAAGCTGGGACGAAGTCGAGCGCGAAATCGCCGTCCAGATCGCGCGCTTTCAACAGACCGGGCTAAGGCTCTCCCATCTCGACAGCCACCAGCACCTTCACATGTTCCCGCCTGTCTTCCAGATCGTGACCCGCCTGACCCGTGGGATGGATCAAGTCTGGATTCGCAACTCTGCTGGCCCTTGGCGAAAGTGGCCCGGCGTCCGAACGGGACAATGGTTCCAGCGGCTGGGTTTGAATTTGGCGTGTTTGTGGGCGCGAGGATTGTGTAATCCGCCTCGCCTTCTAATGCCGAATGGTATGTATGGGTTTGAGGTTGGCGGGTCGTTAACTCGCTCTGCGCTCGAACAGATTCTTCGGGAAATTCCTGACGGGTTATATGAATTGAGTTGCCATCCCGGGGAGGGGGGATAAGGAGACCTGCATGCGATACGGTCATTGGGGCTATCGGTGGGCCGAGGAACTGGAGGCCTTGACCGCGCCCGAAACACGGCGGCTCCTCAAGGAACAGAAGATCGCACTCACTCGTTCGCTCGGGCGCAAGAGACGGGGGCCCGCGCTAGAGTTTTAAGGCCCTAGCTTGGGGACGAAAGCCTACTTCGATGCAATAAAGGCTACCGTCACCCACTGATGCGTGACCAAGACGCTTTGCGAGAAAATTTTGGCGGACCGGAGCACTCAACTGTAGCGTAGGCATTCTTTTTCATGACGTATGACGGATAACGCTGAAATCGCCCGAGCCTATGACCTGCTCGGTGAGAAGCCAATGAGCACGATCGAGGGTACGCTCGACATCCCGCCGCCGGCAGCGGATGCACCAGCGCGCGTAGACGAAACCGGAGTAGAGCTCAAACGCGGCGCCTTCTTGAACACGATCGCGATGTTGGCGTCGAACCTTCGCGGCGTCTTTATCTTTCTCGTGGCGCGACTCCTCGGACCGGCTGCCTTGGGAACGTTTTCGGTCGCCTGGGCGAATACCGATCTGGCCAGCAAAATTGCGGTCTTCGGACTCGATAACGCCATCACGACTTTTATCGCCCGTTCGCAAGCGACCGGCAATCTCGCGCGCAGTCGCGCGCTGTTTCGGGCAGCCGTTGTTCTGGTTCTAACCCAGTCGACTCTCGTCGCCGCCATCGGCATCACGGCCCTGCAAATGTTTGGCGATCGATTGCAATTTCCGCGCGAGATGCTGTCCGCGCTGGCCTTTGTCCTCTGCGCGCTGCCGGGCATCGCTTTGTACCGCGTTTGTACTTCCATCTCGCGCGGCATGAAGGTGATGAAGCACGACAACTACTCGCGAGGCATGACAGAGCCT
>Ga0137408_1001200_pt1 | contig 13822 bp, 12 predicted proteins | sample CZOMad2_2_16fung_FD_141241 | JGI IMG/M metagenome (GOLD analysis project Ga0137408, IMG submission 141241) | Vadose zone soil fungal communities from Angelo Coast Range Reserve, California, USA - CZOMad2_2_16fungal (PacBio error correction) | ecosystem: Environmental > Terrestrial > Soil >...
GATGATCCTGTCGATGATCCTGTGCGGTCAGCATTCGCTTCCGCTGTTCTGTTTCGGCGTGTTCCTGTCCTTTGCAGCGCATTGGATCCTGGTTCAGCACGCCCAAGGCGGCGCGCGCGCGCTCTGGATGCAACTGTTCGTCAGCGTCGGCGGCATCCTGATCATGATCGCCTTGGCATGGCTTCTGGATCGCGCCCGGAAGGTGCCCGTCCTGTTTGTCGATGCGGCCGAGTTCAAGGAAGGCCAGCCCGCGCTCGAACCTGGGAAGGCGTGATTCCCCGCGTGCCGTTACAGCTTGTGCCCTTTCTGGCGCAGCGCTTCGGTCAAGCGCGTGCGCAGATCCTCGGCCGCCTTGCGGCTCGCGTCCTGGCCGACCTGGTTGCTCTGTTGCATGATGGCCGGCATTTTTTCGAGAAGCTTTTGGCCGACCGGCTGACGGTAGAACGCCTCTATGGCGCGCATCTCACCAACCGTGAAATTGTTGGCATAGACGGTGGCGATGTCATCGACGATCGCGGCGTAGTATGGCTTGTACGCATTTTCTATGGTCGGCATCAACGCATCGTAGTCGCGTTCGATTTCCGGCCGCTCTTGAGTCAGCGCGCGCCTGAGACCCATCATGGTGGCCGGCAGCATGGCCTTGTATGGATCCGCCAGCTTCATGGTATTCACCAGGCTCCGCGCCGTGGTCATGGCTTCGGGCGAGGGGGTCTGCGCGGACGTGCCGGAAATTGAAAACAGAAGCATGCATGTGATGATCAACAGGCGTCTGGCCATGGATTCCTCCGATGAAAAGGTCACGCGGCGTATTGAAAATTGAGTTTCAGCAGGCCCTTGCGCTCAAATGCGCCTTTCGCGCGGACCCAAGGCTTGCGAAGGTGCCTGCGGGGATCGCGTTTGTCCAGACGAGAGCAGTCCGATCGAAGGGAGCTTGTCTTGCGCTCGCCGCCTTCTGGAAGGGCTGGCACCCGTCAGGGCGCTGCGAGAGGCGGGGTGCGCAACAACCCTTTTGACCCCAACGCGAAGCTCGGGTAGGCCTTATACCAACGGCCCTAATTATTGACTGTTGCCCAAGTTCGGCTGGTGATTGAGGCGATGCGCGTTGGATCTTGTTCAAAGAAGTTCCATGCGTCGCAGGCTTTATCGACGATGTCGTCGTAGTCGTCGAAGACGGTGATCGCGAGTTTGTTGCCGCGCAGATATTCCCAGACGTTCTCGATCGGATTGAGTTCGGGAGCGTAGGGTGGCAGACGCACAAGGGTGACGTTTTCGGGGATCGTGAGCGCGGCAGCAATGTGATAGCCGGCGCCATCGAGGACGAGAGCGGCGTGGCTACCTGCCGCCACCTTGCGGCCGATAGCGGTGAGATGCAGCGACATGGTCTCGGCGTTCGCTGCCGGCATGACCAGGCCTGTTGCGACACGACGTTGCGGACAGGCCGCGCCGAACAAGTAGGCCCAGTCGTAGCGTTGGTCGTGCGGCGCGCGGGGCCTCGTTCCACGCTTGGCCCAGACGCGGGTTAGCGTGCCCTGCTGGCCGATCCTTGCCTCATCTTGGAACCAGATTTCGATCGGCTTGCTTTTGGCGCGCTCGGGGATTTGCGCCGTGACTGTCGCGGCGAAGTTTTTTTAAACGTCTCCTGAGCTTCTTCGTCAGCCTGTGGGTGGCGGGGCCTTACCGACAGTTTGCGGTAGCCGAGCCTGGCTAGAACCTTCCCGACTGAACGCTCGTGTAGCGCGACACCGAAGCGCCGCTGCAATTCGTCGCGCAGATCGACCCGCCGCCAACGCACGACCCCGTGCACCGCAGGGTCGGGGCCGACCTCGACAAGCTCGGCCAATTCGGCCTGCTGCCGCGCCGTGAGCTTTGATCCGGGACCTGGCGATTTGAGATTGCGAAGCCCGGCCAATCCCGCGGCGTTGTAACGGTGCACCCAGTCCCGCAAGGTCTGACGGTCCATGCCGCAGGTTTCGGCCGCCGTTTTGCGGTCCACACCATCGAGCACCAGCGCCAGCGCAAGTATCCGACGCGCCGCAGCACTATTCTTCTCCCCGCTCGCTGCCTTGCGAAGCTCCGATGCCGTCCGATCAAGTCGGGTGATCAATACCGCCGCTCCCATCGATGCCGCTCCTCCCAAAAGCCCGCATCGAGTCAGAGTTTCACTGATTTGGGAATCCCTAATGAGTCACAGTTTCGGGCCGTTGGTATTAGATGTCTGTGTCATGGACGCAGGGCTGGCGGCAGTGCGGATGAGGTCATTGAATAACGGAAGTGGCCTGAGGGCGAATAGCGAATAGGGAAAGAGCCATTCGCTACTCTCCATTCGCTACTCCCTTTTCGCCATTCGCTACTCGCCACTCTGCCCGCCTCATTTCCCGGACGCCGTCGAGACTGACGCCGAAGAGGCAGCCGGCGGCGTTGCCGAGGCGACGTGAACCGTATCGCCCGGGTTAAGGGTTTCCGGGGGATTGTTGATGATCCGATCGGACGGTGAAAGCCCCGCAATGACTTCCACACTGTCACCGAAATCGCGGCCAAGCTGCACGCGTTTGAGGACGACCTTGTCATTGCTGTCGAGGGTTGCGACCTGTGTGCCCTGATTGCCGGTCACAAGCGCAGTGGACGGAATTCTCACCAAATTCGCGTCGGCCGGGATTTCGAACTGCACATTGCAATAGCTGCCGGCAAGAAACTTGCCGGCTGAATTGTCGGCTTGAAGCTCGACCTGCATGCTGTGTGAAGCCGGGTTCATGGCCCTTGAAACGTGCGAGAGCGTTGCGTCGAACTGCACGCCCGGATATTGCGGCATTTCGAATGTCGCTTTCAGCCCCGGCGTCAGGCCGGCGGAGAACGACTGCGGCACCTGGACGTAGATGCGAACCCGATGCAAATCGGATACCTCGAAAAGCGGTAGGCCGGAACCTCCCGAATTGATCAACATTCCGAGCTCCACGTTTCGGGCGGTCACGACGCCATCAAAAGGCGCGGCCAGCGTCTTGAACGATTGCATGGCCTCGAGCTGCCGGACGTTGGCAGCGTTGGCGTCGACGACCGCTTGCTTTGCCTTGGCGTCGGCGGTGGTCTGGTCCGCAAGCTGCTGCGCCACGATCTGCTTTTGCAGCAGGATGTTGTTGCGGTTCGCGGTCAGCGTTGCGATCTGCTCATTGGCCTCGACGCTCGCCAGCGTCGCTTTCGCCTGACTGAGCTGCTGATCGAGATCGGGTGCATCGATGGTGGCCAACACTTGCCCGGCCTTGACGGGTGATCCAATGTCGTGGTCCCAGCTTTTCACGTACCCATTCACGCGCGCATAGATCGCCGCCTTGTTGAAGGGTTGGATGTTGCCGGGCAACGTCAGCATTTGATGCGGACTGCCAGGAATGGGTTGGGCAAGCGCAACGGTCGGAGTGGCCTGCGTGTCGGTCCACTGCATGACTTCCTGCTTGCTCTCCGCGCGCTGCATGAAACCATAGGCAACCACGAAGCCGGCAAGCAGAACCGCGGCGGTGGCGGCCGTGACCAGGCTTCGCTTGCGGGGAGGGGTGATTTCTTCTGAGGCCATTTTGTTCTCCTCTCGATTCATGCGGCGGTTGCCGTGGCTGGCTGATGTGCGGAGCCCTGCTGGCCGCCGTGCACCAGGCTGAAGATAGTTGGCACCAAGATCAAAGTGGCGCAGGTGGCAAAGATCAGCCCGCCGACCACGGCGCGGCCCAAAGGCGTGTTCTGTCCGGGCTCGATCGCCATCGGCACCATGCCGATGACCATCGCCAGCGCCGTCATCATCACGGGACGAAACCGCGCGCGACCCGCTTCGAATGCCGCTGCGGTCGCATTCAGGCCGGCCGCCATCTGGTCGCGCGCAAAGCTGATCACCAGGATGCTGTTGGCGGTCGCGACCCCCATGCACATGATGGCGCCGGTGAGCGCCGGAACGGAAAGCGTGGTTCCGGTCGCAAACAACATCCAGACGATGCCGGCCAGGGCGGTCGGCAGCGCCATGATGATGACGAACGGATCGGCCCAGGACTGGAAGTTGACGACGATCAAAAGATAGATCAGCACGATCGCCGCCGCGAGCCCGACATAGAGCTGCTGATAGGCGCTCGTCATAGTGGTGACTTGACCGCGCAGCGTCACGCTCGCGCCGCGAGGAACGTCTTGCGCGGTCGCGTGGATCACCTTTTGAATGTCCGACGCAATCGCGCCGAGATCGCGTCCCTGTGGCGTCGCATAGATATCGATCACGGGCTGGACATTGTAGTGCGACACCACGGCATTGCTGTTGGTCCGCTCAACATTCGCCAGGCCGCCGAGCAGCTGGGTGCTGGCGGAAGGAGAGCTGACCGGAATGTTTTTCAAGCCACTCATGGTGTCGATGTCGCGCTGCGGGGTCTGGACCGAGACCGCATAATTGACGCCGTTGGCGGGGTTCAGCCAGTAGGTCGGGGCCGATTGCGAGCTTCCCGACAGCGTCGTCAGCATGGCGTTGGCGACATCCTTCTCGGAGAGGCCGGCAAGCGAAGTAAGCGACCGGTCGACATTGACGTTAAGGGTCGGCTGCGCAAACGCCTGCTGGATGCGCGCATCGGTGATTCCTGGAATTTGCTTGACCTTTGTCAACAGCGCGTTGGCATATTTGCGATTCCCCGCAAGGTCCCTGCCGGCCACCTGCAGGTCGATCGGCGCGGGCGCGCCGAAATTCAGGACCTGACTGACGATATCAGCGGGCAGGAAAGCGAATGTCGTGCCGGGGAACTGCTGCGGCAATTTTTCCCGCATGGTTTTGATGTAGTTATCGGTCGGCGCATGTTTCGGTTTGAGGCTGATCAAGATGTCGGCGTCGCCGATGCCGATGGTGCCGGAATTATTGTACGCCATGTTGATGCCGCTGACGGTGAGCCCGATGTTGCTCACAACGCCGTCCAGTTCGGTTGGCGGAATAATGCCCTTGATCGCCGTAGCGATCCGGTCAGTGAGGGCCGTCGTCACCTCGAACCGGGTTCCCGTCGCGGCGCGAACGTGAAGCTTGATCTGGCCGCCATCCACCGCCGGGAAAAAATCCTGGCCGAGTGAGGGCGCAAGCCCAAGCGACAGCAAGCTGATGCACAGGAATCCGGCAATCACCTTGATGCGGTTTTGCAGCGCGAGTTGCAGGAGGCCGAGATAGGTTTTGCGCAGATTTTCGAAACGCCGCTCGAATCCATGCTGGAAGCGCATAAGCGGATTGCGGCTGGGCTTTACCTCGCTGCCGTCCTCGGCCTGGCCGTGGCCGTGTTGTTTGCGCAGAAGATGGTTTGCCAGCGTCGGCACCAAGGTCTGTGACAGCACATAAGAGGCGGCCAGCGCAAAGATCACTGCCTCGGCGAGGGGCCGAAACAGATAACCGGCGACACCGCCAAGCCAGAACATCGGCACGAAGGCAATGGAAATGCAGAACAGCGACACGGTCGCCGGCACGATGATTTGAGACGCGCCATCGAGGATGGCTGGCTTGATCGCTTTGCCCTCTTCAAGGTGACGGTTGATATTTTCGATGGTGACGGTGGCGTCGTCGACGAGAATTCCGACCGCGAGCGCCAGACCGCCGAGCGTCATGACATTGATGGTCTCGCCGAGCAGCGAAAGGCCACTCAGCGCCGCCAGGATCGCAAGCGGGATCGAGATCGTGATGATGAGGGTCGAACGCCAGCTGCCGAGGAACAAGAGGATCATCATTCCGGTCAGCGCTGCCGCGATCACGCCTTCCCTGATCACGCTGGATACCGCGTCGGTGACGTAGACCGACTGATCCCCCACGGCCGTCAATTTCAGGCTGGCCGGAAGCGTCTGCGAGATCGACGGCAACAGGTTCTTGACGCCATTGATGACGTCGAGCGTCGAGGTGGCGCCGGCCTTGACGATGGTCAGCAGCACGGCGCTGGCGCCGTTGACATGCACGGCGTTGGTCTGCGGCGGACTGCCGTCATGCACATAGGCGACGTCGTGCATGTAGATAACCGTGCCGTTGACGGTCTTGATCGGCAGATCGTTGAACGCTTTGACCGCTGTCGGCGAGTCGTTCAGGTTCACGGTATATTCGTAAGTGCCGATCTTCTGGGTTCCAACCGGGACGATCAGGTTCTGCAGCGAAAGCGCGTTGATGACGTCGTTCGCCGAAACCCCGTATTGGTGCAGGGCCTGCTGATTGAGATCGGCCTGGACCTGCCGCACCTTGCCGCCGAACGGAAGCGGCAGCGCGGCGCCCGGCACCGGCGCCAAGGCCGGACGGACGAAATTCAGCGCGTCGTCGAAGATCTCGGTTTCCGATAGCTTGTCACTCGAAAGCGCAACCTGCAGAATTGGAACGCTCGAGGCATTGAAGCTGAGGATCAACGGCGGCGTGATACCCGGCGGCATCTGCTTCAGCACGGTCTGCGACATGCCGTTGACTTGCGCCAATGCGGCGTTGATGTTCACGGTCGGCTGAAAGAAGATCTTGATGATGCCGTAATTGGCGATCGATTGGGATTCAATGTGTTCGATGTCGTTGACCGCGTTGGGTAACGAGCGCTCGTAGAACGTGACCACGCGGCCGGTCATGTCGTCGGCGGGCAGGCCGGTGTAGGTGAAAACCACGCTGACGACGGGGATGTTGATGTTCGGGAAAATGTCGGTCGGCGTCCGCAGCGCCGCCGTCGTTCCGAAAATCAGGATCAACAGCGCCATGACGACGAACGTGTACGGCCGCCGCAGGGCAAGTCGGACGATTCCAATCATGACTTTCCTCCTGTACCACCAAGTTTGTTCGCATTGTCCGCCGAACAGAGGAGGCGGTTTGGACGCTGCCTGCGGTGAGGGCGCGCTCTGCCAGGGAGCAAGGCAGACTCTAGGGTTGAGTTTGCCATTCGAAAAATGCATTCTCTTCATTTGAACATGCTGAATTTGAATATGGATGGAGCGGCAGTCGCTTGAACAAGCAAGCTCCCAAACTAGGTGCGATCGATCTGAACCTGCTGGTGGTGTTCGACGCCCTCATGCGGGACAGGTCCGTCACGCGGGCGGGACAGAGGCTGGGCCTCAGTCAGCCCGCCATGAGCCACGCGCTGACCCGCCTGCGGCACATGCTGAAGGACGAGCTGTTTGTCCGGAGCCCAAACGGGATGATGCCGACGCCGCGAGCCGAACAGCTCGCCACGCCCATCAGGATAGCCCTGGACGGGCTGCAACAGTCACTGGAGCCTACGCAGTTCGAGCCGGCAAAGGCTGCGGCGACCTTTCGCATCGCGGTCGACAATTATGCGGCGATCGTTCTGGTGGCACCGATAGCAGAGCACGTTGCGAGAAACGCTCCCGGGGTGACGCTGGATTTTCGGCCGAGCGGAACGCTGAACGTTCCCGATCTGCTGGATCGAAGCGAACTGCATCTGGCGATAGGTCCGCCCCGTGTCCAAGCCGAGCGGTTTTCGCTCAGGCGCTTGCTGCAGGATCAGTTCGTCGTCGTGCACCGAAAGGGTCATCCGGCCGCAAGAGCACGGGAGTTCTCGACCGAGACGCTGGCGACCCTTCCGCAGCTTGAAATCTCGTCCGCTCAATTTGGCGCCGACTTTGCAGAGGCTGCCCCTGGAAAATCGAAGCCTGTCCTCAAGCCAGCGATGCGCGCGCCGTTCTTGTCGGCCGCGCAGATTCTGGCGACGTCGGACCTGGTATCGGTGTTTCCGCTGAATATCGCCAGGCACATGACAAAGTCTCACGGCCTTGTTCTTCATCGCCTGTCGCGTCCGCCCAAGCCGCTTGAAGCTGCCATGATTTGGCTGCGACGCCTTGACAACCAGCCTGCACATGCCTGGCTGCGCGAGATCATCGTCCGGGTAGCCAATGACTTCCGCGCCGCATCTGGCGCCAGCCAATGAAACGGTCGGGGACCCCAGCTTGATGCGATATGCGCCCGCCGCCTAGCGGAGGCCCTCATAGACCATGAGCCCGCGCGCCAACTTGAGCTTTCGTATCGCACGAGGGACGAGGCGTTGTGCGGGTGGGTGCAGATAGCGCCACGAGGTCAACTTGAAATCCGACAATACGCTGTGTCCGCTTTCAAACGGGGCGAGCAATCCGGTCAGGCTGACGGGTGCATGCGCACGGTGGCTGAATGGCAGCAATAGCAATTCCAGATGCGCCGGCGCACCATCTGCCGAGGTCGCGGTAATGCCGGCGACCGCGCCCAGCAGTTCTTCGGTCACCACCGTGATTATGTCCTCGATCTCGCGGCGGCCGTCCTGGACGAACAGCTCCGAAAAGCTCCGATCCTTCAGGTCGCGACCGAGCAGGGCGCAGATCCTCGTGCCGGCGACGCGGAACGGGTAGCCGGCAGCGGCGTCGTAGGACAAGACGAAGATATCGCCGAGCAGCTCGCGCACCGCGCCGGGCTCGATCGCGCTGCGGTCGGGCGCGCGCTCGGTGGCACGTTTCTCATCCCAATACGCGAAAAACTCTTGGTTTGACGGATGCTTCATGCTTGGCCTTGCCCCGTGCCTGGCGCGGCGGGACATATCTGTCCCGCTTTCACGCACACGCATGCTTCGGTTCGTTGTGCAGGACTGACATTGCAGCGTCCATGCCGCAGCCGCTGTCGGCGCCGGCTTTGCGTCGTTAAGGTTAAGTTAACTATGCGGTTGGCGATCGGCGGCAGCCTGCTATGGTCCGCGCACTCGATTCCTCGCCGTTCTTTTCCGGTTGCGGCGAGGTTGTGACCCGGGTTGGCGTCGAACAGATTGGTCGTTGCGCGGGGAGGGGTGGGGAATTCACCCCGGGGCCTTGCGCAAGAAGATCAGCAGCAACACAGGGAGGGCTTCTCAGAGCCCTCCCTTTTTCTTTCATCGAGATTTTTGAGTTTTTTGAGGGCGAACCCCCGGCGTGGCTGGGAGGAAAACGTCTGTCGAGGCGGATAATCTAGGTCCACTATCGAGCGCCAGGCGGACCAAAGGTAGGCATCGCGCCATATCTAAAAAGTGCCAATAGGCGACATAGAGTCTAACAAATAGGATGGCTATTCGACCACTTCGTCGGCGCGTGCAAGCAGCATCGGTGGGATTGTGAGACCTAGTGCCCGTGCGGTCTTCAAATTGATTGTTAGTTCGAATTTTATTGGTTGTTGGACCGGCAAGTCCGCGGGATTGGCACCCTTTAAAATGCGATCGACATACGTGGCGGCTCGTCGGAATACATCGGCTCTGTCTATCCCGTAGGCGATCAATCCTCCGCTTCTCGCGAATTCCGCGACTGAATAAATGGCGGGCAAATGCTGATCTGCTACCGAAGCAGCGATACGTGCCCGGTGTGAGTTGAGAAAGCTGTCCGGCAGAGCGATCAGTCCGCTGCCGGAACGTTTGCCCGCGGCAGCGACGGCACTATCGATCTCAAGTTCGTTATGAACCGGCGAAACGGTCAGCTCGCATGAACAAGCCTGCCGCGCCGTTTCGATAAACGGCAAATACATGCGGGCAAACGGAGCGGAGTCGGGATTAAAGATAACGGTAAACGAGGTAACATTCGGAGCAACTTCTTTCAGCAGCTCTAACCATTTTGCTCCCATGCTAAGTTCTTCGGCGCCGAAGCCGGTTATATTTCCCCCGGGCCTGGCCAGGCTTTGAACGACGCCTTGGGCTACCGGATCGGTAATGGCAACGAACACGACGGGAATGCTCTGTGTTTGCTGCGATACCGCGACTAAGTTGGCGGTGGAATTAACGACGAGCAAGTCGGGGCGCAGATCGATTAGCTCTTTGGCGAGTTTCTGCGCAAGTACGGCGTCTCCTGCCGCCCATCGATACTCAATCTCGATATTCTGAGGCAGTAACCACCCTTGTTCTGCAAGCCCCTGCTGAAATGCGGCAGCCTGCTTCTGTCCTTCGGGGTCAATCGCTGCTCGCCCCATAAGTACGCCAATGCGCCGCTTGCGGCTGGGCTGAGCGCGCGCCGTGATCGTCCAAGCTGCCGCTGCACTACCGATAACCGTGATGAAGTTGCGTCGCCGCATTAAGCCGTCCCCAAAAACCTCAGAGCCACGCCTTGTGCAATGGCTAAGACTAGCACGTGGTGCCTGATCTGCGAGCGGGAAATGCCGCAGATGCGATCAGGCATGATGTCTCGAATGGGTCAAAAAACGGAAGTGACCTCGCTTGCAAGGCATGCCCGTTATACCTTCAAGAAGCGGACATCGTCAGAGCCCTCCCGTTTTGTTTCGGCATTTTGGTATCTTGCGGCGGCGCGCCGCGAGGCTCCAATCGCCATTGTTTGACGCGTTTTGTGGCGAACCAGCTTCCACTTCGCTCCAAAACACTCTAATGGGGCACCATCGCTCGAGAAGAGCCGCGCTCTCAAGGTCTTCGCCCCCTTGGAATCTTCACCTGAATCACCGGAATTGCCGTCGGTCGCCCCGCGCGAGCCGATCCTGACGCTGCCCGCCGCCCTGAGCGCCTATATCCTGTTGCTGGCGGTCATTCACTTGCGCGTGCTGCTGCCGCCCGATCTCGAGAACTGGACGATCGACGTCTTCGGCTTCATTCCGAAGCGTTATGATTCGACGCTGCTGGCGATCGACTTTCCCGGCGGAGAAGGCGCCAAGGTCTGGACCTTTGTGACCTATTCGCTGTTGCACGCCAATCTCAGTCATATCGCTTTCAACGTGCTGTGGCTCCTGCCGTTCGGCAGCGCGTTGGCGCGCCGCTTTGGCGCGATCCGGTTTTTCATATTCATGGCGGTGACGGCGGCGGCCGGTGCGCTCGCGCATCTCGTCACCCACGAGCATGGGGTGGCGCCGATGATCGGCGCCTCGGCGTCGGTCTCGGGCACCATGGCGGCGGCGATCCGCTTTGCCTTCGTGCGCGGCAGTTTTCTGTCGTTCAGCCGCGGCGATGCGAAGGCTGCCGCACAGGTGCCGGCGCTGCCGTTGACCCGTGCGTTGCGCGACCGACGGGTGTTGGGTTTTCTTGGCGTCTGGTTCGGCGTCAACATCATCTTCGGCGTCGGATCGATCGCCATCGGCGCGGATGGCGCCAGCGTCGCCTGGCAGGCGCATATCGGCGGCTTTCTCGCCGGCCTGTTGTTGTTCTCGCTGTTCGATCCCGTCCCGCGCGCGGCACCCCATGCTGCGGGTGCGTCCTCCACCGACGGAACAAACCGCAGCTGATCCCAAGCTTGCGGCGCGGCGCGATTTCATCCATCATCTTGCCGTGATGTGCGGCACGGCGTCAGCCTGCGATCCCGCCCTGGAAGCCGTGCCGGCCAAATGCGCCCGCAACGAAACCGGCGCTGAACTGTTGATTGAAGACTCAAAGTGAAAAAAGACCGCGCTCGCTTCAAAGGGCGCGATCGGCTTCAGGGAGACGACAATGACGGTACGTGCAATTCTCGATACCAAGGGTCACAACATCCAGAGCGTCGAGCCGCAGGCGAAACTCTCCGCTGCCATCAAGATCCTGGGGGAGCGCAGGATCGGCGCCGTCCTGGTGATCGATGCGGGCCGCATTGAGGGCATCCTGTCGGAGCGCGACATCGTGCGCGTGCTCGGCGAACGCGGCGCGGCCGTGCTCGAGGAACCCGTCAGCGCGGTCATGACGCGCAAGGTCGTCAGCTGCAAGGAGTCCGACACGGTCGGGGCGATCATGGAGATGATGACGGACGGAAAGTTCCGGCATTTGCCGGTGCTCGAGGGCGAGCGGGTCGTCGGCCTGATTTCCATCGGCGACATCGTCAAATGGCGCGTGCGGGAATACGAGATGGAGCAGGAAGCGCTGCGCGAATACATCAAGACCGCCTGAACCCTCAGACCAGGCGCTCAGGGGGTCTTATCGACGGCCGCATCCGTATTGGCGGACACCGACACCGGTCCCGGCGCCAGAATCTGGATCGCTTCCTGGATGGAGGCGATGGCGCGCTCGGCGGCACGTGCGCCATGCGCGATCAGATCGTCGGCGCGGTGGAAATCAAACCAGCCGATTTGACCGACGCGGGGCGAAATCAACAGATCGGGCGGATCGCCGGCCAACCGCGCACGGGTGATGCGGTCCTGCATGATGTTGAAGGCGTCCACCATGACCGAGGAAATTCCCGGCCGTCCGCCGCCGCCGAAAAACTCGCGCTTCACGGTGCGTTCCGGTGAAAAAAACTTGCCCAACCCGCGCTTCGGCGGCGCCACCTCGGGCGGAATCTCCTGCAAGGCCACCGACGCGCTGTGGGAATAGATCGTCGTGGCGTGCGCAAATACGTCGCTTGAGAGGTTGGCGGCGATGACGATTTCCGCGCCAAGCGCGCGCGCCGCCGACACCGGCACCGGATTGACCAGTGCACCATCCACCAGCCAGCGGTCGCCCGCCAGCACCGGCGAGAATATTCCGGGCAGCGCGTAGGAAGCGCGCATCGCATCGACCATGCGGCCATGGGTCAGCCAGATCTCGTGACCGGTGCGGACTTCGGTTGCAACCGTGGCAAATTTCAGCGGCAGATCCTCGATCAGGGTCTGGCCGATCGCGGCCTCGAGCTGGGCTGCGAGCTTGTCGCCGCCGATCAGGCCTGAACCGTTGAGACGGATATCCAGGTAACTCAGGACACTTCGCGGCTGCAGGCGGCGGGCCCATTCTTCAAGCGTATCGAGGTGCCCGGCGGCATAGGCGCCGCCGACCACCGCGCCAATCGAGGTGCCGACCACGACATTGGGGACGATGCCGTGGGCAATCAATGTCCTGAGAATCCCGATATGGGCGAATCCGCGCGCGGCCCCACCGCCGAGCGCAAGCCCAATCACCGGCCGCCGGATGCTGCCGAGTCCCACCTTGTCGCGGCCATTGGAGCCGTTTTTATTGCGCCCGATCAGATTATCCAGCACTGAGGCAATCTCCTGAGCCGCAAGGCTACAAGCCTCCGTCGTTTCCCGCCAGAATCTACGTCAAGCATGGTTTATGCTGCGGGTTGCGGAAAGATTGTGACGGGACCCGGGACCGGCGGCCTCTTGAGAGGTAACATCAGGGTTCCCCGCAGGTTCCCTGGAGCCGGGCGCCCAGTGGAGGCTTGAATTTGCCGCGTTTTCAGTGAAAAGCTCCGTCATGACGAGTGGGGGTCAGGCTATCACGGGATTCAGGCGGGACGGGCGTCCGCTCCTGGCGCTGGCGCTCGTCGTTACCCTGGTCGCAGCGATTCCGACCATGGTTTCGGCGCAAATGTTCAGCGATCGGCCACCCCCGATACCCCCGGCCTCGGTCCCGGAACCGCCGGCGGGGCCGGCCATGAATTTGGCGCCGCCCTCCGGGCCCGCATCGATCCCCAATCTGCCCGCGCCGCTGACGCAACCTTCCATCGCGGCCGTGCCGCCGGTGGTCGCGCCGCCGGCGGTCGCGCCGCTGGGCGCCGCTGCGCCCAACCAGGCCGTGCTGGCGCTGACGGCACGCTTCGGCAAGGATCTGCCACAGATCAGCAATGGTCTGGTGTGGCGGGTATTTTCAGACCGGCCGGATGAGACCGGCAATTTCAAATTGATCCGCGAAGACCGCGGCGCGACGCCCAATATCGTATTGCCGCCGGGCAACTATGTGGTTCACGTCGCGCTTGGACTGGTCAGCGCGGTACGTCCCGTGACCCTGAAGGCCGAGACCGACCGCCAATCCTTCGTGCTTCCCGCAGGCGGCCTGCGCATCGAGGGCCGCGTCGGCACATCGAAGATTCCGCAGAACCAGATTTCGTTCGCGATCTACAAGGGCAGCCAGTTCGAACTCGGCGAGCGCGCCTCGCTGGTGCCGAGCGTTGCCGCAGGCGATGTCGCGCTGCTGCCGGAGGGGACCTATTACATCATTTC
>Ga0137408_1150400_pt1 | contig 13808 bp, 14 predicted proteins | sample CZOMad2_2_16fung_FD_141241 | JGI IMG/M metagenome (GOLD analysis project Ga0137408, IMG submission 141241) | Vadose zone soil fungal communities from Angelo Coast Range Reserve, California, USA - CZOMad2_2_16fungal (PacBio error correction) | ecosystem: Environmental > Terrestrial > Soil >...
TGGCAATTGTTTCGTTTCTCAGTACCAAAGCGCATATTGTAAACGGATGCCTTCATGCGGACGAATTCGCAGGATCGAGCAGTTCCTCGTGTCCCCTCAATGTCTTCGATTGCATGCGTACCTCCTCGCGCTCAGCGCCATTCTTCTTGGCCTTCGTGTTCCTTCGTGTTTCTTCGCGTTTTTTGTGGTTAAGCTTCTCACTCCGTCCTGATCGATCTTGTCTCCCAGTGATAGCGCAAAGCCAGCAACCGCAAGCCGAACCCGCACACGGAACCAACAATGGTTGAAACTTCGCGCGGCAGCTTGAGCGCGTCACACAATAAAAACATCGCTGCGCCAAACGCGGCAGCAATGGCGTAGAGTTCACCACGTTCAAAGATCTTCGGCGTGCGCCCGCTGAGCACGTCGCGGATGCATCCTCCACCAACAGCGGTAGTCGTACCAAGGCAAGAACGCCGGCAGGCGGGTCATTCCAGCGTTGAGTGCCCGCGTGCTGCCGGCTACGGCGAACAGACCCAGTGCGGCGGCGTCAATAAAGATGATGGCCCGCTCCGTGTTTTTGCCGATCCGTTGGGCGAACACCATTCCAATCACGGCGCCCGCCAGCGCGGTAATCAGATAGCGGACATCGGCAAACGCCAGCGGCGGACCTTTTTGCAGGATCAGGTCGCGCGTAATGCCGCCGCCCAGCGCTGAAGCCAGCGCCAGCCCGGTCACCCCGACCAGATCGTACTTGTAGCGTGTGTCGCGTACCGCAGCCAAAGCTCCGCCAAATGCGCCCACGAACACGCCAAGAAAATCGATCAGCGAAAAAAGCTTGTCGATTGGAAGATTCACTGGTTTGCCATCTATTGGGTCGCCGTCCATTGTAGCGGGCTCGCCGTCGCGCATTTACCCGCACAATTCGGTCAGCAGGTAAATTGAGTGTTACATTGCGTCTTCCACGCGGTTTGGAGCGAAGGGACACTCTATTCCGGTAAGGCCCTGCGGCGAGGCCGAACACGCGCCGAGCCGCCGGCTTCGGGAGCAAATTAGCTCTCGGCTCGGGCGACATCCTCAAGCGGTTTGGAGCGAAGCGACATCTTTATTAGTTCACTATCACCACGTGGTTTTGGGCAGCGGCTTCGGTAATCTTTCAGGCGCGGCACAAAGAGACGATGATGTCTTCATGCCACATTTTCCCCAAACGCCAACGAAGACGCGGTCTCCGCGAGTCCGAGTGCCCAACAACGAATCGATTCGCTTCAACCTCGGCGGCCAGCAGGTTTCCGCGGTGCTGCAAAAGATTTCCCTTACCGGAGGCCTGGCCGAATTTACCGGCAGCATCGGCAGCGCGACCATTGCCGAGGCCAAGGTAAACACGCTCTCTGGCCCGGTCAGCGGGCTGGTGGAATTTCTTCCCGCTCAGGTCGGATCCTGCACTTATCCTTTCCGCTTTATTGCGCTCAGTGATCAGGACTATGAACGCCTGAACTCCACGCTGCAATACATGCGCAAGCAGGGTTTTGGCGACTAGCGCACGCTCCAGATAATCAGCTCACCGCGGCAGGCTGTTCTCTGCCGCAATTACCTCATCTGCGCGTATTTGTGTTCTCATAGGTATGGCTTTGGACGGCCGATGGCGTACAACTCATCACCGCACCGGGCGTGTCGAATCGTCCATAAGCAGCGAAACGGAGAATCACACATGAAACTGATGCGACTCACAACTTTACTTGCGGCTTGCCTGTTTGCCATGGCGGCTCTGGCTCAACAAAATCCTCCGGCGCCGGCAAGCGGAGACCACAAGCATGGCGCGCATATGGGCCCGGGCAATACTGACGACCTCATGAAGGAGCTCACGACCAAGCTGAACCTCACCGCGGACCAGCAGACCAGGGTAAAGGCCATCGTGGACGAGCATCACCAGCAGATGAGAGCCACAATGAACGACCAGTCCCTGTCAAAAGAAGACAGACATGCCAAGATGAAGGGCATGCATGACTCGGTGCACGCCAAAGTCCGCGAAGTTTTGACCGACGATCAGAAGCCGAAATTCGATGCCATGGTAAAAGAAATGGAAAGCAACATGCATGGAATGCACGACAAAGATCACGATCACAACCACGATAAAGACCACAAATAAAAAGCTTAAAAAAACTTCATCTTAAAGGACGTTCGCATTGCGGACGCCTTTTCATTTTTCGTTAAATCTCTTCGGCAGGAAATCGCAATACAGAGCTGCTCCTCGCCCCGAAAATTCCGTGCTGCTGAAGCAGCTTCTCTGCCGAAAATCTTTCTTGCCATCGTGAGCTGCCTTGCCCTCCTCTGGACGAAAAGAAGCATCTCAAAAGAACTGGCCGCACCACGCGCTAAGGAGACCAAGTACCGATGAAAACTATCAGGACCGCATTCATTTCCTGCACATTCTTGTTCGCATTGGGGGCATTCGCACAATACCCAGCCGGCGGCCAAGCGACACAACCCATGCAACCGCAACCTGGCATGCAGCCTTCCCAACCCCAACCGTCACAGGCGCAACCGGGGCAAGATCAAAACGCACAACCGGGACAGCAGCCGGGAGCAACTCAGTCCCAGGGCTCATCCGTTGCCGGACGCCCCAGCATTGACGATCAGGTCCAATCTCTGGCCCAGCAACTGAACCTTTCCGCCGACCAGCAGGCGAAGGTGAAGACCGCTCTGGAAGACCAGCATGCCCAGGCGATGACCATTGTGCAGGACAATTCGATGGCCCGTGAAGACAAGATCCAGAAGATCCACGTGATTCGTGAAGGCACCATCAACAAGGTCCGCACTACCCTGAACGACGACCAGAAGAAGAAGTTTGACGCGCTGTTGCAGCAGCAGGATCAGCATGTCCAGCAGCAACAACAGGCGCCGCCACCACAACCCAAGCAATAAGCAAGCGAGCTTCCTCCGAAAAAGGCGCCTTGGGAAGGGCGCCTTTTTTCTTTTGTCGCTACTCCATACCTGCCGGAACGAGTATCCTTGGCTGAAAATATCGTTTCTCAGGAAAACCAATGCATCTCGCCGCCGGCATTCTGATCGCGCTCTTGGCTTCGCAGTCTGATCAAAAACCAGAGTGGTGCCGCGATCTGCCTCGACCCACCTACAGCAAACTGGAACGCCTAAACGTGTCCGACAAATGGTTTGAGGTGTATCGCATACGCCCCGGCCTGTTCGCCATTTACGAACCGCACCAGCAGGAAGAAATCATTTCCTACCTGATCGTCGGCGAAAAACAAGCTTTGCTTTTTGATACCGGCATGGGAATCAGTAATATCCAGAAGGTGGTGGAAGGTCTCACCAGTCTGCCTGTAAGCGTGATGAACTCCCACACGCACAATGATCACGTGAGCGACAACTGGCGCTTCAGCAGAATCTACGGCATGGACACAGCTTTCACACGGGAACATGCCAGGGGCACAGTCGCCGCAGCGCAGGAAGAGATTGTGCCCGGCGCAATCTGCGGCGAGTTGCCGGCTGGCTTCGATCCTAAAACTTACGCCGTGAAGCCATTTCACATCACGGACTGGATCCGAAACGGCTCAAAGATCGATCTCGGCGGGCGCGTGCTGCAAGTGATCGCTACTCCAGGCCACACGCCCGATTCCATCTCGCTGTGGGACGCGCAAAACAAACTGCTCTTCACCGGCGACATGTACTATCCCGGCGCAATCTTCCTGTTTCGCCCGGAAACCGACCTCGATGCTTATGAAGCGTCTATAAAAAAGATGGCGGCGCTGGGAGCCACGCTTCTGCTGCCAGCGCACAACGCGCCGGTGGCCGATCCGGCTGACCTGCCTCGCGTTGTGGCAGCCATCAAACAGGCTCGCAGTGGAAAAATAAAGCCGGTCAAAGCAGAGCATTGGTCGGAATACAAATTTGAAGGATTCTCTTTTTTGTTACAAAAGTAGCTGGCCGTCCTGCCCAATACATGGGCTTTTGGCTTCTGGCTTTTGGCCTTTAGCCAAAACGGCTTGCATAATCCGCTTTGACTAATTGCCAATTGCTATTTGCTAATTGCTTCTTTTTCCAGCAACGCTCTCTTTCTCTTCGCGCCCCACCGGTATCCAGCCAGAGTGCCGTTCTTTTGCACCACACGATGACACGGCACCACCACCGCAACCGGATTCGAGCCACATGCGTTGGCCACGGCGCGCACCGCGTTCGGTCGTCCGATGGTCTTCGCCAGTTCGGTGTAGCTGCGCGTCTCGCCGGATGGTATGCGTTGCAGTTCTTTCCATACCATTTGCTGAAACGCAGTGCCGCGCAGGTCGAGCGGAATCTTTATAGGCGCCGTTGATCCTTTCAGCAGGTGCTTTACCTGAGTTGCCACCGGCTCCAGGCCTGCATCGTCGCGATGGATCTCGGCCGCCACAAAGTCATGCTTAAGTTCACGCAGCAACGCGGCTTCGCTTTCTCCAAACCGCACGGAGCAGACGCCGCGCGCGGTGGTGGCGACCAGCAGCTTGCCCAGCTCGGTTGAGATTACGGTGCAGCGAATCGCAACGCCTTCACCGCCCCGACGAAAAGCCGACGGAGTCATTCCCAATTGCGCCGGAATGCTTTCATATGCGCGGCTGCTGGAGCTATACCCAGCTTCATAGATTGCTTCCGTCACGCTGCCTTCGCCCAGAAGCGCCTGGCGAAACTTTCCTGCCCGCCGCGCCTGCTGATACTCCCTCGGGCTGATTCCCAGAATGCGTTTGAACAGCCGTTGAAAATGAAACGGGCTAATGGCAACGTGGCGCGAAATGGCCGTCAGGCTCAGTGTGATATCTAAATTCTCATCAATGTACCGGCAGGCCGCTTCCACTTTTTGCGTTTGCGGGTTGCGTTCGAGCGGTGTGCAGCGGCGGCAGGCGCGGTATCCCGCCTGTTGCGCCTGCGTGGGCGAATCAAAAAACTCAACGTTCTCGCGCTTTGGCCGGCGGCTGGGGCATGAAGGACGGCAGAAAACGCCGGTCGACTTGACCGCGTAAACGAACCGGCCGTCAGCCTTGGCGTCACGCGCCAGCACAAGGGTCCATTTCTGATTGGGGCTGCCTGATGTCATTTGTAGTTGCATATGTATTTTCTCCGCAAACCCACTCTACGGTTTGCGAAGAACATCGGCTATCCGCTGCTTGCGCTCAAAACAGTTTAGCGTCGAGATCAACCTCTTGCGAAATAAACGCAAATCCTAGCCATCTGGCGGATGCGCCTGCTCCCGTAATTCTTTCATACTGCAATTCACAGAATAAAGACACAACGAAACAAAGCACCAAAGAGGAAATTTGTATGGAAAACATCTGGGATAAGCTTTCGAACGAATTGGCGGAGGTTACGGCCGCAGCGGGTAAATCAGTAGTGGCCGTGCATGGCACGCGTCATCCTTCCAGCGGCATCGTGATTGGGAAGGACGCAGTTGTCGCCGCCAGCCACGCGGTCCGTCGCGATGATGAGATCACGGTGATTACCGCGCCCGGGCAAAGGCTCTCAGCACGGGTCAGCGGACGCGATCCCAGTACTGACCTGGTGGTCCTGCGCCTGCAACAGGCCGTGGATGCGCCGGCCGTTCGCTGGGCGTCCACCTCCAGCCTTCGCGTCGGCGAATTTGTGCTGGCGCTGGCACGCACACGCCGCGGTCACGTGGTCGCGAGCTCCGGGATTCTTTCCGGTTTGATCAACGGCCCCATGCGTACCTGGCGCGGCGGGGAAATCGACCAATTCATTCGGCCCGATCTGACGATGTATCCGGGATTCTCCGGCGGCCCGCTGGTCAATCACCAGGGAGAACTTCTGGGCATGAACACCGCGGGACTGCATGGCTCGGGCATCACGGTGCCCGCGGCGACCGTGCAGCGTGTTTCTGCTGAACTGCTGGAGAAGGGCGGTATCCAGCGACCCTACCTGGGCCTGGCCATGCAAACTGCGCCGCTGCCGGAATCTTTACGAACTCGCTTGAATCTAACGGCCAATGAGGGATTGCTGGTGGTCCACGTTGAACCGGGCAGCCCCGCGGAAAAGGCCGCCATATTCCTGGGCGACGTCCTGATCAAGTTGGCTGACAAACCGGTGGCTGACACCGATTCTGTACAACACATTTTGCGCTCTTACAAGCCCGGCGATTCGGTTGAAGCAAACTTGATTCGCGGCGGCGCAATGACCACGATCAGCGTGCGCCTGGAAGCCCGGTCGGCATAACGAACGACCGGACTAGCGAACGACCAGCATCTCGCGCTGGACCGAATGATGCGGCAATTAAGAATGGACAAGAGAGGCGACATTTCGTTGCAGGTGCTGGTGATCGCAGGTACATCCGCACGCCGGTCACATCTTGTCGGCTTGACCTCCAGGGCGCTGAATGGCGTGAATGTCATTTCCGATTCCCGAATTTCATCTGCGAGATTTGCCGCGGCCAAACCCGACATCCTGGTGGCAGATCTGGACACACCGGCCGGGGCCGCCGCGATGCTTGATTTCCTTGAGGACGCTCCCGCTGGAACCGGTTCGGTGGCTCTGATCGACGACCCCGATCCAGTCTGGGTGCGGTCTGCGCTTCGAGCGTCCATTCATGCCGTCATCTCGCGTGACGCAACTGCGGAAGATATGCAAATGGCACTGCAGGCTGCTGAAGCCGGCTTCGTACTTCTCCATCCCACTTCTGTTCGCGGCCTGTTTCAAAATAATCCATTGGCCGGCACGAACGATCTCGGCGTGGATGGCCTGACTGAAGATTTGACCGCCCGCGAATCCGAGGTCCTTCGCCTGGTGAGCCTGGGCCTGGGCAATAAAGAGATTGCCGGCCGCCTCGCGATCTCCGAGCACACCGCGAAATTCCACATCAGCTCCATTCTGAGCAAATTGCATGCAAGCAGCCGAACTGAAGCCGTGAGCCTGGGAATTCGAAAAGGCTTGATTCCAATCTGAGACGCAAAGCATGTCTGGACGGCCATCGAACCCATTTGAAATCTCTTAGCTAGCTCGGCAAATTTGGCGTCATTGGTGCGCTGTACCTACGGTCACTGGAAACTCGCTCCAGACCACCTAAATGCAGTCCATATTCCTTCTTCTACTCTGAATCAGTCCACTATCTATCTCGTCCTAATGCCTTAGCCCCCATGAGAGGAATTCACAGTCAGATGCATGGTATCCTCTGAATGCCATTCGTCTGCGAACGCTCACTTTAGAGCAGGAGTAAACGAGAAAGATGTATTCCCCCTCTTCGACTCGGTTGCGCGTGCTGTCGTGGGTTGTCACATTTCTGCTGCCTGCGGCGGCCTGGAGCCTTGCCAGGTACAGCCTGTCCTATTTCCATCCCGGTGTGGGAGTGTTTTTTATTGCCGCCGCATGCATTTCGGCGGTCATCGGTGGCCTGCCCGCCGCAATCGCGGGAGCGCTGCTGAACACAGCTGCGCTGGTTGGATTTTCTTACCTTTACCAGCCGGAAATTTCAACCACCAGCAACGAACTCTGGGCAGCTCTGCTGATCGCCGTTGCCTTGGTTGTGGGTCTGGCACGACAGAAGTGGTCGGCGGCGGAAATGGTCGCCGGCAGGCTCAGTACTGACCTTGCTCGTCTTCGTGATGAACTGGAGTCGCAACGCAGCGACCTCAAGCGCTTTCACGATCTCAGCGTGCGCCTTTCCAGCAACCTGGAATTGCAGCGCCTGTTGAATGATGTTCTAACTTCGATTGCCGCGCTGCAAAAAACTGATCTGGCCATGCTCCTGCTGCTGCCGGAGCGCTCCAGCAAAACGCTCGAGGTGGCGACCTTCGCCGGATTCACCGAACAGCAGATCAAGTCTTTCGGCGAGCTGCCGGCTTCGTTTTTTTCTCCTGAGCGTCGTGTATTGATTGAAGACATTGAAAAATCCGGAACATATTTTCCCTTTGTGGATGCGGCCACAGGAGTCGGCTTCCGGTCGGTTTTCAGCATGCCGATCGTCAATACCCGCGGCGATGCCCTCGGAGTTGTGGTAACTTTTTTCCGCAAGCCGCATACTCCCAGTGACCGCCAATCGAGGCTGGTGGAGCTTTACGCACGTCAGGCCGCCAATGCGCTGGATAATGCGCGCCTTTATCATGATTCACTGCAAACCTTGGCGGTAGAGCAGCAGCGTACAGCGGTCCTGCGTTCTCTGGCGGAAGCGTCCGTCAAAATCAATTCAGTCTTTGCGCTCGATTCATTGCTCCAGGTAATCACTGACCAGGCGCGAAATATCATTGGCGCGCGCCAGGCACTCACCACGCTGTTGCCGCGAGGAGCGTGGAACCACAGCATTACCTGCGTGTCTGTTGCGGAAGGGCAGGCGGCGCTTGAATTCGCGAAAGAAAGCTCTGAAATGTTCATGCTGGCGTGTAACCTGAACAAACCGGTCCGGCTGAATGCAGGAGCGCGGGCCAACGCCTGGGGCCCGGTACGCCGCGCCACTGACGCCACGCGCTATGGATGGCTGGCCGCTCCGCTGCTCACACGCGACGGGCGCAATCTTGGCCTGATCCAGCTCTCACAAAAACTAAGCGGCGAGTTCTCGCCTGATGACGAAGCCATCCTGGTCCAGCTCACGCACATGGCGTCCGCGGCCATTGACAACGTGCGGCTCTACCGTGAAGCGCAGGAGCAGATTGCTGAAACCAGGCGCGCGCAGGAGATGCTGGAGCGCGGCAAAGAAAGCATGCAACTGGCGCAGCAGTATGTGGGCATTGGAATCTGGGAATGGGACCTGCAGACCGGCGAACTGGCGTGGTCGGATGAGATCCGCCGCCTGCATGGAATCGAAGTAGAAAAATTTGACGGCCGCTACGAAAGCTGGATGGAGAGCATAGTGCCGGAAGACCGGCAGCAGGTACACCAATCGATCACCAACGCCCTGGCCAGCAACAGCGAGTACGAAGTTCAATACCGCGTCTACATGGCCGATAAAAGTCTGCACTGGCTGGAAGCCCGCGGACGCATCATCGTAATGAGTGACCTGCCCGTGCGCATGCTGGGCGTGGCCATGGACGTCACTTCGCGCAAGGCAGCGGAGCAGACGTTGCGGCAGTCGGAAAAGATAGCCGCCACCGGGCGTCTGGCTGCAAGCATTGCACATGAAATCAATAACCCCTTGGCCTCCGTGATGAACGCGCTGTACATTCTGCGCACCAACTCCCGGATGCCGGAGTCGGCATTGATTTACGTAAAGACTGCGGAGGAAGAACTGGCCCGCGTGGTGCACATCACCAAGCAGACGCTCGGCTTCTATCGTGAGATATCTTCCCCGGTGATGAGTTCTGTGCCACAGCTGTTTGAAGAAGTGCTGGCCGCGTATGACGCACGGATCGAACAGGGCCGGATTACCATCCACAGGGATTTCAATGAGGTCGGTCCGCTGGCTGCCTTCCCCAGCGAATTACGGCAGGTGTTTTCCAACCTGGTGTTGAACGCAATTGAAGCCATTTCAGCGCCGGGAAATATCCATATCCGGGTGCGGCATGGGCACGATGGGCAGGGCCGAGCGGGCATACGGGTTACCGTAGCGGACGACGGTTGCGGCATACCGGCAGAAAACATGCCGCAAATCTTTGAGCCGTTCTTTTCTACGAAAGATTCCAAAGGCACCGGACTGGGCTTGTGGGTAAGCCAGGGAATTGTGCAGAAACACCAGGGCAGCTTGCGTGTGCGCAGCCGTACCGATGAAGTGAGACACGGCACTTGTTGCAGCGTCTTTTTACCTTTTGCCACCAACGAAGCTACTGCAGAAGACGAGCTTTTGACGTCCGGCGAGCAGGCACCAGACGTAATGAGCAGGATCGCCGGATCTGGCAATGACCGCTCAGCCGCTTAAGCTGTTTTCTTGTCTGGCATCGCGTGGAACTCAATGACCTTCCCACGTTCCGAGGGCAAAAGCGAACTTGCCGGACGCAACGGAAAGTTTGCAGGTATATAAAACTCGATTAGCTTGGCCATAACCACCTCTTGCCATGTAATGGTGGCAGCGGATGGTCGGCGGCATGCTTAAAACGGAATTAAAAATCCTAAGATCTTCGCGTGCCGATCCAGCACCGCATGCCGCCCGGCGATTCAGTGAAAATTGAGCGCAGATGGTGTAAAAGACGGGAGAAGAGCTGCTTCCCCTGTGCACACACGAAAGTCCCAACGACCTGGAAACTTAGGTAACTTTTTGCATTATTGAATCGAAAGCACTTAAGGTTTACCGCCTAGGCTGTACCACATTAGAAAATTTAATAATCGGGAGTTGCCGGAGGTTTTAGGGTATTCTAATGCTCATTCAGCGGTTACTTTTGTGCTATGCCCAGAGTAAGAACACAAAACGCTATCAGAAATGCGAAGCCGGGACTCGCTGGTTTTTCGCTGGTTGAGATCCTGGTGGTGGTGATGGTCATCCTGATCATCGCGGCCATCGCAATTCCGAATTTGGTGCATGGCAAGATGCGGGCAAATGAAGCTGCGGCTGTCGCTTCCGTGAAGACAATTAACACTGCCGAACTGATGTACAACGATGCCTATCCGGACGTTGGCTTTTCCAACAACCTGGCAAATCTTGGCAGTCATGGCAGCTCTTGTGACAATCCGACCAGCACGAACGCCTGCCTGATCATGGATGAAGCGCTCGCCAGCGGGGTGAAGAACGGGTACATATTTGAGATCGTGGGCGATGGCAACAAGCCTACGATTGGCTATACCGTTAGCGCGTCGCCGGAGTCGGGTGTTTCAGGCAGGTGCAGTATTTCTTCCAGCGAGAGCGGAGAGGTCCGCTTGTCGATTCCCGGTGGTCCCGCCACTACCGGTGATAAGTCCGTGGGATCCGGCAGCAGCGGTTGCGACTAGCGCTCGGCAGCCCCTAAACAGCCTCCCTTTTCCCTAATCGACTTTCAGCGCCACGGAAACACGCGTATTTTCCCAATCCAGGTTGAGGTCGACCGTGCTCTCGCCTTTCTTGTCGAAGGAGATGGTGAACTGCTCCACGGATTGCGGTAGATCGGTTTTCTTCATATCGACGCGCCCCAGGTCCTGGCTTTCGTCATATTTGGTTCCCCACTGGCCGGTCTGCTTGTTGATGATGAGCTTCCACGTTCCCTCAGAGGGCAGGGTGTAGAGGGTGTATTTTCCCGCCGGCACTTTTATGCCGCCAATGTTGAGATCGATTTCAGTTGTCAGCATGGTGGCCTCATCGGCGCCGGTGCGCCACACTTTGCCGTACGGCGCAAGTTCCTGTCCTACCTTTCTGCCCTTGAGGAAAGGCCGGCCGTAATCGATGGTTATTTTCTTGCCCTTGAGCGTGACTGATGCGGTCTCGTGAGGACTTGGACGTTTGCTCTTGTCTTGTGGTGGCTGTTGTGGGACCGCCAGAACGGCGATAAGCATGAACAGCGAGACTCCAACTGCTAACCATTTCTGCTGCATCTTTTGATTTCCTTTCACTTGAAAGCAAGCTATGATCGGCCCCGGCAGGCCCGGTGCATGCCATTGGGTGTGTGTTCCCTGCGAAAGCCGCATTTGCCAGGGGGTCACCAAAGTGCTATCACCCCTTTGACCACGTGCATCTTTTCATAATACTCAGTGTCACATACAGTTATACGAACTGATCCAGTAAAAAGAATTGAAGTGAGGCATGCCATGAAACAATGTCTGGCGTTTTTCCTGTTCCTCTGTTTGGTCGCGTCCAGCGTCGCTGGACTGGGCCAGTCCGTCGCGCCTGCATCGGCGCCGGTGCATCGCACCACCAAGGCAGTCAACTACCGGCTGCGCGGCGATACCGTCAAAGTCGACTTTCACGGCACGGAACTCATGCAAAACGCCTCCGGCGAAGCTAAGGTCACGGGCAAGAAAAGCAGCGTCGAAATCGACGCCAAATTCGAAGGCCTGGATGATCCCACCAAATTCGGTCTGGAATATCTCTCGCTCGTGCTGTGGGCCGTCTCGCCAGAAGGCCGCGCAGTAAACCTGGGCGAACTCGTGGTGGACCATAACGGCAGCCGCGTGAAGGCGATCACTGATATGCAGACGTTTGGCATGATCGTGACGGCAGAACCTTATTTCGCCGTGAATCAGCCGGGCAATATGGTGGTGATGGAAAACATTGTTGGCGCAACCACGGTGGGCCGGCAGGAGAACATTGACGCCAAGTATGAACTGCTGGGTCGCGGCACCTACTCGGCCACGAACACCAAAATCCAGGACGCGATTTTTGGCATCGACCGCAAAACGCCTCGCGTGCTTTTTGAAGCCCGCAACGCAGTGAGAATCGCCAATCTCGCTGTTGCCGACAAATATGCGCCATCTATCCTGTCCAGTGCGACACAGCAACTCAGGAAGGCCGAGGAAGCTTACGTACAGAAGCGCGACAAAAGCACCATTGAAACACTGGCGCGCGAAACCGTAAGCACCGCCGAGGAAGCGCGCGTGATGGCCGTGAAACAACGAGCGGAAGAGGAAGCGCAGGCCAAAGCTGCCGCCGACAAGAAAGCCGCTGAAGATCGCGAAGCCAAGGCCCGGCAGGATGCCATTACCGAAGCGCAACGCCGGCAGGCCGCTGAGGAAGCACGGGTGCAAGCGGAGCAGGCCCGCGCACAGGCCCAGGCGGCCCAGGCTGATGCTGAGCGCATGAAAGCCGAGGCGGTAAAAGCGCGCCAGGAAGCCGAAGCCGCCCGCAAGGAAGCGGACGCGGCCCGCGCCGCCGCCGAGCAACAGAAGCAGGCCCTGGCCGTGGAAGCGGACAAAGCGCGCAAGGCCGCCGAAGAATCCGACCGCCTCCGCCAGCAAGCGGAACAAGAAAAAGCCGACCTTCGAGCGCAACTGCTACAGCAGTTAAACACCATTCTGGCTACCCGCGACACCGCGCGGGGGCTGATCGCCAACATGTCAGACGTTCTGTTCAAGACCGGCAGCTATGAATTGCTTTCCGCAGCGCGCGAACGGCTGGCCAAGGTCAGCGGCATCGTGATCGCCCATCCAGGGCTGCATCTTGAGGTGGAAGGCCACACGGACGCCGTGGGCAGCGATGATTACAACCAGAAGCTTTCTGAAAACCGCGCGCAGGCGGTGCGCGACTACCTGGTTCAACAAGGTATCTCGGATAACTCCATCGTGTCGCGCGGTCTGGGCAAGACCCAGCCGGTTGCCACAAATGACACGCCGGACGGACGCCAGCAGAACCGGCGCGTTGAACTGGTGCTCTCCGGCGAAGCCATCGGGCTCAAGACAGCATCAGTCAACATGGCAGCCCCAAAATAGCTCCGTGTTTCAAGCCAAGTGAAAAGAGGAACCCACGAGGGTTCCTCTTTAATTTTGATAAAAAATCTGGAACTAGATAGCTGCCGGTCTGATCTCGTCCCGGCGCTGTAGAATTTTTAGTACCGACTGCAATACACCTTCGCGTGAGTCGCCGGTAACAAAACTATTGCCGTCCAAATCCGGACGGATCCTTCCCATCTGGAGAATGGGCGCTTCAGGCAGATGGTGCCTCACGCTATGACCAATGGCTTTTTTCATGCGCGGCTCCACGCTATCGGCAATGAGTACCACGTCAAAGATTTGACCCTGGCATGCCTGGTCCACTTCTTTCAGGCTGCAAGCCGTTCGTACCCGATATCCGGCGCGTTCAAGCCATTCAAGTCGTAATCGCAGGGCGGGTTCGGTGGCTACGATCAGCAGCAGCGCAGGGGGAAGAGCGTTTTGTGCCATTTTTGGGGGTGACTTCCGTACAACAAACGTTATTGTCTTACTCTAAATGGATTTTCGGATTTCGAACAGCATTATCCCGTTACCTATGCATTTTCAGGTACTTAGATTGGCTTAACCAAACCTTACAATTAAAA
>Ga0137408_1334763_pt1 | contig 13619 bp, 10 predicted proteins | sample CZOMad2_2_16fung_FD_141241 | JGI IMG/M metagenome (GOLD analysis project Ga0137408, IMG submission 141241) | Vadose zone soil fungal communities from Angelo Coast Range Reserve, California, USA - CZOMad2_2_16fungal (PacBio error correction) | ecosystem: Environmental > Terrestrial > Soil >...
ACCAGTTCGCGACACGCTCCGGCGCGATCGCAGCCGGGCGCCGCCGAGGTCGATCCCAAATTCGTCGTGATGCACCAGATGTGGCTGGGCGGAGGTTTCGGCCGCCGTCTCGACGCCGACATGATGGTGCCGGCGGTGCAGGCGGCGAAGGCCGTCGGCAAGCCGGTCAAGGTCATCTACTCACGCGAAGATGACATGACCATGGACTTCTCGCGTCCGCTGACGTTCCAGAAGATCAAGGCAGGTCTCGACGCGGACGGCAAGCTGATCGCGATGAATCACGACGTGGTCAGTGCGTGGCCGACCAAGCGCTGGGGCATCCCGGATTTCCTGTCACCTTCGGTCGACAAGAAAGGGGCGCTCGATGCGTTCACCGTGAACGGCGCGGACTTTTTCTATTCCGTGCCCAATCACAACGTCCGCGCCATCCTCAACGAGATGGCGCACAACGCCACCCCGTCGGGCCAGCTGCGGTCGGTCGCACCGGGCTGGACCTTCTGGGCGGTCGAAAGCATGGTCGATGAACTTGCGCACGCGGCGGGCAAGGATCCCGCCCAGTTCCGTATCGACATGCTCGACGGCAAGGGCGCCAATGCCGGTGGCGCGCAACGCCTGCGCAACACCTTGCTCGCCGCGATGGGCATGGCAGGCTACGGCACCAACCAGCTTCCGAAGGGCGAAGGCATGGGCGTTGCCTGCGTCTCCTCGCAGGAAAGAGCGACCGCGAGCTGGACCGCGTGCGTGGCCCATGTGGCGGTTGCGCCGTCCGGCGAGGTCAAGGTCAAGAAACTGACCGTCGCCACCGACGTCGGCATGCAGGTGCATCCCGACAACATCCGTGCCCAGGTCGAGGGCGCGGCGCTGTGGGGGCTTTCGCTTGCCATGTACGAGAAGGCGACGTTGAAGGACGGCGGTATCGAGCAGACCAACTTCGACAGCTATACGCCGCTGCGGATGAGTCAGCTGCCGGAAGTCGCCATCAGCGTCATCGCCAACGGCGAAAAACCCACCGGCGTCGGCGAGCCTGCGGTGACGGTGATCGCGCCAGCGCTTGCGAACGCGATCTTCAATGCCTCGGGCGCCCGCGTCCGCTCGCTGCCGATCACGGCGGAGGCCGTGAAGGCGGCGATGAAGGCATAGACCGACAACGCAACGACAACGGTCCTCACGACAACGAACCGCCGGAAGCTCTGCTTCCGGCTTTTTTTTTGACGTCTGATCGACATTGTTTCAATTTGTACGTTCCGCCACAAAAAAGCATTCATGAATGCCCATTAAGTTCCGGAAATGCCTTGCCGATAGTCTCTGCTGTCAGCCATCGCCGCCAGTCACCGAGGATCCATGACAGCTCTAGCGAACCAGCCTTCACCCAAACGCCGCTTGCTGCTGGCGTCGGACCGGACCGATCGGAGCGGCGAACTGGCCGGCATTCTGCAGTCGGTGGGCGAGGTCGATATCATCTCGACGTCGGATATTCCCGAGGCCCCCGCCGATCATTTCGCGGGGATCGTGGTCGATATCAATCTGCGATCGCCCGAGAGCGTGCAGCTGGTTCGAAACAAGCTGCGCGCCGAAGCCTACCGCTCGATGCCGCGATTGTTCGTTCTCGCCGACGCCCTTCACCATGGCTCGATGCAGGCCTGGGCACTGGGCGCAACGGATACGATATCGCGGCCGTTTGATGCCCAGGGCATTCTGCAGCGTATCCGCTCCGCGTTTCCGGACACGATTCGATTCGATGCGACCGCGAGCGGCAAGGCTTTGAACCGGGGCATTGCCGCCGCGCACGGGGTGATGGTCAAGATATTCGAGAAGCTTCCGGCGGGAATTCCGCTGACCATCAGCGATGTCATGGAGGCCGAGACCCAGATTCTCAAAGCCGTCAAGCAATCCTCGCTGCGCGAATGGCTGACGACCGTCGGCCGGCATCACACCGACAGCTATCGCCACTGCCTCTTTGTCACCGGTTTCGCCGTGGCGTTCGCGCAGCATCTCGGCATGCGCGAGGACGACCAGCGCCGGCTGACGCGCGCCTCCCTGCTGCACGATGTCGGCAAGGCCTTCATTCCCTTGGCGATCCTGGACAAGCCGGGAAAACTCACCGACGAGGAAATCAGCGTGATGCGCAACCATCCGCGTCTGGGCTATGAGGCCCTCGTCGCCCAAGGCGGCTTTCCGCCGGAGATGCTGGATGTGGTCCTGCACCATCATGAATTCCTTGATGGCAGCGGATATCCCAATGGCCTGCGCGGCGATCAGATCAGCGACATCGTGCGCCTGACCACCATCGTGGATATCCACACCGCGCTGGTGGAGAAGCGCGCCTATCGGCTGCCGTTCACCCACGCCGAGGCCTTTGCGACCATGGAAAAGATGGGCGGCAAGCTCGACCCGCATTTGCTGCACGCGTTCCGCCCGGTGGCGCTGGGGGCCCATTGATTGCGCAGCGGTGCCTGTCACTAGACGCGCGCTCGCGCGACCGTTGGCTCGCAATGACGGGGCTATCGATTGGCGCCACCGACTGACCGGGGCGCTAGGTTGGCAAACGGCTGATCCGCGTAGACGACATTGCCGCCGAGCATCGTCAGCACCGATCTGATTTTCCCGATCTCCTTGACCGGCGCCGTCAGATAGTCTGATGACAGCACCGCGAGGTCGGCAAATTTGCCGGGCTCCAGGGTGCCGCGCCTGTCGTCATCATTGGCCATGAAAGCCGAATTGCGGGTGTACATTTCAAGCGCCTGCCGGCGGCTCGGGGCTTCTGCCTCGCCGCGGGTTTGGACGCCGCCGATGGTGGTGCCGTCGAGATACCATTGCAGCGCGACGAACGGATTGTAGGACGACACCCGATGCGCGTCGGTGCCGCCGGCCACGGTGAGGCCGAGGCGCATGGCTGTCACGATCGGCGGCAACCGCCGGGCCGGCTCGCTGCCGACTTCGCGCGCCAGCCGTTCGCCGCCAAAATAAAGGCCGTCCTGAACGCCCCAGATCAGCCCCAGCGATTTCATCCGCTTCAGATTGTCCTCGGACGCATTGTACAGATGCAGTACGGTCCATCTGAGGTCTCGAACCGGGTAATCCCTGGCGATGTCCTCGACGACATCGAGAAGATCGTGGACGGTGCGGTCCGGATTCCAGTGCAATTGGATCGTGTAATCCTTCGATGCAGCCCAGCGCAGCAGTTCCGCGAGCTTGGCCTTGCCGTCAGGGGTGATGTCGCCGTCGGTCCAGTCGGCCCATATCAGGATCTCCCCGGGGCCGTTGAAGTGCAGCATGGTGTCGCCGAACCCTTGTGGCAACAGCTGCGTCAGGTTCTGCAAGTCCGAAAGCTCGCTGCCGGGTTTCGGCGCGCAGAGATGATAGGCAACGCGCAGCGTGAGTTGCTTGTCGTGCCACAGCTTGAACACGGCCTGGTAATTGGCGGGATACATGCTGACCCCGCCGCCATCGACGATGCCGGTAATGCCAAGGCTGTTCATTTCGCGGAAGAACTTTCGCGAGCCGTCGACCTGCTGGTCCAGCGTCGGTTTTGGCAATTTGTCAAAGATCTTGCCGAGCGTGTTGCCGTTGCCGGTCACAACGCCGGTCGGACGATTGTCGCCGTCGCGCTCAAGCTTGCCGCCGGGAGTCACATCCGAATCTTCGCGAATGTTCAGCGCCTCCATCGCCTTTGGTGTCAGCAGCAGCCAGTCATACAGGTGCTGGATGTAAACCGGATGATCCGGCGCGGCCTCTGTCACCTCAATCGCGGTCGGTCGGCGCTTCTCTTCAAATTGCTCTTCGGTCCAGCCGCCGGCCACCACGATCCAGGAGCCGGGTTTTTGGGTTTTGCCGGCCTGGCGAATTCTTTCGAGCGCTTCCTTCAATGTGGAAACGCCGATCCAGTTCACCTCGGTGCCAAACGTCAAGGCGGCGCGGATGCCATGGATGTGTCCGTCGGTGAGCCCGGGAATCACAGTGCGGCCGCCGAGGTCGATCAGTTTTGCGTTTTCACTTGCGAGCCTTTTCATCGCCGCCGTGGTGCCTGACGCCAACACCTCGCCGTGCCCGATCGCCAGCGCCTGCTGGACCGAAAAATCCTTGTCGACGGTCAGGATCTTGCCGTTGAAGAGGACGGTGTCGGCGATTTGGGCGAAGGCAACGGTCACTGGCGCTGCGAGGTACAACGCGGCGAAAATCGCAAACGCCTTGCCGAGGTTCAGCATCTCATCGCTCCCTGGTTCATTTGTCCCGCAGCCGTCATTGCGAGGAGCGTTAGCGACGAAGCAATCCAGATCTTGCTCTTTGCTATGGATTGCTTCGCTTGCGCTCGCAATGACAGAGAGACTCCAGACTTTGTCATTCCGGGATGGTGCGTAAGCACCAGACCCGGAATCTCGAGATTCCGGGTTCGATGCTTTGCATCGCCCCGGAATGACGCCTTCGGATGCTTTGCCGCAGCCCGCTGCGTGACGTCCGCCCGTCGTCTCACCCCAACATCTTCCTCAGCTCCGCCTTGGCGACCTTCTCCAGCGTCGAGCGCGGCATCTCGTCGACGAAGTGGATTTCGCGCGGCACCTTGAAGTCCGCCAGCGAGCGGCGGCAGGCCGCCATCACGGTGTCGTGCAGATCGGGCGCGGCACCTTTGACGCCGGCGTGCGGAATGATGAACACCACCGGCACCTCATCGAGCATCGGATGCTTCTTCGCCACCACCGCGGCCTCGCGAACGCCGGGCACCACCGCGATCACCTGCTCGATTTCGGAAGCCGCGACGTTCTCGCCGCCGACCTTCAGCATGTCCTTGGCGCGGTCGCCGAACTTTATGAAACCGGTGTCGAGCAGGGTAACGCGGTCGCCGGTGATGAAATAACCGTGCTCGTCGAAGCTTTCCCGGGTGGCCTTCTCGTTGTGCAGATATTCCTTGAACAGCGACAATCCGGGAACGCCTTGGATCAGCAGGTTGCCGGTGCCGCCGACAGAGGTCGGGGCGCCGTCATCGTCGGTGACGCGGATCGCGTATTCGGCGGCGGCGCGGCCGATCGACATCGGCGTATTGGGCTGGTCGACCTCGCCGATGATACCGTGGGTGATGGTTTCGGTCATGCCCCACCAGCCGATGATCTTGATGCCGAACACGGCAAATGGCGGCGGATCGCACACCGCCGTGCCCCACAGCCGGAATTGATGCCGCTTCGGAATCTCGTGCTCCAGCAGCGCCTTCATGCAGAACGGAATCGTCGAGGTCCAGGTGCAGCCATGCTCCAGCGCGACATTCCAGAACCGGCTTGCGGAAAACCGCGGTTGAATCACGCAGGTCGCGCCGACCCACAGGCTTGCCAGCATCGAATAGGCCAGCGCGTTGGTGTGAAACAGCGGCAGATAGGTCTGATGCACGTCGCCTTCATGCAGATCCTGGTGCGAGGCGTTGACCTTGGCGCCCCACAGCGCATTGGCGTGGGTCCACAACACCGCCTTGGGCCGCGACGTGGTGCCGGAGGTATATTGCACGCTGCAAGCCGCCAACGGATCGGTCGCGCGGCGAGGCCGGTCGGCGCTGTCGGCGAACAGCGCTTCGAAGCTGTCGCTGCGCTGCGCGGCGTGACCTTGCGCAGGCGCCGCACCTGCGTCGTGGGAAATCACCGCAAGCCAGCGCAAGCCCCGGCAATGCGTGGCGATGATCTCGGCATAGGCCGGCTGGGTGATCGCGGCCACCGCGCCGCAATGACCGGCAAAATATTCCATCTCCGCCGGAGCCGAGCGGGTGTTGGTGGTGACGGCAACGGCGCCAAGTTCGACGCAGGCGAACCACGCCAGCATGGCCTCGATGCAGTTATCCAGATGGATCAGCACGAATTCGCCCGGCTTGACGCCGCGTGCCTTGAGCCCCGCAGCCAGCGCGCCGACGCGCTCGTGAAATTCGCCGTAAGCCCAGATCCGCGCCGGCGCGTCGAAGGGCGCCCAGATCAGAAACGGATGCTCGCGGCGGGTTTCAGCGCGCATCCGCAGCAGCCACGGCACGTCAAGGCCTGCGAATGGTCCCACCACGCCCGCTGCCTGTGAAATCGACATTTATCCTCCCGTGCAGTCTGATGGCGGCTGCTTTTGCATTTTGCTTGGGAGTATTTGTGCCACCGGATGACGCCGCGCGCAAATCGCCGTGCTCATGCGGGCCGAACTCCAGCCGCGTAGGATGGGTGGAGCGAAGCGATACCCATCACGTGCAAGAGCGATGGGTTTCGCGAAAGGGCTCAACCCATCCTTGTATTAGCGCGATCGCATATGATGGCGTCGTTCCATGAGGAATGGTCCAGCCCGGGTGACGGCCCGAGCTGGGTCGCCGTTCGATCGGATCGGTACCCATCGAAGCCTTGAGGGCTGTCTGACGTAGCAAGATCGCGATCGGCACTTCATCGGGACCCGAATGGTTGAACGAACTCAAGGTTCGCATCACAAGGGAGGGATCGACGAAGATGACCAAGCGTACCACAATTTGTGCTGGGATTGATACCGGTAAGAGGAAGCTCGACGTAGGGCTCGACGGCAGCGGGAAGCAGCTGCAGGTGGAGAACACGCCGGAAGGTCACAAGATTCTGCTGGCGTGGCTGCGACAGCACCGCGTCAAACGCGTCGGGATCGAGGCGAGTGGCGGCTATGAGCAGCCTGTCGTCGCCGAGCTGCGGCGCAAGCGGTTCGTGGTCGTGGTTTTCCAGCCTGCCCAGGTCCGGGCCTATGCCAAATTCCACTTGCAGCGGGCCAAGAACGACAAGATCGATGCCGCTCTCATCGCCGCCTGCACCGCGGCAGTGCGGAAGATCCACGCCGCCCCCGATCCTCGGTTGCTGCCATTCGCCGAGCAGCTGACCATGATTGATCAGATCAACGAGGATACCGCGCGCCTCAAGAACCGGATCGAGAGCTGCCGCAATGCGCAGATTAAGAAGCTCTGGAAGGAGGATATCGCCCGCCTGGAGAAGCGCGAGAAGGCCGAACTCAAGGCTCTGGTCGCCTCGATCCGCAAGCATCCCGACCTTGCCAAGCGGCTTGGGCTGATCAACAGCGTCCACGGCATCGGACTGCCGACCGCCGTTGCCATCCTGGTGCGTCTGCCCGAGATCGGCCGGATCACGCGGGAGCAAGCTGTCGCTCTCGCAGGCCTTGCGCCTTATGACGACGACAGCGGCGAGCAGGTCGGCGTTCGACATATCGAGGGCGGCCGAAAGCGGCTGCGTCGCGCCCTTTATACGGCTTCACTGGCCGCATCGTTTCGCTGGAACCAGCAGCTCATCCAGCTTTACCAACGGCTGACCGCGGCCGGAAAGGAACACAAGCGCGCGCTTGTCGCCTGCGCCAGGAAGATGCTCATCTTCGCCAACACCGTGGTTGCTCGCGGCACGCCGTGGTGCGACGAACCGCTTGCGGTCAAAGCGTCGATGGCAGGATCATTGTCTGTTTCTTAGTTCGGCCGGGACGCGTTTCTCCGTCCCGACCTGCGGCTCCTCATGACGTCGTGCGCAGCGCGCCGTCAAGGATGGCCGTCGCTCGCCCGAGCCTCACATGTCACTGCCGCCAGGCCACGCCTTGACGGACGCGAGCACGGCGTCATCCTCAAGGCAGTCGGACCAAGGACCAATTCCCTAGCCGACTCCTAATGGTTGCTACGAATTACTACAGCCGCTGAATGATCGATATTCGCGCAACACGCTCACCTGTCATACCCGCGAAAGCGGGTATCCAGTACGCCGCAGCTTCGCGATTCTATCACTGGCGCTCTGGAATACTGGGTCGCCCGGTCAAGCCGGGCGATGACGGCTTGTGCACGTGTGGTGATTTGCCCGCCGGGCGGTCTCTTGACAGGGCTGTCGAGTCTTATTTCTGTTTTTCCGAAAAATATTTCTGTTCCCAATCACCCCAAATCACTTCTAGAACTTTTCGCATCCCACCCCACCAGAGGGGCGTATCGCGATCGTCACGGACGCGGGGAGGGGTGCGGTGGACGCGGCAGCGTTTTGCGCGCGATGGGATCGCAGGGCAGGTTGGCGAAAGGCCTGTGAGCGATCAACAGCGTGCGGACGAGGGATGTTGCAGCGTACGGCGAAGTCGTGTGGTCCTGACGCCCCGACGCTGGCGTCAAGTTCGCGGAGTTTAAGTCGGCCCAACCGGGCTTAGACAAAAACATATCCGTTGGGCGACGGTGGCAAAAGAGCCCGGTCACCGGGGAGAGCGCGAAGGAAACCGTTAAAACCATTGCGTGCGGGGATGCCGGGTGATTCCGGTGTACTCGTTGTTGCTCGTGTGCGTTCTACCAATAAAAGTGCACACGAGGCCGCGGGTGCAACGGGCATCCGGCATTCCCCACGCCCTCATTGGGCGGAAGATTCATCAACGCCTCGGACGCATCGCGTCGCGAGGGCGCGTACGTGTGTCTGGACTTGTCGTCATTGCGAGCCGTTGGCTCGCAATGACGGCTCTAAAACCGTCCTGGTTGTTTGAAAATTGAATCTGTCGCAAGGCGCGAACGCGCCACACCCCACCACGTCATCGCCCGCGTGAGAGCGTGCGAAGAATACCGACCTCATCCTGAGGAGCGCGCTCTTGCGCGCGTCTCGAAGGATGGCCGCGAGTCCCTGCGTTGCGTCCATCCTTCGAGACGCTTGCTTCGCAAGCTCCTCAGGATGAGGTCAGTATTCTTCACAGGCTCGAACGGGACCCATACGCCGTGCCATTTGTGTTTGGCACGTTGGTCGATACCTTCCGTAACCACAAACGCCGGTGGTTATAGGTCCCGGCCTTCGCCGGGACGACGAAAGAGTCCGCATCGGCTTCCCGTCACATCCATCAAGATGCGCTTCCATCCTCGTACGATGAGATCTCGATCAGACTGCCGTCGGGATCCCGGCAATAGACCGACCGCAGCGTGGCGCGGGCGCCCTGTTTGTTGACCGGGCCTTCCTCGATGGCCACGCCGCAGGCGTTCAGATGCGCCACCACCTGGTCCGGCGTGCTTGTCGTGAGAAAGCACAGATCGTCGCTCCCGGCGGTTTCATGGTCCGCCGTGAACCACTCGACCTTGTCGGCATCGCGCGGCCGCACATTGATTTTCTGATCGCCGAAGATCAGCGACGTCCGCAGCGTCTTGCCGGGGCCCGGATCGAACACCCTGATCTCCATGCCGAGGATTTTTTGGTACCATTGCGCGGAGCGCGCCACGTCGGCGACATTGATGACGATATGATCGAGCGCGCTAGCTTTGACAGCCATGGCTTATCCTTTTGTCGCGGTCCGAGCGCATGTGCCGCACTGGCCGTGTCAGGCTTTGTTTGTTACAACGCGGGCGCTTGTCAATTCAACAGATGGAAACCGGACCTCAGAGTCGGGCTTCAGGGAGAAAAACTGCATGACGTCACGTCGCACCGCGATTTGCCTGATCGCAATGGGCATTTCGGCAATCGCTTCGATCGGCAGCGCCGCGGCGCTGGATTATCCGACCCGGCCGGTGCGCTGGGTTGTCGGATATCCTCCGGGCGGAGCGACCGATATCATCGCGCGGCTGATCGGGCAGCGGCTCTCCGAGCGGCTCGGCCAGCAATTCGTGATCGAGAACAAGCCCGGCGCCGGCAACAATATCGCCACCGAGGCGGTGATCAATGCCGAACCCGATGGTTACACGTTGCTGCTGGTGAACCCTGCGAACTACATCAATGCCACGCTCTACACCAACCTGAAATTCAACGTCGTTCGCGACATAGCGCCGGTCGCGGCGTTCAATCGCGTGCCGAACGTGATGACGGTCAGCAATGACGTGCCGGCGAAAACGGTCGCCGAGTTCATCGCCTACGTGAAGGCTAACCCGGGCAAGGTGAACATGGCGTCATCGGGCAACGGCACCTCGGTGCATCTGTCCGGTGAGATGTTCATGATGATGTCGGACACCAAGATGCAGCACGTCCCATACCGCGGTGCCGCGCCCGCGATCACCGACATGCTCGGCGGCCAGGTCCAGCTGATCTTCGACAACATGCCCTCCATCATCCAGCAAGTCCGCGCCGGTTCCCTGCGCGCGCTGGCGGTAACGACCACGACAAGGTCTTCGCAATTGCCTGACGTGCCGACCGTCGCCGACACCGTTCCGGGCTACGAGGCGAGCGCGCTGTTCGGCATGGGTGCGCCGAAGAACACGCCGAAGGAGATCATCACCAAGCTCAATCAGGAGATCAACGCGGTGCTGGCCGAACCGGCGATCAAGGCCCGCCTGATCGACCTCGGTGGCGAGCCGCTGATCGGTGCGCCGGACGCCTTTGGCGCGATGATCGTGGCTGAAACCGAAAAATGGGAGAAAGTGGTCAAGGCCGCTGGTGTGCACGTCGAATAGGCACTGCCGGAATCTTGGTCAGGGAAGAATCGTTTGAACCCGAGACGACGCAGACTGCACCAACGTGCAGGAGGTAAGTTCATGCGCAACACGATATTAGCAATGTTGGTTTTGGTGGCGGCCGGTGCCACCACGATAGCCGGTTCCGGTCCCGCCGCCGCGTTCGATTATCCCTATTGCGTCCAGGGCAGGGGTGTCGGCGTTCCCGGCGACTGCTCTTACACGTCTTATGGTCAATGTATGGCGTCCGCATCCGGTCGGGGTCTTTATTGCAACATCAATCCCCGCGTTGCGTTTGGCCAAACGCCGCGCGGACGGATTGATCGGTATTACTGAAGCCTGTCTGCAAGCATCCAGCAATTCCGTCGGCATGTCCGGCGGAATTGTTGCGTTGCTCAGTGCGCAACGCCACTGCGCGGCTTGACTCTCATTCGGTTGCGCTTATACTAAACCACATGGTTAAGTATCCAGTCCACGCTCTGGACCGCACCTTTGCGGCACTTGCAGACCCGACGCGGCGCGCATTGCTGGCGCGACTCGGCACGCAAGACGGCATTTCGGTGAGCGAACTGGCGCAGCCATTCGCGATGTCGTTGCCGGCGATCATGAAGCATCTCGACGTGCTGTCGGACGCAGGCCTGATCGCACGCGCGAAAACCGGCCGTATCGTCGCCTGCCGGTTAACCGCAAGACCGATGGAGCAGGCGATGGACTGGCTTAACCATTACCAGCGCTTCTGGTCCGAAAATCTCGAGCGCCTTGCCGCTTTTGTGGAGGACGATGAATGGCACCCAAGTCAAGCGCTGCCGACGACACCGGTCTCGTCGGAAGACCGAGCCTCACCTTCAAACGTCGTCTCAATGCCCCGCCGGCGAAAGTCTACGCCGCGTGGACCGACCCGCAAAAAATAATCCGGTGGTTCGGACGCTCAGACGCCAAGCCTGGTTCGTTTCAGGCGGAGATCGAGGCGCGGGTCGGCGGCCGGTACCGTGTCAGCTTCTCCACTGACGACGAGTATTACGAAGTCGGCGGCGTCTATCGCGAAGTGGTGCCGAACGAAAGACTCGTGTTCAGCTGGGCCTGGCATTCGACACCGGAGCGCGAATCGCTGGTCACGGTCACGCTGAAACCCGATGGCGACGGCACGCTGCTCACGCTGCACCACGAGCAGCTGTTCGATCAGGCCGCCCGCGACGGCCACGAGCGCGGGTGGCTGGGGTCGCTCGACAAGCTTGAAAAACTTATCGCCTGAAACGCATCCAGCAGAGGAGCCGATCATGCAGCCGCACAATATCGTCTCGCGTGAAGAATGGATCGCCGCGCGCAAAGCCCATCTCGCCCACGAGAAGGAATACACCCGCGCCCGCGACCGCCTCAGTGCGGAGCGCCGCGCGCTGCCATGGGTCAAGGTCGACAAGGCCTATATGTTCGACGGACCGAACGGCAAGCAGACATTGAGCGATCTGTTCGCAGGCTGCAGCCAGCTCGTGGTGCAGCATTTCATGTTCGCGCCCGACTGGAGCGAAGGCTGCAAGAGTTGCTCGTTCTGGGCCGACGGATTCGAGCGCATGATCCCGCATCTCGCGGCGCGCGACACCACACTGGTGGCGATCTCGCGCGCGCCGTTGCAAAAGCTTGACGCGTTCAAGGCGCGGATGGGCTGGACCTTCGACTGGCTGTCGTCGGCGGATGACGATTTCAATTACGATTATGGGGTTTCGTTCACGCCGGAACAGATCAAATCGGGCGACAAGGCCTACAATTTCGGTACGTCAGGCTTCAGCATCGAAGATGCGCCCGGCATCAGCGTGTTTTTCCGTGACGAGGCGAGCAACATCTTCCACACCTATTCGTGCTTCGCGCGCGGACTCGACATGATGAATGCCGCCTATCATTATCTCGATCTGACGCCGATGGGTCGTCACGAAGAGGGCTTGCCGTACCCGATGGACTGGCTGCGGCTGCGCGACCAGTATCAGCCCGCATCAGGCACGGCCGCCTGCTGCCAGACATAATCCATAATCGCGTGCGACGCTGAGGCATAACGGGAGGAATACTTATGCCTTATGTCGATGGATTTATCGTCGCTGTTCCAAAGAAAAATCTTGAGGCTTACCGCAGCATCGCGAAGAAGGCGGGCAAGGTCTGGCGCGAGCACGGCGCGCTGGAATATTGCGAATGGGTCGCCGAGGACGTCCAGGTCGGGAAGCGCACCTCGTTCCCGCGCAGCGTTAAGCTCAAGCCCGGCGAGACCGTGATCTTTTCCTGGATCACCTACAAGTCGCGCGCGCAACGCGACCGCGTCAACGCCAAGGTAATGGCCGACAAACGGCTGGCCGGCATGATGGATATCAAATCGCTGCCGTTCGATGCCAAGCGGATGATCTTTGGCGGTTTTGAGAGTTTTGTGAAGGCGTAAAGCGGACTTACGCGACGGCCCCTGACCGTCGCCCGCCCAGCCGATAAAGGATCAGCGCTAGCGCGGACGCCAGCGACGCCACGATTCCGAGCCCCAGCGCTGGATCGCTGGAGATGGCCGCCGCCAGCAACGCACCAAACGCCCCGCCTGCCATTTGCGCGAAGCCGAGCAGGGCTGCCGCAACGCCGGCCTTGTTGCCGAACGGCGATAGCGCCGCCGCGCTCGATAGCGGGCTCGCGATGCCTAATCCGGAGAGGAAGACCGCCGTTGCGACGAGAAAGGGCAGGTATGAATCCTTTGCAGTCAGCACTGCGAGCAGCAGCGCGGTACTCCCTATGACCGTCATTCCAAGACCAACCGCCGTGGCACGGTAGAGACCGAGCCGCGCCGATAATCTCGCCGCCATGATGCCGGCCGCAAACACCACGAAAACGATACCCGCGAACAACAGGCCGAGCGTGATCGGGGAGAAGCCAAGACTTTCAACAAGCACGCGCGGCGCGCTCGAGAAAATCGCGAACAGGCCGACCATGAGAAGACCCGCGGTCCTCGCCGGTACGACGAACCTGATATCCCGGATCAGGGCGAGATAAGACCTGGCGATCGTCAGGGGGTTCATGGAGGTGCGGGTGGACCGAATGGTTTCACCTACGAACGATGCATATGCCGTCACCGCGCAAACCGCGAAAACCGCGACAAAGATAAATTCCGACCGCCAGCCAAGGAAATGATCGAGCGCACCGCCCAGCAGCGGTGAGAAACCGGGCGCGGCTGCCGTTGCGATCGTTATCGCCGTCATAACTTTGGCCAGCATCCGTCCGTCGAACAGATCTCGCGCGATGGCGCGTG
>Ga0137408_1265360_pt1 | contig 13509 bp, 8 predicted proteins | sample CZOMad2_2_16fung_FD_141241 | JGI IMG/M metagenome (GOLD analysis project Ga0137408, IMG submission 141241) | Vadose zone soil fungal communities from Angelo Coast Range Reserve, California, USA - CZOMad2_2_16fungal (PacBio error correction) | ecosystem: Environmental > Terrestrial > Soil > Vadose...
TATTTATCGATTGAATTTATCGATTGATCCCCGTCTATCCCATACTATGTCGAGGGGTCACTATGCCCTACTTACGTATCTTGTAGACTTCTAAGTCTTTCAGTTTGGCATGCTTTCCGCCATTACACTTTTCACAACCCTTCACCGGTTGATTGATATCCATTCAACAACTAGCTCTACCTTATTCAAATAAAAAAAATTAAAAAAAAAATGACATGAATAGTTAAATGAGTAAATATTCTATGTTTATGTGAGTATAGCAAATATAATAAATACTTGCTATTTTTATTATTTTTAAAGTTGGATGTACTTTGCTACTATTTTAAAGACGACCGCCCCAGTCAAACTGCCAATTAGTCAACTATCCCTCTATTATTAAATATGAGGTAAACAAGGATCGATTCTAATTTTAAGGTTTCCACTATTTGTCTATCGACTCGCCTATTCACTATTAATTAGATATTTACAACCAAAGTGATAACTAATTACAGTAAAGCTGCATAGGGTCTGTTGAGGCTTCATCATATTTTACAATATAGATATCCTCTAAGAACTGCACGTGCGATTTTCATCGCATACAGCTCAAGCATTAAGTTTATAAGTTTATTATTATTTATAATTAAATTAATTATTCAGTTTAATTAGAATCACGTTTAGAATTAACATTATTTAATATATTTTTAATTAAAGTTAAACCTTCTAAAGTTTTATGACTTCCGCGTGCCTTTAATTCTACTATTATTTTTCAATCTAAATAATCTAATTGTTTTCTAGTTAACATAGGATATTGATCAACAAAATTAATAATAGTGTCACTATTTCTTAAAACATATCTATTAACTGAACGTGAATTTTTACATTCAGAAAGATTATCATAATTATACTTGGGTTTTATATAACCTCCCTTAAAGAATTTTTTTAAACAGAATAAAATAGCGCGCGCAGCGCCATGACTGTTTTGTCCTACTTCCAAAGAAGAATCACAACCTATATAAGTGCTTTGCCCTCCTCTATTTTTCTTTTCAGATACATAGGTATAAAACACTGATTCACCAGCTAAAAAAGTTTGAACTCATTGAGCTGGTAATTCATATTTGGTATTAAATTCTCCATTAGATAATAAAGTTAATCCTAAAGAAGATTTACAATAATTATAGCGCGGAGCGCCTTCAAATGATCGTTTTGTATTCATTTCAGAAGCTAAATATAAAATTTCTTCCATTCCTTTAATTGTGAGCGGTCTTTATTTTTCACAATAAAGGCTATTTTTTTAAAAGCTTTAAAATTTAAAAATTTAGAAGTTAAACAAGGATACTTTTCAAAATGAGGTATAATTTTGGCTAAAATATCAGATAAAGCATTAATATGATACTTTTTTGTATCTGATTTTCTATTATCAATTACTACACTACCACATCCAAAATAATTTTTAAGTTCATATAACACACCTTCTGAATGTGTTTTTTGTGTTACTTTAAATTCTAATTTCACACTATTATTTAATAAGTTATTTTCGCTGTATAAAATAGAACAGTTAAATCCACCTTCACCGTCAACTAAACCAGTTACTTGTCAAGGCAATAAAACTTCATTGTATCTCGGTTTAGTAAAATCTGTAATTATTAATTTGTTTTTCATATTTATATAATTTATTTTTTAATCATATTTAATTATATTATATTAACTGCAAAACAAAATATATTGGAACTGGAATAGCTTGTTCATTTATTATATTCATATATAATTTATTTTTGATTAATTTTAATTAAGAATTTAATAGCTATCCAATATAACTAATAATTAATTTTGAATAAAATAACTTCTATTCAGGGCGAGCCCCAAAATAAAATAATAGCTACTTAACACTAATTCAAAGTCAGCATCCTTTCAGATTAGTTAAATTAACCTATTCCTATCATTATAATAAGACTTTCGCTTTTTTGAATTTCCTCTACCCACTAACAGTTAATATCCTCACAGATAAACCTCCAATAAGTTAATTATTAAAAATACAAAATTGGTTATTAATGGGCTTACCTAGTTTTTACTATAATACAATAATGATACTGTTAGAATTTCACTATACGTAAATAGATATTAAGACCCATAAAGAAATAAAACGGGAAATTTTTTCTACACTCAATATTTACGCTTCATACATGAATTTACATCAAATTATTCTTAAGTATCTAGCTCTATATAAATTTATTAATTTATTATTAATATAAATATAAAACAGGCTTCATGCTTGAAATTACTTTTTAGCATGCTGTTTTGAGCTCAAATAATGGGTTATTAGGTGGATTCACACCACATTATTATAGTAAACTTTCTAGTCGCAATTTATATTCAACTCCAAGAGAATTTAAGTTTCCCGTCCCCCTGGAGGCAGCGGGCATCTGCACCCGCAATTCAATTTCACTGAGCAAGTTGTAGAGACAGTGAGACCATCGTTACCAGGCCTTAAAGTAAGTAATAGTAATGTGTATTAAAAATACAAATTTAATACTAATAATAATATAATTATATTATTATAATAATTTATTAATATTAATTAATTCTATTAATTTTATAAATTTAAAAATTAAAAATTAAAATTCATTAATATATAATACAATACATTGGTTGGACTATTTCTTTACTAATTAATTTTATTAATTAGATGTAATCCGTATAGTCTCTAAGCATTTAATTTAAAATTTATTTCTGCAAAGTTATTAGTTATTTCTGCTCTTTTGGGGATATTCTCTTTATATTTTTCGCGGTCTTTTATTGGTGGTTTCAGATAATAGAATTTTTAATTCAGCAACATGATTACTGAGTAAAGGTTTATTTTCAATACAAATTTCTAATGCTTTTTTAAACCGTAAAAAAGAATATTTTTTAATTGTTTGTAATTCGTTAACTTCAAAAAAAGGAATTATTTTGCTTATTAAATCTTTTTTATTAAAAACTGAAAAACGACCACCTCCTCTGTTATCCGTATATACGTTCCCACAACCTAAAAATTGTTTCAAATTAGTTAAAAAAACTCTTTCTGAACTTTCTTGAGTTATACCAAATTCAAATCTTACACCTGTATAATTAGAATCTAATTTAGGTGGTACGATTGTAAATGAAAAGTGACCTTCTGCATCTGTAAAACCAGTTACTCATTCAGCATTTAAAGATTTATTAGTATCAGGTAATTTTTGTTTATTTTCAAAACTTAATTTACTTGATAGTCTTGCTGCAATAGTACCTAATTCACTTTGTCCTTCAATATTTGTATGTTTTTTATCTTTAACTAATAAACAAGCATGAACAAATAACTTAATATCGTGTTCTCGTTTGTTAAGCATCATAGATTGTGATTGTAACAGAGGTAATAAATTATTCAGAATATCCGTTTGAGTAGATATTCTTAATCGATACACCCAAGTGTCAGGAGCACCTACTTTTCTACCTATTTCAACTTTACCACAATCTAAGAAAATAGAAATAGCTTTTAATAAATCTACATCAATAACATGTTGGTGAATTTCAAAAATTAACACTACTTGTTTACCTGTTTTATGAGATATATTAGGTTTAAGTTGAATAGTTATTGAACCATCGCCTTCAAAAAGGCCTAAAATATATTCTAAAGATAATATGTAAATTTTATTATCAATAGTTATTTTTTTAACATTATTAATCATTTTTTAATTTTGATTATTTTTACGTTAGTGTCTAACCCCAGGCCGTGATTTAAACCCCTGGGACAGTATATCTCTTTGCATCTTTATTCAGATGAGGTCCTAAATAGGTATCTATTTAAATTTAAGGCGCGAAACGCGTATAAAGTGAAAGCTCAAGAGAAACCGCGCAACCTATACACTATCTTTGATAGATTGAAATTTAAAATTTTTAGAGACTAATAATTTGAAAATAAATTATAAATTATTTTTGCTGTTGGTTTACCGCGCGCAGCGCTTATAAAATTGTTACTTAAAATATAAAGTATTTATAAATATTAAAGTGTTTCCAACATATAGGATTATTTTACAATAGCATAACGATTCAATGTCTACTATTGATACCGGACCACATTTAATGGCCAATTTATTTTGCTACCTTAGGCTTAAAGAGAAAATATTTAATTTCTAATTAAATATTTTATTTGGACTATATCATCAATATAAATATTTATATTGCTTACCGTTTTAGTCTCTGAGGGGGTATTAATTATTTTGAAAGGGGATAATTTTTTTTTATTTTTTAATTTAAATTTATTTATTTAGAAAATAACTTTCTTTATCCTTAATAATTTATAATATTTCTTCCAAAGGTCTCTTTCTATTTTTACCCTTACCTGATAAAGTGTAAGCAAGTTTCACCATTTCAATTAAAGTATCTTTTTGGGTTTGGTGTCCAGCTTCGGATTTTAAAACTAATTGCAGAAAAATTTGATATTCTGTTGTTTTGCAACTAAACGGTTGTACATATGTTTCTAAAAACGGTATTACATGAGTAATTATTTGTTTATAGCCTTTAATACTATATACTCAAATATCTGGAGATCCTGATTTCTGTAATACTGAACCTACTCCGCGCGCAGCGCTTTTCTTTAAATGAATTCAATATATTTAATCCATTAACATGTTGAGAAACATTAAAAACAGGTTGTAAATTTACTCCGAATTTAAAATTTCTACCTATGGATACTGATATTGAATTAGATCCTTCTCCTTCTACAAAACCACCTAAAAAGAATAAAAAGTTAGGATTTCTAATATTATATTTTATATTATTTGAATAATTTCTAAATTGTTTAATATTTCCCTGCTGATTACTTAATTTTTTTGAATAATTGAATTTATTATTTGTCATTTTTGTTTTTTATTTATATTTACGACAGTGTCTAACCCTTACAATAATTTAAAAAGTAAGTATTTTTAGTCTTTTACTTCTCTTATATATAGACTAAATTAATATATGAGGCGCGTTTATTCCTTCACACACTATCTTTGATAGATGATTAATTAAAAATTCAAATTCATTAAAATAAGTTTCCAGCATATAGTTAAGTTTATTGAGGACCCTAAATTAATTAAAATTGATCCTCATAGTTAAGCAAAAGTAAAAAAAAAAGTAATTTCTATTAATTAAATCTACCGCGCGGAGCCTTCAAAGATTGGAAAGGCGCGTAGCGCGGTTATACTCTGGTATTTTGGTTTGTTTAGAAAATGAAAAAAAAGGGGATGAATTTATGGTAAAAATAAGCTATATGCTATAAAATTAAAGTGTCCCTTAATTAGTATCTTTAACTTTAATTAAAAAACTTTCTTTCAATACTCTATTTCCAGAAGGGTCTTGTTTTAGTACATTAAATACTGTTTTATTTTTTACATAATTACGTAAAGTTAAACGAGTAATATTTAGAGCTGAGGCAGCTTCACTAATAGAGAGATATTCAGTAGAGATATTACTATTGATGTTTGTAACTAATACTATTTTTCCTTTGATTTTTGTTCTATTTTGTGTGTGTAACTCTTTTTCTGTAACTTCCTTAGATTTAAATTTTCTATTAGCCCAAACTTCACTCATTTTAATTAAAGCTTCAACAGAATGCTTTTTATTTTGTTGATATTTTCTTAATTTAGATATTGTTTCTAGTGTATGTTTATATCCTAAAGCATTTTTTCGACCTTTCATTTTAGCAAGTGTTTTACTTGTATGTTTGTAACCTAAAAGTGAATCAGCTTTTTCTAAAACATTATAATAAAAATCAAAATGATCTAAATAAAATTGCTCCCTTTTGATTGTATCAATAGTCTCACAATATTCGATTATATCAAAAATAAAATTAGAATGTCCATGTTTTAAAATTGCTTTATAAATTGGCATATTCGCTGATTGTAAGCTTTTTATATTAAAATATATAAATAATCTTCGTTTAGCATTAGTTGTACTACCTAAATACTCTTTACCGTTAACTTTATTAGTTCATCTATATACAAAAGATTTATTCAGATTTTCTTTAAAAATTAAACTTTTTTGTTCTTGTGCATTATTGTAGCTAACTACCGGTGTTTGAGTTAATTTAGGGAAACCTCTTGAAATATTTCTTGTAAAAAGAATATTTACAGATAGCAATTTAAAAATAGAATTTTTGCTGCTCAATTTAGGAATTAAAATTTTGCTGCTTTGGTTTATTATAAAAAATGTTTTTGTAGCTTTCTTTAATTAATATTACTTTTATCTCATTGGAGGTTTTGTAGGTTCTTTTTTTGTTCACTATTTTAACTAGGGGCGGGGGGCTAGCCCTCCCTAGTGACATTGGGCTAAACTGCCGAGCTAAACCAAGAAACTCTCTAGTTAATTAAATCGTAACCAAAAGGAATACTAACCTTAAGATACCGTTCCTTTCTCGATATTACTTTTTTTTTTACATTAGACTATATCTTTTTACTTCACATGTAGTCGTTGAGGGACTAACTAATTTATTTAAGTTTATAGTACCTGCTGGTTGCCTTTATTAATCGTAACTTATATTTTTACTTTACTTAAACTCTCTAAAAACAGATAAAATTTGTTTTATGTTTTATAAAAACCATACGGTCTCTTGAGGTCTTTATTAGTAATAAGTTATTTAAAGGGATTCAAGCATATAGTGAATAGTGTTATTACAGCTTCCGTTATCAGGATGTGTAAACACACGGCCTTAACAGACCGCTATTAACCAGACTTTCGATTAGTAACAATAACCATTACCTTTCTTATATTAATGGCATTGAGCAAATTTCATTCAGAATACTATGATATTAATCATTGCTCTGAATTGTGTTTTTATTAAACAGTCGGGGCCTCCGATTTTATTATTCCGTATAACAATTAAAATTATTGGCATAATAAAAATTATATATACTGGTTCCTCTTATCGTCAAACTTATGCATGGCCATCAAATTTATCATACAATTAAATATATAAACATTACCGCGCGGAGCGCCTACTCTGATTCATGTTTGATTTTATTTCTAAAATAAGCTTAAACCCTTCAGGTGTTAAATGCTCTTTTGCTACTACAATCTTAGCTACTTTTTGAAAATCTGCAAAATCTAAGCTTTTTACTCCAAGTATAGGGTACTTTTCAAAAAACGGAATTATTGTATCAACTATATCAGAAATTTTTGTAATTTGAAGAGTTACACTTTTTTCTGAAATATAAATATGTTGGTCAATAACGTTTGTTTCTATAGCTGTGACATCTGCTATTTTTGATACCTTAGTTTCATGTAAATTAAAGAAAGTAACCAAACCTTTGATAACAGCTAATTCTCTAACATTTAAATTAATTGAAAATCTTAATGAGACTCTGTAACCTTTTTTAGCTTCTGGGGACTTAATAGTTAAATTGAATGAACCATCACCACTAGTAAACCCTGCTACCCAAAAAGGATCAAGCGGCAATGCCGCTTTAAAATTATACACGGGTCTATTTACAAGAACAACATTTGGAAAAGCAAATTTTAACTTTTCGGATAGACCCCAATTAAGAGAGCTTTTTAAACCGACTAATTTTAAAATACCATTTTCAGTTAAATGTTCTCCCTGCTTAATGATTTCAAAACATTGTTTAAATAATAAAAAATCAGATACCTTCGCTGTAACAAGAGGGTATTTATTAAAATGCTCAACAATTACTTGAAACTCTTTAAATGTTTCAACTAGATATTGAACAGAGTTTATTCCATTTTTTCTGATTTTTCCTACACCTAATGTGTGTTTAATTTCCTCTAATATTGCAAGATCCTTTATATGTAGTTTGATTATAAAAAGAGGTGATGCTCTCCACTTTAATTTTAATTTGGCATCGGGTTTAATTGAAATAGAAAAGCATCCTTCTGCATCAGTAAAACCTGTTACAAACCATGGATTCAAATTAGGCTTGTAATTCAAAGTTGAAAAGGATAATTTATTTAATTGGTTAGAAGGGATTTTGATTTGATAGTTTCTTTCGAAACCCATTAGAGTACACCTTAAATGCAAAGAGTTGTATTTTTCTATGCACCAACTACCGTCTACTCGTTGCTCTTTTACAGAATTATGAAATTCTGACTTAGATCCGCGATTGTCCATTTGATTTTCATCAATCTTATGGCTTATTACCTTACATGAGTAATTAGTTCATCCACTTATAGCCTTTCGACTATAGCTTGGTACCATAAGCTTTAGGGGTTCCCCGGAGTTTGATAGTTTTACCCATCTTAGCGTATTCCCATTACGCATTGCAGGAGAACTTGCCGAGTTCCTTAACAACTTTTAGCTCTACGCCTTAGTATTCTCTACCTACGAACCTGTGTCGGTTTAGGGTACGGTAGTCTTAATTTATTATATTAATACATAATATTAAAATAATAAAATTTTATACTTATTTTCCTGGTCAATTAAATTTATACCATTATGACTTTCAGTATAATACTCATCAGCCAAATACATTGGTATTGAACCTTAGAGGCCGCATTAACATAAGGTGGTTTAACCTTTCCTTATAACCCTTTCGTATTCGGCGAGAAGTATTATAACTTCTTTTTACGTTACTCATGTCAGCATTATCTCTTCAGTTACTTCCAAACAATGAAACACTGTTTTTCTATAGTTATACTGAATGTTCTACTACCTAAATTTAGAATATAAGAAATTAAATATTCAAAATTAACAGGATATCGGTTGATTATTTTAGACCCGTTAAATTTTCGGAGTCAAAGTCTAATGGCTGCTGCGTTGTTACATTACGTTCTCTAAAAGATAGCTACTACCCAATCTATCTATATTTTTATATATAATTACTATTAAAAGCGCGCACTGTCTGTTTTCATTTTTTTGGGGGATATGATGAAAATTTAATTACTATATACAAAACTATTATTAATTTTGTATATATAATTTTTTTAATAAATCAATATATTGTGTTTTACTCAAATTTCTTCGTTTACCTTTTTTATTCATATTGTAACATAACTCTACTATATCTAATTTAGTTTCTAAACTTAAATTTTGTTCTTTTTTTAATATTAGACTTACTGTTTCAAATTTTGAAAAATGGGAACTCCGTTCCGAAAATAACGGTCACTTATTCATAAATGGAATTAATACTTCAGTTATTTGATTTAATCCTGTGACCGTATATATTAATTCATTTTTGGATCCTTCATTTATAGTTCCAATATTTTTTAGTTCTGATTGCAAGCTTTCCAATAAAGCTCTAGATTCATTATCCGTAGTGACACTAAAACCTGTTTTAATCTTACCATCCTTGTGAAAAGAGATAAAAAAACTGCCATCCCCATCTATAACACCAGAAATAAATTCAGGAGTTAAAGAGAAATCTGTGCTATTTTGTGTATTATTATAAATAATTAAATTTTTATCTTTATTATCGGTTATACCTAATAAAGCAAATAATAAATCTATTCTATCAATTGTTCTATTATTTGTTTTGTTCATAGATAAGGCCATTTTCAATAATTCTCTTCTTCCTTCTATTGTTCTTTTTTGTTTATTAATTAATGCTATAACTATTTCTTTAAATAAATTAAATGCATGTAATTTAGCACAAAATACAGGAGAACTTATAAAATGAGGTATTATTACAGTTTTAAGATCTTCGAGTTTTTCGACTAAAAATTCAGAACTGTGGTTTTTAAGATTAATACTTACTTTACCACAATTAAAATAAGTTTTAATAGCATCTAGTACATACTTAGAATCTAGATCTGCAGTAATAGAAAATTTAGGTCTAAATTGAATACCAAATAGATGTTTTGCTGACAATGTTATTGAACAAAAAAAGGATCCATCTGTTTGACTTAATCCACTTATATAATCTTGATTAATTAAAAAATTTTGGTTCTTTTGTATTATTAAGTTAGTAGCGATCAGTTATTAATTATATATATTTTTTTTTTTCTGTGTAAATCTAATGTTTTTCACTATTTTAACTAAGGTCGGGGGGCTAGCCCTCTTAGTGATTAAAGGACTAAGGCCAAGTCGAACCAACAACTTTCTAGCTAATTAATCATTAAATCGAAAGGATACAAGAAAATAATAAGTCCTTCCTTTTTCGACTTTTTCAATTATTTTCATAAATTGTTTAGACTATGTCATAATAAACTGTTTATTGTTTATGCTAAGCGTATAGTCGTTGAGGATTCTATTATAGTATATACTATAATAGATTACCTGCAAATTGGCCATTTAAATATTATACTGCTATTAAATTTATAATATATTATAATTTTTAAAATCAGTCACAATATTACATAAGGCGCTACGCGCCCTTATTTTAGAAATCTATAATTTTGGAATTTCAGACAAATAAATTAAAGACGCTGCGCGCCATTCTTTAGGCTGTTCTTGCATATAGCTTAATTTAGTAATACGAGCCCAGTAGTAATTCTAGGCTCACTTAACAGACTGTTTTCAATCAGTAACTGCCTTATTTTCACTCTATAATCATTAGGGACCTTGATCCATGTTCTCGGCTGTTTCCGTCTTGACTTACTCAACTTAGCATGAGCAGTCTGAATATCTATCATCAATTTATGTAATTCCGAGATTCCTTTCCATTGGCAAGATTTTCGAGGTCCCCTCAACCTAAACTTTTTGTTAAAAACAAACAAAAACTTAAAAATAAATTTAAATTTATTTTTTTTAAAGTTGGGAATTAACGTGCTGTACCTCCATAAATTTTGTATAGATGTCATACTTACATATGTTTCGTAGAAAACCAGCTATCACCAGTTCAGATTGGCATTTCACCGCTTTCCAAAACTCTTCGGAGAATTATGCAACATTCAACCGTTCGATCCATTATAATCTGGTTTTGGAAAGATCAACTGGCTTCGGGTCTAATAGAAGTAACTAATCCCAACACTAATATTCAAGTAAATAATACACTTTTTTAAAACTTAAATTTTAAGTAATTAATTAAGGGTACTATTATATTTCTATTGAAATTTTATATCAAATAAAACATCAAATCAAAATATTAGAAAAGAAAAAATAAATTTTAACTGTTTTATACCCTATAGTCTAGTCGCTTTCGCTAAGGCTTTAAACCTTGCTACTCCTATTAACTTGCTGACCCATGTTGAGATAGGTAGGCCCTTTCGAGCTTTCCCCCTCTAAGAACCGTGCGTGCGAGTTCCCCAGCACACGGCTCAAGCATTCAAACCACAAACTATTTCGCGGACAGTTTATAGGGGCTCTTCGATCTCCCTTTTTAATTCGAGATTTACTCGCCTCTCATATTTCAAGTTTAATAAATTATAGATTTATCTACAGATTTGTCAAATGTCCTTACGGATACTACATACCCATTTCTGGCGTAAGTTATTATCGGATCTTTCACTCTTTAAACTTGTGTTATTCTATGATATTGAACACCTAATAGAAGTTGGCCACCTTTCAGTGTAGGGGCTTCGCCCCCTATCCATTCCATTACAGAAGTGGCTTTTGCTTTTTCTATTTTTCCCATACCCACTGATCGATATAGTAATTTCTCACACTTCAGTTTACATGTGATTATACACTACCTCCTTTCTTACGACTAGGAGATCATTGGGCTTACCATGTTCCGATATTGATACTTTATATGATTAAGATTTTGGTTAGATACTATGAACGGCTGGATTTAATGGATCCCGACTTTGCCTGCATAAACGGCTCACTCCCTTCCAGATTCTAATTATTTTTACAAACAAAAAAACTGAATTACCATATTAGAACACCTTTTACCGAACGTAACTTACGCATCTTCACTTTCGTTTAACCTTTTATCTTTAAGCCTAAGCCATCAAATATTATGGTTCACATTTGATTAAGGCCATTGTCAATGGAGCTTCACACCCAGAAGTTATTTCTACGCATGTCCAAATAGACTCAGATAGGGATATATCTGGAGACAATCACGTCTCATTATCAATACCGACCTCATGTCGCACTATGCAAAAGGTACGCCGTCATTAAAAAAAAAAACTTCGACTGCTTATAGAGTTACTAATTCAAGAGCTATTTCATTAAGTTATATAACTTACTCTTTCAATTCTTTCCTTTACAGTACTGTTCACTATCGCTAAATTTATATACTTAGCCTTAGAGGATGGTTCCCCTATATTCCAACAAGTTTTCTCTCATTGTACTTTCTGTTATTAAATTTATTTTTATCTACAGGACTGATTACCTTCTATGGTTAATATTTTTTAGATATTTTTTCTATCTGCTTTTGTATCCATTCTGTTCTATTTAAATAGAAATTTTTATTTATCAATTTTGTGGTTCTATATCCTGTTCTTATCCAACTCTGTATTTATTTAATATTTTGTGGTTCTATATCCTGTTCTTATCCAACTCTGTATTTATTTAATATTTTGTGCTTTCGTTTTATTATATAATTTTAAGGCTAATCCGATTTCACTCACCATTACTTTCGGAGTCTCGGTTGATTTCCTTTCCTTTCCCTAATAAAATGTTTTACTTCAGGAAGTATATATTTGTAAGATTTTCCTTAGGATCGCCACATTCTGTAATAAGAATTATTATATTTATATAATTTTTTAATTAATTTAATTTAATTTAATTTAATTTAATTTAATTTAATTTAATTTAATTTAATTTAATTTAATTTTTTTATAATATAAAAATTTATTATTTTATGTGGCTTTTGGTTTAATACCTCCTTTTTGTATAAATTTGCTAGTTATCCTTAATAACTCCTTTAAAATACTTTGATGTTAAAACAAAATTGTCATCGATACTTTTAAGACTAACTATTTTTTTAGTTTTATCAACTTTAAATTTAGTTATATATTCCTATATAACAAATATTCTTAAAAGAGATAGAATTAGTTTAATGGTAAAATAATGTCTTGTGGCGACAATGTTCAGAGTTCGAGTCTCCGATTCTATCTTTAGTTTGTTTTTTAGACAACTAAAATTAATTAAAAATTACAAATTTATAATTATATAAAATAAAAAAAAAATGAAAAGTTAAGATATCTAACACTGAAATAAAGCTTATATATATTATATATTAAATTAAAATTAATTTCATTAAAAAAATAATATAAGCTAATGAGTCCAGCTACTAAACCAATATATATTATATCTGTTAAGAATAAAATGATTTATGGTAAAATAATAGAAATTTCCAATTTTTATAAATTAAAAAAAAATTATATCAAACACTTAAGTTTTCTGTTTACTAAAGTTTAATTTACAAAATATGAAATATTGTTCCTATAATAGGTTTAAGAATATTTAGAAAATATCAGAAAAGTAAATTTCAAATTCAATTGAGTAATAGATATAATACTATTATTATTTTATTTGTAATATATTTATTATATAATATATTTACTAATTCGAATTTAGAAAATTAAATTACTATTAATAAAAAAAAAAATTAATATTTAAATTAATATTTTTATTTATTTTTAAACAAAATTAGTCTTATAGATAATAAATCTAACTTAATTTTGTTTTGT
>Ga0137408_1177431_pt1 | contig 13087 bp, 11 predicted proteins | sample CZOMad2_2_16fung_FD_141241 | JGI IMG/M metagenome (GOLD analysis project Ga0137408, IMG submission 141241) | Vadose zone soil fungal communities from Angelo Coast Range Reserve, California, USA - CZOMad2_2_16fungal (PacBio error correction) | ecosystem: Environmental > Terrestrial > Soil >...
ATCGCGCTGCGGTCGGGCTCCTTCATGTGCATTGATTGTCCTCAGGCCACGACCGAGAGCGCGAACGAGGGATAGGCCGGCGTCCACTGCGTCGCGGCCACGAGCTCACGCAGCTCCGCGTCGCTCGTCTGGGGCGCGACGCCGTCACGCTGTGCCTGGCGACCGATGGCGATGGCGATGTGCGCCGCGACGTCCCTGAGATCTCGCACGCGTGGCAGAAGCGATGCCGACGGATCGGCGAGCGCGGGTGACTTCTCGCCGAGCGCTCGTCCGGCGGCCAGGATCATCGCGTCCGTCACGCGCCGGGCGCCGGCTGCGACGATGCCGAGCCCCATGGCCGGGAAGATATAGACATTGTTGGACTGCGCGATTGGGATGTCGCGCCCACCGTACGCGACCGGCGCGAAGGGCGAGCCGGTTGCCACGAGCGCCCGCCCGTCCGTCCAGCGAATCAGATCGTCGGCCGTGGCCTCGGACTTCGAGGTCGGGTTGGAGAGCGGGAAGATGATCGGTCGCGTTACCTTCCGCGCCATCTCGCGAACGATTGGCTCGGTGAAGGCCCCACGGGCGGTGGACAGGCCGATCAGAACGGAGGCCTCGGTCTTCGCGACGACGTCGGCCAGAGCGATACCGTTGCGCCCGGAGAACCAGGCGGCCACTCGCTCACGCGGCTGGGCGTAGACCCGCTGCTCGGGAGTGAGATCCGTACGAGCCGAGTGCAGCAAGCCGTCCTTGTCGACGATCCAGAAGCGCCGGCGGGCTTCCTCGTCCGACAGCCCGGCGTCGCGCATCGCCGCGCGCAGGAGATCGGCGACACCGATACCGGCCGAGCCGGCGCCGAGCATGACGATCTGCTGCTCCTTGAGCGGCGTCCCGGTGACCTTGACCGCACCGAGCACCGCGCCGAGTGCGACGGCGGCCGTGCTCTGGATGTCGTCGTTGTAGGTCAGGAGCTGGTCGCGGTAGCGATCGAGGATGGGCCGGGCGTGTGGGGTGGCGAAGTCCTCCCAATGCAGGCACGTGGTCGGCAGCTCCTGCTTGACGGCCTGGACGAACTGATCGACGAAGTCGAAGTACGCCTGACCGGTGACCCGCTCGTGCCGCCAGCCGAGGTACTCCGGGTCCTTCAGGCGCTCCGTGTTGTTGGTCCCGACGTCGAGGACGATCGGCAAGGTCCGCTCGGGGCGGATTCCACCGATGAGCGAATAGAGCGCGAGCTTCCCGATGGGAATGCCCAAGCCCCCCACGCCCTGGTCGCCGATGCCCAGGATCCGCTCGCCGTCGGTGACGACGATGACGTCGATGTCGCGATTGGGACGGGCCCGCAACAGCGCCGGGATCGAGTCGCGCAGCGGGTAGGAGATGAAGAGCCCGCGCGGGCGCCGGTAGATGTGGCTGAACTGCTGACACGCTTGCCCGACGACCGGCGTGTAGACGATCGGGGTCATCTCCTCGATGTGATCGAGGAGCAGCCGGTAGAAGAGCACCTCGTTGGTATCCTGGAGCGCCCGAAGATAGACATGGCGCTCGAGGTCGTCGCCCTTGCGCTGGTAGGCTTCGTACGCGCGCACTGACTGCTCATCGAGCGTCTCGACATGCGGCGGGAGCAATCCCTGCAAGCCGAGCGCGGCGCGCTCCGCGTCCGTGAACGCCGTGCCCTTGTTCAGGCCCTGGCAGTTGAGAAGATCCATACCGCGTGGCAACTCAGCGTGTCGAGTCATGATCGGCCTCCTGTCAGCGCCATATCGCCCTCGCGCACTGGGTGAAGGAGCTGTTCGTCTCCTTCGGAGGCGCTAAGGAACCTGGCGCATCCACACGTTCAGATGGCGCGGACGCGCCGAAGGTCACGCGATGAAGTGCGCGAGCGAAGCGGCCGGACGCATGGGCGAGCCGGCGACGCTCGGCATGCTCTCGGCGCCAGCGATCGAAAAATGCGCTTCCAACCGCTTTCTCAAAAACAGCCGCGCCCGATGTACACGCATCTTGACGTTGACGACGGTGAGGCCGAGACTCTCCGCGATTTCCCGGTGCGCGAACCCTTCGACGTCGCGCAGCACCACGACGGCGCGGTAGTCTGCGGGCAGCTCCTCAATGGCGGTGCTGAGCACCATCCGTAGCTCCGTATGGCGAGCCGGGTCGTCGACGGCCATCGACCAGTCGGTGACCGACGCGACGTGGCGGCCGCGTCCATCGAACGGGGGAAGCAGGTTATCCAGCGAGACGTCGGCCTCGCGGCGGCGACGCTTTCTGCAACATTGATATGCCGCGTTCGCGACGATTCGGTAGACCCACGAGCCGAACGTGGCGTCTCCACGAAACGAATCGATCTTCCGGATCACGGACAAGAAGGCGTCCTGCACGGCTTCCTCGGCATCCTCCGCGTTCCTCGTGATCCGCGTGGCGAGACGACAGGCGCGGTCACCGTAGACGGCTACCAGATCCTCGGCGGCCGTCGGATCACCGCGGCGCAGGGCCACCACGAGCGAGCCATCCTGGTCGATCCGTGTCGTCATGCGTGGGCCTTTCGTCTGCATCTCTTCGAGCTGTTTCAATGCACAGCTCTGCGGATGCGTACAGCAAGCGGCGGGCCAAGGCTAAGCGGCTGTTTCTGTTGGAGATCGCGATTTAGCTTACGAAATTCTCACGAAGCGTCGCGAGCCGGGTCTTCCGTTCATCGCGTGGTGTGACGTTCCGTTGTGACCTCGGCCCGATGTCGGTAACGGATCAGGCGGCTCACCACGGTCGACGCCAGTTCGGAGGTATGACGATGTCGCCCTCAGCCGAGCGTCGTGTAGGTCTCCGCCGAGTGGTAGATCACGACCTCAAAGGTGTCGAATAGGCCTTCGACCACGAGCGCGACCAGCATCATGCCGAGGCCGACCAGCACCGCGCTCATGGCCAGTACTGTCCGTGTCCACGGCAACGCCAGTCGCCGCCGGAGCCGGCTGTCGACGGTCGTTGGGTGCCCTGAGAATCTCAGGGCAGGGCGCCGGCCAACTCTAAGTGCGTGATTCTGTGCTGGAGGCGCGGAAACTGACCGTCAACGAGCCCACGTCCTGGCATCGCGTTTTCCCAAGCGGACGTTCGTTCATACCGGCAGAGAGCGTCCTGGGGCGCCCGACGTCGAATGGTTTCTTGCCGCGCGCATCACGGAACCGGGGCCCAAGCGGAAGCTGACGAAGATGAGGCCACCGAACATTGCGACGTTTTTAAGGAAATTTGCCAGCTGTCCCTGCAGCTCAGGGCCGTGGTACGCCCAGAAATCGTGTGCGGCCAGAGTCGCGGGAATGAGAAAGAGTGCAAGAAGGAGTGCGGCGAGGCGTTCGTGCCACCCGATGACGAGCGCAATGCCGGCGACAAGCTGCAGCGCGCGCCCGGCCATCATAAGCGTCGGCACCAGCGCGGCTGGAGCGCCGTGCGCGGCAAGTTCGTTGGCAGCTCGCGTCTGGTCTACAACGCCGACGGCGTTGCAGAGGAAGATGAGAGCGAGAGTCACGCGGCCGATCCATTCTCCGTATCGCATATCACGATCTCCTCAGTTTGGCGGCGATCAAGTGCGTCACGACGGGTGGCGTCCCGGCGATGTGGAAGCGTCGAATGCCCTCCTGGACGGTCCGATCACCAACGGTGATGCGCTCATGCTGGCGCAGGTGCTCGAGCCAGGACTCGACGACGAACGTTTCGACATAACGCCCCTTTTGTGCTGGGTCCTGGTAGACAGCCCAGCTGATGGCGCCATCCCGGTGGCGAATCTGCTCCAGGTCCCCGATGGCCTTCACAAAGGCACCCGTGTCGGCCGGGTCGACTCGGTATTCAACCTCGACGCGGACAGGTCCTTCGTCAGGGGCAGGGACGACGTCGAGGTGAGGCTCGGGCCAGTGCGCCGACGGCGCGAGATCGAGCGTGGTGATCGCGCGTAACGGCCATCGGCGGATGGCGGCGAGTCCGACGCAGGCAGCGCCGGCGGATGACGCGAGCGCGATCGGCGCTCCGACGTGCTCAGCGGCGAGCCCCCACAATGCGCTACCAAGGCCAAGACCACCCTGGAAGATGATGAGATAGATACCGAGAGCGCGCGCCCGCACCCACGCGGGAGCGGCCGTCTGGGCGGCGCCATTCAGGCTGGCCATCATGGCGATCCACGCGACGCCGCCGCCGATCATGGCGATGCCGATTCCCGGGACGAATCGCCACACGGCGGTCAAGGCGCTCACGAGCGCGAAGAGAATGGTGGCGAGGGAGACTACCGCGTCGAGCTCGAGCCGGCGCTTCAAACGCGGCAAGAACGCCGCGCCGGCGATGGCGCCGAGACCGAAGCAGCCGAGCAGAAGACCGTAGCCCAGCGCGCTGAGGCCGAGGTCTCGGCGCGCGATTACGGGGAGTAAAGCCCAGAACGCGCTGGCGCACAGGATGAAGACGCCTGTCCGAACGAGCACCGCGACCACAGGCGGTGCGTGGCGCGCGTAACGTATCCCGGCTCGCGTGGCGCCGATCACGCGCTCTGTAGGCAGCACGGTACGCGGCGTCTCACGGCGCCATCGATACACGACTACGAGCACCGCGACGAACGACGCGGCGTTGAGCGCGAAAACGAGCGCTGGCCCGCTGGCCGCCACCAGGATGCCGCCCAGGGCAGGCCCGATCGCGCGGCCGATGTTGATGGGCAGTGCGTTCAGCGCCACAGCGCGCATCAGCTCGGACGGTGGGACCAGCTCGCCCGTGATCGCCTGCCAGGTCGGCGTGTTCATCGCGACCCCAATACCGAGCGCAAAGGTCAAGGCGAGCAGCAGCGTGGCCGTCATGACGTCCGCGAATGCCAGCACCGCGAGCAGCGCGCTCACCGCCAGCATCCATGTCTGGGTCACGAGCAACAGTCGGCGGCGATCGACGATGTCGGCGACTGCACCGGCCGGAAGCCCCACGACAAAGACGGGAAGGCTCGTCGCACTCTGCACGAGAGCGACCATCAACGGCGATGGCGAAAGCGAGGTCATCGACCACGCCGCGCCGACGTTCTGCATCCACGTCCCGACGTTGGAGATGAGCGAGGCGATCCACAGCGCGCGGAATACCGGATGCGACAGCGGTGTCCAGGCCGAGTCGGCGGTGCGGCGATCACCAGCCAAATTTCAACTCGACATTGAAGTACGTGGAGTCATGACCGCCAGCGCGGCGAATCACGTCACCGATCTGGAAGCGGACGGCTTCGACGGCGGCCGCGAGGTTCGGCGTGATCGCCCAGTCGGCGCGGAACTGCGTGTACACCCCGGACCACCGCCCCGCCTTCCCGGCCGTGCCCGGGACGGGCATGTTCGGCTGGACGTAAACGGCGTCCGCCGTCGTTTCCCGCCATTGCAGGCCTGCGGCAACCATCAGCGCGAGGTTGGCGATCGGCTTGACGGTGAGTGAGGGCTTCAGATGAATCAGGTTCACGTACCCCGTGTAGCCCGCGAGGGTGAAGTAGTAGCCGTTCGGAAACAGCGGATTGAACGTGCCGAGCGTGTTGTCTCCGGCCTTGTGATCACCCGACGCTGCATCGATCTGGAGCCCCAGACGCGGCGCCCAGGCCACGTTGGCGATGGTGTACCCACTGCGGCTGCCCACGGCCCAGGCACGGATGCTTTTGCCGCCGATGTCACCAACCTGGCCCATCGCTTCGAGGTCCCAGTCGAAGCCGCTGCGCGCGCCGGCGTATCGGATATCGAAGTTGTTGCGCCGCTCGTCGCCGCTGGCGTCGAGAAAGCGAGTATTGTCTCGCATGAAGCGCGAGTAGTATGCAGAGAGGTCACCGGGGCCGACGTCCTGACGCTCGGCCCTCACGCCTCCGTACTGGAAATGCTTACTGGAGAAGTCATCGAAGAAATGCTCATCTCGATATTGAACCGGCATGCTCCAGAACCCTATGAAGCGCCACTTCTGTTGCTCCCAGTCCACCCATGCGGCGTCGTAGGCCTGTCGGACGTTGGGGCCATCGCGCACCGAGACGAAGCGTTGTAGATCGAACGCCATCTCCTGTCGCCCCAGGCGAGCCTTCAACGTGCCGCCCCAGAATGAATCGACGTACGCGATGAACGCCAGGCGGAGATCCAGAGGGTTCTCGTCCACAGGCGTGATGACCGATTTCCCCGGCGCGCGGACGTCTTCGAACTGGACGAAGAGCTGCCAGTGCGCGTTCGGCCGAAGATCGACGTGCCACTGGAGCCGTTCCAGCAGGTAGCTGTCGCTCTTGTTGCCCGAGATGCCGAACAACGGCGCATCGTTCAGCTCGAAGCGCAGACGCAAGGTGACGCCGAGCGATACGTAGCTCTTCGGATCGTCGACGAACGGCAGCGGAATGTATTTCAAGCTGTCGAGCGGTTCGGTACGAAGGGGCGGGTCGGCCAGCGCCGACCAGTCTTCCAACCAGCGGTAGAACAAATTGATCTTGGGACGTTGCGCCTCGTTGTCCTGGGCCGCCGCCGTGCTCGAGATCGCTGCGGCGAGCAACCCGACGGCGGCCAGGAACGCACTGCAGGGCCGCTTCATCACTTGCGAACTGTCGCATGGATCTCGGCGATATAGCCACCTGGGAACTGCACGAAGGCGGAGCGCCGCTCGTCGGTCGAGTAGGGCTCGACCAGGACTCGCACGCCGGCCAGCTTCGCCTTGGCCAGAGTCGCGTCGAGGTCCGACGTCTCGTAGCCTGTCAGCTCTCGCCCGTACGGGTAGGGCAGATGGCCATCCGTCACGAGGACGGCGACGTTGCCGAACGTTGAAGTGATGCGGACGCGCCGGTAGGCATCGGTGGGTCGGCCGATCTCGACGCCGGGCGCCTTCGCGTCGTCGCCGACCACACTGCCGCCGGAGAAAAGGAGGAAGCTGCGGATAAAGGCCTCGGCGCGGCCCAGTGAGACATACACGCGGTTTTCGGGAATCGTTTGCAGCGTGGCGTAGCTCGGCGCCGTGGTGTGCCAGTAGAGCTGCATGTTGACGCCGCCGGGCCACTGCACGACGGCATCCCGGCCGAACGGATCGTTGAACGGCTCGACGATCACGTCGGCGCCGCTGGCCCGGGCCGCGCGAACGGCGGCATCCAGGTCCTTCACCAGATAGCCGGTGCGCTCGACCCCGAACGGATAGGGGACCGGCGTCTTGAAGCCAAACACGGACAGCGTGCCGACCGGCGTGAAGACGAGCTGCGACATCGTGCTACTCGGAGTCGGCGTCACCGTGATCACGCCCTGTTTGGACAGGCTGCCGCCGAACGTCGCCACGAAGCTCGTGACGAAACGATCGAAGTCTTCCGGAGCGACGTACACGTGGGTGGTGTCGTATTGCGGTCCGACCGCCAACACCGGAGAACTGGTAGCCGGGCGCGTCTGCGCGCCAGCGTTCGCCGCGCTCGCGAGCAGTATGACCGCCAGAGTCAGCGCTTTGAGCATTGCTCTACCCCTCATACAGCCCAGCAGGCGCAGCCGTGCGCGCCCCAGAGCGTTGTGAAGTCGTGGACGTCACCGACCTGGGCGCGTTCGCAGGCTGAGGCCGTTTGTCGCATCGCTGCGTTGATGACCGTGCGTCGCTCGCGATCGGCCCACGCGTCGTAACCACCGAAGCGGCGCACCGGCGACCAATCGGGCATGGCCGGCGGCGGCGTGGCCTCGTCCAGATGTGCAAATTCTGCAGCGCCGTAGACGATCTTGCCGCCGACCACGGTGAGGTGCGCCGTGATCTCCGGGATCTCGCTTTCGGGGCACGAAAGATAGTCACGGTCCGGTACGATCAAATCAGCCAGGTGGCCGACCTCGATTCGACCCTTCTTGCCTGCCTCGTTCGAGAACCAGGCGACGTTCTCGGTCCACATCCTCAGCGCGGTCTCGCGGTCGAGACAGTTGCGCTCCGGATAAAGTCGCAAGCCACCGACGGTCTTTCCCGTGACGAGCCAGGCCAGCGAGACCCACGGATTGTAGGACGCTACCCGGGTGGCGTCGGTGCCGGCCGACACGGGCAGGCCCAGCGCGAGCATCCGGGCGAAGGGCGGCGTAGCGGACGCCGCCGCGGCGCCGTATCGCCCGACGAAGTACTCTCCCTGGTAGGCCATCCGGTGTTGCACCGCGATGCCACCGCCCAGCGCGGCGATGCGGTCCATCGACCGCTCGGAGATCGTCTCCGCATGGTCGAAGAACCAGTTCAGGCCGTTCAGAGGGACGTCCCGCGCGACGCGCTCGTATACGTCGAGCGCGCGGCTGATCGTCTCGTCGTACGTTGCGTGCAGGCGCCACGGCCACCGATTCGTGGCTAGAATACGCACCACGTCCTCGAGCTCGCGTTCCATCTCAGCCGGCATGTCCGGGCGCGGCTGGCGAAAATCTTCGAAGTCCGCGGCCGAAAAGACGAGCATCTCGCCGGCGCCGTTGTGGCGGAAGTAGTCGCTGCCCTGTTGATACGTCGAGGTTTTCACCCAGTTGAGGAAGTCCTGCTTCTCCCCCTTCGGCTTCTGGGTGAAGAGGTTGTAGGCGAGGCGGATCGTGAGCTGCCGCTCCTGGTCGAGCTGTTGGACGACGGCGTAGTCGTCCGGGTAGTTCTGGAAGCCCCCACCGGCGTCGATGGCGCCGGTCACGCCGAGCCGGTTCAGCTCGCGCATGAACTGGCGCGTCGAATTGAGCTGGTACTCGAACGGCAGCTTCGGCCCTTTGGCCAGCGTCGCGTAGAGGATGCCGGCGTTGGGTTTGGCGAGCAACAGTCCGACTGGAGTGCCGCGGGCGTCGCGGACGATCTGCCCACCTGGCGGCTCCGGAGTGTCCTTGGTGTAACCAACCGCCCGCAAGGCGGCGGCATTCAGAAGTGCGCGGTCATAGAGGTGGAGCAGAAACACGGGCGTGTCGGGAGCGAGGGCATTGATCTCCTCGAGCGTCGGGAGTCGCTTCTCCGCAAATTGATGCTCGGTGAAACCGCCAACGACGCGTACCCACTGCGGCGGAGGCGTGACGGCGACCTGCCGCTTCAGCATGTTCATGGCGTCGGCGAGCGTTCGCACGCCGTCCCACCGCAGCTCCATGTTGAAATTCAGGCCGCCGCGGATGATGTGAAGGTGGTTGTCGATCAAACCCGGCAGGACGCGGCGCCCCTTGAGGTCGATGACCTTCGTCGCGGAACCTGCCAGAGCCAGCACATCCGCGTCCGCGCCGACACGGACGAACCTGCCGTCCCGGATCGCGACCGCTGTGGCGGTCGGATTCGAGCGGTCGAGGGTCGTCACCGTTCCGTGATGCAAGATGACATCGGCGGGAGCGCTCGCGCCGTTCATGACCGCACCTCTCGGGCATCGGCGATGGTCGTCGAAGCGGGCCGTTCCGCATGGCGGCCCGGCATCGCGCCGAACACATGCTGGCCACACCGCACCTGCTGCCATGCGGTGCGGACCGAGGTCCCGGTGATCATCTGGCGCCCCACCGGGATGATCTGCTCACCGAGCAGGATGCCGAGCAGGCCGATCAGCGCGACCACAGGAGGAGCGGGAGACCGGACGTCAAGCAGACTGTAGACGACGCCGACCAGGAGGCCGGCGCCGAAGGACAGCAGATAAACCTTCATGGGCAATCCTCGCTTGGCTGCGGTCTACCGGTGGTTAGTGGGCGAGGGCATCACGTACTGGGGAAACACCGTCGGCGGAGCCTTGTGCACCATCGTGTAGGCGTACTCGACGCCGATGCCGTACGCCCCGTAGTGAGTCTTCACGATGTCCATGACCGCGTCGTAGGTGTCCTTCTGTGCCCAGTCGCGCTGCCACTCGAGCATGACCGACAGCGACGTGACGGGCTTCGCGCCCGCCTGGATCGCTCGCTTCATCGCATTGTCGTGAGCGAGCTGGCTGACGTCGCCGCAGCAGTCCTCCACGACATAGATCTCATAGCCGTCGTGGATCGCCTGCACCGTCGGAAGGGCGACGCACGTTTCGGTCCAGAGCCCCGCCAACACGATCTTTTTCCGACCGGTCGCGTTGATCGCGGTCACGAAGTTCTGGTCGTCCCACGCGTTCATGGACGACCGTTCGATGGGCGTCCGCGTCGGAAACACTGCGAGGATCTGCGGCCAAATATTTCCACTGAAGCTCTGGGTCTCTACCGTTGTGAGGACGACGGGCACATCGAACACTCGGGTGGCTTTCGCCAGCGCGACGGTATTGTTGATGATCGACTGACGATCGAAATTCGAGACGCCGAAAAGCATCTGAGGCTGGTGATCGATGAGCGCGACGACGCAATTGTCCTGAGTCAGTAGACCTTTTTCACTGCGCTTGGCGTGGCCATTGGCTGAAGACATGAACGCCCTCCCTTTCCAGGTTGCGAATGGATCTTGCGGTTCCGCGTTTCTCTCTGACGTTCTCGACAGAGCAAAGCAGCGGCCAAATGCAAGCCATTGGTTCTATTGAGGGCAGAGCGCGCGCTCGCAGATTTCTCACGAGGGCTCGTGAAAAATGGTCGAGGGACGCGAGTGACCGCGCGACGCGCTCGTCCTTCTTGCCAGCGATCTTCGCCCAGTCGTCCGGGAGGCTCAAAAATCCGATGACGTCGACCATGCCGGCGATGATGCTGAGCAGAGGTGGGAGTCGTCTGCTCAAGACTTCGACCGCGTTGCCGCGTCGCCAAGACTATCGATGACGACCTTCGGGACAATGAGGCCGAGACTCATCGCTAAAATGATCGTAGTGGCGGTCATGCCATCAGCGATCGTTTCGCCCAAGAGCGCCAGAGTCGTGTTCGAGCTGCTGGTGAGCAACAGAAGGCCGCTGGCCATTCTGAAGAGAAAGACGCCGGGCATCATCGACACCACTGCGGCAAAGCCGATGGCTGCGAACGGCATCTGCCAACGACGAGCGACTGGAGTGAGGATCAACCCGACGACGAGGCAGGCAACGAACGCGCCGGTCGCTGCACTGAAGCCCACAGCAAGTGTCCACCACCTCAGGGCATGAGCGAGCATCCCGACCGCGATCGGCCAGCTCAGCATTCGTAAGGGCGTCGAGAAGAAGATGCTGTAAGCGGCGACAGCGACGCCGGCGGCGATCATGTCGACCCAGAGGGCCACCGCTCTCCCAGGCTCACCCACCGGTAAGGACACGCGGAGAAGTCCAAGCCCAAGGAGCAGTCCAGCCGAGATCGCCAGGATGACGAGGCCGGCGTAAACCAGTCGTGAGGCTCCGAGATGGATGCGCGCTGCAGAGAGGTCGATCATGCCATTGAGGAGGTGCGGCCCCGGGACCAGAATCATGCAGGGGCACACTGCGACGAGACGCAGCGAGGAACTCAGCTCGTAGCGCACCGCTACCGCGCCAATGATGCCGGCGAGCAGTGCCGCGCAGAGCGGCTGCAGCAGCGCGTTCGTGCTGTATTGGCCGATGATGCGACGTAGAACGGCACCGCTCGCCGCGCTGACGACGATGAGCATGACTGCGGCGAGATGCTGAACCCCAAAGAGCACCGCCATCGCAGCAGCGCCCGCCGCAGCGGCGAGTGCAAACAGCCAGGTCGGCGCCGGTGGCGTCTGGCAGATCATGCTGATCGCCGCCCGGACGGCGGATGGCGCAAGTCGGCCAGTGTCGAGGTCGTCGACTGCCTGCATGGCGGAGACCACACGGTCCATGTCAACGCCGGTTGGATCGGCCGCCTTGAACGAGACGAGCCTGGCGTCCCCGTCTCCGGCCTGAAGTTCCAACTCGCCCCAGCGAGGAATGATGGCAGCGCGCAGCCCCAGAGCGTTACCGAGCCGCTCGGCTGCCGCCATGGTCTCTTCTGTTGACTGGCCATTGACATGAAGAACTCGGGCGAAACTGAGAACGAGCTCCGACCGTTCCTGCAACGTCATGACCGCCCGATCCTCGAGAGACAGAGGCAGGGGCAGCTCCTGTTGATCCCGATCTCCGAGGGCCTTTGTCCCGTCTATGCTCCCCTCCGTTGATCGGTCACAGGTACTGGCCAGTGGTGATCACCTTCTCCACGTTCCGCTGCGGGTGACGAGTGTGGCCGACCATCGACTTGACGGCGACGATGCGCTCGCCCTTCCTGCCAGCAATCTTCGCCCAGTCGTCCGGGTTGCTGGTGTTCGGCAGGTCCTCGTTCTCCTTGAACTCTTCGCGGACCGCGGCCACCAGGTCGTCGGTGACGAGACCCTTCTCGCCGCCGCCGATGCAGCGCTTGAGGGCGAGCTTCTTCGCGCGCCGCACCACGGATTCGATCATCGCGCCCGAGACGAAGTCGCCGAAGTGGAGGACCTCCTTCTCGCCGTTGGCATAGGAGACCTCGAGGAATTCGTTGGTCGCGCCGCGCTCGAACATGGCGTCCAGCGCGGACGCGATCATGGTGTCGACGGCCGCCTCGATGCCGCCATGCCGTCGTGTTTCTGCCGCCGCAATGGGCAGATCGGGCGTCAGGTACTTCTGGAAGATGTCGCCGGCGGCCGCGCGATCGGGTCGGTCGACCCTGATCTTCACGTCGAGGCGGCCGGGCCGCAGGATCGCGGGATCGATCAAATCGGGCCGGTTGGAGGCCCCGATGACCACGACGTTGCGCAGCCCTTCGACGCCGTCGACCTCGGTGAGGAACTGCGGGACGATCGTCGACTCCACGTCCGAAGAGATGCCGGTTCCGCGGGTTCTGAAGATCGCGTCCATTTCGTCGAAGAAGATCACCACCGGCACGTCGTCAGCCGCCTTTTCCTTGGCTTTCTGAAAGACCTCGCGGATCTTCCGCTCGGTCTCGCCGACGTACTTGTTCAGCAACTCCGGACCCTTCACGTTGAGGAAGTACGCGGTCACTTTCTCGCCGCGCCTGTTCGAGACCTTCTCGGCCAGGCTACTGGCCACCGCCTTGGCGATCATCGTCTTGCCGCATCCGGGCGGGCCGTAGAGCAACACGCCCTTGGACGGGCGGAGCTTGTGCTCCCTGTAGTGGGCGGGGTAGAGGTACGGCAGCTCCACCGCATCCTGGATCGCTTCGATCTGCAGGCTCAAACCGCCGACGTCGCGATACCCGATGTCGGGCACCTCTTCGAGTCCCAGCTCTTCGGCCTCGCTCTTCGGTAGGCGCTCGAGGAGGTACCCCGATTTCGAATC
>Ga0137408_1110159_pt1 | contig 12680 bp, 10 predicted proteins | sample CZOMad2_2_16fung_FD_141241 | JGI IMG/M metagenome (GOLD analysis project Ga0137408, IMG submission 141241) | Vadose zone soil fungal communities from Angelo Coast Range Reserve, California, USA - CZOMad2_2_16fungal (PacBio error correction) | ecosystem: Environmental > Terrestrial > Soil >...
GGTTCCTGCGCTCGCGCGGGCTCAATGCGGAACAGGCAGATCTCTCCATCTCCCTGGCGCTCAAATTGCTGTCGGTGGAAGGCGTGCAGGCTATTCACCGGCAAGTGAGTGCGCTGCCTCGCAAAAAACACACGGCAGCCACACACTTTTTTGCCGAGCACTTCGAATCCTATCGCACTACAATCTCGCCGGCCATTCGATTTCTGCAAGGTCGTGATCCCAGCCTGGCTCATCGTATCGCTTCGAGGCATTACCTGCCCGAAGGCCCGCGCTTTGCATCGCTCGAGGACTACATCGGCAACCAGCAACACGCAGGCGACGCGCTAGACTGGGCCTTTGGTGCGCTGGGACTGCAGGATCGCGCCAAGCACGTCGCCACCCTTTATCTGAATGACCTCGCGGACGTCATCCGGGATGCGATCGACCCGCGCTTCGAGTTCGTACGCTATGCAGAATCGCTGGCGGCGAGCCAACCGGCGTTCGATCAGCTGCAAACGGCGCTCAGTGCGCCGCACAACCTGGTAGATGCATACCTGCATGCACTGACACTCGAAGCCCTGTCTCATTATCAACCGAACCTGGTGCTGATCACCGCGCCTTTTCCGGGCAACGTCTACGGCGCCTTTCGCATCGCGCAAGCCACCAAACAAATCTACCCATCAGTCGTCACGGTATTGGGCGGTGGTTATTGCAATACAGAGCTGCGCACCATGAACGAGCCGCGCGTTTTCGACTACTTCGATTTCATAACGCTCGACGCCGGCGAACGTCCGCTGCTTGCACTCATCGAACACCTGCAGAACAAGCGACCGCTCGATCAGTTGGTGCGCACGTATACGCGCAAGCATCAGTACGTCGACTTCAGAGAGCCCGATATCGCTTTCTCTGAAAGCGGCACGCCCACCTACGCGGGCCTGCCGCTGGACGACTATCTGTCACTGCTGGACATGCTCAACCCCATGCACCGTCTCTGGTCGGACGGCCGCTGGAACAAGCTGACGGTCGCACACGGCTGTTATTGGAAGAAATGCAGCTTCTGCGATGTAAACCTCGACTACATTTCGCGCTACGACCTGGCAACTACCGAGGTGCTCATCGGTCGAATCGAATCTCTAATTCGCGAAACCGGGCAAACTGGATTTCACTTCGTCGACGAAGCCGCACCCCCCAAGGCACTCAAGTCGCTTGCGAACGCACTGCTGCAACGAAAACTGGATATCTCATGGTGGGGCAACATTCGTTTCGAGAAGTCATTCGATGTCGGCCTTTGCCGACTACTAGCCGAAAGCGGCTGCATCGCCGTCACCGGCGGATTGGAAGTGGCATCGGATCGCCTGCTCAAACTCATGAAGAAAGGGGTGTCGGTCGAGCAAGTGGCCCGGGTAGCACGCGCCTTCTCCGACGCAGGAATCCTCGTACACGCCTATCTGATGTACGGATTCCCCACTCAAACCGCGCAAGACACCGTCGACGCCCTGGAATACGTTCGCCAACTGTTTGCGGCCGGTTGCATACATTCGGGTTTCTTCCATCGCTTCACCTGCACCGTGCATTCGCCGGTCGGCAAACATCCAGAACGGTACGGCGTGACGTTGTCTCCGCCGCTCCAGACCACATTCGCCAACAACGATGTCAATTTCACGGACGCCACCGGCATCGACCACGATGTGTTTGGTGTGGCGCTCAAGAAAGCGCTGTACAACTATATGCACGGCATCGGACTTGATCTCGACGTACGCGAATGGTTCGAGCAACGCGCACCTGTTCGAGGCATCAGAAAAAGGGCTCGTCGCCGTGCGACCGACGCTGTGCCACGCACAACTGTGCCGCCGAATTTGATCGAGCGGGCGCTGGCCTGAACGCGCCCGCGTGCTCATCGCCTTCAACAAGCCGTTCGGTGTCGCCTGTAAATTCAGCCCGGAGCCGGGCCGCAAGACTCTGGCGAATTACATCGACGTGAGAAGCGTCTATCCCGCCGGACGCCTCGATACCGACAGCGAGGGCCTGATGCTGCTCACCGACGACGGCATCTTGCAGGCGCGCATCGCGGAGCCGAAGCACGAGATAGCGAAGGTGTACTGGGCGCAGGTGGAAGGTTCTCCGTCTCAAACTGCACTCGATCAGCTGCGCAAAGGCGTGAGTCTCGGCGACTTCACGACGCACCCTGCGAACGCGAATCTCATCGAGGAACCTCGAGAACTGTGGCCGCGCGATCCGCCTATCCGCTATCGAGCGAAAATTCCCACGGCGTGGGTTGAGCTCACGATACGTGAGGGAAAGAACCGCCAGGTGCGGCGCATGACGGCAAAGGTGGGGTTTCCGACGCTCCGCCTGATACGCGCGGCCATCGGTAAGGTAAGTGTAGAAGGACTGGCGCTGGGTAAGTGGCGCGAAATCGGCGCGGACGCCCCGTGGGGCGGCCGGCGATAAAAGGCGATAGACGCCGAAAGGGCCGAAGTGCTTCGGCAGCCATGCGACGCGAATAGCGATCAATAGATTAGTAGATCAGTAGCTGCCGAGAACTCCGGGCACGTTTCGGGCACCGTGCAGCACTCGCAGTATGAGTGCGCCGTCGTCGAACGGCTCGAAGACAATCAAGTAATTTCCGTGTACGCAAATCCGTATCGTGTCGCCCAGGGCTGGACGCGCCGCGTAATGATGACCCACATCCTGATCACATGCTCAATCAAAAGCCGCCGCCATGAACTCCTGCTCGGCTTTAGGAATTCTCAACGAAGCCGCCTCAGCTCGCCACGAACTAACGGCTCCCTTAACTTCTTGAATTACTCCATCCGCTTCGTCCTTCGATATTCCATAGTCGGAAGAGGCATCCATCGCGATCGAAATATCACACGTCGCCTCCACCTCATTGATGGCGAGCGTCAGCTCATTACGCTCCATAGAGGGATTCATGTCATAGGCCGGCGCGAGAGAAATTCCGTCCTGAGAAATGAAAAAGCCGTGATTGCGCAAATGATCATCAGTGTTACGAATCAGAATATTGAACACGACCCTTCGGAAGAGCTCCACACAATCCCCATGCGTATCCGCGCCGCGCGACTGCAACAACTCTACGAGCTCGAGATAGCTCGCCCCCGGCTCCCCATCAGTCCGCTGCGTCAAGGTCATGGCTGAAATGAACGCCAAGCGCCGCTCGGTTTCTGTCCGGTCGAAGCGCCGCGCCAGGAACGTCGTGTAAGGACTCTCCGCACCTAACCGCGTTTCGTCATGAACACCTAAGAGATAATCCCATTCGTTCAGTGCAGCAGGCTTTTCGTTCGACTTTCGCGCCCTAACGTTCTCACGCCGTTGCATCAGTACACGCCCGAGAAAGATCCCGAAGCTCCCATGTTCCGCGGCCGGATACTGAGGGCCTTCAACAAGGCTCAAATCAGGATCGAAAGCCAAAGCTTCTGCCTGTTTTAACCAGGCAGGACCATATTCGAAGGAGAAAATGCCGCCGCGCGCCGCCGGCTGATAGTGCAGCAGGCCCATCATTTGAGGCTTCTCGAAGTACGAAAGATCGGCGAAAACACGCACCGTTCTAAGAGGACGATTCATAGAATCACTTCGCCCTCATCTGAAATTTTCAAACGCTTCGGTGCCCGCCGTTTAGGCTCAATCCCGGCATCTTGTAACTTGCGACCCAGGACATCGTCGGCCGCAATCGAATTCAGATCCTGATCGAGCCGCAGAGCTTGCAGCACTCGCGAATAAATTCCGAGCGCGACGGCGCCATCACCACGCTCGACGCGCGACAGAGTCTTGCGGGTTATCCCGGCACGCTGCGCCACTGTTTCCGCCGAATGCTTACGGCGTAGCCGTGCCAGTCGAATTCTGCCCCCCAAACCGCCTAAAAGGCGGTTCAGACGGGGGGTCAACGGCGGAGACAGCTTAGGCATAATGAGTCATATAGTACCCATTTTTCGCCTTTTTTGGGTAAGTTATGGCTCTTTATATGAATCCAAAACCCCTAGGGTTTTCGCCTCAAAGAAAGCCGATCCCGTAGCACAGGATAACCCTTTGATTCTATTGCGACCTCCTGTCCCAGAGAAGTACTGGATGTCTGAAGAGTTAGGGCATTGATAGTCCGATGCCGCAGCGAGTTCCTTACTATCGGCGACACGTAGAACGACAATTCGCACGCTGTTACAAGTGAATGCCTTTTGGCCATACCCGGTACGAGGTGGCATCGCACACCGAAATCACCAAGAAGTTTGCCTACGTGGTTGTCCCGGTAAAGTTGTCCTTCGAACGGAAAGGGTCGCGGGTTATGGACAAGGGGATACTCACATTGACCCTGCAGAATGGAACATCCGGTTGGCGCATAACGGGATGGGCGTGGTCGGATCAAGGGTGATCAACGGATATCCATCGAGATTGAACTTGCCGAACCAACCTTCCTGGGCGACGGCTGAGCGGAAAAAAATGCCTGCACGGACTCCCAGTTGCGGTCGTATCAAAGCAATGACGAGATGGATTTTCCATCCTTGCCTAAGGCACTGTACAACGCAAGTCCATCATCAGCTGCCGGCCTCAGGCAAAATATTCTGATTGGACCGAAACAGGTTCGCCGGATCGTAGCGCGCCTTGATCTTCGCCAGGCGGGGATAATTCATCCCGTAGATTTCGCGGATCCGTTCCTGTGGGCTGGGCGGGATGTAATTCACGTACGCGCGGCGCGCCCATGGACGAAGGGCCGCGCCGTACTCCGCCACCCATCGCTCCGACCGCGCGCGGTCCTCGGGCCGGGACCATTCGGAGGACAGAAGCACACTCAGTCCCGTCCCGCGGAGTGGGTACGCGGTGTCAGTCATTCCAACGCGCGCCGCGACGCCGCTCGAGAGGCCCATCAGAATGTCGCCAAAACCCCGCCCGGCCATGGCTGCACGGGCCAACACATCCGCAGCCCCGTCGCTGGCGCCCTCCAAGAACGCCCCGTCAACGGCCACAGACGTGGTCGGCCAAACCTCCCCTTCGGGATTGGGCGTGGAGGTCGACATCTTGGCATCGAATCGCCGGAAGGCCGTCTTCCACGTCTCAAGGTAAGCCGCAGCGGCGGTAGGAACACCGTAGTAACCGCATGTCGCTGACGCGCCGGTCTCGGCACTTACCAAGAACACTGCCCTGACCTCATCCGGCGTTTCGTGCACGAGATCGCCGAAAATCCGCATCGCCCCGCCGATATCGCTCCAGCCGAAGTCGAACTGGACGTTGTGGGACGTCAAAACGGGGTACAGCCTGAAATCCAGACGGGTGACGACACCGAAGTTACCGCCACCCCCACGGATCGCCCAGAACAGGTCCTCGTTTTGCTTCGGCCCAAGTTCCAGCACCTCACCGTCAGCGGTCACGAGTTGCGCACCGATCAGGTTGTCGCATGCCGTCCCGTGCAAGCCTCTCCCGGCTGTGTCACCGCCGGCGAGCGCCAGACCTGCAACGCCGACCGCGCCGCAGCTACCCATCGGCGTGACGAGCCCTGCGGCAAGCGTAGCGGTTAGTAGATCTCGAATTCTTACCCCGCCACCTACCGATGCGATGCGACGGTCCCGGTCCACGCTAACGGCGCTGAACGCGCCGAGGTCTACCTGAAGCGCGCCATCGGCCACACCAAACCCCGCATAGCTATGTCCACCCCCGCGGATGCAGACGGGAACGCTGTGTGGCCGTGCGAAATCCACGCAGCGACGCACGTCGTCGATGTCCACGCAGCGCGCCATCGCGAGCGGGTGGCGATCGTAGGCCAGGTTCCAAACCTTCCTCGCGTCGTCATATCCGGGCGATCCATCGCGAAGAAAGCGGCCATGCATGCTTCGAGCAAGATCGTTGAGACCGGCACCCGATCCGGAATCGGCAGACCGACGCGACACGCCGGTATTCGCACAAGCACCCAGCGCAACGACACCAGCGGTGGCGAGACCAGCGTGGACGAAATCGCGGCGGGTCCAGTGGGGCTGCTCTATACGGTGGTGGGCCAATAGCTGGTACTCGGTCAATAGCCGTATATCAATCCAATGCTACAATATAATCTCGCTTCGCGTCGCGCAGAACGCGGCTCGCGATATCGACTAGGAGCTACATCGTCAAAAGCATCCCCGGTAGGCGCGCCGAGGGTCCGGCGCGTCAATATCAGCAAAACGATGTTTCGCTCCGGTCACTGAGACTCGAGCGATTTCGAATAGGCACGAGGACCCGGGTCGGGTGTTGATTGACGTCGTATTCAGCCGTTCCGAACGTACCCGAAGTAAACCGTCAGACGGCTCCGCCGGCCACCTGCCGCAGGTAGTCCTCGGCGTCATACCAACCGCGCGACGCCTTAAGCTTAAGATCGTCGCCAACGTCCCACTCTTCCCAGCCGTGCACAGTGAGGGCATTTCCCGTCTTGGCTGCGTGCCCTGTGAAGGTCCACAGGTAGACGACATGCAACCCGGCGCAGCGGACTCCGTCGCAGGTGAGCTTCATACCTGAAACATCGGTGAAAAATCCGGCCGCCATCTCGGCGATACCTGCACGCCCGCGCCACGGTGCACCGCGGTTGATGACGATTTCACCGTTCTCTGCGAAATATGCAGCCACGCTCTGCGGGGAACCGGTGTTCCATGCAGACGTGTACGCCGCTGCGAGACTTTCAATGTTTTTGCGGTCGAACGACATCGTGTGATCCTTCTTGTTTGCGGCGACTGCAAGTGATCGCAAGGCCGGGATTCCGATCATAGCCATGCCTGTGATCTTGAGCACGCTGCGGCGATCCATTCAATTGTCCCCTATCAAAGCTCAACTCTCGCATGCTGAAGAGCAGCGCTGCGATGTTCATGCAGATGTCCCCTGAGGACCTGAACCTGGCGGTGGTGCGCAGACGACCCGTGCCTGCTCGCTGCTCTTACGCTTGCCTCCCTTACGGCAGATATTCCTTAGGCAGCCGCGCAGTGGCCGACTCGGCCTGCACCATGATGCCCGTCACTCGCCAGCCGCCGGCTTCTTTGATCGCTTGAATGCTGTTGATGCCGCGCGCAACTGACTTGCCGTCGCTGTGCAGCGCGTAGCTGCTCCATAAGTGCGCGATGTGGCCGTAGCGCTCAATGTGAAATTTCAGCTGCTTTTCTTCCAGCAGCGCGTGGCCACGGGCTTTGACGCGGGCGATCCAATCGTCCAAGGTCTCGAGCCTATAGGTTGTCGCTCCGTCCGTGCCGAGTGAAACGAACATCATGCGCGCTTCGGGTATTAACAGGGCCTTCATGCAGGCTCGATCCTTGTCCATGGGCCCGGTGATGGCCGCATCGATCGCGGCGGGAATGCCCTCGGGTTCCGAAGGCAACGCACAGCCCGCATCTGGCGCCTGCGCCATCGCACTTCCGGCGAGCGCGCCGGCCAGAATCGTCGCTGCGAGGAGTCTGCTGGCGGATGATAACGAGATACCCCATGCGAGCTCAATAAATATTGGCGCGCGTTCTTCGAACACGTATAGCAATTTCATTTTAAAATTATTTCACGAATCAATTCAATGCCCAGAACTTTTCTGTATTCACTCCGTTGCACTCTTTTCTTGTTCTGAAACTCGGTGCTACCGATTACTTTCCTGGCCACATATTCTCCCTCGATGCCTTTATCGCCGATGTTCCCACCATAAGCCGCCATGTTTTTAAAAGTGAGATATAAAAATATATTGGGCTGATCCGGTGATTTTGGACTGGCCTGGAAGACCTTGTAATCGATGATTAGCCCAGCCTTCTTCATGGCTTCCATGGTCGGTTTCCATGTCGAATTTAGCCAATCGATGTACTCTGGAAAATGCCCGTACTCAACTTGTATGTAGTCCACCTCAGTGACCGGGCCATCAGTATACTGGCGGTCATTCTGGGCAAGTGCATCCCGGGCAAGTGTATCCTGGGCACGTGCATTAAGCGAAAGTAGGGAAGCTGCGAGACACATGGATAAGATAATAGTCTTAATCATTTTCTCTTCACCTGTTGTGATATATCCAAATTTCCGCAAACACATGAATTCACCAATATTCTGGTGGACGACAGAAACTTACGCCATTTCATTATTATCACGATGATAGTACCGTCTACGCACGATTCTGTTACTCGGCGGGAGAGCGCTTTAGGAGAATCAGTATTCATCACTTACCGCTATCGAACTTCGCCACCAGCAATTTTGGCGGGCGCTTCGCGCCTCCATCGGCAAATGTCAAGACGGCCCCCAGGCTGTCAACCACCCGAAAAAAGGCCTCGCCCGTCGACACGTGAAGGCAAAGGCGACTGTCACAAATGCCCGTCGCGCAACCGGCAAACGTACTGCGTTTGCGTTGGGCGGTTTGATGCTCAAGCGCCTTATGTGAGCGGCTCGCTTAGCTCATGGCCGCGCGGTTGAGTCGATGAATGCGTCGAGGTCGCGCTTCATTTTCGCCATCGACGGCGGATGCACGTACATCATGTGGCCGGCCTCGTAATACTTCATCTCGATTCGCGCGCCCAGCCCTGGTGGCACACCCAGATGCGCCATGACGTACTCGGTCGCAGAAAACGGCGTGGCGAGATCGTAGTAGCCGTTCAGCACCAGCACGCGCAGGTTCGCATCCTTCACCAGTGCCTCGGCGAGGTCGACGCCTGAATTGACTATCGGCTGTTCACCGTTTGCGGTCTTGTGGGTCCACTTCCACTGGTCCCCGATGCTGAAGTTGGTGGTGCGGTAGGTGCTGCCCTGTCCGAACTTCAGATCCCCGTGGTAGTAGTCGAGGAACGCCGCCGCAAAGGCGGCGCCGATCGCCGCCGACTGCGGGTCATAGTCGGTGTATTTTTCCAGCGGATCCATGGTCGGTCCGACAAAGCGCCCGTCGAGGCGGCCAACGGTCTTGCGCTGCGCCTTCAGGAGCTCGTGCGCGAAGGCAACCTCCGACACCCGCAGGTTGGCGGCCTTCAGGTAGTCGGCTGACAGCCCGGTGTACTCGTGCATCTTCTCGACCACCGCCTCGCGCTCGGCCTCGGAGAGCGCATCGCCCTTCAGCAGCGCCGCAGTGAAAGGGCCGGCGGCGAAGGTGCGCACCTCGGTGAGGAACGGCTCGAGCGCCGCAGGCTGGTTGGGCAGCATATGGTGGTACCAGGCCACCGCGGCATACCCCGGCAGGTACACTGAGTAGGGCCGGTCGTTCCCGGGAAGCTCGGCGAATATCGCCTCGACATCGGTGGCGACGGACACGAGTATCACGCCGTTGAAGGCAAGCAAGCGTCGTCCCCGCAGGTAGTTGACGATGGCCGCCCCACGCGTGGTGCCGTAGCTCTCGCCCAACAGGTATTTCGGTGAGGTCCAGCGATTGTTGTCGCTAACGTACTGCGCGATGAAGCGGCTTAGGGAATCGATGTCCGGATCAACCGCCCAGAATTCATTGTCCTTGTGATCGCAGACCGCGTGGCTCAGGCCCGTCCCGACCGGATCGATCATAACCAGATCGCTCTTGTCGAGTACGCCGAATTCGTTGTCCACCGTGCGATACGGGCCCGCCGGCGTCGGGCCCGGATCGGACACCACGACACGCTTAGGTCCGAGCACGCCCATGTGCAGCCACAGCGATGAGGATCCGGGTCCGCCGTTGAACGCGAACATCAGAGGGCGCGCGCCGCCACCCTTGAGGTCGTGCCGGACATAAGCGACGTAGCCAATGCTGGCGATCGGCTTGTCTTCGTCGTCGAGGATGATCAATGTGCCAGCGGTGGCGGTGTAGTCAAATGATTTGCCGCCGACACCGAAGCGATGCTCGGTAACCGAGCTCTCCGGCCTCGGCAGCCGCATCCACTGATCTTTCTTCTCGCCCTTGATATCGATCTTACACAGCTGCGAGGCGAGAACCGCTGCGGGGCTCGGCTGCTCGACTGCATGGGATGGTTCCTCTGCGCGCGGGCGTTCGTCCGCGAACGCCGCGCCGCACACACTCACCAGGGTTATTATGCCCACGGACCGCCACTTCGACATTGCGCGTCTCCCCAAAGCTAAAGCTAGTTATTAACCCCCGCGGTCCACTGTCGCACTCTGACGGGCCGCTACATACTAATTACGGTGATCAATAGAGCTTACTCAAAGCCAGCCACCGCGGGCCGGCATAACTATCGCCGCTCTGCATATTAACGCCACCGTTTGTTCAGTGCGGCTAGCAGATGGCGAGGCGTATAAGTTCTTTCCTTCACACAGCTTCGACACGTGATCCGCTGTTATAAGTTGCCTAGCGAACTGCGTGTGTAGCCATTCAAAGGACTTCTCCGACACATCTGCTCCCAGAACATTTGTGGTGACCGCAATTATATCCCCATCCACTTATCATCAGCCCAGCAAATGCACCTTCCGCAACAAAGCACAGCGCACACTGCCATGATACGTAGATTCATTGCGTTCAATCCTCGTTTCAATTCATTTCCCGAGGCGTGGCGATCCCAAGGCTTAGCCGCTCCGCATTCCTTGGAGCCATATTCCTGAAGCACCCCTTTTAGATGCTCGCGCCTTATCGTAAGACTTGTTAGCAGGAGCCTGCGGCCGCTCTCCTGCGAGAGTCCCCGGGAGGTAGCCAACTTCATTACTTAGGTTTGCGGAACTTCAGGATGAACTGATCGGTGTGTCCGCGAATCGTCTGGTCGAACACTTTGGCCGTGCGGGGGTCCACCGGATTGGCGAGAATCGAACTCTCAGAGTCGAACTTGAATCCCGCGGCTTCGACCTCTCGGCGCACGGTCGAGGACTCGATGCGATGCAAGGTCTCGGTTACATCGGCGGCAGCGCCCGGAGCGGCGGAATGATCGAGAACTACGTAAAAGCCACCGGGCTTCAGCGCACTGTAGACGGCCTTATTAAACGCGGCGGTGTCAACCGGGCCCATGAACTTGTCATGCAGGTCGTGATAGTTTCTGGAAATCCAGAACAGGTCGAGCTTCTCGGGGAACTTTAGTCCCTCGAGCGCCGCGGCGGTCGTCACCGTTACATTCGGATGGGCGACGGCATAGCCCTGCAGCTCCGCGACTGCCTTAACGAAATGCTCGAACTTAAAGAAGGCGGTGGGCTCGACCGCGTAAACGTGACCCGTGGAGCCGACGACGTTAGCGAAGAGACGCGTGAAATAGCCTGCGTCGGCGACATAGTCGGCAACCTTGTCCCCCGATTTAATGCCTACGAACACTAAAGTTTCCGCCGGCTTTCGGTCGGCATCCCGTGTGGTGTCAGAGTCCGGGCGCGACGGATCGGCGACCGCCATTGTGGCGGCGGTTGAATTGCTTGCGTTGTCCAAGGCATACGCCCCGGGAACAAACGCGGCGACTGCGATCAAGATAGCCATACTTTTCATATCGACTCCTATCGTGAATATTCTGATTAAGCCCCGCATCTCAGAAAAGTCATGAATCGCCGGACCGGTAACACAATCTGGCAAAACTCTCCTCCGCAATGACTAGCTATTGGCTGATTTTTCAACATAACCATTCTAGAATTCCTTGCAGTTAATTAGGTTTGTGGAATGGGTCGGTCTCATCGCCCTCGACGGCTTAAGACACCAGCGCAAACGGCGGCACCTCAATCTCGCCGCTGGCGATGTAGGTTGTTGCGCCGCCAACGCTGACAGAGCTCACCACGCCGTCGCGCATGCGCGCTTCCGCTTCGATTTCGCTTGGGCGCCCCATCGAGACGCCTTGCAAGATCGAAAGGCGATAGGTCGTGCCGACTAAATCAGGCTTCGATGCCATTGCCCCGACGAGGGCGGCACAAGCGCTCCCCGTCGCGGGATCTTCTTCGACGCCCAGCGCGGGTGCCCACATGCGAGCATAGAGCGTGCCGCCGTCGCGTAGATTTCCTGCGAAGAAGAAGACGTGGGGAGACCAGGCTCGTGAGAGCGTTGCGGTCCAGGCGGTCCGATCGATCACCGCCCGATCGACGATATCGTTCGAGCTCAGTTGCGCAAAACAGAGCGGAACACCGACGCCCGCGAAAAAGACTTGACTCACCTCGGCGGGCTCGATGGATAGGACGGCGGCGAGATCAGTCGGAGAAGGTGCGCCGGTCGGTGCCTCGATCTTCCCCGATAACGTCAACGTACCGTGGAACCCCCCATTTCGCTGAGCGACGTCAACCGTCACGGGACCGACATTCTCCTCCAGAATGAGCCGGATTGGATCACTAGGCGGTACGTGCTGTTTCATCACCAGCGCACAGGCTGTGCCGACCGAGGGATGCCCAGCAAAGTCGAGCTCCGTCCGAGGTGAGAAGATGCGCACCCGACACGTGTTCGTAGGATCCTGCTTCGGCAGGACGAAGGCCGTTTCACCGAAATTGAATTCGCGAGCAATCTTCTGCATGCCCTCGGTCGATATGCCGGACGCGTCAGGCAGAACCGCGAGTTGATTACCGCCGAACGGCGTCGAACTGAAAACATCGACGATGTGAAATGTGTACTTCATAAGATTAACCTCCGTGCGTCGCCTCAAGCCTTGACCACGAGGTCGATCTCAACGCAGGCCCCAAGGGGCAGCGCGGCCACCGCGATCGTTGTGCGGGCGGGAAAGGGCTGACTGAAATGCTTTGCGTAGATGCCATTCATCGCGACGAAGTCACTCATGTTCGTGAGATACACGCCGGCGCGCGCAACGTGATCGAAACTCCTGCCGGCCGCCTTGAGAACCGCCGAGAGATTCTGAAAAACGCGCTCT
>Ga0137408_1200534_pt1 | contig 12674 bp, 13 predicted proteins | sample CZOMad2_2_16fung_FD_141241 | JGI IMG/M metagenome (GOLD analysis project Ga0137408, IMG submission 141241) | Vadose zone soil fungal communities from Angelo Coast Range Reserve, California, USA - CZOMad2_2_16fungal (PacBio error correction) | ecosystem: Environmental > Terrestrial > Soil >...
GCCGCTGCACAAGCTGCCGTCGCACCGCATTCTGGCGATCTGGCGATGTTCCGCGGCGAGAAGGAAGAGATCCTCGAGCTGCAGATTGAGCCGGATGCGCAAGCGCCGGCCGCGGGCGTCTCCTCTTCCTACGAACTGAAGATCATGCAGCGCTTTGCCATTTCCGACCAGGGCCGCCCCGGCGACCGCTGGCTGGCGGAGACCGCACGATGGGCGTGGCGCACCAAAATTCAGGTGCATCTCAACATCGATCTGCGCATGCGGCTGTGGACCGCAGCCGAAACCGAAGCCGTGCGGGTGTTTGCATCGAATTTGCGCGACCTGTTGCTGGCCGCGCCGGCCGGCGCGCGCGTGACCATGGGGCTCGATCCCGGCTTCCGCTCCGGTGTCAAGGTCGCTATCGTCGATGCCACCGGCAAGGTGGTGGCCACCACCGCGGTCTATCCGCATGAACCGCAAAAGCGCTGGGACGAGGCGCTGGCGACGCTGGGGAAATTGGCGGTTGCGCACCGCGTCGATCTGATCGCGATCGGCAACGGCACCGCATCGCGCGAGACCGACAAACTGGCGGTGGAACTGGTCAAGCTGCTGCCGGATCTGAAGATGTCGAAGATCGTGGTGTCGGAAGCCGGCGCTTCGGTCTATTCGGCCTCGGCCTTTGCGTCCGAGGAATTGCCGGAACTCGACGTAACCTTGCGCGGCGCGGTGTCGATCGCGCGGCGTCTGCAGGATCCGCTGGCCGAACTGGTGAAGATCGATCCGAAGGCGATCGGCGTCGGGCAATATCAACATGACCTTGGCGAAAGCAGACTGGCGCGCTCGCTCGACGCCGTGGTCGAAGACTGCGTCAACGCGGTCGGCGTCGACGCCAACACCGCCTCCGCGCCGCTGCTGGCGCGGGTGTCGGGCATCGGCGCGGGCCTCGCGCAAAGCATCGTGCAACATCGCGACGCCCACGGCCCGTTCAAATCACGCAAGGCTCTGAAAAAGGTGCCGCGACTGGGACCGAAAGCGTTCGAGCAATGCGCGGGCTTCCTGCGCATCCATGACGGCGAGGATCCGCTCGATGCCTCCGGCGTGCATCCGGAAGCCTATCCGGTGATCCGGCGGATTCTCAGCGCCACCAAGAGCGACATCAAGGCGCTGATCGGCAATGCCGAAATCGTGCGTCAATTGAAGCCGCAGACTTTCGTGGACGACACCTTCGGCCTGCCGACGGTGACCGATATCTTGCGTGAACTGGAAAAGCCCGGCCGCGATCCGCGCCCGGCCTTCAAGGCTGCGGTGTTCAAGGAGGGTGTCGAGACGCTGAAGGATCTCAAGCGCGGCATGATCCTGGAAGGCACGGTCACCAACGTCGCGGCGTTCGGCGCTTTCGTCGATATCGGCGTGCATCAGGATGGGCTGGTGCACATCTCGGCGATGTCGAAGACCTTCATCAAGGATCCGCGCGAGGTGGTGAAGTCGGGCGACATCGTCAAGGTGAAGGTGCTGGAGGTCGAGGTCGCCCGTAAGCGCATCGCGCTGACGCTGCGTCTCGACGACGAAACCGGCGGCAAGAGCGAGCGTTCGGCGCAAGGCAAGGCGCGCGACATTTCCCGCGCGTCGATGACATCGTCAGCGCCGCGCAAGCCGCAGGAGGCGGCAGGCGGCGGGGCACTCGCCGAAGCCCTGCGCCGCGCCGCCGGGAAAAACGGAAACGGCAAAACCAGGACTTGAGCGGAGAGCAGCCGGGCAGTCCTGCGAGGATTCCGACGGCGCGCGCTTTTCGCAATACTTCATCGTCTCGCGAAAGAAAGGCGGCTTCGTGTTATTCTCTGTCGTCTCCAACATGAAAACAGAAGAAGCCAAGACCGTCACCAAAGAAGAACGATTGGTGGATTTCAGAAAAGCAGCCCTGGTCGTCGTGAATCAATGAGGATTTCTCACGACGAGGCGCATGCCGAGGCGATATTGCGCAGGCCGGCGAGCCGGATGATGGATTGAGCGGAAAGTTTTTGCGCAAGCTCCATGCTGCTGTGGTCGTTGGCACTGTCGGCCTCGTCCAGATAGACGTTCGACAGTTGTTCGGCGCGGCGCAGCGCCCGCTGCTTGATCTGTTCGATCTCTCCAGAGTTGGGGTCGAGGCCGCCCTGGTCAGGCGGCGTCAGGAAATGCGGCGGCAGGTGGGAAGGATCCAAGGTCATCACATATTTGCGTTGGGCGGCGGTCGCCGCTTTCAGCTTGATGCCGTTGTCGCGGATCGAGGGCATGGTGGCGATCCGGCCTAACCTGCAGGCTCGCACCGTCGAAGCCGACGGAACTTTGATCGTGCGTGGTGCTTGAGAGGTGCCGTCTGCCCGGCTGTCCGAAGGTCGGATCGACAGTTCCCCCCGACAAGACAATGATTTCCGTTCCCGAAAGGGCCCCAAACAAACAGGAGAACAGGATGCGAGCAGTTGTTTTCGTTGCACTATTCGCGGTTGCCGGCGCTGGAGAAGTCAGAGCCCAGGATGCCGCGGCCGGCGAGAAGGTTTTTGGCGTGTGCAAGGCTTGCCACCAGATCGGCGATACCGCGAAGAACGGCGTCGGGCCGGTTCTCAATGGCCTCATCGGCCGCAAGGCGGGCAGCGTTGCCGGCTACTCATATTCGGCCGCCAACAAGGACTCCGGGATCACCTGGGATGAGGCGACCTTCCGCGAGTACATCAAGGACCCGAAAGCGAAAGTCCCGGGCACCAAGATGATCTATCCCGGATTGAAGGACGAGCAAAAAACCAACGATCTGGTCGCCTTTCTCAAGCAGTTCGATGCCGACGGCAAAAAGAAATAGGCGCTTCGGGGAGGCAGCGCCGGCTCAGACCGCGCACAGGTTGCGGTCGATATGATGCAGTCGCGACGACTGATCCGACGCCCCACCATTTCAGCTCAACGATTGAACCGCAAGATTGCAACCTGAAGTATAGGTCGCAGGGCGCGGGCGTGAGGACTGGGCGTCGGCGGGCGGTGGGGAGGCGGATCGAAACGGTCCTATTTTGCGGCTTTTCCTGCTTTCCGCGGACGATGCATTCCGCCAGGCGGGTGGTTTCCGCGTTTACCCCTTTTCGCATTAACCTTCGAGATTTGTTGCCTTGGAGGTCCATTGCGACTAAAAGCCCCACTTAAACGGAAAGACAAACGATGGCCCATAATTACGCGATCAACGACGATGTCCACCACCAGTTGCAGGGGCCGCAGGGCCGCGCTGTCGTCAAGCAGCGCAGCGTCTATACCGTCGTCTCTTGCCTGCCGATCGAGGCGGACGGACGCCCGCGCTACCGCATCAAGAGCAAGACCGAGAATGTCGAGCGCGTGGTGACCGAGGAACAGATCAGCCGGCTCGACTGATCCGCTCGCCCTTCATTGATTTTTAGCGTTTCGTCGTGTCGCCCCGGTTTAGCTTGCTATTTTGGCTATTGCGGCGTAAACGCCTCTCAATTCGAATAGTCGATTTGCCTTGTTGATCGCGCCGAACCGGCTCCACTCCCCAAGAGATCGCTGAAATCGGATCAAGCTCGCGCGAAGGTCGTGCGGGCACCTCGCGCATACGCGCATCTTGGAGAAGTTAAATGGCTACCGGAACAGTCAAGTGGTTCAACGCGACAAAGGGCTTCGGCTTCATTCAGCCCGACGATGGCGGCAACGACGTGTTCGTGCACATCAGCGCTGTCGAGCGTGCCGGCATGGGCTCGCTCAATGAAGGCCAGAAGCTTTCATATGAATCGAAGCTCGACAGCATGCGCGGCAAGACCAGCGCGGAAAACCTTCGCGCCATGTAAGGCGCGCCGATTGCGAGATTTTCCCGCGGATGTACCGGGATCTCCAAACGGTTATGCTTTCCAGCGACATGAAATCAAAGCCCGCCGGCTAAACCCGGCGGGCTTTTTCGTGGACGGCCATTTCTCCTGAAACGGAAGCCGCCAACCAGATGCGTCCGCCTGCTTGACGTTGGTCGCTTTCGCAAAGGAAGCTATTCAATCTCGCTCGGCCGGCCGGTGATTACAAAGCAAGGCTGCCGCCCGACGTTGTCGAGGTCTCGTAATTGCTTCCGCCGCGAGCGACGAACCGGAAAACCCCGAACCTCTTTGATGACATGACCGAGCTGCTCGACCGCAAGATCGCGCCGACCGTCGCCCCGAAGAACAAGATCAATGGGAAAGGCGATCAAACGCGCAAGGCGCTATTGCGCCTTGTCGTGCGCCGCCACGCCGACCGCCTTGTAGTCGTAGGTCGGATAGAATTCGGTGCGGTAGCTGCCCCAGGCCGTGTTCTCGAATATGCGGTTGACCTCGCGAAGCCGGGACGCCGGAAGCCGCAGCGTGACGACCTGTCCGATCCCCATCATCACATACCAGCTGACGACCTCGATGCCGGCCGGAGGAAAAGCTTTATAATAGCCCTGCTTCTCGAGCTGCGCGTTGAGTTCGCTCAAGGGGCGCGACTGGTCGTGCTTCAAGAATATGGTGAGCATAACGGCGTTGTCGGCTGTCGGCGCCGCGTTTTCCGTCGGCGCCGTGGGCGTCTGCGCTAAAGCGCCGGAATTGAAACTCACAACGCCGGCCAGCGCCGCCGCTGCGATCAGTGATCCCGCCTTCAGCGATCCCAGCGATCGTTTTCCCCGACCCATCGCCGTCTCCCTTTTCTGGGCGTTTGATCACGTCGCAGGATTATTGCAGATGGCGATCATCGCAGACCGGCGCGTATTGCGCAAAAGCATGGCCGCGGATGTGAGAGTGGGCACCAATCGCAAAGGACGAATGACAGTGGCCGAGCCGCCGCGTCGCGTTGCTGGTTTCTGCGCGGCACGCAACACCGGCACAATCCTGACAATGTGAGTTATGTCACACTCGGTCGCCGGGTTCGGCGCTATTGAGATGCGCAGTTGGGGCGACCCCAGCGCGAGGACGAGCAAATGTCGACGCGGCGGATGGCATATTGGTGGTTCAGATTCGTCGTGTCAGGGCGATTTCTCGAGAAGTTTTTCAACTTGCGGCGGCGTTGATAACGCGTCGCGGCGCGCATATGCGACAATGGCGCGTGGGTCTGCCGGTGCACGGCGGCAAGTCATCTTTCCGGGCTCGAGATTTCTACTGGCCGACCAGCTTCTTGCAATAAGCCGCTCCGTCGCTCACGGCGTCGCGCTCTTTCCTCGCCAAAAATTGGTCAGGCGTCCAGCCAGGGTTTGGTGGCCGGGCAGGCCGCGCAGGTTGTGCGATGCCAGAACGTGGTCGATATGATCGGGAAATCGGCTCAGTTCCGCTTCCACCATAGCGGCGATCGCGTTCATCAGATTGTTCAGCCGCTTTCCCCAGTCGGATTCGTCGAGCCGATCGATGTGGGCCCGCAATGCGTCTTCGGTGTCGTAGATTTCGAGCAGAAGTCCCTTGGCGACAAGGACCCGCTCGTTTTTCAAGGCAGCGCGCAACGCCAACCGGTTGTCGTCCAACCTGTCCAGCACCATTGAGACGGCGATCGCACAGGGCGTGGCGGCGATATCAGCGGCGTTCTTGGTTGGCGCCGCCATGGTGGCGAGCCGGATCAATTGCCAGGGGGTTTTGAGCCGCTTGGTCACCATAGCCAAGGCGAAGGGAACTTCATCGGCGTTGGTTTTTCTGAGCGCACCCAACAACTCCGCTATCTTGCAAAGCCGAGCGCTGTTGAATTCGTCGATGGCGGCCGGCAGTGCATTTTCGCATTTCGCCAGGGCGTCGCGCGCGCGCAGCACGCACAGCATCTTGGTCAGATCGCCATAGACCCCGTGCGAAGCCGTATATGTCGCGAGTTTGATGCGGGTTTGATTGACGCCATCTGGCGAACCGAGCGTGCTCTCGAGATATTTCACGATCTTGGTCTGGAACGTGCCGGCAACCTGGTTTGCTTCTCGTTGCTTGTCGGCGGCGATCAACGCCTTCATCTCGCTGATGTAGTCGCGCGCCATCGTCGGCAACAGATCCCGGGTGATCCATTCCCAGATTGGTGCCAGCGAGCCACGCAATATCCGGCCGGAATTGGCATGCTCGGGATCGCCGTTGACGAGCAGCGGTTCCAGCGGCATGAAAAAATAACGCGACGGGTGGGCTACGCGAACATTGGCGTGCCCGCTCTTATGGGTCTGCTCGCCCATGCGAAATTCCGCGCGCAATTTTTCCAGAATCGCCGCGGAACCGTGCATTGATGCACCGCAGACTTCCAGCCGCTCGAGCTCGGTCAGCAGGTTGCTGCGCGCCGATGGCGTCAGCTGCTGCAGATAATCGTCAATCCGGTCGGGATGCATCATGGCGAGCGATTTCCGCAATCTGATTGTGTCGGTGCTCGCCCGTCGCACGCAGGCATTGTCGCGGGTACGCGCGGGCAAGCAATCAAGAAAAGCAGGTCGTCGTAAATTTAGAAGTAAGTTCAGTGCCGGTGAAACTACGGTCAGGCTCGTTTACATAACTCCCGAAGAGGGACCAATGACGATGCGGCGGATGGCGCATCGGTGGTTCAGGTTTCGTCGTCTCGGACGAGTTCCTTGAAAATTCTCAATTTGCGGCGCCCAAGGCGCTCACAACGCCTTGCGGCAAGCCAGCCGTCCGGGCGCGGGGTTGCTACTGGCCAACCAGTTTCTTCCAATAGGCCGCTCCGTCGCTTACGACATCGCGCCCCTTCCAGGCCAAGTGGGTCAGGCGTCCGGCCAGGGATTGATGGCTGCGCAGGCTGCGCGATGCCAGAACGTGGTCGACTTCATCGGGAAAGCGGTTCACCTCTGCTTCCACCAGAGCACTGACCGCGCTCATCAAATTCTGCAGACGCTTCCCCCAGTCGGCTTCGTCGAGCCGATCGATGCGGACTTGTAGTGCGTATTCGGTGTCGTACATCTCCGTCAGAATACTCTTGGCGACCAGGATCCGCTCGTTCCTCAAGCTGACGCGCAAAGCCGATCGGTTGTCGTCCATGCGGTCCAGCACCATCGAGACCGTGATCGCATAGGGCGTCGCAGCGATATCAGCAGCGTTCTTGCTCGGCGCAGCCTTGGTGGCGAGGCGGATCAATTGCCAGGGAGTCTTGAGCCGTGTCGCCACCAACGCCAGCGCGAAGGGCAGCGCGTCGGCTTGTTGCTTCCCGAACGCGTCCAGCAATCCCGATATTTTGGTAACCTGCGGGTCGTCGAATTTGCGGATCGAGGCTGGCAGCGCGTCGCTGAACTTCGCCAGGGCGTCGCGTGCACGCAGCACGCATAGCATCTTGGTCACATCGTCATAGACCGTGCGCGAAGCCGTATAGATCGCCAGTTTGGCTCGGGCCAGCTCCGCGCCATCCGACGAGGCGAGTGTGCCCTCGAGAGATTTGACGACCTTGGTCTGGAACGTGGCGGTAACACGCCCGGCTTCGCGCAGATTGTCGGCGGCGATCAGCCGGTTCATCTCGTTGACATAGTCGCGCGCCATCGTCGGCAACAGATTTCGGCTGATCCATTCCCAGATTGGAGCCAGCGAGCCGCGTAGTATCCGGCCGGAGTTTGCATGCTCGGGAGCGCCATCGACGAGTAACGGTTCAAGCGGCGCAAAAAAATGGCGCGAGGGATTGTCCAGGCGATGCTGGGTCTGCCCGTCCTTGCGAAATTCCGCGCGCAGTTTTTCCACGACTATCGCAGAGCCAGGCAAGGCAGCGTCACAGACCTCCAACCGTTCGAGTTCGGTGAGAAGGTTATTGCGCGACAGCGGCGTCAACCGCCGCAGATAATCCTGAATCCGATCGGGTTCTGGCATGGAACACAATTTTCATAATTAATTCGGCGTCAACGATTGGCCGGTCGCGCGCTGACCTTCGCGCGTATGGAATAAAGAAAAACAGATTGCCGTAAATTAAAGGTGTTACTGAACCCGTGGAACTACGGGGAGGGGCGTTAGCCCCCGGGCCGCTCTGAAGTCAGTAGAACTACGGAGATTTGATCTCTCATCGCAAAACTTGCGGCAATTCGGGCCAATTCGAGGCAGTCGCGCCGCTTTTGCGTCGAGAAGGCGGCTTGAAATCACCGTAGTCTTACTAGGTAAAAAATTAACCCTCGTGGAGGTCAGGAACGTTAAACAAATTGCATGTCACACCAGGAAAACCGAATCAGCGATTCGCATTTCTCGAAGTGGGTCGAAGGCAGTGCGCCTCCGGAAGACGCTCTTGAAACTGCGCGGCTGTCAGCTACGCGCACACTGGCGATGGATGAAGCCGGGGCTGCGATTGCGCGTCAGCTCAACGGGCCTTTGACGGCGCTGCTGCTCTACATGGGTGAGATCAAGCAACACAGCCATCAGTTTTCGCAGTCTGCGGGTGAACGGGATTACCTGCAGCAGGTGGTGGAAAATGCGCTTCAACAAACCGAGCGCGTCTGCGCCATGATGAAGCAGCTCGCAGAAAATCACGACGGCTCCGCTGCTGTGCCAAGCCGCAAGGGAGTTTATAAGACGCGAGCCGGCCAAGCCGGGGATGGTGTTCGCACGCCGGGCGTCATGTTTGCATCGAACTCCGGCCAGAAGCCGTTGACGAAGCGCGAGCGCGAGGTCCTGAACCTCATCAGCGAAGGGTGCTCCAATAAACAAGGCGCCTTGCGGATGCGGATCAGCCCAAGGACCTTCGAAAGCCATCGCGCCGAGGCCATGCGAAAGCTCGGGGCGCGAAACACCGCGGACCTTGTTCGCAAGGCGCTGTTGCACCCGGGTGCCGTCTAGATTCAACTGAGCTGAATCAGACTTTAGCGTTACTTTTTGGTTTAAGCATGATCTCCGGGCAGACGCCTCGCGTTTGTCCCGAGGGAAGCCGGTTTTCACCCTCGGCTCAAGCCCGAGGGTTTGCTTTTCCGGATCACGCTTGGGCTCGCGGCGAGTGCGCCGTGCGTCGATGGCACGCTATCATCCGGACGCGGCTTCGCGCTGCCCAGTTCAGATTCGGATTTGTCGATTGATGCGCGAAGCCTGCCGACGCCGGGCGGTCCTGCTTCTCAGTAGAAGTCTTCCGCGAAGGCGCGAACACGGGGCGTGGGCCGCAGCGTGTCGGCTTTGATCTTTGGTTCGACCGGAACGATCGTGATCGTCCACAGTACCGGGGTGCTCGACTTGCTTTCCAGCACCGATCGAACATGGCCGGTGACGGTCGAGCCGCCCGACCTGACGGTCGCGGTTCTGCCGTTGAACTGCGCGATACGGAAACGCCGAACTTCTTTCTGGTCGGCCGTTTCAAACGTAAGCATGAAGCTCTCCTCTGTTCCCGCCAATTATCGCCGATTATTGTTATCCATGTGTGAAAATTCGGAGCCGTAGAAGTACCGTTGCGACCAGGGTGCGCGGCATCGTCTGGTCCGGACATCCGGCGCTTCAACCGACCGGCCCGTCAGGCGGAACAGTGAATCTGTGCTTAGGAGTCAGGAGGCGAGGCTTGCCGGCGCGGACCATCTTGAGCGTGACCCGCTGCGGCGCGACTCGAAGCATGGGACGAACCGGCGCGCGGCAGCGGCGCTTTGCGAGTTCGCGATAGCCGAATGTTCCGGCACCGCTCTTGAGCGAATCCGAGACGGCTTCCATTCAGAAAAATATCTGGGAGATTCGAGTTCGCTTTCCGCGCTCGCCGCCGCGGCTACGCCGCGACAGGGCAGCATGGGGCAACGGTGCATGCGTGCCGCTCAGTTGCTTACGGCAGGGAAAAGATCGTTCGGATCGCTCGCGATATGCTAGCCGGCCGACCCCGGAAATACCGCTTCCATCTTGGTCTTCAAGGTGGCGGCGTTGAACGGCTTGACGATGTAGTTGCTGACCCCGGCCTTCTTCGCGGCGATGACGTTTTCGGTCTTTGACTCCGCGGTAATCATGATGAAGGGTGTCTGCGAAAGTTCCGGGCTGGCGCGGACTTCCCTCAGCAGATCGTAACCCGTCATCGGCTCCATGTTCCAGTCGGAAATCACCAGGCCGTATTTCTTGCCTTGCATCTTGGCGAGCGCGGCCGATCCATCACTGGCGTCGTCGACGTTTTCGAAGCCGATCTGCTTGAGGAGATTGCGGATGATCCGGATCATGGTGTTGTAGTCGTCGACCACCAGGATCGGCATCGACAAATCAAAGGCCATGTCTCTCACTCCGCGCAGTTCGAAAAAGATTACCGAACGCGGGGGAGATACTCGTGGCATGCGAAAATCTTCGATGCTTCTGCGTATTCGTGCCCGTCGGCTCTGTGACGAATAGCAGCGCTCGTTGAACAGCCAGTTAATTCCGGGACGAATAAATTTCCCGATGCCATCGCGCCGGGTCCGTAATATTACCGATTCACGTTAATATGCGGCTCGCGATTCATTGTAATCGACAGGCGCGGGATCCCGAATGAATGTCCGAACGCGGTTTCGCAGGGTCATTTTCACTCGCCGGAGCGACCACGGATCACGACAGGCAATGAGGACGAAGCAATCGTTCGTACTGGGCCTTGACCGTCGCGTAGCATTCGCACGAGGTCCTGCTGAGGCCATCCAGATCGGTGATCTGGATGTGTCCCCGGCTGTAGCGGATGAAATGGGCCTGCTGCAGCGTGTTGGCCACCAGCGATACGCTGTTGCGGCGCGCGCCGATCATCTGCGCCATCGATTCCTGCGTCAGAACAAGCTTGTCGCTGCCGGACAGGTCGCGAGTGTGCAACAGACATCGCGCCAGCCGGGATTCGACCGTGTGCGTGGCATTGCACCCGGCGGTCTGCTGGATCTGCGCATAAACGGCCAAACCGTGCCGGATCAGCATCGCCCGCAACGTCGCACTTTGATCGGCGGCGGCCCGAAGGCGATCGAGTTCAAGCGTTGAGGCGACGCCGGGCACCAGCACCACCGCACTGTTCAGCGCGGTGGTGTCGCCGAGCGCGGCGAACGAACCGAAGATGCTGTCGCGGCCGATCAGTGCGATCTGAACGTGTTCTCCCTTGGCGAGTTTTACGACCAGGGAGACGACCCCTTTGTGCGGCAGGTAGGCGCGCTTGAGCGCTTCGTCGACCTCAACCAGCACGGTTTCCTGGACGAGATCGACGGTTCGCAGATGAGGCCGGATCAATTCGAAATCGTCACCGGCCAGCGACGACAAAAATCCATTGGGTGAACGAGGAACGGAGTCCAAAGAAGTCTCCTGCTTAACGGGAGCACAACGGTCTCTGGGGCCGTCAGTTTTATGCGCGCTGTCCGAGCTAGAGGATGATCCTTGCACCCATTATTGGCAAGGAAAATTGCCAATTGCGCGCCACACTGCACCGTTCCCGTTCATATGCGCGCTATAGTGCAGATGGAAATCGGAACTCGCTCAACCATCCGCGATTGAGGATCGCCCTTCCAACGGCTTCAGCAACCGGTCACGTCGGGTCTTCACGGCCTCATAACATTCGCAGGCGGCTTCTCTTAGAGCGGCCACGTTTGTAATTTCGATCTGGCCCCGGCTGTAGCTGATGATACTGGCCTTCTGAAGCGCGTTGGCAACGATCGAGACCGCGTTGCGCTGCACACCGATCATCTGCGCCCGGCATTCCTGGGTCAGCGGCAAGCTTTCACTCTTGGTCAGGTCGCAGGCGCACAACAGCCAGCGAGACAAGCGCGCTTCGACCGAATGCGAGGCATTGCAGGCGGCGGCTTGTCGGGCCTGTGCGGCAAGGTACAGTTCATGTCGTGCGAGAAGGGCTCGAAGGGCAGCGCTTCGCTCGGCCGCCGCCCGAAGAACCGCGGCGTCGAGCATTGAAGCGGTCCCGGACAAAAGAACGGCGGCGTCGGTCAACGCGATCCCACCGTCAAGCGCGGCCGCGACGCCGAAAACGCTGTCGCGGCCGACCAACGCCACCTCCACCGACTGTCCTTCCGAAAGACGAACCGCCTTTGAAATGATGGCGCTCTGTGGCAGGTAGACATGCGTCAATCAGGCGCTGGCATCAACCAGGACAGGTTCCCTGTCCAATCCACGAATTCGAGATGCGAACGCAACGCCTCGAATTCAGCCGCAGGCAGGGATTGCAGCAGATGATTGGTCGAACGAGGGGCTGGGGGCATGGGCTCTCCGACCGAAAGGCGGACCGCGTCCGTCCTCCCTGTCAACTGCGCGTCTTGGTTTGCTGGATGATCAACGCAGGAGGCGCCCGGTAGTTCGATGCTGCCAGCCACGCAGTTGCACAATACGTCCTATACACCGTGCAGGGCAGACAGCTAATCGCAAATAAGAGTCGCACACTGATTCGCGGCGGTGAAAATTATTGCGCAATCAATGCCGGAGTCGATTGGACTCCTAAATGCGGCGGGCGAACCCGTTATGCGACGCATTCTAGTTGTTGATGATGATCCGCATATCTGCCTCGCTGTTCGGGCTTGGCTCAAGCGCTATGGTTTCAAGGTCGCGATCGCCGATGGCGGTACCACTGGCTCAGTGTGATCGACGAATGCCTGTCGGAGGCCGAACCTCACCGCAGGTATGTCGCTACTCTGGCCGCCCTTGCGAGCGCGGTGTCGGAATCCCAGGACAAGATGCCGTCATCAGTCAGGTCAAGAGAGGGTGTCTCCAGCTAAGACAGGCTTTCAGCCATCGCCGCTGTCCGACGGTGTCTGCGAGAATACGCGGCTCAGGGCTCCTCGATATCCGTCTGCACTCTGCAATGCAGACATGGCCGGAGTTCTTGGTTCAAAT
>Ga0137408_1104809_pt1 | contig 12670 bp, 9 predicted proteins | sample CZOMad2_2_16fung_FD_141241 | JGI IMG/M metagenome (GOLD analysis project Ga0137408, IMG submission 141241) | Vadose zone soil fungal communities from Angelo Coast Range Reserve, California, USA - CZOMad2_2_16fungal (PacBio error correction) | ecosystem: Environmental > Terrestrial > Soil > Vadose...
CGGCAGGTCTCCACTCGGGCAGGTCTCCACTCGTGAGGACATCCTTAAATCCAATGGGATAATTGGAAGGGTCCAACGTGACCAAGACTCGAACACTTTTGTTCAGGCGGGGGCTTGGTTTCCAGATATACCACTCGTTGTCAGGCGATCTGAAACTGCCCGGAAGGTGTTTTGTTACCGGATGTGAATGATCATCGACGGTGAGCTTCGCAGGCAATGGAGGCCAGCTGTTGCTGTGGAAGACGCCGCCACCGAGGAAATCCACAAACCACGGCCAGTTGGAATCTTTATCGTTGTACGCGGCCACATGAAAGCCCAACCACGCGCCTCCGTTTTCAATGTATTTTTGAAAGGCACGCCTTTGCTCGGCTTTTGAAGGCTCATCATTTAGCCAGACAACCACTTGGTATTTTCCAAGATTGAAATCATTCATGTCGTCCCAGTTGCTCGTCGAATCAAACGTAAAGTTATTTTTTGCCGAGAGGCCGGAAAAAAACTTCAGCGCACCCTCAGCAAACAGGACGTGGTCTGGTTCCACTTTCGTGGAGTAAAAAGCCAGAACTTTGAAGGACGTTTGTTGGCCAAACGTGCCTGTCGAGGGGAACATCGATACCCAAGACAGCAAAAGTGCAACGAAGTACCTTTTCATTGGCGAGCCACCCAAAGGATGAGATTCGTGAAGAGAGTGTGATCATCGCAAAACGATGTTGCTCGGGCAACTGGCTCTCCACGCAACGGCGCTCGTGTGAAAGCCCCACGGTCTCACTTTTGCGACACTTCCGGGCTGCCGATTCGCCCATAGCCTCGCTCCCTGTTTACTTGGCGTTAGCATTTTCATAAATCCATAGGAGCGGCGTACAGCGAGGGATGCTCGATGACTTACCTGTTGTTTTCCCAAAGGAAGTGTGCCACCCTTCGTGTTGGAAACCAACACGGCGGTGCTATGAAACAGGCATTGTTATGAAACAAAAGGCGGACGTCCTACAAGGAACGTTGGCGTTGATGGTTCTCAAGACTCTCGATGTTCTGGGGCCGCTGCACGGGTATGGAATCGCGCGGCGCATCGAGCAGATCAGCGGAGACCTGCTTGCCGTGAATCAAGGGACTCTGTATCCCGTGCTGTTGAAGCTGGAGCAAGAAGGCGCGATCGCATCCGAGTGGGGTGCCTCAGAGAATAATCGCAGGGCGCGCTTCTATCGACTGACCCGGGAAGGACGTAAGCAGTTGCAGGTCGAGACCCAAGATTGGGAGCAAACGGCAGCGATTATCGCTCGGTTCTTCGAAGTGAAAACGGAGGATTTGCCATGAGAGCTCTGAGACGGTTCCTCAACCGTGTGATCAACCTGGCAAGAAGGCGGGAACAGGATGAACGATTGAGGGAAGAGATTGAGGAGCATATTGCTCTGCAAACCGCCGAAAATCTTCGCGCCGGTTTATCAGCCGTCGAGGCACGGCGCCAAGCCATGCTGAAGTTTGGCGGGGTGGAGGCGATGAAACAAGACTATCGAGCCGAGCGAGGACTGCTATTTATTGAGAATCTGCTGGGGGATTTGCGAAACGCAGGGCGAACGATTCGCCGCATGCCAGGGCTTGCGGCCGTGATCATCGTTTCGCTAGCCATCGGAATTGGCGTGAATACAACGATCTTTTCATGGATTCAGATGATCCTGTTCCAACCGTTGCCCGGCGTGAGTGGTGCATCGAACTTTCTGCTGGTCGAGCCTCGCACGGAGACGGGCGGGTATCCAGGCGCTTCATGGCTGGAATATCGCGCCTTGCAAACACAAGTGCCGGCACTGCGGGACGTCGTGGCATTTCAGATGGTGCCGTTGAACGTGGGAGGGACGGGCCAGACGGAGCGGACGTTCGGGCAACTCGTCTCAGGCAATTATTTTTCAGCGCTGGGGCTGAAGCCTGCGATCGGACGATTCATTCGACCGGAGGAGGCAGAGCGACGCGGAACTGAGCCTGTCATTGTGATTTCGTATGATTACTGGCAAACGCGGTTTGGCGGCGCGCCGGGGGCTGTGGGACAAAAAGTGCGCGTTAACGAGCGCGACCTTATTATCATCGGCGTGGCGCCCAGGGAATTCCAGGGAACAATGCTCCCCTTGAAGTTCGAACTGTGGGCGCCGGCCACGCTGGCGCCTGCCTTGCTCGGCGGAACACGCGACCTCGAAGATCGCAGCGTCCGCGCTTTTTCGTTGATCGGAATGTTAAGGCCTGGCGCGACGCGCGAGGAAGCACAGGCCGAGTTCAGCACGGCGATGGCTCAACTTGCGCACGACTATCCTGAGGCCAGCGCCGGAATTGGCGGTGAGATTCTTCCATTCTGGAAATCGCCGCGCGGTCCGCAGCGGTTGCTGATCAGCGGGCTAGCCATTTTGCAAGGCGTTATGCTGCTCCTGCTTTTGGCGGTCTGCGGGAACACGGCAAACCTCATGCTGGCCCGTGGAAGCACCCGGCAGCGCGAGATGGCCGTGCGCGTGGCGCTGGGCGCGGGGCGCTGGCGCATTGTCAGCTTGGTGCTCTCGGAAAATATGCTGCTCGCTCTCCTGGGAGCAAGCCTCGGAGCAGCCATCGCAGTTTGGGGCACCACGGCATTGCGCGTGGCGCCAATGATTGGCGCATTTCCGATCCTGTTTCCGACAAGAGTGGATGAACTCACCCTCGCCCTCGCGATATTGCTCGGTGCTGCGTGTGGTTTGATTTTCAGCGCGGCGCCGGCGGTCCATCTGGCACGGCTGGATCCACAGGACGGGCTTCGCTCAAGTTCCAACACGCCGCCCCGCAGCCGTGCGCGCAAAGTTCTGATGGGGGTGGAAGTCGGACTTGCGATGGTCGTCCTGATCGCGGCGGCGCTCTTCTTGCAGAGTTTTCGCTCGGCCCGCCAAACGGATCCGAGATTCCGGCCCGAGGGCGTTTTGCTGGCCGCCTACGACTTAAGCGGACGGAATCCCGACGAGGCGTCCGAACGCGAATTTGCTGCGCGCCTGCTGGAACGGCTCCGATCCTTGCCGGACGTCGAGGAAGCCGCCATCGCAACGAATGTTCCACTGGACTTGCATGGAATTCCGGCGCGGTCTTTCACTGTGCAAGGCCGCGTGCGCACGGAGGCGGGGCAGGATAGAGCCATTTCCAACACGGTCACGCAGGGATACTTCAAGGTGATGGCCATCCCGCTCCTGGAGGGAAACGACTTTGCCGAGATGGGGGATAGGGCGGCGCCCGCACAGGCCATCGTCAATGAGGAGTTTGTCCGCCGTTACCTGAATGGCGCGGATGCGATTGGCCGTCGCATACAGACGCGCGCGGGAAGCTTCGCGATCGTCGGCGTGGCGCGCAATTCGGTCTACAACGCATTCGGCGAGCCCGCGCAGCCAGCGGTCTATTTCTCGTACCGGGATCTTCCAGCGATCCAAGGCGAGATTCACCTGAGGACGCGCAGCGGCAATGAAACCGCACTCACCTCGGAAGCGCGTGCCGTTCTGCGCGATCTCGATCCGATGCTCCCTCTTTACGACGTGCGAACATTCTCTCAGCACATCGAACGAAACCTCTATCTTCGCCGGATTCCCGCGCGGATGTTCGTCGTGCTCGGGCCGCTCCTGCTCGGCCTCGCGGCCATCGGAATCTACGCCGTGGTTTCGTACGCCGTGGCCAGGCGAACTAGAGAGATTGGCGTGCGGCTGGCGTTCGGGGCTACCAGCGGGCGGGTCGTCCTGCAAATTATTCGCGAGAACTTGGGTGCAATCACCTGGGGCACGGCAATTGGATGGGTACTTGCGCTCGTGATTTCCGTTCGCGCGATTACGAAGGGCGTGATCAACCTTCCGGTTTTCATCGGTGTACCGGCGATTCTGTTGGGTATCGCGACGCTGGCCTGCTGGATTCCGGCACGCAGAGCTAGCCGGATTGATCCGATGGCCGCGCTCAGGCACGAGTAAAAGCAAGGAGTCTATCGCGCACCTCGTGCTGTTGATAATAGCCGGCTATGTCCTGCTGAGGCCGCCCGCTTCCAAACATTTTCAGTCCGCGCCATCCGAGTGAAGCAGGACGTGTACCTAGCGAAACACCCATGGCCGAGCGTGCCTTCGCCGAGCCGGAAACCAACAAGTATGTTCTCGGTTTCCACCCCATCGGCCGTTTATCAGGCGCTCGCCGCGACAAGTCAAAAAGTGCGGGAGGAAGCCTTAATTTGCGACGGTCAATTCGATGAGGGAGGAGGCGGGGATGCGGGCGCCGCCGTGGGGGGACTGGTCGATCACGGCAGCGTGGGGCCATTGCGGGGCGGTGACGTAGTTTACTTTGCGGCGCAATTGGGCGACGTCGAGGCGGTGCTGCGCGTCGGTTTCATTCAAGCCGATCAGGTGCGGCATCACGTAGGCGGTTTCACGGGAACCTTGTGAGACGAGAACATCCACGCGCGGCGAGGAGGCTCCCGCGCCGGGTCTGGGAGTCTGAATCACCACGGCGTCCATCGGGTGGTCCGGCATGGAGACGGCGGTGACTTCGCCGACCTGCAATCCGCCGCGAAGAAGTTCAATGCGCGACGCGCGCAGGGAATTGCCTTCGATCAGCGGGATCTGCAACTGGCGCTGGCCGAGGCTGAGCACGACGTGCGCCTGCTGCGAAACTTTCATGAGCAAGCCGGAGGGAGGAGTCTGGCGCACCACGACGTTGATGGGCTGATCGCTGTAGATGCGGTCCGCGACGCGCAGCACGAGGCCGCGGGATTGCAGCAACTGGCTGGCTTCGGAAACATTTTTGCCGACGAGATTGGGCATGGTCACTTCGCGGCCGTGGATGGCGATGCGCATCGCAGTGATGGCGCTCAGGAAAGCGGCGGAGGCCAGGATGAACAGGAGGAAGGTCATCCGCGTGAGCCATTCGAGTCTTTCGCGAAGGGTCATAAGGCCACTACTTCGCCAGGGGAGGAGGCGGATAGTCCGGGAGCTTGTCTTTGCTGGTGTCGGCGCGCTTGACTTCGAGTTCGCCGAAGAGCAGCGAAGGGCAGATGATCGTGGTGGGCGCACCGCCGGTGCGGTTGCTCACCAGCGGATCGTTGCCAACGGCAATCAAGTCATTGCGAATCGCGCGAATGTCCAGCTCGTTGAAGACCGCGCCGCGGACCAATTCTTCGTGGCCGTCTTTCACGTAGACGCGATAAAGAAGACGTGGTGAATTGCCGGGGCCGAGCGTGTCCACGCGATAGCCGTAAGGCTTGTCCTGGTCCTTGACCATCTGAATGACTTTTTGCTTCAAGGCGTCGGGCGATTGCGCTTCCGAACTTTTCAGCAGCAGCACGCCGAGGCTCGGACCGGGGAAAGAGCCGGGCGCGGCGCGGCCGTGACCATTCGAAGTAAGAAAGTCCCGGATGGGCTGGCGGCCGACGAGATAATTAGTCAGCATGCCGTTTTCGATGACGTTGACGGCTTGCGACTTCACGCCTTCGCTGTCCACAGCGTAATTGCCGACGACGCTCTTGCCCTGGAAGTCTTTCATCGTGGGATCATCGACGAGCGTCAGGAAATTTGGCAGCACACGCGTTTTGTAACTGGTCGCGAAGGGACCTGTGGTGCGATTCGGTTTGCCGAGCTGCGGCTTGCGGCCGAGCACGTTTTGCCCGATGAGCGAAGCCACGATGTCGTCGGCAGCGTCGGCGGCGAAGAGGACTGGGCCGCGATATTCCTCCTCGACGATCGGAGCCTGGCGCAGCGCAACCACGGTTTCCAGCATGGTCTTTGCATCGGTGATGAGCGCATCGCGCGAGGGCAGCTCTTCCGGCCGCGCGACCATGTAGGCCGGGCTGCGGCCCAGGCGCATGCCGTCCGCAGCTTGCGCGGAGCCGTTCAATTGCACGAAGTAGGTGGTTTTTCCATTGCGCGTGACGGTGCCTTCGGAAGTTACGAGATATTCGTTGATGGCAGAGAAACGCGCGGAAGCGGTGACCGACTGGACGTCAGGATATTGCTTGTAGAGGCTGGTTACATCTTCGAGCGTTTTCCGCCACGCGCCTTCATCCATTTTCAGCGTGACGGTGGGCTCGACGGCGATCACAGGCGGAGCTTTCGCGAAATCGTCGACGGGATTGGGGTCGGCGCTGAATTGCTTGAGCGCGGCTTGTTTTTCCGCGAGCGCCTGGCCGGCGGCTTTGTACGCGGAATCGGTGGCGAGCCAAATCTGGCGCCGGAGGGCGATGGGATCGTTGTCGAGAGGCAGAATGCTTGTCTCGCCCTGGCCGCGGCCGAAATAGCTGTCCTGCTGGTAATCGCCGATGCGAACGACGACGCGCAAAACGCGGACGTGAACGTGCTGATTTTCGCGGACGGCGCCGAAGGCCGCTTCCGCACCGAAGTCGTCCACTTCATTGACGCGATACTCGATGTAATAGGGCGACTGAACCTGATCCATTTTCAGCTGGGCCTTCGAACGATCGAGTTCGATGAGGAGCGCTTCGAGAAGGCCATCGCCTTTGGCGGCGGCGCGAGCAGCGGCCATGGCCCCATCGGGAGAAGATTTCGCGGTGTCGGTGGCGCGAACGGGCGGGGTGTTGAGTGTGAAGAAAATTGCGGCAATCGCGAGTGTGAGTTTGCGCGTGATTTTCACGGTTTCACCGCCGGCTTGGCTTGCGCGTCTTTCGCGGCGCCGCTGTCTTCAAAACCGGGTGGCGGCAAGAGCGGCGGGCGCTCGTGCTCGTGCGCGCGCTTCTGGACTTCCATTTCGGAGAAGAGCATTGCGGGTGCGACGGCGGCGACGGGAACCTGGCCGCTCTCTGCGCCACAGACGCCGTTGAAAACGTGCTGCTGATCGCCGGTGGTCAAAATACGGGTCAGCGCAGCGAGCGGCGTGCCGACAATGTCCACGCCGCGGACCAATTCGTCGGGGCGGCCGTCGGCGTAAACTTTGTATACGATTACCGGCAGCACCTGGAAGGCTTGCGGAAGGGAACGCGTAGTCAGCGTAAATCCGCCCTGGATGTCGTCGAAGTACAAGCCGAAGGGTTTGCCCTGTTTTTTCACTTCGTCGATCAATTTCTGGCGCAGGTCCGCTTCGGGGACGGTTTGCGTGGAGGTGACGATGAGATTGCCCTGGCGACCTGTGGGCATCAGTCCGGGCTGATTGCGGCCGTGGCCGTTGGACTGGCTGAAATTCTTGATGGGCATGCGGGACATCAGGAAATTTTTCAGGACGCCGTTCTGGATCACGTCGACGCGCTGCGCAGGCGAACCTTCATTGTCGAAATCGAACGCGCCGGCGAGTTTCATGCCGCCAATTTCACGCGTCGTCGGATCGTCGATGACACTGAGGAATTTTGGGAGCACTTCCTGGCCGACTTTTTTCGTGAAGGTTTGTCCTTCCTCTTCGTCGCGCTGGCGATGGCCTTCGAGGCGGTGGCCGAGCACTTCGTGAAAGAAGACGGCAGCGGCGCGGCCGCTCAAGAGGGCGGGGCCGTCGTACGGCTCCGCGACCGGAGCTTTGCGGAGGGCGCCGAGATCCGCAGCCATTTTGTTGATCTTGGCCGTGAGTTCGGATTCGCTCGGAAGGCCGCTGGCCGAGGGGGCTTGAAATGTTTCCACGCGAAGCAAGTCCATCCCGTCTTCGGCGCGCGTTTGCGCTTCCATCACCAGGCGAGTGGAGGCGCTGGGACTTACGATGGCGCTGCCTTCGCTGGAAACCATGCGGGACTTGGAGTTCTGGACCTGGAGAATCACGGAAGCGAAGTAGACTTTCGGAAATTTGCGGAAGGCGCCGGAGAGGCGCTTGATTTCGGCTTCCCAGGCGGCGCGATCGAGCGCGGGCGTTGCGGGGGCTTCACCGATGTGCGTCTGCGGTTTTTCTTTGGAAAAATCGGGAGACTTGTCTTCCTCTTCGGCGCGGACGGCGGTGTTGGTGCGAACGTTGAGCAGAGAAGGAACAGCGCGCTTGTATTCGCGGTCGGTGAGTTCCCACAAAACGCGCGCGATGGCGTCCTGATCGTTGCCGAGAGGAAGCGTGCCGGAGCTGACGCCGCTAGGGCGGCTTTGCCCGTGGGTGTTATCGAGCTCGGGCGTGCCCACGCGCATGGTGACGTCGGCATGACGGCGCTGCGCGGAGACGTTGTTCAGCAAACTGCCGTAAGCGCCAATGAGGACGACAAAATCCTGGTCGTATACCGTGTAAGAGAGGAAATAAGGCGCTTGCTCGGTCTTGCCAAGTTCGGTGGTGGCGCGAGCAAGTTCCGCCTGCATGGCTTTGAGGACGGGATCGCTTGCTGCAGCTGCGGCGGCCGGCAAGGAAGAGGCTTTGTCGTTCGCGGCGAGGGCCGATGGCGCGGTGGAGAGTTGCGCCGCGAGGACGCAGCAGGCGGCGACGCGCAGGAATTCGGCGGCGCGGCCATGCAGAGTGCCGCGTGTTCGTGAAGAATCAGAAATGGTCATGAAAAATGAGCTCCCGGCATCGTGGTCCGTCAAAGAGTGTTTCAACGCAAGCAAATAGCGCAGAAAACGAGTATGCCCTAGCGGTTCCCTTGGCGCAAATCAGGTGTGGCCAAAGCGTTCACCCGGCTTCAGTCGTGCGCCATTGGCAAACTCGGATGCGGCAACTTGTTTGCGTCCTTCCAATTGGACGGCTGAGAGACGCAAAACGGTTGTTCCACCGCACACGACGAGCAGATCGTTGTCCTCCAGGAGCAAAGTGCCCGGAGGGGCGTCGCCCTTTTTGTTAGACACCGGCTCGCCCCAGAGGTGGCAGGAATGTCCGCGAAAGACGCTGTGGGATCCCGGCCAGGGAGTGAAACCGCGCATGCGATTGTAGATTTCCACTGCGGTGCGGTTCCAGTCGATGCGGCCGTCGTCTCGTTTGAGCATGGGGGCGAGAGTGGCCTGGGAATGGTCTTGCGGGCGGGGAGTGATTTTTCCCGGGGCGAGGCCGCGCAGAGTGTCTGCCACCAGGGGCGCGCCAGCTTCGGAGAGACGAGCGGCAAGTTCAGGCGCGGTTTCTATTGGGCCGATTTCGAGCTCACGCTGCAAAAGGATGTCGCCGGTGTCCATACCGGCGTCAATGCGCATGGTGGTGAGGCCGGTTCGCGTTTCACCATTGACGATGGCCCAGTTGATGGGTGCGGCGCCGCGGTATTTTGGGAGAAGGGAAGCGTGAAGATTGATCCAGCCGTATTTTGGGATGGGGAGCAAGCGCGCAGGAATGATTTGGCCGTAGGCGATGATCACGATGAAGTCTGGGGAATAGCTTTGCAAGAGTTCCTGGACTTCAGGGGCGCGGATCTTTTCGGGTTGATGGACGGGGAGTTTGGCGGCAAGAGCGACTTTTTTTATGGGGGAGAAAGAAACTTGGCGGCCGCGGCCGCGCGCGCGGTCCGGCTGGGTGATGACGGCGAGGATTTCGAAGTCGGGTTGCGCGAAGAGGTGCTTGAGGGTGAGAACGGCGAATTGAGGCGTGCCACAGAAAAGAATGCGCATCTTTACGCCTCTGCGGCCGCCAACGGGCCGGCTGCGGCGCTTACCACTCGCCCTGTTTCCGGAGCTTTTTGATTTTGCGCTTGATGAGGTCGCGCTTCAGCATGCTGAGATGCTGGAGAAAAAGAATGCCGTTGAGATGATCGATCTCATGGCAGAAGGCGCGGGCGAGAAGATTTTCGCCGCGAATTTCGTAGGATTCGCCTTTGGCGTTCTGGGCTTTTACGGTGACAAATTGCGGACGGATGACGTAGCCGCGGAAGCCAGGAATCGAGAGGCAGCCTTCTTCTTCGCGGACTTCTCCCTCGGCGTGAATGATTTCGGGATTGACGAGGACGATTTTGGCTTCGGGGTTTTTTCCGCCGGTGACGTCGATCACGGTGAGGCGAAGACTTAAACCGATTTGCGGCGCGGCGAGGCCCACGCCTTGCGCGGCGTACATGGAAGCGAACATGTCTTCGACGAGCTGCTCCATCTCCGCGTCAAATTTTTTGATGAGCGCGCCGGGTTTTTCGAGAATGGGATCGCCGTACTTGACGATCGGATAAATCTTGACGGGCTTCGCCGGTGTTTCCGGCGCGGCGACCGTCGCAGTCTCTTGTGCTCCGGACGCGGCCGAAGGCAGTGGCTTAGAACTCGTCGATTTGTCGGGCATAGTTGTCGAAATTCCGCCGCGTCTCGGCGAGGGAGTCTCCTCCAAATTTTTGCAGAAAAGCATCGGCCAACACAAGTGCGACCATGGCTTCCCCGGCGACTCCTGCAGCGGGGACGACGCACCAATCGGAGCGCTCGTAGGCGGCCTGCACCGGTTCCTTGGTAACCAGGTCGGCAGTGCCAAGGGCGCGGCGGAGCGTGGAGATCGGTTTCAGGTAGCCGCGGACGATGACGTCTTCGCCGTTGGTCATGCCTCCTTCGAGGCCGCCGGCACGATTAGAAGAGCGGCGGAAGCGGTGCGCCGCTTTGTCGTAGGAAATCTCGTCCTGGACTTCGCTGCCGTAGGACCCAGCGGCTGTCACACCGGCGCCGATCTCGACGCCTTTCACGGCCTGAATGCTCATGACAGCTTGTGCGAGTTTTCCATCGAGTTTTTCGTCCCACTGGGCGTGGCTGCCGAGGCCAACGGGAACCTGGTGCGCGACGACTTCAAAAATTCCGCCGACGGTGTCGCCGGCTTTGAGAGCGGCATCCACTTCGGATTTCATTTTTGCTTCGGTCGCAGAATCCACGCAGCGCAGCGGCGATTCCAGGTTGCCGCTGATGGCGCGAATTTCTTCCCACGCTGCAGCGCGGTCGAGCTTCACATGACCGACTTGAACAGTGTGACTAGCGATCTCGGTGCCGAGTTCGCGGAGGAATAATTTTGCGAAGGCTCCGGCGGCCACGCGGGCGGCGGTTTCGCGGGCGGAGGCACGCTCGAGAATGTAGCGCGCGTCGTGATAATTGAATTTTTGCGCGCCTGCCAGATCGGCGTGGCCGGGGCGAGGTGCGAGGAGTTTTTTCGTGCCGGGGTCGTCCTCGGAGGCTTCGACGGGGAGGATTTTCTCCCAGTTGGCCCAATCGCGGTTTTCGATGCGCAAAGCGACGGGCGCGCCGATGGTTCTTCCGTGGCGCACCCCAGCAAAGATTTCCGCCTGGTCCTTCTCGATTTTCTGGCGGCCCCCGCGGCCGTAGCCCAGCTGGCGGCGGTGCAGCTCCTCATTGATAAATTCGACATCGATGGGGAGTTGCGCCGGCAAGCCGGAGACAAACGCCAGCAGCGCTTGTCCGTGCGATTCACCGGCCGTGTAGAAGCGAAGCATTGCCCGCGGGCCCTCTCAGAAGCCCATCGTTGCTGTCGTAAAAACAATCAGTGTAACGGGAGCATCGCTGCCAGTCCAGTCAAGGACTCGGCAGCATCGCTTACTTGACGTGCTCGTGCAGCACAGATAGGCTTTCGATGCAGTTGATGCGGTGAGAATCCGCGGCGCGAAATCAACGCAAACAGGAACTTGTGGCAGACACTCCTTTCCAGGCCGCCGGTCGCGAAGGTAAAGACGAAAAAACCATCTCCGTCTTCGAATTGTTGACGGATTCCGCCAAGGGGGCCGTGGCGTCCTTGCAGGACTATGCGATGCTTTGCGGGCGCTCGATCGCAAACATCTTCGTGGGGCCGCACTATTTGCAAGACACTTTGATCCAGATGGATTTTATCGGGGCGGGATCGATGCCAATTATCCTGCTGGCGGGATTTTTTATCGGCGCGGTGATGGTGCTGCAAACGGGATCGCAATTCACGCGATTTGGGCAAAGCTCTCTGACCGGAGACGTGGTGGCCATCGCGCTGGTGCGAGAATTGGGTCCGGCGTTTACAGGGTTGCTGGTGACTGGACGGTGCGCCACGGGAATTGCGTCGGAGCTCGGTTCCATGCTGGTGACGGAGCAAGTGGATGCCATGCGAGCGATGGGGACGGATCCCAACCGCAAGCTGGTGGTGCCGCGCGTGCTGGCTTCGCTGCTCATGCTTCCTTTGCTGACGGCAATCATGGACTTCATCGGACTGCTGGGAGGCTGCGTCGCTTCCGTTTTGTCCCTGCGGCTAAGCGCGATCGAGTTCTGGAGGCGCGCCATTGATGCGCTGGATTTCGCGGACTTGATGCAAGGGTTTTCGAAACCCATCGTGTTCGGATTCATTCTTGCCACGATTGGATGCTACAAAGGGCTGACCGTGCGCGGGGGCACGCAAGGCGTGGGACGCGCGACGACGCAGGCGGCGGTGCTGGGCTCGATCCTAATTATCGTTGCCGATGCCTTCCTAACTAAACTTGCCCTGTTCTTTGCCGACAAGATTTTCTAACGGCAGCAACGAGTCTGGTTTGCGTTTACGGAGATCCGCGGCGACCGGCGGCGCGATTCCCGCTATAATCATCGGCGCATGCAATGAGCAGCGCCGTCACAGTTCCCTCCGGTTCCGGTCCAGCCATCCAATTCAAGGATGTTCGCATTGGCTTCGACGAAGGCGATATTTTTCGAGGTGTGTCGTTTCGCGTGGAACCGCGGGAGACGATGATTTTGCTGGGCGAAACGGGCACCGGCAAGACGCTGACGCTGAAACTTGCTGCCGGGCTGCTGGCGCCCTCTGAAGGCGTGGTGCGCGTGCTGGGACAAGAAGTTTCGAACATGGAAGAGAAGGACCTGCTGGACTTCCGGCGCAAGGTCGGATTTGTTTTCCAGGAAGG
>Ga0137408_1144322_pt1 | contig 12563 bp, 12 predicted proteins | sample CZOMad2_2_16fung_FD_141241 | JGI IMG/M metagenome (GOLD analysis project Ga0137408, IMG submission 141241) | Vadose zone soil fungal communities from Angelo Coast Range Reserve, California, USA - CZOMad2_2_16fungal (PacBio error correction) | ecosystem: Environmental > Terrestrial > Soil >...
GATGGCCGGCGGTGTCGCCAGATGGCCGTAGCCGTCGAGCGTTTCCAGGGGCGGCAGCGCCTGCTCGGCGGCGGTCTCGACGAAGCCCTCGCTGAGCTCGACCAGCCGCTGCAGCATTTCCACGAACAGGCCGGAGATCGCCAGCGACGACCAGTCGGCGTTGGCGGTCGTGTGCACCAGCACGACCCAGCCTTTGCCCTGGTGCGCCCCGGTCACCAGCGGCGTGCCGTCGGTGAGGCGGGCCCAGGTCTTGTCGCCGAGATCGATGTCGGGCTCGGCCAATACCTGACGGCGCACGGTGACGTCGGGCGGCACGGCGAGACCGGCGAGCGGTCCGGTGCTCGGGAACGGCGCCAGCCGCAACGGCTGCGCCCATGACATGGCGCCGCCCATCGCCCGGTCGGTGCCGCGCAGCCGCACCGGCAGCAGGGGATCGGCCTTCTGCGCCAGCCAGGTGCCGGCGAAGCGGATGAGCACGCCGCCGTTGCCGACCCACGCGGTCAGGCGGTCGACCTGCGGCTGCGTGAGGTTGCCGATGTCGGCCAGCACGATGACGGCGAGCTTGCCCTGCATGAGCGTATCGACATCGCCATGGCGGATCTCGTTGAAGGGGGCAAGCGCGCGCTCGACATAGTAGGTGTTGCCGAGCAGCGGCTGCTCCTCCTCGCTTTGGGCGCTGCCGACGATGATGCCGACCGGCCGCCGCTGCCAGCCCTCGTCGAACAGCACGGTGGCGCCGGCCGAGTTCTGGCCCTCGACGACGAGCCGCGCCATCCGGTTGCGCAGTTCGGTGGGCAGTACCACGCGCTCCTCGGCCGTCGCACTGCCGGCCGCGAACGTCACCTCCTGGCGCACGACGAGGCGGCCGTCGCCGGCGATGGCGCGGACGGCGATGGTGTGTTGAGCGCCGCCTGTGGGCCGGGCAAGCTTGATCGCCATGGCGCCCGGGTCACGCGGCGGCGGCAATAGCAGGACCGGCAGGTTGTCGGGGATGTCACGCATGACCGTGAGCTGGCCGAGCTGCTGCAAGCGGTCGGCGAGTGCAAGACCGGCATCGTCCTTGCCGGTGACCACGCCGTCGCTGATCCACACGCTGTTGATCGGGCCCTCCGGCTTGATGCGACCGACCGCCGCCAGGGCGGTGGCACGGTCGGTCGCCCAGGGCTGGGGCGTCAGGCCCTGCACGACGCCGCGCGCCGCGGCCGCAGTCATCGGGCCGGTCGCGGCGATCGGCTGGCCGTCGGCGCGCGGCGCGGTGGTCAGCAGCATGATCGGCCGCCCCTCGCGCTCGGCGCGGTCGATCAGATCGGTCATCGCCTGCAGGCGCTGGGGCCAGCGCGGCGCCGCTGCCCAGCCGTCATCGACGACCAGCAGCAGCGGGCCGGAAGACTCGAACTGGCGCACCGGATTGATGAGGGGATGGGCCAGCCCGATGATGAGGATCGTCGCCAGCAGAATACGGAAGATGATGAGCCAGAGCGGGGTGCGATGCGGCGTCTCCTCGCGCGGGATCAGATCCAGCAGCAGGCGGATGGCCGGAAACTGCAGCCGCTTCGGCGCCGGCGGCGTCAGCCGCAGCAGCCACCACAGCAGCGGCACGCCCGCGAGCATCAGCAGCATCCAGGGCGCGGCGAAGGCGAAGCTGCCGAGCGTCCACATCGCGGCTAGAACCTGTCCACGTCCGAGAGCTGCCGGTAGAGCGCCAGCAGCGCCGGTTGCGCCGGGCTGTCGGTGCGTGTGCGCGCATAGCTCCAGCCGACGGTGCGGGCGATCGCCAGCAGCCCCTGGTGATGATCCTCGAACTTGCGGGCATAGTCGGAGCGCACCGACTCGACGCGGCTCAGCAGCAGCTTGCCTTCGCCCTCCAGGCCTTCGAACTGGATGCGGCCGGCGAAGGGCAGCAGTTCCTCGGCCGGATCGAGCACCTGCAGAAGATGCCCGTGAACGCCCTGGTCGGCGAAGGCACGCACCCTGGCCTCGATCTCCGGCAAGGGCGACAGGAAATCGCCGAACAGGGCGATGTGGGCATGGCGCGGCAGTTCCTCGACCGGCGGCAGGCTCTCCTTCTGCGTGCTCGGGCGCAGCAACTGGATGGCGAGCCGGTTGAGGGCGGCCTGGCCGGTGGCCGGACGGCGCCCGGATCCCGTCAAGGCGATGCGCTCGCCGCCGCGCACCAAGAGCGCCGCCAGCGCGATCGTCAGCAACTCCGCGCGCTCGATCTTCTCGGTCACCCGATCGCTCGAACGGTAGCGCATCGAGGGCGAGCCGTCGCGCCACAGCCAGATGCTTTGCGCTGCCGACCATTCGGTCTCGCGCACGAACAGGTGCTGCGACTTGGCCGATTTACGCCAATCGATCTTGGTGATGAGATCGCCGGCATGGTAGCGGCGGAACTGCCAGAAGGCGTCGCCCTGGCCGACCCGCCGGCGGCCATGGACGCCCTGGGCGACCGTGAGCGCGATGTGCTGGGCGGCCACCTGCAAGGCCGGCAGCGTCGAGGCCAGGTGCTCGGCGCGCTGCCGCAGGGCGGGGGATGCGACCATCAGCGATTCGAAACGAACGCTACGCCAGCGGCGCGCACAGGCGGGCGATGACCTCGTCGAGCGTCACCCCATCGGCGCGCGCCGAGAAGCTGAGCGCCATGCGGTGGCGCAGCACGGGACCGGCGAGGGCGAGAACGTCATCGATGGAGGGCGCGAAGCGGCCGTCGAGCACGGCGCGGGCGCGGCAGGCCAGCATGAGCGCCTGGCTGGCGCGCGGCCCCGGGCCCCAGGCGACGTGACGGCGCACCTCGTCGATCTCGCTGCTTTCGGCGCGGCCCGAGCGTACGAGCGTGAGGATCGCGTTGACGACGCTCTCGCCGACGGGCACGCGCCGCACCAGCCGCTGCGCCGCCAGCAGCTCCTCGGCGGTCATGACCGCGACCGCCTTGTCCTCCTGCGGTCCGGTCGTGACGATCAGCATCTGCCGCTCGGCCTCGAGATCGGGGTAGGGCACGTCGACTTCCATCAGGAAGCGGTCGAGCTGCGCTTCCGGCAGCGGGTAGGTGCCCTCCTGCTCGAGCGGGTTCTGCGTCGCCAGGACGTGGAAGGGCGCCGGCAGCGGATGATATTGGCCGGCGACGGAGACGCGGTGCTCCTGCATGGCCTGCAGCAGGGCCGACTGGGTGCGCGGGCTGGCGCGATTGATCTCGTCGGCCATCAGCAGCTGGCAGAACACGGGACCCTGGATGAATCGGAACGAGCGGCGGCCGGTGTCGCTCTCCTCCAGCACCTCGGAGCCGACGATATCGGCCGGCATCAGATCGGGCGTGCACTGCACGCGCTTGTCGTCGAGGCCGGCCACGATGCCGAGCGTCTCGACCAGCCGCGTCTTGGCCAGCCCGGGCACGCCGATGAGCAGCGCGTGACCGCCCGCCAGCAGCGTGATAAGAGTCTGATCGATGGTCGTGTGCTGGCCGAAGATGACGCGCCCGATGCTCTGTCGCACTTGGCGGAGGCGCTGGCCGAGAGCCTCGATCTCGGTCGCCAGCCTGTCGGCCGAGGTCTCGTCGGCGGGCATCGCGGGGGTCATCACGTCGATATTCGTCACGCCGGCAACTCCATCGCTGTGAAATGAGGGCGGTCGCTCATGCCCGGCTCGCCATCGTCGCTGATCGATCCGCTCAAGGGCCTGCACGCCATGGCGACGGGCGACCGGATCGGGAGTTCGGCGCGCCAGCAGTTCTGCGGCGAGATCGACATACGCATCGGCCGGGACGGTACGTGGTTCTATCACGGTTCGCCGATCGGCCGCAAACCGTTGGTCAAACTCTTCGCCTCCGTGCTGCGACGCGAAGACGACGGTGATTACTGGCTAGTAACGCCGGCCGAACGCGGCAGAATTAAGGTTGACGAGGTGCCGTTCACGGCCGTCGAGGTTAACGCGGCCGGCGCCGGCCATTCGCAGACTCTGACCTTTCGCACCAACCTCGACGACGAGGTGGCGGCCGACGCCCTGCATCCGATTCGAGTCGCCTACGGCCCTGACAGTCCCGAGCCGCGTCCCTATATCCTGGTGCGCGACCGGCTGGAGGCGCGCATACTGCGCCCGGTGTTCTACGAACTGGTCGAACTCGCGCAGATGCAGTGCATCGGCGAGGACGAGGTCTACGGCGTATGGAGCAGGGAGCAGTTCTTTCCGCTGGGGCGCTGCGATCCGGCAGCGTGAACCGGGACTACGTCCTCGCCCGGTTGGCGGCGGCCCCGCCGCCGGGCCTGCGCCGCGGCGATCACGATCTCAACCCCGACCTGGTGCCCGATCGTCCGCTGACCCGGGCCGCCGTGCTGGTGCCGCTGGTCGAACGGCCCGAGGGCCTCACCGTGCTGCTGACGCGGCGGACCGATCATCTGCAGGACCATGCCGGCCAGATCAGCTTCCCCGGCGGGCGCGTCGAGCCCGGCGACGCCGATGCGCTGGCCACGGCCCTGCGCGAGGCGGAGGAGGAGATCGGGCTCGCCCGCGCTCTCGTCACGCCCGTCGGGCGGCTCGACACCTACGTCACACGCACGGGGTTCGAGGTGACGCCCGTGGTTGGGCTGGTCGCGCCGCCGTCGTCGCTGGCGCCCGACCCCTATGAGGTCGCGGAGGTGTTCGAGGTGCCGCTCGCCTTCATCCTCGACCCGGCAAGTCGCCAACGGCACAGCCGGCTCTACGCGGGCAAGACCCGCTATTTCTATGTCTTCCCCTGGCGCGACTATTACATCTGGGGCGCCACGGCCGGCATGCTCGTCAATCTGGCCGACCTGCTGGCGGATATGCCATGAGGGCGTTCCTGGCCGTCGTCCTGCCGCTGGCGCTGCCGACCGCGCTCTACGTCCTCTACATGACGGTGACGCGGCGGCGGCCGGGGCCGACGGGCGCTACGGCCCAGCCGATGGAGATGCCCTGGTCCTGGCTCGTCATTGCCGGCGGCATCCTCGCCATCGTTACGTTGCTCGCCCTCTATCTCTTTGAGGATGTCGGCCGCGGTCAGTATCATCCGGCACAAATCATCGACGGCGAGATCAAACCGGGCTATTTCGGCGACAAACCCAACTGAGTGCACCCCGACCCGCCGATGCAGCCTAGCGACCGGCTCGACCCGCAACCCTGGATGACCGCGCCGGAAACGGCAGCCGTCATGGCCGCGCTGTCGGCGGCCGGCGGCGAGGCGCGCTTCGTCGGCGGCTGCGTGCGCGATGCCCTGCTCGGGCGCAAGGTCCGCGACATCGATATCGCCACCCATGAGCCGCCGGAGCGGGTGATGAACCTGCTCGCGCGCGCGGGCATCAAGGCCATCCCGACGGGCATCAAGCACGGCACGGTCACCGCCGTGATCGGGGTCCGGCATTTCGAGATCACCACCCTGCGGCGCGACGTCGAGACCTACGGCCGGCACGCCAAGGTCGAATACACCGACGACTGGCAGGCCGATGCGGCGCGCCGCGACTTCACCATGAATGCGCTGTTCTGCGGCGCGGATGGGGCCGTCTACGATCCGTTCGGCGGCGCGGTCGATCTGCGGGCGCGGCGCGTGCGCTTCGTCGGCGATCCCGAGGCGCGCATCCGCGAGGACGTGCTGCGCCTGCTGCGTTTCTTCCGCTTCCACGCCCACTACGGCACGCCGCCCCCGGATGCGGTGGCGCTCGCCGCCTGCCGCAGCCTCGCTCCCCTGCTGCCGACGCTCTCCGGCGAACGCATCTGCGCCGAGACGCTGAAGCTCTTGAACGCGCCGCAGCCGGCCGACGTCATCGATCTCATGCGCGAGACCGGCGTGCTCGCGCACTTCCTGCCGGAGGCGACGCGGATCGACCGTTTGCGCGCGCTCGTCGCCATCGAGGGCAGTGCCCCGCGCGACCTCATGCCGCGCACCGATCCGCTCCGCCGGCTGGCGGCGCTGCTGGACGGCAGCGAGGCCGGCGCGCTGGCGGTGGCGACGCGGCTGCGCTTCTCGAATGCGGAGCGCGACCGGCTGATCGGCCTCGCCGGCGATCCCGAGCCGGCGCCCGCACTCGATGAACCGGCGCGCCGCCGGCTCATCTACCGGCTGGGGCCGGTACGCTATCGCGATCGCGCGCTGATCGCGTGGGCGGCGGCGGTCGCGGGCGGCCTTACGATGGATTCGCAGGTGACCGAGGTGTGGATCGCTGTGCTGAAGTCGGCTGCCGAGTGGGCCGCGCCGCGCTTTCCGCTTAAGGGGCGCGACGCCGTGAAGCTCGGCGTGCCGCCGGGGCCGTCGGTGGGCCGCCTGATGGCCACGCTCGAAGACTGGTGGATCGCGGGCGATTTTCAGGCGGACCGGGAAGCATGCCTTACGGAGTTGAAGCAACGCGCCGGTACAGTTGCCGGGGCATGAGGCCAGGAGTCGCAGTCCGTTATTCCACCTCGGTGTCATGCCCGCGCTTGACGCGGGCATCCATCGCGCCGCTGCACGATGGATCGCCGGGTCAAGCCCACGGCTGTCCGGCTGAGGGAGTCAAGGGATTCAAATGACTCAATTTGGCAGTTCCGAGTCCGGAGTGCTGACGACGCATCTAAACCTCCCGCCAAATCAAGTCTTTGTTGCGACTCATGAATTCCTCAACCGGACAGCCGTGGGTCAAGCCCGGCGATGACAATCTTGGGTATTCGGCCCGCGGGTTACGGCAGTAGCGCAATTTTCCATGCTGCTACGGCCACATCACCTCCGGCGGCAGGCTCATGAGGATGGCGTCGATGTTGCCGCCGGTCTTCAGGCCGAAGAGCGTGCCGCGGTCGTAGAGCAGGTTGAATTCGACGTAGCGGCCGCGGCGAATCAGCTGGCGGCGGCGCTGCTCCGGCGTCCAGGGCGCGTTCATGTGGCGGCGGACGATGCGGGGATAGACATCGAGGAACGCGGTTCCGACGTCGCGCGTGAAGGCGAAGTCGGCGTCCCAGTCGCCGCTATCGAGATTGTCGTAGAAGATGCCGCCGACCCCGCGCGGCTCGTTGCGGTGCTTGAGGAAGAAGTATTCGTCGCACCATTTCTTGAAGCGCGGGTAGTAGGCGGGATCGTGGCGCGCGCAGGCGGTCTCGAGCGCGGCGTGGAAATCGGCGGTGTCGAGCGGCTCTGGAAACATCGGCGTCAGGTCGGTGCCGCCGCCGAACCAGCCGATCGAGGTCAGGATATGGCGGGTGTTCATATGCACCGCGGGCACCAGCGGCGATTGCATATGCGCGACCAGGCTGATGCCGCCGGCCCAGAAGCGGCCGGACTCGTCGGCGCCCGGGATCTGCCGGCGGAATTCCTCGGAGAAGGCGCCGTGGACCGTCGAGACGTTGACGCCGACCTTCTCGAACACCCGCCCGCGCATCACGGACATCACGCCGCCGCCGCCGTCGGCGCCGTCCTCGGTCGGGCGGCTCCATTCGGTCCGCTCGAAGCGGCCGGGCGCGCGGTCGCCGAACGGGCCGGCAAGCTCGTCTTCGAGCCGCTCGAACTCGGCGCAGATGCGGTCGCGCAATTCGGCGAACCACGCAACCGCGCGGGTTTTCTGATCATCGCTCGGCAGGGTCATCGGCGGTCTGTGAAGGGAAACCCTCGGTCTGGCGCAGCGCCTCACCCAACACCATCGCGGCGGCGACCGCAATGTTGAGCGAGCGCAGGCCGGGCCTCATCGGAATGAAGAGACGGGCGTCGGCGGCCGCGTGCACCTCCGGCGGCACGCCGCCCGATTCGCGGCCGAACATCAGGGTGTCGGAGGGAGCATAGGAGAGGCCGGTATACGCTGTGTCGCCTTTGGTGGTCAGCAGGATCAGGCGCCCGGCGCGGTCGCTGCCGGCGCGCCAGACCCGGTAGGCGTTCCAGGAACTGTGGCGGGTGAGGTCGACGGCATCGAGATAGTCCATGCCGGCCCGCCGCAGCCGCCGGTCATCGAACACGAAGCCGCAGGGCTCGACGATATCGACGGCCACGCCGAGGCAGGCCGACAGCCGCAGAATAGTGCCGGTATTCTGAGGGATATCGGGTTCGTAGAGGGCGAGGCGCATGGGGGGCCGGTGGCGCAGCGGGCGGGATGGCACAGGCGCTTTGCAACGGCCTGTTTTTCAATTATACCGCTGGCCGACGGCATTGGGGACGGGCTGCATTTCCGCGTCGGTTTGTCGCAGACCGGTGGGGTGTCGGCTTTCATGCGAGTGCTATAAGCGGGCGTTCTTCGGGCTGCCGGGGCCGTGGGGGCCGGCCGGCGAATTCAATGGGGTTTGAACGATGGCGCATGGCGCACACGGGGGAGGCGGAGCGGCCGCAGCGACCCCGGGGCACGACACGGGCGAGACGCGACGCGATTTTCTGATGCTCGCGACCGGCGCCATAGGGGCCTTCGGGGTTGCCGCCGTGGTCTGGCCGTTCATCGATCAGATGAATCCGGCGGCCGACGTGCTGGCGCTGGCGACGACCGAGGTCAATATCGCCAAGATCGAGGTCGGCCAGAGCATCACCGTGCTGTGGCGCGGCCATCCCGTCTTCATCCGCCGCCGCACGCCGGAGGAGATCAAGGCCGCCGAGGACGTGAACCTCGCCGACCTCAAGGATCCGCAGCCCGACAGCGATCGCGTCCAGAAGGGCAAGGAGCAGTGGCTCATCCTGGTCGGCGTCTGCACCCACCTCGGCTGCATCCCGCTCGGCCAGAAGCAGGGCGATCCGCGCGGCGAGTTCGGCGGCTGGTTCTGCCCCTGCCACGGCTCGCAATACGACACCTCCGGCCGCATCCGCAAAGGCCCGGCGCCGCAGAATCTCGCGGTACCACCCTACGCCTTCGAGAGCGATACCGTCGTTCTCATCGGTGCGGAACAGGAAGCGAAGAAGGCCTGATCATGAGCGACGCGCCGCGTTTCAAGAATCCGATCGTGCGATGGGTCGACCATCGCCTGCCGATCTTCACCTTCATGCATCATCAGCAGGTCTATCCGACTCCGAAGAACCTGAACTACTGGTGGAACTTCGGTTCGCTGGCCGGGATCATGCTGGTGGTCATGATCGTCACCGGCATCGTGCTGGCGATGCACTACACGGCGAACGCGACGATGGCGTTCGACAGCGTCGAGCGCATCATGCGCGACGTGAACTATGGCTGGCTGATCCGCTACATCCACATGAACGGGGCGTCGATGTTCTTCATCGTCGTCTACATTCATATCTTCCGCGGCCTCTACTATGGCTCCTACAAGGCGCCGCGCGAACTGCTGTGGCTGCTGGGCATCGTCATCCTGCTGCTGATGATGGCGACGGCATTCATGGGCTACGTGCTGCCCTGGGGGCAGATGAGCTTCTGGGGCGCCACCGTGATCACCAACCTGTTCTCGGCGATCCCGCTGGTCGGCCAGAGCATCGTCACCTGGTTGTGGGGCGGCTTCTCGGTCGACAATCCCACGCTCAACCGCTTCTTCTCGCTCCACTACCTGCTGCCGTTCGTGATCTTCGCCGTGGTGTTCCTGCACCTGTGGGCGCTGCATCACCACAAATCGAACAATCCGCTGGGCATCGACATCAAGGGGCCGCAGGACACGATCCCCTTCCATCCCTACTACACGGTAAAGGACAATTTCGGGATCGGCGTGTTCTTCATCGTCTTTGCGGCGCTGGTGTTCTTCGCGCCCAACTTCTTCGGCGAGGCCGACAATAACATCCCGGCAAACCCGCTGCAGACGCCGCCGCATATCGTGCCGGAGTGGTACTTCCTGCCCTACTACGCGATCCTGCGGGCGACGCCCGACAACTTCATCGGCGGCTGGCTTACGAGCTGGCTGGGCTTCGTCGCCGTGCCGGCCAAGCTGGCGGGCGTGATCCTGATGTTCGGCTCGCTCCTGGTGCTGGCGCTGCAGCCCTGGTTCGACCGCTCGCCGGTGCGGAGCGCGCGCTTCCGGCCGGTCTACAAGTGGTTCTTCTGGATCATCCTGCTCGACGCCGTCGTGCTCGGCTATTGCGGCGCCAAGCCGCCCGAAGGCGCCTATGTGGTGATCGCCCGCCTTGCTGCGGCCTGGTACTTCTTCCACTTCGTCATCCTGATGCCGCTCCTCAGCGTCTTCGAGCGCCCCGATCCACTGCCCCACAGCATCAGCGAACCCGTGCTGAAGGGCGGCGGCTTCGCCCTCGCCCCTGCCAAGCCGATGGAGAAGGCGTAATGCGTCGCATCATTGCCGGGTGCTGCGCCGCCATCGCACTTGTCTTGGGAACCGGCGCCACCAGCGCTCAAGACGAGCAGGCACAGTGTATTGCCGAGATCGCGGCCAAGAATCCGCTGGCGCATCAGGAATGGGATTTCAACAGCATCTTCGGCACCTACGATCAGGCCGCCCTGAAGCGCGGGTTTCAGGTCTACAAGGAGGTCTGCTCCGCCTGCCACTCGATGAATCTGTTGAGCTACCGGCATCTCTCGGGCATCGGACTGAGCGAGGACGAGATCAAGGCGGTGGCGGCATCCGTTCAGGTCACGGATGGCCCCAACGATGAAGGCGAGATGTTCGAGCGGCCGGGGCGGCCGTCCGACAAGTTCCATCCGCCGTTCCCGAATGAGCAGGCGGCGCGCGCGTCGAACAACGGCGCCCTGCCGCCGGACCTCTCGCTCATGGCCAAGGCGCGCGAGGGCGGACCGGACCATATCGTCGGGATTCTGACGGGTTATGGCGATCCGCCGGCCTGCCTCAAGATGAACGAGGGCATGAACTTCAACCATGGGTTCGACGCCGCCGGCTTCCAGATCGCCATGCCGGCGCCGCTGAGCGACGGCGCGGTGACCTATGCCGACGGCACCCAGGCGACCGTGCCGCAGATGGCGCATGACGTGGCGTATTTCCTGTCCTGGGCCTCCGAACCCAACCTGGACGCCCGCCACAAGATCGGCGTCGGCACGATCCTGTTCCTGATCGTGCTGACGGCCTGCTTCTACGCCGTCTATCGCAAGGTCTGGTCGGACGTGCATTGATTGCCGACAGCGCGATCACCGGCATCGACCACACGCTCGTCGGCGTGCGCGACCTGGAGGCGGCGCGCGCCGCCTGGCAGAAGCTCGGCTTCACGCTCACGACGCGCGGCCGCCACATCGGCTGGGGCACCGGTAACTATTGCATCATGCTGGAGCAGGGCTATATCGAGCTGCTGGGCATCCTCGACCCGGCGCAGTTCACCAACAACCTCGACAAGTTCCTGGCCGAGCGCGAAGGCCTTCTGGGCCTCGCCTTCCACAGCCGCGACAACGACCAGACGGCGAGGTGGCTCGCGGCCGGCGGCTTCACGCCCGATGGGCCTAAGGATCTGAAGCGCGCGCTGGAGCTGGCGGAGGGCGAGGTGCTGCCGGCGTTCAGGCTCCTGTTCCTGCCGCCGCAGGAGACGCCGGGGCTGCGCGCCTTCTTCTGCCAGCACCTGACCCCGGACCTCATTCGCCCGGCTTACTGGCTGGTGCATGCGATTCGCGCGGTCTCGCTGAAGGCCGTCATCACGGTGGTCGAGCGGCCGGGCGATCTTGCTCCGGCCTATGCCCGCCTCTTCGGCGCCGATGCCGCGTCTGCCGACGGCGACTCTCTACGCGTCGACTGTGGCGAGGGCGAGCTGCTGTTCGTCACTCATGACACGCTGCAGCGGCTCTATCCGGATATCGACCTGCCGCGGCAGGCCAATCCCTGGATCGCCGCGATGCGGGTCGGCGTTCTCATCCTCGCCGATGCGGCCGACTATCTGGACTACAAGGGCGTGACGTTCACGACCACCGCGCGCGGCATGGCCGTGCTGCCTGATCAGGCCAACGGCGCGATCGTCGAGTTCGTGGCCGACGCCGACTGACCGCTACAGGTTGAAGCGGAAGTGGACGACGTCGCCGTCCTGGACGACGTAGTCCTTGCCTTCGGCGCGCATTTTGCCGGCATCCTTGGCGCCCTGCTCGCCGCCGCAGGCGACGTAGTCCGCGTAGGAGATGGTCTCGGAGCGGATGAAGCCGCGCTCGAAATCGGTGTGGATGACGCCGGCCGCCTCGGGCGCAGTGGCGCCGCGACGGACGGTCCAGGCGCGCGATTCCTTCGGGCCGGCGGTGAAGAAGGTGATGAGGTCGAGCAGCCTGTAGCCGGCGCGAACGACCTGCGACAGGCCGGTCTCCGCGAGGCCGAGGCTGACCAGGAACTCGCGCTGCTCGGCCGGGTCGGTGAGCGTCGCCACCTCGGCCTCGATGGCGGCGGAGATGACGACCGTGGCCGCGCCTTCGGCCGTGGCCTTCTCGGCTACCAGCGCCGACCATTTGTTGCCCGCCCCCGCCGCCGACTCATCGACGTTGCAGGCATAGAGGACGGGATGGCTCGTCAGCAGCTGTAGTTGCTTGAACAGGGGCCTCTGCTCGTCGCTGATGGGCACGCTGCGGGCGGGCTTGCCGGCCTGCAGTGCCGCCAGGACCGGCTCCATGAGTGCGAGCAGCGCCTTGGCCTCCTTGTCGTTGCCGCGCGCCTTCTTGGTGGCGGCGTCGACGCGGCGCTCCAGGCTCTCGAGATCGGCCAGCATCAGTTCGGTCTCGACGGTGTCGGCGTCGCGGATGGGATCTACC
>Ga0137408_1211736_pt1 | contig 12419 bp, 10 predicted proteins | sample CZOMad2_2_16fung_FD_141241 | JGI IMG/M metagenome (GOLD analysis project Ga0137408, IMG submission 141241) | Vadose zone soil fungal communities from Angelo Coast Range Reserve, California, USA - CZOMad2_2_16fungal (PacBio error correction) | ecosystem: Environmental > Terrestrial > Soil >...
TGCGGCCGCCCGCTTCGCGGCGCTGCAGTCGAACCAGATCGATCTATTGTCGCGCAATTCGACATGGACGATGTCGCGGGAAAGTTCGCTCGGCCTTATGTTCGCCGGCGTCGCCTACTACGACGGCCAGGGCTTTCTGTTGCGCCGGGATGCCGGAATCGATACCGCCTTGCAGCTTGGCGGCAAAACGGTTTGCACTCAGACCGGCACCACCAGCGAACTGAATTTGTCGGACTATTTCCGCGCCAACGACATGGCGCTGAAGGTTCTGGCGGTCGGCACCGCGGAAGAGAGCCGGAAGGCCTATGACGATCGCAAATGCGACGTGCTGACAAGCGACGTTTCGCAGCTCTACGCCGAGCGCCTCAAGCTGTCAGCGCCCGACAGCCATATCATCCTGCCGGAAGTCATTTCGAAGGAGCCGCTTGCGCCGGCGGTGCGGCAAGGTGACGACCAGTGGTTCAACCTGATCAAGTGGACGCTCTATTCATTGATCAATGCCGAGGAACTAGGCGTCAAGTCGGCGACGATCGACGATGCGGTGAAATCTCCTAACCCCAATATCCGGCGGCTGGTCGGCACCGAAGGCGAATTTGGCGAGCAGTTGGGCATTGCCAAGGACTGGGCCGCGCGCGCCGTCCGCGCGGTCGGCAATTACGGAGAGATCTATGAAAGGAACGTCGGTACGCAGTCCAGGCTCAGCATCCCGCGCGGATTGAATGCGCTCTGGACCCAGGGCGGAATTCAATACGCGCCTCCCGTCAGGTAGTTCTTCAGGGGTCAGGCCATGACCGTGGATTATTATTCGCTGCTGACAAAAGCGGTTGCAGGCAAGGACGCAGTCGCGCGCGACCAGATTTACAAGGACGCGTTTAGCCTCATCACGAGATCCCACCTCGCGCGCGAGGCCGCCTCGGCTCACGCTGCCGCGCTTGAGGACGCCGTCCAGCGGATCGAGGATGACATCGCAGGCGAGGAGGCGAACTCCGCGGCGGCAATCAACGAAGTGTTGTCGACAAGCAGGAACTGGAAGCCCCTCGTCATTGCCGCCGGAGCGGTCGTCACCGTCATCGCCCTGTCGGCTTTGGTCTACGGCTATGTCGCAATCAAAGGCCCCGGCATCGTCGCAGCCAGCGTGAAGGCGCCGTCGCCGAAAGCGCAGCGCGGGCGCGAAGACGTCGTCATGGCGGACCTGAAGCCCGGCGTGGATGGGGGCTCTTCGGGCGAAGTCCTGCCGTTTGCGCTGCAGCGGCAGGTGGTGTTCTACCGCACCACCGTCGTTCCCGGTTCGATCGTGGTCGATCGGGAAAACCGTTTTCTCTATCTGATCGACGCCAACAATTCCGCGCGCCGCTACGGGATTGGGATTGCGCAGGAATGCCTGAAGGGAGGCAGTCTCTCTCGCGTCATGAACAAGCTCGAATGGCCTGACTGGCGACCTTCGGGCGCGAACACGAAGGACGCTGACGCGTTGCTCGGGGCGGCCGGCCGTCCTGGCAGTCCGCTGGGCGCACGCGCGCTGTTGCTGGATAAGCCCGCGCTGCTCATTCACGGCACCAACTCGCCCAAGACCATCGGCCATCTCGTCGCTTCCGGATGCATTCGGCTCGTGAACGACGACGTCGAAGATTTGTACCGGCGCGTTTCTGTGGAAACGCGAGTCGTTTTTGTCAGCTAGGCGCCCGCCTGCTTCAAAATCTCAGGCCCGCAGGGCGCTGGGTGGTTAGCTTCTCTTTGGAAGCGAGCCGGGAAAGGGACTGAGGTAAGATCATCTTCCCGAGACAATCGCCGGGCGGGATAGGATAGAACGCGCCCAGCCATTTGATTGGTTTCAGTTCGTACCGGATAGTTCCCAGCCAACGTTCCCGTCTATGTGACTTGATGCGGTGCGAGAGCGAGCGACTGGCACATTTGAGACATGCCAACGGCTCCTGAAATGGTCTGCTTACGGGGAAAGACCGGAAGTCATCGGCGCGCAGTCAGAACGACGCGATTAACCCCAAGCGGACATTATCGGCGAGCGGATTGAGACATCGTTGTTGTCGCCTGGTTTTCACTTAGGAGCGAGCTGTTTCTTGCCGGCTGCTGCCTGGGTTTGATGCTGATCAGGTTCAGTAGCGTTGCGCTCACGATCATCGCTATGATGCCACCAACACTCAACGCAATCTGCATCGCAAGCCCGTTCGAGATGTCGAGCAGCGCCATGTGGCTAACGAGAGCCAGCAAAACGCCAAGGCAATAAATAGGTAGCGAGTTCTGGCCGCAGCGGATCGCGCCGCGCATCACGGGGGTCTTCAGCGCTCGCCAGTTGCGAGGAACCAACCATGCCGCCAAAACGGCTATGGCCAGAAAATGCAGCAGTCGCAAGGGGTCGAGATTCGATTTGTCCAATGGGTAGAGCAGATGTGCCAGCATTTGCGGGATCAGTGCTTCCAGCGGCTTGATGCGCCAGCTCAGTGCGGTGATCAGGCTGAAGAGCAGATAGAGGACTGCAAGGACAAGCGCCGCGCGTGACCTCACCCACGGCTGGACCTTGTTGCCCTCGATGATCGACCACGCGCCAAGCACAACCAGCAACTGCCAGGCCATCGGATTGAAGGCCCAGTGACTGTTCGGCCACGCCGGGACGGTCCAGCCGAAGACATGCACCAGCACATAGAGCGCCAGCGAGACGGCAAGCGTCAGGTTCGGCACCCGCAGCAGCAGCCACAGCAGCGGCGCGAACAACAGGTGAAGAAGCACGAAGATGGGTAAGACGTCGGTGTTGACTGGACGGTATTGCAAGATCGCCGCGCGCGCGAGCGTCGCGCCCGGCTGATCCAGCAGAATGCGCGTATTGCTCGCGTCAGCGGAAGGGCCGCCGCCCACGAGGTGAATCAAGATGGCGCTAGCGAGCGTCAGCAGCAGAAATGCGACATAAATATCCCAGCTTCGCCGCAGCGTCCGGCCAATCACTCCGGTCCAGCCCTCGCAGCGCCATGCCTTGCCGTAGGCCAGCGCACAGGTTACGCCCGAGATGAACATGAATACTTCCGCGGCATCGCTGAAGCCGTAGTTCCGCGGCGTCAGCCAACTTCCGATGTTGTTGGGAATATGATCAAGAAAGATCCACCACAATGCGATGCCTCGGCAGGCATCTATTCGCAGGTCGCGGCCCCAGTCTTTCAGCTCCAGCAGCTCGTCGACCAATGGCTTGGGGGTAGCGCTTTGATCGTGCATCCGGTTGCCCCGACCAGCTAAATGAACCTGGCGTGTGCGTCACCACCGATCACTTGAAAATTTTAGTCGAGGCAAAGACCCGCGAACGTGAAGTGGTTCACCTTCCACGTGCGTCACAGCGCCGCTTAGCGAATTCTGGCGTGGTAACCAGATCTTCTATGATCCGTTTCAGATCGGATGATCGAGACCATTGCGCGCCGTGAAGACCGCCCAACTGGCTAAACGGAAGTATAATTGTCCAATCCAGTGCTTCCGCTTTTGTGTAGGTTTTCGGACGCCGGCATGACGAGGCTATCCACGCGCTGCGGCGGCCGGCGTCCGAAAAGCGCCAAGGCACGAAGTCGCGGGAAGTATGGCACCCGGCAGTGCAGCGAGTGCTATGGGGATCGTATGTTGGTGGCGATCTCGATGGTGGACGCGGCGCCAGCACGAGGCGACGTGCATGCGCGCATGCAGGTGAGCCCGGGAGAGTGCAATGGACATCTCGGCGGGCATACGGAATTCATCAACGGGCGGTTGGTGAATTGATGGGCGGCATTGGTTCGAAAGGCGGCAAGCCGCATGGCAGAATGCTTCCACAACTTTCGCGTTTTGGCGTGAATGTTGCAAAAGAGTACTTTTAATCTTCTCGGCTCGTGTAATTTCAAATGGTTGCGCGTGGCAGAAACAGCGCATCCCACAACCATTGCGCGATTGATCGGTCGATCTGTGTTCGGTGGCATGGTGTGCATCAATTTCTTGCGAGGAGAAATATCCACGGCACATTTAAGCAAACTGGTTTGCGCTATTCGTCAAGAGAACTTTGTCATATGGCGGGGTCGATGTGACTCGCCGCATCAGGGTGCCGGCCTGCCAGATGATCCTTGCTGTTCTTGATCATGCGTTGCACGCCGACAATACTTGACCTGATCGTCTTGACCTTGCCACCCCGCCATCGCTGTCCTCTCGACCGGATGCCGGCCTCTCGGCTCTTGCTCCCGCGCAGCGGGCAGGAGCGCAGCGACTTTGTGCGTTGGCACTTTTGCGACATGCTGGCTGCATCGAGCAATGTCCGAGTTCAGGAGCAAAGCGGAAGTTATGTGCTCCTGCGGAGTTCTTCTCAGTTTGACCCTGCGCGCATGCCCGCGGACGCATGATTGCTGCGCGCATCCGTTCCACGGTTGAGTTGGACGGCGAGAGCCAGATGCTCGAAAAGCTTCACAACGGCGGGCTCCGCGGCAAAGCTGTTATTCGCCTCTAGACTAGGGCGGGCGCTTTAGCGTTCCGGGTCTCGCCGCTCCAATGTCCGTTCTGGGCACGGCTCAGCGGTCGCGCCGACAAGAAGGATCCGTGCCATGGCCAGTGAAGCCATCCGTGATCGTATCGCTACAAGCCGATCAGCACGGATCCAAGTCAGGCCGACGGTAACGGGATTCGGTTCCCGGAGGGCATGGAGCTACAAACGGTGACGTTTCGCTACAAGCGCGGGTTCCGGCACGAGTGTATCTGCCATGAAGACGTGTATCGGTGAGTTCGCTCGAAAACGACCCGGTGAAATTACTTGGCCGCGTCAAGGTAGGCCAGCCGGGAACCGTTGAACGAGGAGCGCGGTAAATGAAGCTAGTCACTGGTGGAAAGCGGAGATAACTCGTGAACAACACCGCCAATGCCGTTTTAAAATACGCCGAAAGCCTTGCCTAGCAAATCTGCGTTGTTGAGAAGAGTCGGGTACAGGTCATGCGTTCCTTTCGTCAGTTGCTCGTCCTGTCATTCGTTATTTCGACGGGATTCTTTTCTCTTGCTGGCTGCAGTTCTCTTCCCAAAGCACCCTATACGGCATCCGATGCGTCCGCACGGGTATTGAACGTCAATGAACTGCGCAGATATACCGATGAGCCGGCAGCAACGCTCCTCAAGGAACCACCTGTAAGTTTACGTGCCGGTCCTGTCAGCTATCTTGCCTTGTCGGGAGGCGGGGCCGACGGTGCTTATGGCTCGGGTGTGCTGAATGGTTGGACCACGGCAGGTACGCGCCCAAAGTTTACAGTCGTTTCGGGTGTGAGCACGGGTGGGTTGATTGCGCCATTTGCATTTCTTGGCCCCGCCTACGACGCTACATTGCGGGAAGTATACACCAGCGGTATCGCTGAAAGCCTTCTGGATACGCCAAGCATCTTGAACGCGCTTTTCGGATCTGGCCTGTTTGGAAACACGCGACTCCGCGAGTTAGTGGCCCGCTATGTCGACCAGAATATGCTCGCGGAAATTGCAGAGGAACACGCCAAGGGTAGGGATCTTCTTATCGTGACGACTGATCTCGACACCCAACGCACGGCGGTAATGGGATATGGGTCGCATTGCTGAAGTCAGGACACCCCAGGCGCTAAGCTTGTTCCGTGATGTCTTGTTCCGTGATGTCATGGCTGTATCCGCAAGTATCCCGGTGGGTTTTCCCGCCGATGATGATTGACGCGGAAGCGAACGGAAATCACTTCCAGGAGATGCATGTAGACGGTGGAGTGACGGCACCGGTGCTGACGTTGCCGGAAGCATTTATTTTGCGGAACGGGGTGTTCGTCCGAGGTGTGCGTATAAACATTTACATCTTGATCAACAACAAGGTTGAGCGAGATTTCCAACTGGTGCCGAACAGCACGATCGACATCGCCGCGCGGGCTTCGGCTTCCGTCACGAAGACGCAGACCCGCTCTATTCTCTATGAGACTTTTGACTTCGCTCGCCGCAACAATTTCGGATTCAATCTGACCTACATCGACAAAGGCTTTCCGTCGTCGGGCTCCTCCGGCTTTGAAACGAACTACATGCGTTCTCTTTATCAGTACGGATATGACAAGGCCAAAACCGGTAATTTTTGGGTCAAGGTGCCGCCATCGGATGATGTCTCATCAAGCGGTTTCCGATTTAAAAGTTCCGCAATGTAGTGGTCGTCTATAGATCACCCGCGAGCGAGGTTCGGCGGGTGCGATGGCACAATCCAGAATTGTCTGCCGATCCTGCAATTTTCGCGGTTGAAAAATTGCTGCCTATAGCTGGCTATCCGAAATGGTTTAGTTGGCCAGTTTCAGCATAGTACTCGCCCTAATGGGTCTTGCTCCGAGACGTCGCATGATCCATCGTAGGCTTGAAAGCCGTAGTAAGAGGCGACTACAGGGGGAAGCGTATGCTCAAAATCTATGGAGCCCCTCACTCCCGCGCGTTTCGAGTGATCTGGCTGGCAAACGAGATCGGCATCCCTTACGAGCACATTCCCGTAACCTTCGACCCTCCAAACCCACAGTGCAAGGAACCCTGGTACGTTGCGCTCAATCCCAACGGGCGCGTTCCGAGCATTGACGATGAAGGGTTCGTGATGTGGGAATCTGCGGCGATCAACCTCTATCTCGCCGAGAAATATCAGAACTCACTCTACCCATCGACACCGCAAGGCCGGGGCCGCGTGCTCCAATGGACCTTCTTTGTCGCCAACGACATTGAACCAGCTATGATCACGCTGTTCCGGAACCGAGTCTACTTCCCCCCGGAGCAGCGGAGCGCGACCCTGGCCGATCAGGCCGAACAAACATTGCGCACCAAGCTCGCCATTCTTGAACAGCAACTTGTCCAAAGCCCGTTCTTCGGTGGTGACAAGTGGGACATGGCCGACTTTATGATCGCCTCTGTTCTCTATGTTCTCGCGCGTCTGAAGCTAGACCTTGCGGACTACCCAAGACTCGATGCCTGGCTAATTGCGAGCATCAGCAGACCTGCGGCCCAAGTGGCACGAAAACTGCGCGAGAGCTGAGGTCCCACTCCCCATTGCGGTGCCCAGCGCGAGAGCGGTTTGTTGCAATCGCCGTTTTGCGATCCCGGCACGAGTGGGCACCACTTTCGCCTTTGGCACATAGCGAAACTTCATCCGGTCGTCGCTCAGGTCTGTTACCGAGGGCACAGCGGGCATCGGGCTAGCGCTTTTTAATTATCTACTCGCACTGGCGAAGGAGTGCCTTGGGCGATCAAGCGCCGGATGATAACGTTTGGAGCTTTGGTTGAAAGCACCCCGTCTTGGTTCGTGAGATTACCGCCATGCGTGTTGTCGCACTCGAAGAGCATTTCACGGTCCCCGATCTCGTCCAGCGCATTGATCCGAACGCAATCAGCCGACGCGGCTTTCGGTCGAGAAAACCGCCCGCCGGCGGCCCCAATGCAATCGAACTCCTGCCCGAGATTGGCGAGCGGCGCCTACAGTCCATGGATGAGGCCGGCATCACCGTGCAGGTGCTCTCCAACAGCGGTCCCGGCCCCGATCTCGTGCCCGGCCCCGATGGTATCGGGATTGCGCGGGCGATGAACGACCATTTGGCGGCAGCCATCGCCCGTCACCCCGAACGTTTTGCGGGGTTCGCCGTACTGCCAATGCAGAGCCCGGATGCCGCGATTGTCGAGTTCGTTCGTGCGGTTAGGGACCTTGGTTTTGTCGGTGCGCTCATCAACGGCACGACCGAGGGCCGCTTCCTCGATCACCCGAGCTATGATGGTCTGCTGGCGGCGGCCGTGGAGCTCGACGTACCGATCTATGTCCATCCTCACCTTGCGCCCGAGGCCGTTCGGCAGGCCTATTTTGCTGATCTTCCGCCGGGCGCCAGCCGGGTGTTCGAAAGCGCCGGATGGGGCTGGCATTCGGAGACGGCGATTCACGTATTGCGCCTAGTGCTTTCCGGCGCACTCGATCGGCATCCGCGACTGAAGCTCATCATCGGGCACATGGGCGAAATGCTGCCGATGATGTTGGCACGTGCCGATGACATGTTCGCTCTCGAAATCGAGCACCTGCAGCGGCCGATCAGCCGCACCATCCTCGACCAGGTCTGGCTGACGACCAGCGGTATGTTTAGCGAGCCGCCATTCATTGCGGCGCTGCTGACGTTTGGCATCGACCGCATCATGTTTTCGGTCGACTATCCCTATTCCTCCAACGCGAAGGGCCGTGCCTTCCTCGACCGCCTTCCGCTCGCCCCGGCCGACATAAGCAAGTTCAGCCACGGCAACGCGGATGCTCTCCTGAAGTTAAACGAAGGGAAATGACGTAACGCTCCACGTCAGCTATTGTGCAAGGTTTTTGGATGCCGGCATGACCAACCCTTCCACGCCCTGTGGCGGCCGGCGTCCAAAAAGCGCCAAGGCACGAAGTCGCGGGAAGTTTGGCACTGGCGGTGCCGCGGGGGTTATGGGGATTTGATAGCGGCGCCGGGCTGGAGGGTGGATGTAACACCGAGAGGATGCGGCCGGCGGATCAGCCCACTGGCGAGATTGGAAGCGTATAATAGGCCTCTCAGCAAGCGCTTGAAACGGATTAAAGAGCGCACGGCACGTCGACCGCGTAGACCGGGTCGAGAGGGATCGTTGCCGGCGTGGGGCCAGCGCATCGGAACGGGGAAATGGCGACGCTCAAGGGTGGTCTGGCTCATGACGTATCGATCCTGCTCGGTGTCGGCCGCCACCTCGGCTCGCAGCCGCGTGCGAACACCTCAATCACGATCATGCGGCCGCCACAGCGCGCGCAAGGGCAAGGCAGCACACGTGGCGTGTCGGTGGCGATGTCCGGCTGCTCTTGCGGGTCGGCGGCAGGCGGAGCGATGTTGAGGAGTGCGCGGGCTGTCGCGATGTTCTCGGCGCGGTTGGCGTTGGTACAGTCCGAAGACCCGCTTTGTCTACGTCCCGGCCAACGAGAATTTCTGCGGAGGCTTTACCGGCGAGAAGGTGCCGTTGGTTGATGGTCAGCTTTGGCTGGGGACGAAACCCGAAGATATCGGTTTGAAGATTCGTCCCGGCGCCGATCATTTCGGTGAACTGCAAGCGTGGGATCCGGCCACAGGAAAGAAGGTTTGGTCGCATAATTCCCCCAAATCGCACCTGTTTGGCTCGGTGACGGCGACCGCCGGCGATCTCGTCCTGGTCGGAGGCACCAATGATCGGATGTTCCGTGCCTTCCATGCGAAGACGGGCGAACTCCTTTGGGAGCAAAAGACCAACTCCGGCATCATGGGCATGCCGATCGCGTACGAGGTCGATGGCACGGAGTACATCGCGGTCCAGTCGGGCTGGGGCGTCGACGCGCAACGCATCCAGGACGCATTGGCGACCCAGAATAATATCGGTCTTGAGAATAACGTGCCGCAAGGCGGCGTCGTCTGGGTGTTCGCCGTCAAGAAGTAATTGCCGCAAACAATATCCTGGCCGCTGCAAGCGGCGGCCAGGCCACTTTCTTAGACTTCGATGCAGTCATCATCGGCGCCGGATTTTCCGGTATGTACATGCTGCATTCGCTGCGCGACAAGCTCGACCTGAACGTCATCGTATCGAGGCCGGCGACGGCGGCGGCGGCACCTGGTACTGGAATCGCTATCCCGGCGCGCGCTGCGACTCGGACAGCTACGTCTACTGTTACACGTTCGACAAGAACCTGTTGCAGGAATGGGACTGGTCCGAGCGCTATCCGGAGCAGGACGAGATCCTGCGCTACCTCGAGCTCTGCGCCGAACGCTTCGACCTTAAGCCCGACATCCAGTTCGGCAAGCGCGTCGTCGAGCCAACAAATTCTGAGGCTTTGGCAGACGTCTGCTTTGGTGCGCATTCCGGACTTAAGATGGACATCGCGCCTAGTCCGAAATGTGCAAGAGAACGAAATCGCTCGCGCGGTAGAACGCTGCGGCTGGCGGCATCCGCATGGCGCGATACGCGATAGAGGTGCCACCGGGTGATGAGACCCGGGAGCGGCCCAACACGACAAATTTTGAGAATGCTATTGATCAATCATCGATCTTTTGCCGGTGGTGTAGAGAACGAGATCGGCATCGTGGTGAGCGGCTTCGCATCAGAAAAACCGGCGCGATGTGATCGCAGTTGCAGCGACGATGTCGCGCCATGTAAGCTGTGCGTGGGAACCAATTTCGGCCGGACAGGAATTTGGCGGTTTTGAAAATCGGTCAGCCTATGTGGTACAAAGGTCGTCGTGAGGTATATAACGTAGAAGTTGAAATGTGCGGTATTTTTACAACGCGCAACTCATTGAAACTACACAGGATGCCAAAGTCGTTTTCTACCAACCGCAATTTTCGTGCCATAACGCAAAAGTTGTGCTGGCGGATCGCGGCGACAACGCTCAAGTCCTGATAGGTCAAAGCCCGCGGCACCGCCGCACGTTCCCCCAATCGCGGTTTCCTTCACTGGAGGCTTTCGGACGACGGCCCCGGCGCCAGCTGCATCGTCGTGATGGGCCGTCATCCGAAACCCTTCACAATAGGCGACATCAACTGTCGCGACTGCGACGTCCGTTCACTCGCCGAACCTGAACCCAATCGACAGGTTTTCGTCAAGTTCAAGCACTTGTTGCGCAAGGCCGCCGCGCGCTCGGCCGAAACCATCTGCGTCATAATCGGCGAAATCCTCTGAGCATTTACGCCCGCCGATGCGCCAACTATTTCCGAAACTCACGCTATGCCCAATCCCAAAAGCATCATGGTCTAGTCTTCGTCCGGTTCGCGCACGACCGGCGGCTCGTCGCCGCGGTCCTCTTCGTCCTCTTCCTCTTCGTCCTCGTCCTCTTCGTCTTCATTAGGATCTCGGGGCGGCATCGTGTTGCCCATGATCACGAAGGGATTCCTGTCGATCAACCTGGTGAAAAATTCCTCGGGGATGTGTGGGGTCATGTTGTTACTCCTCGGGTGTGGGGGAACTTGGCTTCGGTCCGCCGGACGCTCAAGCCGTCCTACCCCGGGGAGGAGGGTGATGCGTTTGGCAGCGTCGGTGCGTTAATCGCACGCCCCCCTCCAACCCGCCTTCGGCGAGTGAGCAAGCCCGCCATAGCGTTGGCGTCAGCGGCAACCTGAGCTGGGATTGCGCTCTGACGAGGGCTAATGCGCCAAGAGAACGGGGCGTGCCGAAGCGTTCTTAAGGATGTGGCGCGTGGCCCCACCCAGAAGCATCTCGCGCAGGCGGCTATGGGAATAGGCGCCCATGATCAGCAGGCCGGCTTCATGCTCTGCCCCCGCCGCGAGCAGCGTATCGCCCACCGAGCGCAATTCCGGTGCAACCACCTGCGCGGTCGCACCGATGCCATGACAGCGCAAATAGGCAAGCACCTCCGCCTGCGAGGCTTGGCGATTGCTGGCGTCCCGATCAACGCTTATGACCCGCACTGATTTGGCGAGTTGCATGAACGGTATGGCAGCCGAGACCGCGTGCCAGCATTCCGGGCTCTCGTCCCAGGCGATCATCACGCTGTCGGTCAGATCACTCTGCAGGCGAGCCGGTGCCAACAGCACGGGGCGACGGGTCTGCAGCAGCGATTGCTCGGCAATGGCCATGAGCGATTCCATCACGGTGGCGCTTGCGGCGACCATTAGGTCGAAGGCAGCGGCCCGTTGCACCGCGATTTCCACATACGATCCCTCGGCTTCGCGCCAGGATGCTGCGAGCGGGCTGTCGGGCTCGTCGTTCGCCGATAGCATCGGGATGCCGACTACCGCGCAGGCCTGCGCGAAAACCTCACGCGCATCCCGCGTAGTTCGCTCCCGTTCCTCGGCGTGCCAGTTTACCGGGACGGTCGCCGTTCGTCCCATTTCGGTGACCGTTAGGCCGCCACGCGTGACCGGCGGCGGCTCACTGATGAACAGTGCCTGGACGTGAGCCCCCAACGCCTTCGCGGCAGACAGCGCCGTTTCAATTTGACCGGTGTGACCGGCTGAGCCGGGAAGTGGAACCAGGATTCGCTTGATGCTCATGAGAGCCTCCTGCGATGCCGCCGTTAGCGACGACAGACGGCATATGTGTGTGTTGAGCCGAAAGCAAAATCGCGCAATCCCGCCTAATTCATAACTTCCAGAACACCCCAAAGTTCCGGAGACCAGCAGGTGTGCCGGTTGCCGACTTTGGTCGTCGATGTCCGGTGTGGGTGTGCGCCGTGGAAAGGCGGCGCTTTCCAGTGGGTGTAAGTCCCACCCGGCGAATGCTCCAGCCGGAAGCAACCGGAGCAGTCATGGAGGTAACGAAATGGCTGAAGCCTTCGGTTAGCGTGTCACGATATACGGTGACAGCGCGAGTGTGCAGGCCGTAACGCGAGTAAACGCCGAGCAAGCCTCGAAAAGGACAATGCGCAGGCCGACCCGACAACCCTTTCGGGGAAGGCTGATACGGCTGGGTGAATGAGCAAAGGAATACGCCCA
>Ga0137408_1027900_pt1 | contig 12387 bp, 9 predicted proteins | sample CZOMad2_2_16fung_FD_141241 | JGI IMG/M metagenome (GOLD analysis project Ga0137408, IMG submission 141241) | Vadose zone soil fungal communities from Angelo Coast Range Reserve, California, USA - CZOMad2_2_16fungal (PacBio error correction) | ecosystem: Environmental > Terrestrial > Soil > Vadose...
CGGAAGTGGCTTCGTCCGTCCAGAATCAGGATGGGGGCGTTCTTCAGGAGCGCGCGGGCAATGGCGATGCGCTGGCGTTCTCCTCCGGAAAGACGCAGCCCCTTTTCCCCAATGATGGTGTCATAACCTTCTGGCAGCCGCTGGATAAAGTCATGCGCCAAAGCGACCTTGGCTGCTTCCATCACCGCGTCCAGCGTAACGTCCGGCTGGCCGTAGGCGATGTTGTTGCGCACCGTGTCATTAAAGAGGATGGTTTCTTGCGTAACAATGCCGATCTGCGCACGCAGCGAGTTCAACGTAAGGTCGCGGACGTCATGGCCGTCCAGCTTGATGGCCCCAGAGGTCACGTCAAAAAATCGGGGGATCAGCTGGACTAGCGTGCTCTTCCCCGCTCCGCTGGAGCCGACAATGGCGATGATCTCTCCGGCCCTGGTTTCCAGGTTGATGTTGCGGAGAATGGACGCTTCCTGACCGTTCTCACCGTCATAGGAAAAGCTGACGTCTTCAAACCGCACGCGGTCACGGAAGAGCGGCAGCACCACCGCGCCGGGCTTCTCTTTGATCTCCTCTTCTTCGTCCATGTAGCGGAAGATTTCAGACGATGCACCCAGAGCCTGCTGAAAGCTGTTGTTGAAGAGCGCGAATTTGCGGACGGGATCGTAGAGCTTGAAAACCGCGATGATGAAACCCACGAACCGGCCGGCGGAAAATGCGTCGTCACTCTTGATTTGGTTTCGGCCGACCCAGAGCAAGAAGGCAATGGCGATATAGCCGATGATGTCCATGAGCGGAGAGCTGAGCGACTGCGCACGGACCGACCGCATGTTGGCTTTGAAAAGATTTTTTGCTGCCTCAAAGAACCGCAGGCTCTCCCATCGCTCCATGGTAAAGGCCTTCACAATGCGGTTGCCGGCAATGGACTCATGCAGAATGTTCTGGATGTCCGCCAGCTTGTCCTGGCCCTTGCGCGTAGTGCTACGAACTTTCCTGCCAATTCTGCCGGCGGAAAAAATCACAAACGGTATGAACAACACGAGGATCCAGGCCAGTCGGCCGCCCAGCACCACTGCTGCCATCGCGGTAAAGATCAAGGTAAAGAACTGCTGTAGGAATTCGGCCATCACCGCGGAAAGCGCGGTTTGCACTTTCTCAACATCATTGATCACCGTGGAGACCAGGGTGCCAGTGGAATTCCGGGAAAAGAACCCAACCGAACGATGCAGAATGCTCTGATAAAGCCGGTTGCGCAGATCAGTGATCAATCCAAAGCCGGCGTAGTTCACCAGGTACGTGCCCAAGTAATCGCAGACGCCCTTGATCAGGCTGGCGCCCACCAGGGCCACCACAACCACGTTCAGCACATTGTGGAAATGGCTGGGAACAAACTGCTGTAAATACACGAAACGCGCGGTGCCGGGAATCCGGAACAACATTACGCTGGCGGTCGTGGTGCCAGGATGAAGGACCTTGTCAAAGATGGGTGCGACTAGAAGAACGCGAAACCCTTCCATCGCGCCCACAACGGCCATCAAGACCACGGCGGCAAAAAATTGCGCCGAGTAGGGGCGGATGTATCCCAGCAACCGGGTCAGCTGCCGCATAAGACATCCATGGCTGGCAAAAACATTCCCCTCATTCTATCGGAGCGTAGCCAAATCGGGACAGCCTCCCCCGCACGAAGGTAAAGTATTGTTAATCACTTAGGGGCATCGCGGTGGACAACCTTGACCTTGTACCCGCCCTTGGCTAGGCGCTTTTTTACTTCTTCCCCGATCAGCACCGACCGGTGCTGGCCACCGGTACAGCCAAAACCGATCGTCAGATAGCTCTTGCCTTCCCTCACGTAATGCGGGAGAAGGTAGATCAGCAACCCGGAAATGCGGTCGATAAATTCCTGCGTCTGCGGAAAAGAGCGTATGTACTTAGCCACCTGCGGATGACGTCCGGTATACGGCCGAAACGCGGGAATGAAATGCGGGTTGGGCAGGAAGCGGACGTCAAAGAGCAGATCAGCATCATTGGGCACTCCCGCCTTGTAACCAAAGCTCACAATGGAGACCAGAATGTCTTTGTCCGTGTTACCGGCGGTAAATTTTGAGGTGATGTGCGACCGCAGCTCGTGTACGTTGAAGCGCGAGGTGTCGACCACCATGTCCGCCATGGTGCGGATGGGCTGGAGCAGTCGCCGTTCTTTCTTCAGCGCGCTCTTGACGCTGGACTCCTTGCCCAGCGGATGCGGCCGGCGAGTTTCACTGAATCGACGCTGCAACGCGTCGTCCGAGGCTTCCAAAAAGACCACGGTTGTTTTGAGCTGCTTCTTCAGCGAATGAATGATTGCCGGCAGCCGTTTGAGCTGTTCGCCTTCGCGGACGTCGGCCACCAGCGCCGCTTTCTCAATCTCCGCGGACTGCTTGGCCAGATCGGCAAAACGCGGGATCAGATCAATGGGCAGATTGTCGACGCAATAGTAATCCAGGTCCTCAAACGCTTTCAGCACTGAGGCTTTGCCGGAACCTGACATTCCGGTAATCACCACCAGATGGGTGGCGCTTTGGCGTGGCCGTGATTTGGCACGTCCCCCCCGCTGCAATTTCCTGGAAGCGGACACAAAAGGATACTAACACGAGCGATTTACTACTACTCGCTCAGAGAGAAGGAAGCTTCTAAGGAGGCGGGTTGAATCTCCTGGGCCAGCGAATACATACTTCTCCAGGCACGGGTCAGCATGCGAGCCTCCATCTGGTGCTTCCACTCCACGGCGTTCTTCTCCGCCAGGTCGCGCCCAGGCGAAGCTGGCAACTCAGCAATCAGATGAAAATAACCTGCCATTTGTTCCCAGGCATCAAAGAGCTTTCCCTCTCCCCACAGCAGGGCGATATCAAGTTGCATTTGCTGCAAGGGAGTAATCTTGCGTCCGCGTATCTGACGGACCCAAAACCGGGCCTTGGTGGAATTATCGCGGAACCAAGACTGGAATACCGCGGCTTCCAGAAACAACTGGCTGCGCAACCCGGCGGGAGCAAAGCCCAGAGACTCCAGCGCGTCTTCAAGATATTTGGTTGCTGAAGTAATGTCCTGGCGCTCCACCGCCCACAGATAGGCGAGCCAATGGGCAACCACGGCATCGCGTGAATCGTCATTGATAGCGGCGGCGTGCATCACGGAGGCCTGGTTCCAATCGCGCAGCGGCTTGCCTTGGTTCAGAGCAAGCTGCATCTGTAGATTGGAAATCCATCGCTCGGCCTTGGAATTGTTCTTGAAGAGCATGAGCAGGCGAGCCCCGTCAGAGAAATTGCCCCGGCTATTGACGTCCGGCAGCAGAGAGGCGATCCCCAGCAAAACGGAAAATGCCGCGAACCCATGAACGCCGGAGGCCACAAGAAACTGCGCATGCGTAAAACGGAGCAAAGCTTCCAGGAGAAGAGCGAAAAACATATTTCCCAGCGGGCCGCCCAAAAGCACGAAAAGCAACCGGCGTTGCAAGTTCTTGCCTTCCACGGTGCGCGGCTCCAGGACCGCAAGACCCAGTGGCAGGACTTCTCCCCAATGTGCTTCCTGCCCGCGCGCCTGCCTGCCGAAGCGCCACGGACCAAGCTTGAGTTGCACCGGCCGGAAACCGGCAAACAGACCTATGAATAAATGTCCAGCTTCATGCGCAACAGCAGCCACCCCCAGACCAGCCACCGGAACAATTAAGAGCGCGGCCCAGAACGCCCATGCCGTGCCGACGGAAGCGACTGCGTTCATTACAGCGCGAGGAGCCGGCAGTCCCGTCAGGGCCAGGATCACCATGCTGCTGATGAGGAAGTACTCGCCAGCGCCCAGATTGTCTTTGGGCTGGCGAGGCAGAGGTCGAAATACGTCCAGTACAGGCGTGGACGTGGGCGAATAATGCGCTCGTGAAATCAAGTTTGTGTCGACTGCAAGTGCCATTGGGGAGTATATGGGCCAGAAGACCCTTTGCCACTTCCCATCATAAGTTCATACCTGCTCGAACGCATGAGGCCGTAAGGAGATGGCCTTTGGTTACCCGCGGTGATTACTAAAGAGACTCGCGGAAACTGCCGATAATCGCGCACCAGCCGAGCCGTCAAGCGCTGAGAGATTTGCGCGCATTCTGAACGTTAAAATTGTCCGCAAGCGCGCGGTAGCATTTATAATCGCCCATTCGAAAAAACTCTCAGCAGCACTGAGAAATTTTATTAACCGACCCCGGAGGTCCGCTTTGTACGACATGAAGAATCTCGCAAAGCTCAAGCTTATCGATGCCAACGCGCCGGAAGGGATGAAGGCGTTTTGGGCCTTTGACAAGGCAGCCATGGCCGCCGGCGCGATCCCGGTGAAGTACAAGGAACTGATGGCGCTGGCGGTTGCATTTACCACGCAGTGCCCCTATTGCATTGAGATCCACTCGAACCGGGCGCGCGGAGCAGGGGCCACAGATCAGGAAATTGCTGAAGCGGTGGTTGTTGCCGCGGCCCTGCGCGCTGGCGGGGCAATCACGCACGGCGCGCACGCCATGAAAGCGCACGAATAGCTACAAGACGCAAGATTCGCGGCTAAGTCCCCCGCGGATGCCAGGCGTAAACACCACCGGTCCAGAAGACAAAGATAGTGGTACTGTTTGTCGATAACTCATCGCTGGCGCGATGACGTCTGCCTAAAGGCCCGCGATTCGCAAGCGAATCGCTAGACGCTGATACTGCTAATGGATCAGTTTTCCAAACTGACCCATTACCAAGACAAAAACCTGTTTTCTTTGCCGCGGCACCTTGGAGTAAAATGTTGGCGCGGTATGGAGCCATAAATGCAAAAACGTTTACTAATTTCGTTTCTTATGTCCGCCGTGCTCATGATCGCCACTGCGCCGATGGCGTCCGGCCTCGGCTCTACCACCCCCGAAGAGCGTCAGCGCGTACTCGCCATTGCTCATAAGTTAGAAGCCACGCCGTTGGACCAGACTCTTTTCCCGGAGCGGGAATGGGCCAAGCAGTGGGTGGTTGAAAACCCCGACGTCCGCATCCGCATGTGCATGCAACTGCTGGCGGGTTTGCGCACGCCGAAGTACAAATTTCGTACAGAAATCGTCACCCAGATGATGCTTTCCAGCGCGGCATTCCTGATCGAACATCCCGCCTCGGTCGGCGATAACTTGGCCGAGAACGTTGGCGGATTACAAGGCGTGCTGAAAGCGTATGCAGCAATCTTGAAGACCAATCCCGACGCCGATGCGCACGCTAAGCACCTCGACGACCTGCTGCAAAAGCAAAGCGAGGGAAAACTGCTTGACTACGCGCGTGCGACCATCAAGTATTGCCACGCCGCCCCTAGATAAGGGCACAACCCACTTCGTTTGTTTTGGGGTCACTTCTCATCGGGGTGCCAAGCGTAAGCGCCGCTGGTCCAGAACAGGAAGCCCTTCTTGTTGTTGCGCACCTCTTTGATGATCTCGGTTTCCAACGGCAGACGCATGGCACGTATGGCCTTCTGGCTGATGGAAGGGGCTGTGCCCAGAAAGGTACCAGCCGCATTTTTTACCAAGTAGGCTTGCCGCGCGTCAGAGCTGCGCCATCCCTGGGGACCGTGTCCATGGATGAAGGCGAGAATCTGTTCACCTTTACTCACTTTCGCCGGGCCAATGTTCGGTGTCTTGACCACGCGCTTGCCCGACGGAGGCACAAAGAACTTGTCCGCGTCCTGGATGGTCCAGTTAGCCAGTTCGCTGTTAATGTCATCCAGTTTCCCCGGTGCCACATGGGCAATCACTGCAACATCTTCGAAACTATCACCGTTAAAATCGCCGACGATGAACGTCTGGCCGGTTCCATGTTCCGGGACCAAGTCGTCGCCAAAAACACGGCTCATAGCGCTCTCCACCTCTGCTATGGTTGGCGGCGGCAGCTTGGGCATGGGCTCAGGCGGCTTCTCTGCTTGGGGCGTAGCCAAGGGAATCGGCTTCTCCATCGGAGGGCTCGGTTTTCCGCAACTCAACAGCCCCATCAAAATCATAGCGGGGCCTAGACACACCACCACCCAAAGCATCCTACGGCTCATAGCAGATCCCCAAACTTAAAGATAATTATTTCAAGGACTGATTAAATAATAAAACAGGCGAGGCGCTGGATTCCAGTGCCTCGCCGAAAAAGTTACTGCAAAACGATCTACAGCGAGTTAAGGAAGGTAACCAACTGGTTCTTCTGCGTTAAGCTCAGGTTGCGATAGTTGTTGATCACTCCGGTGGCCTCGCCCGCGTGCCGCAGAATGGCATCATTCCGCGTGAACGAGAGCAGGTCATGCATCATGGCAAAGTGGGTACGCAGTCCCCAGAGCGGAGGCGTGCGCATCTTGTTGGCTGTGGCCTGGCCGCCGTTCTGCACAATGCCGTCTCCCGTGCCTACGTCGTGCAGCAGGAAGTCGCTGAACGGGTGGATGGTCTTGTTGCCCAGCGCCGCCGGGACGATGAATTGCCCGCCGTTGATCGCTGTCCCTGTAGGCACAGTGGTGAACGTGCTCACATGGCAGATGGCGCAGCCAATTTGGTTAAACAGATTGCCGCCGGTCACGGCATCCGCTGTGGCCGCCAGCGTCGTATCCCGCGGCGGAGCCTGGGTACCACGCATGAAGCGGGCGAAATGATCGATGTCATGCAGCCCGTCATCTTCCAACTCGTCTTCAGGATCGTCCGTGGTCTTGCACACCGTGGTGTTGTCGGTGGGGTTGAACTGGTTGGTAATGCCCTGCTCATTCAGGTAAGCATCACTGGAGAATGACAGCAGGCTGGCCATCTGGTTCTTCCAGCCGAAGCGCGCGCCGCGCACCTGTCCTGGAGCTTCAAATACCGGCACTTGGATGAACTGACCGGCGATCTGCCCGCCGCTCTGGCCCGGCTGGGCGTTGGCAATTGCGTTCAGATTGTTGCTGTCTATGGCTTCAATAAAACCGTCGCCCAGAATATTGAGCGAGGCACGCAGGGCACGGATGTCTTCTGTTCCGGGCACGCGCTCCGCCGCGATGTCGCAGATGGAGCGTTGATTCAGCAGTGAACGGTTGGGAACGCTGTTGGCGCCGTCGTTGATGGTAATGGTCGGGTTCACAAAGACGCCGTTCGTATTGTGACCGATCCGTAGCTCGGCCTGTTGGCTGGTGCCGCCCACGTTGGGCGTAGCGTGGCAATCCACGCAGGCGCGGGCGTTATAGATCGGGCCTATGCCTTGCGGGATGTCCTCTTCGGTCATGAATTTCACCGTGTCAGCGGTAAAGGTTGCAGCATCGGTGAGGCCGTTGCCCACTGCTCCCGACCCGTCGTTGTTGAGGGGGGTAGCAAAAGCCGCGGGTGCTGGAGTGGCAGACTGTGCAATACCTACGATAGCAAGTGCAGCAGCCAGCGCGGTCAGGCACAACAGTAAGGGAAGTTTACGACTCGTCATTGCGAGAGTTTCCTCCTGAAAATATTTCGATGGAATGTAACGGTGCAGCAAAGAATTTCTGCCGTACTGCAGACGATTAAGGGCCTGTCTGCCAAAAAGTGGACGGGGTAGGAATGTGTTTTCCGCCTCTAGCCCAGAAATGCGACTTCAGTCCGCACTAGAAGCGGAAGACAAGGTACCGTAGATTCGCAAGCACAGTCAATGCGACGACCAAGAATCTTCGATTAATTCGCCGCCTTCGTGCCATTTCGGGAATGGATGGTGTGGATGAAGCGGACCGCAAAATTTTTTTGGGAAACCGGTATTAATTTCATCCCATCGCGCTCAAACAACATTATTAAAAATTGAATGTCTACATTGGTTTTTCGGAAGTGAGGGATTCGGAAAAATGGACTTCGATAGAGCAGAGAACTCGGGCAAAAACGAAACCGGCGAGGCGCTGGATTCCAGTGCCTCGCCGGAAAAGTTACTGCAAAACGATCTACAGCGAGTTAAGGAAGGTAATCAACTGGTTCTTCTGCGTTAAGCTCAGGTTGCGATAGTTGTTGATCACTCCGGTGGCCTCGCCCGCGTGCCGCAGAATAGCATCATTCCGCGTGAACGAGAGCAGGTCATGCATCATGGCGAAGTGGGTACGCAGTCCCCAGAGCGGAGGCGTGCGCATCTTGTTGGCTGTGGCCTGGCCGCCGTTCTGCACAATGCCGTCTCCCGTGCCTACGTTGTGCAGCAGGAAGTCGCTGAACGGGTGGATGGTCTTGTTGCCCAGCGCCGCCGGGACGATGAATGCGCCGCCGTTGATCGCTGTCCCTGTAGGCACAGTGGTGAACGTGCTCACATGGCAGATGGCGCAGCCAATTTGGTTAAACAGATTGCCACCGGTCACGGCATCCGCTGTGGCCGCCAGCGTCGTGTCCCGCGGCGGAGCCTGGGTACCGCGCATGAAGCGGGCGAAATGATCGATGTCATGCAGCCCGTCATCTTCCAACTCGTCTTCAGGATCGTCCGTGGTCTTGCACACCGTGGTGTTGTCGGTGGGGTTGAACTGGTTGGTAATGCCCTGCTCATTCAGGTAAGCATCACTGGAGAATGACAGCAGGCTGGCCATCTGGTTCTTCCAGCCGAAGCGCGCGCCGCGCACCTGTCCTGGAGCTTCAAATACCGGCACTTGGATGAACTGACCGGCGATCTGCCCGCCGCTCTGGCCCGGCTGGGCGTTGGCAATTGCGTTCAGGTTGTTGCTGTCTATGGCTTCAATAAAACCGTCGCCCAGAATGTTGAGCGAGGCACGCAGGGCACGGATGTCTTCTGCTCCGGGCACGCGCTCCGCCGCGATGTCGCAGATGGAGCGTTGATTCAGCAGTGAACGGTTGGGAACGCTGTTGGCGCCGTCGTTGATGGTGATGGTCGGGTTCACAAAGACGCCGTTCGTATTGTGACCGATCCGTAGCTCGGCCTGTTGGCTGGTACCGCCCACGTTGGGCGTAGCATGGCAATCCACGCAGGCGCGGGCGTTATAGATCGGGCCTATGCCTTGCGGGATGTCCTCTTCGGTCATGAATTTCACCGTGTCAGCGGTAAAGGTTGCAGCATCGGTGAGGCCGTTGCCCACTGCTCCCGACCCGTCGTTGTTGAGGGGGGTAGCAAAAGCCGCGGGTGCCGGAGTGGCAGACTGTGCAATACCCACGATAGCGAGTGCAGCAGCCAGCGCGGTCAGGCACAACAATAAGGGAAGTTTCCGTCTCGTCATTGCGAGTTCCTCCTGAAAATTTCATGGATCCAAATAAGGTTTTGCGGTGAGAACCTGCCGTACTACAGACGATTACAAGCTGTCTGCCAAAAGGTGACGGGAACCAAGATGTGGGAAGTGAAGGTCTGGCGTTCGGCCTTCCTGTTTGCCAAATCTCAAAAAAGAAAAGCAAATCAGGGGTGCGAAGTTATCGCAACTCAGAGGCAGAGTCAAATAATTATTTCAAAATAATTAGAGTTTTTTAATGATTGATGCCTAATAATAATCTTAAAACAAGTCATTTTAGTATTTATTAATAAAGTATGACGCCTTGATGACTTAGTCAAAACAATAAAAATTTCATTTTAGGCGATTCGCCCCCAAAACGAACTGGGCAAACGCGGATAGGCGAGACACGGGAAACTTTACTCAACTTTACGGTTGTAACACCGTGCTGCGCAAGTGTCTTCGTGCCTCGCCCATCGCTATTTCTCGTTCCTCAAAGCGGGACCAAGTTGCGTCCCAGACAAAACTTCCAGGAAGCTAGAGTGAATTCAAGAAAGTAATCAACTGGTTCTTTTGACCCGTACTCAAGGCACGGTATCGATTGGTGACCTGGGTGGCCTCGCCCGCATGACGCAGAATGGCGTCATTGCGCGTGAAGGAGAGCAGATCATGCATCAGCCGTGACTTGGTGCGCAGTCCCCAGAGTGGGCCGGTGCGCAGTTTGTTGGCCGTGGCCGGTCCGCCGTTCTGGACAATGCCATCGCCCGTACCTACGTCATGCAGCAGGAAATCGCTGAACGGATGGATGACCTTGTTGCCCAGCGCGGCCGGCACGGTAAATTGACCGCCGTTGATCACAGTCCCCGTCGGGGCGGTGGTGATCGACGACACATGGCATACCGCGCAACCGATGGAGTGGAACAGGTTGGATCCTGCCACGGCATCTGCCGTAGCTGCCAGCGCGGTATCCCGGGGCGGGGCCTGGCTGGCGCGCATGAAGCGGGCAAAGTGGTCAATATCTTCCAACCCGTCTGGACCAAACGGATCTTCGGGGTCCGTTGTGGTCTTGCAGACGCTGGTGGAGTCTGTGGGCTGCAACCGGCTGGTTACGCCCTGCTCGTTCACATACGCATCAGCCGAGAAGGAGAGCAAGCTGGCCTGCTGGTTCTTCCAACCGAAACGTCCGCCGCGGCTCTGTCCCGGCGCTTCTGCCAAAGGTACCTGGATGAATTGACCTGCGATCTGGCCACCGGTCTGTCTCGGCTGGCTGTTGGCGATCGCTGCCAGGGTGTTGCTGTCAATGGCTTCAACAAAGCCATCGCCGAGAATGTTGTTGGAGGCACGCAGGGCGTGAATGGTCTCTGTGCCTGGTACGCGCTCCTGCGCCTCAGCGCAGATCGCGCGATCATTGACCAGAGAGCGATTGGGAACGGTGTTGGCGCCATCATTGATCGTTAGGCTGGGATTGACGAAACTGCCGTTGCGGTCCGTATGACCAACACGCAGTTCTGTGACCTGGCTGGTGCCGCCTACGTTGGGCGCCGCGTGACAGTCCACACAGCCGCGCGCGTTGTAAATCGGACCTAGTCCGGCGCCGATGTCTTCTTCTTCCATGAAGACGTCAGCATCGTCCTTGAACGTGGTGTCATCGGGGTCGTTTGGGGTGAAGCCGTTGCTTACATAACCTGTGTGATCATTCACGACCGGCGTTGCGTAAGCTGCGGGCGCCGGTGTAGCCGACTGTGCAATACCCACGATAGCGAATGCAGCTGCCATCGCGGTAATGCACAGCAATAAGGGAAGTTTCCGCCTTTTCATTGCGAGGTGCCTCCTGGATTTTTTCGGGAAGTTCGGGAAGTTTTTAGTTTCTATTGGTGTCAATTTTTGTTTCCTCATAAACTTTGGTGCTTGTCCGAGGGTGGTGGCGTTTCTCCATTGCAATCAGAGACGCATCCTTACCCCGGCCATTCACAGAGGGCTTGCAGAAAACCTATCTTGCTTTCGTGTCTTTTGTTCAGAACCAGGAAGTGGCACTTACGATCAGAAGCTGGGAAGTGGCAAAAACAAAATCCAATAAGTTGCAAGCGAGACTACAGGAGGGCAAAACGCAGCGCAACAGAACGTTAGAGAACCCTAATGGATGGTCTTTCGGCCTTGCTCCCAATGTCCGAAAACTTGTAGATGATGTACTAAAAAGTGGAGCGAGCACTGAAGCGTACAGTGTCATTCCAGTTAACAAGCCCTTTTACGAACGAACTTTGGGTCGGCACGGGCCAAGAGAACGGGTAGATCGTGCAAATGAGCTAAGACTGGCAGCGATTTTCTACCCGGCCGCGGTTGCCATTCACGTTAAGCTGATGAAACAATGCGCGCGCCCTTATAAAATGCGCGGATCGTCCCTGACTAAGAAAATAATCGTCCGTGAGGAGTGTGCTTCGAGGGGCAATGATACATCGTTCCTTTTCCCATAATAGCCTGCCAATTTTAATTTCCCATCGTGGAACTCTAGGTCAATGATTCATGGCGTTTTGACCACTGCCTAACATGACTCTTGGTATATTGCGGCTCAGCCCGACTGGCGTGGGCATCAAGCTTTTTGATGAGACCTTTTATGGGACGAAAGCCGCCGTACTTCGAACCATTCGACTGCTTCCTCGGATTTCCTGAGATGTCTCTGAAAGACGCACAAGCCCGAACGGTCGCAACCAAATAATCGCCTAGGAACACTGCCACCTTCTGAAGAGCTCGCGGATATCGTGCGCGATCTTTGGATACATTTCTTCAAGAAAATTGGTTTCGTGTTTTTCCCATCTTTTAGCGACGAAGTCTTTTGGATAGATCAAAACGTCTCCCTGATTTGGCAATCCGTAAATCGCTAAATCCGAACCATACTCGTCAGCGGCGATCACCCATCTGAGCCCGAGTCCAATCCCATCCACCAGGACCTGTCCAAAGGCTATGCCCACGTAATCGATAATCGCGTTGATCAATTCCACTTCGGTTGGGTCTGACGCACTCCACGCTGCAAAGGCCCGGTCGAGGGCAGCCAATGTAAGCGGTTGTGCTGAGTCGGCAGCAGAAAAGCCTTCCACGAACTTTGCGGCATTTTCGAGCTGGGTTTTTACCCAGGCGACTTCGTCTTCGTTTAGCTCGTCAATCTTTTGCTTCATTGTCATGAAATCACCGTCATGAAATCACCGGGTTGATGCGTTTCCAGATTATCAAAGC
>Ga0137408_1401170_pt1 | contig 12347 bp, 11 predicted proteins | sample CZOMad2_2_16fung_FD_141241 | JGI IMG/M metagenome (GOLD analysis project Ga0137408, IMG submission 141241) | Vadose zone soil fungal communities from Angelo Coast Range Reserve, California, USA - CZOMad2_2_16fungal (PacBio error correction) | ecosystem: Environmental > Terrestrial > Soil >...
CATCTCGAGCAGCAGGTGTCGTCCCAGAGCGTCCCAGAGCGTTCAAGCCAGTGGTCCCCCTTTCGATCCGTTCATCTACCGCACCTCTCCTGCGACGTTTCATTCACGTCGCCATTACGCTCATTCGCGTCCGAAAAAATTTCGCTTATCAATAAAAACTTGTTTCACTGTAGGGTCCGTTTTCACCCATTGCAAGAAAAAAACGCTTTTCCGGCGGCCTCCAGCGCAGGAGAGAGCGCCGACGGAAAGCCAAGACGAGCGGGTCGCGCGACCGATTTCACCCCTCCTTCACCTCACGCGCGTCGTTTCGGCCGCCTCGAAGCACTTCGGGAAGACGTCGGCGCGCTCGTCGCGACGAGTTGGTGCAGCAGTTTCCGCTTGCAATCGATCGGCGAGTGGCTAGATTAACGAAGACGTCATGCGCTCGGTCTCTCCGACCTTCATCGGCTGCCGGCTCCCCCTCGCTGAGGCTCGCATCGTCATCTACGGCATTCCGTTCGAAGGGCGGGTGAACCTCAGAAAGGGCGCCGACGCCGGCACGCTCGACGTCCGACTCGGCTCCGAGTCGATCGAGACCTACTCGCCGGCGCTCGCGCGCGACCTCGAAGACCTGGCGATCGCCGACATCGGCGACTGCGAGCTGCCCGACGGCGCGCCGCCCCGCGAGCAGCTCGACGCCGCGCGGGAACAGATCGCCGCGTGGTGGCGCCCCGGGCTCATCCCGTTCATGCTGGGCGGCGACCACACGGCCACCGTGTCGGTGATCGAGGTGCTGGGGCCGGCGTTCCCCGACCTCCGCATCCTTCACCTCGACGCCCATCCGGACCTGCGCGAGGAGTTCCTCGGCGAGCGCTACAACTACGCCTCGGCCCTCGCCCGCGTGATGGACGTCGTCCCTCCCGAGCGCGTCTATCAGGTCGGGATCCGTACCGGCGCCCGAGAGGAGTACCACCGCCGCCGGCCCCACTTCTTCCCGATGTACCCGATGGTGGGGCATCCGGTGGAGGTCGTGCGCCGCCTGCTCCCTGAGCTCCGGAGTCATCCTCTCTACGTGACGATCGACATCGACGTCCTCGACCCGGCCGAGGCCCCCGGGACGGGCTCGCCCGAGCCCGGCGGGCTCCGAGTGCCGGAGCTGGTCGAGATCGTGCGGATGCTGGAAGGCTGCCGGGTCATCGGCGGTGACCTCGTGGAGGTCGCTCACGCCTGGGATCCTTCCGGCCGGACCGGCATCGCCGCCTCGTGGGTGATCCGTGAGGCGCTCCTGGCGTGGTGGGGGGAGCTCCGCTGAGGCTTCGCGAGAAGAGCCGGGCCCGCGAATACAGCGCCCCGCGCTTCTACGAGATCGCGTTCGACCTCAACCGCAAGGGTGAGGTCGACTTCCTCGTGCACTGCTTCAGGCGCTTCTCGCGCCACCGCGTCCGCCGGGTCGTCGACATCGCCTGCGGCACCGGCCCCCACCTGATGCGGCTGGCCGACCGCGGCTACATCATGTCGGGCCTCGACCTGTCGCCGCGCAACATCCAGTTCCTCCGCGAGCGGTTCGCGGCCAAGGGCTACCGGGGCGAGCTGGTCGTCGGCGACATGACCGACTTCCGACTCGCCCAGCCGGTCGACGCGGCGATCTGCATGCAGGACTCGCAGGGGCATCTCTTGAAGACCGAGCAGCTCGTGGCCCATCTCAGGGCCGTCGGGAGATGCCTCAAGCGCGGGGGGCTCTACGTCTTCGACCGCTATATGGCGTCCTCGTGGACGAACCCGGCGCGGCGATGGACGTGGTCCAAGCGGCGCGGGCGGCTCATCGTCCGCGCGTCGTTCTCGGCGCTCAACGACGTCGACCCGGTCTCGCAGGTCTTCCGCGAGCGTATGACGCTCGAGGCCATCGAGAACGGCACGCGCCGGCTCTACCGGCAGACCCACCTGTCGCGCATGGTCTTTCCTCAGGAGCTGAAGACGGTGGTCGAGCTGGCGGGCGGCTTCGAGTTCGTCCAGTGGTTCTTCGGCTTCAAGCCGCACCAGATCCTGGAGCGCTCCCGGCACCCTATCATCATGGTCGTCGTCCTCCGCAAAAGGTAGTCGCCGTGGCCGCGAGGCCGCCGGGCGCGCTCGAGGTCGGCCGCCGTGTCTTCCTCCGCGCCCCGACGGCCCGCGACCGCGAGGCGTTCCTGGCGCTGATGAGGGTGAGCCGCACCGCGCTCCGGCCGTGGATCGCGCCACCGGCGAGCCGCGCCGCCTTCACCGCGCACCTCCGGCGCGCGCGACGGGCGACGGAGCGAGCGTTCCTGGTCTGCCGGCTCGAGGACCGCGCGATCGCGGGCGTGATCAACGTGAGCCAGATCTTCCACGGCAACTTCCAGAGTGCCTACCTCGGCTACTACGCCGGCGCTCCGTTCATGGGCCAGGGCTACATGAGTGAAGGGCTCCGGCTCGTGCTCCGCCACGCCTTCGACACGCTCGGCCTGCACCGGCTCGAGGCCAACATCCAGCCGCGCAATCGCGCGTCGATCCGGCTCGTCAGGCGGGCCGGTTTCCGGCGCGAAGGATTCTCGCCGCGCTACCTGAAAATCCTCGGGCGGTGGCGCGACCACGAGCGCTGGGCGATCACCGCGGAGGCTCGCCGGCGATGAAGCGCGGTCAGCCGGCGCTCCGACTCAAGCGCGGGCACGAAGCGGCGCGCACGCATCCGTGGATCTTCAAGGGCGACGTGGCGGACGTGAGCGATGTCGAGCCCGGGTCGGCGGTGTCGGTCGTCGACGCCGGCGGCCGTTTCGTCGGGCGCGGCTTCTACAATCCACGGCCCGCGCTCTGCTGCCGCATCCTCACCTGGATCGACGAGCCGCTCGACGCCGGGTTCTTTCAGCGCCGGGTTGAGACGGCGGCCCGGCGGCGCGGCGCCGCTCAGAGCCCGCCGGCCCTCTGCCGTCTGGTCTGGAGCGAGGCCGACGGGCTGCCGGGGCTGGTCGTCGACCGGTACGGGCCTGTCCTCGTGACTCAGTGCCTCACCCTGGGGATGGCGCGCGCCAGGCCCCTGTTCACGGCCGCGCTGAGCAACATCGCCGGCGAGACCTCCGTCTTCGACATGGATGACCCGACCTCGGCCCGTCTCGAGGGGTTCTCGGCGGCTCTCGGCTGGGCCGGCAGCGCCGGACCCAGGACGGTTCGGGTTATCGAGGACGGCGTGACGTTCGAGGTGACGATCGGCGCCGGCCACAAGACCGGGCTCTATCTCGACCAGCGAGAGAACCGGGCGCGAGTCGGCGCTCTGGCCCGGAATCGAGACGTGCTCGACGCCTTCAGCTACACCGCCGGCTTCGCCTGCCACGGGCTCCGCGGCGGCGCTCGCCGGGCCGTCTGCATCGAGTCCTCGCCCGAGGCGCTCGCCGGCGCCCGTCAGAATCTCGCGCTGAACGGCTTCGCCGACCAGGCTGAGATCCGCGCGACGAACGTCTTCGACGAGCTGCGCCGCCTCGAGCGCGACGGTGCGCGCTTCGGCGTGATCGTCCTCGACCCGCCGCCGTTCGCGCGCAGCCGCTCGGCGCTCGACGCGGCGGCCCGCGGTTACAAGGAGATCAACCTGCGCGCCCTGCGGTTACTGGAGCGCGGCGGGAGTCTCTTCACCTTCTCGTGCTCCCACCACGTGTCCGACACGATGTTCGACGAGATCTGCCGCGACGCCGCCGCGGATGCCGGCGTGAGGCTGCGGGTCGTCGACCGCCTCGGCCAGGCTCACGACCACCCCGTCCTCCTCACGATCCCGGAGACCCGCTATCTCAAGGGCCTCCACCTGGAGTCGCTGTAGCGCCGGCCAGCGGTCACCACAGACGAGTCTGGCCGTGCTGGAGAACCCAGATGCGGCCGAGGTCGAGGCGAAGGCGACGAGCTTCGGCGACGAGCCGCTGGGGTGGTTCCTCCAACGGTTCTTCGGCGAGATCGAACGTGCCCCAGTGGATCGGGACGAATCGCTGGCCGCGGACGTCGGCAAACGCCCGCAGCGCCTCCTCGGGCGTCGTGTGGCTGGCGCGCATGATGACCGCCGGCGTGTAGGCGCCGATCGGTATCGCGGCGAGGTCGAACGGGCCCAGGCGCGCACCGATCTCCTTGAACCCGTCGAAGTAGGCGGTGTCGCCCGCGAAGTAGAGGCGCTTGGCGCGGCCGGCGACGACCCAGCCGCTCCAGAGGCGCCGGTTCCGATCCCAGAGCGAGCGTCCCGAGAAGTGCTGGGCCGGGACGCACGTGAAGGTCAGCCCTCTCACGACCCGGTGATCCCACCAATCGAGCTCGTCGACGTCCGTGATGCCGATGTCCGCGAACCACTGCTTGAACCGCAGCGGAGCCAGGAACTTCGGCCGATGCTCGGCGGCCAGCCGCTTGACGGTGGCGACATCCAGATGGTCGTAGTGGTCATGCGAGATCACGACCACATGGATCGGTGGCAGGTTCTCGAACTTGAGCCCCGGCGGCGCCACCCGCTTCGGCCCGGCGAACGACACCGGGCTGGCGCGCTTCGACCAGTTGGGATCGGTCAGGATGTTGACGCCGTCGAGCTGCACCAGCAGGGTCGCGTGGCCGACCCACGTCACGGTCGCGGCGCCGCGATTGTCGAGGATGGCCGGGAGATCGCTGGCGATCGACGGGAAGCTGGCGGTCCGCGGCGAGAACGTGGCAGCCAAGATGCGTGAGACGAAGAACGTGAAGCGCGTCCACGCGCCGGCGGGCTCGGCCGACGGGCTCACGTTGGCGAACCCGTTCTCGCGGTGATGGGCGGGCGCGCCCGCCGCCGGCGCTCCGACCGCGGCGCAGCCGGTCGTGAGCAGGACCAGCAGGAGGGCCGCGGTCGGGCGCAACGTCAGGTGGTGGGCTCCCCGAGCGGCAGCTCGACGACGAAGGAGGCGCCGCCGTCGTCGCAGTTCTCGGCCCGGAGCACTCCGCCCAGCTCGGTGACGATCCCGTACGAAACGGAGAGCCCGAGCCCGCTTCCCTCGCCCGGCGGTTTCGTCGTGAAGAACGGGTCGAAGATCCGGGGCAGCGCGTCGTCCGGGATCCCCGGGCCCGTATCGCGCACTTCGACGCAGGCGTGGCGGTCGGACGGCCACACGCGCACCGTCAGGACGCGATGCGCCGGATGCTTGGCCATCGCCTGATGCGCGTTCTGGACGAGGTTGAGCAGCACCACCTGAAGCTGGTTCTCGTCGGCCCACACGAAGGGACACGAGGCGAAGTCCGTGACGACGCGGACGTTGTCCTGCTGGAGCTGGTAGCCCTTCAGCTCGAGGACCCGGCGCGCCTGGTCGGCGACCGAGCACGGCCGCCGCTCCGGCGTGTAGTGGCGCGCGAACAGGAGCAGGTTCTGCACGATGCGCGCGGCGCGCCCGGCCTCCTCGGCCACGATCCCGAGGCGGTCGCGCACGTGCGAGGTCGTCTCCGGGTGCGTGAGAAGCAGGTGCGTCTGGCCGAGGATCGTCGTCAGCGGATTGTTGATCTCGTGGGCGACGCCCGAGGCCAGCTCGCCCACCGCTTTCATCTTCTCGGCGTGGATCAGCTGCGCGTGCGCGCGCTTGAGCTCGTCGAGCTGACGCAACGACTCCGAATAGAGCCGCGCATTGTCGAGCGCCAGGCCGATCTGGTCGGCGGCGGCCTCGACCAAGGCCAGCTCCGGCTTGTCGAAGGGGTCGACGGTCTTGCGGCCGAGCGACAGCGTGCCCAGGATGCGGCCCCGGCTATGGATCGGCACACACACGAAGCCGCGGATCTGCTCGCGCCGGACCGCGGCCTTCGCGCTCGGCAGGACGTTCGGGTCCTCGTAGTTCCGGTCGAGCCGGACCGTCTTGCCGGTCAGCGCCACGCGGCCGATGAGCCCGGCGCCGACGGGCAAGCTCCGATTGACCTCGCGCAGGCGCGCGGACATTCCGCGCTCGCCGCGGAGCTCGAGCGTCTTGCCGTCCTCGGACAACAGATGGAGACTCGAGATCTCGTGGCCGGTGACGCGGGTGAGCGCGTCGACCGCGGTACGCAAGACGTCTTCGACGTCCAGCGTACGGCTGACGGCCTCCGCGACTCTGTGGAGAATCTTGAGGTGCGGCTCGACGTCCGGGCGGCGGTGCGCCGGACGTCGCCGGTCAACCGGCGGCTGGGAGTGACCGGCGCGCCGCTTCAAGCGCTGACTCCACGAGCGCCCGGTCTGCGGCCGGGAGATCACCGAACTCGGCGGCGACATCGAGGAGCAGCTTCATCTCGGCGAGGTGTTCACCAGCGACCGCGCATCGTCCGGCGGCCGCGTCGCGGGCCGCCGCGAGCGCGGCCGTCTCGATCCGCTGGCCCGTCGAGGTTCGCGCGGGGGGCTGCATGGCGCGCGCGACGCCGAACGCGGCGCGGGCCAGACGCTTCCACGGATCGTCCTCCGTGGCCTGGCCCGCCGGGGCTTTCTCACCCACGCGCGCCAGGCCTGCGGCGACGGCCCGGTCGAGATAGTCGAAGTCGAAGGGCTTCGCGACGTAATCGAAGGCGCCCAGCTTGAGCGTTTCCTTGGCGAGGCCGACGTCCTCGTTCGCGGTGACCATGATGACCGGGACGTCCTCGGTGAGCTCGCGGATTTTCCGGAGGACCTGGATCCCGTCGAGCCCGGGCATGCGGACGTCGAGCAGGACCAGGTCCGCCCGACCGCCGCGAACCGCGGTCAGCGCCTCGGCCCCGCTCCCCGCGGCCTCGACGGCGTAGCCCTCCGTGGTGAAGTACTCGGTCAGCACCTCGCGCACGGGGGCTTCGTCATCGACGACTAGAATCCGTCCAAGGGCCATCAACCAATATTCTAACCCAGGGACGCGTCCTGACCCTCAGGCCCCGGCGCGCGCCACGAACGCGTAGGCCAGCTCTAAAGCCGCGTCAAGCTTGGCCGGATCCTTACCGCCGGCCTGGGCGAGGTCAGGGCGGCCTCCCCCGCCCCCGCCGACGGCCCTGGCCACCTCCTGGATGAGCTTGCCGGCCTGGAACCGTGCGGTCAGGTCCTTCGTGACCGCCGCGATGAGGTTCACCTTGCCGTCCACGACGCTTCCGACGCAGACGATTCCGGAACCGAGACGGTTCCGGAGCGTGTCCGCGACGGCCCGGAGCCCGTCGGCGTCCAGCCCATCGATCCGGCCGGCGATCACGGCGACGCCGTTGACCTGGCGCGCCGCCTTGACGAGGTCCTCGGCGCGAGAGCGGGCCAACCTCGCCTCGAGCTCCGCCAGCTGCTTCTCGAGCGCGCGCTGCTCGTCGAGGAGCTTCTGAAGCCGTTTGGGCACCTCGAGCGGGCCGATCTTCAAGAGCTCGGCCGCCTCGCGGAGCGCCGCTTCCTTGCGCGCCACGCTTTCGATCGCGGCGGGCCCCGCGACCGCCTCCACGCGCCGCACCCCGGAGGCGACGGCGCCCTCGCCGGCGATCTTCAAGAGGCCGATGTCACCGGTTCGATCGAGGTGGGTTCCGCCGCACAGCTCGGTCGAGAAATCTCCAATCTTGATGACGCGCACGCGGTTGCCGTACTTCTCGCCGAAGAGCGCCATCGCGCCCATCCGGAGCGCCTCGTCGAGATCCATCTCCGATTGTGTGACCGGGACGTTGGCCTGGACCTGCTCGTTCACCATTTCCTCGATCTGCTCGACCTCGCGGTCCTTCAGCGACGCCCCGTGAGAGAAGTCGAAGCGCAGATGATCCGGCGCCACGAGCGAGCCGGCCTGCGTCACGTGCGTCCCGAGAACGCGGCGGAGCCCCGCGTGAAGCAGGTGCGTGCCCGTGTGATGCCGGCGCAGACCCTGCCGGCGCGGCGTCTCGACGGTCACGGCAACGTCCTCGTTTTCGTGGAAGCCGCCGCTCACGACCTTGACCCGGTGCACGATCAGCTTGGAGCCGCGGTAGTACGTGTCGACGATCTCGCCGCGGCCGCTTCGACCCACGAGCGTGCCCGTGTCGCCCACCTGGCCGCCCGACTCGGCGTAGGCCGGCGTGCGGTCGAGGATCATCTCGACCTCGGCGCCGTCACTCGCCTCGGTGAGTCGCCGCGGGCCCCCGTCGCTCGCGTCGATCATCGCGAGGATCCGGGCCGGCGACGCGAGCGATTCGTAGCCGACGAACTCGGTCGGCGAGATCTCGGTGCCGAGTCGCTGGTAGATCGCCGACGCCGCGGCGTCGTCGCCCGCGCCGAAGGTCGCGCCGGCGCGCGCCCGGGCGCGCTGCGCCTCCATCTCGGCGTCGGCGGCCGCGCGCGTCGCCTCCGTGACCCGCCAGCCGGCGTCCTGGAAGACCTCCTCGGCGAGATCCATCGGAAAGCCGTAGGTGTCGTAGAGCGTGAACAGGAAGCGGCCGTCCACCACGCGCCGCGTGTCGCGCGCGTGCTCGGCGAGATAGTCCTTGATCTTGAGCGTGCCGGTGTCGAGCGTCTCGGCGAAGCGCTCCTCCTCGCCGCGGACCGCCTCCTGGATGCGCGGGCGCTCGGCGACGATCTCCGGATAGGCGCCGCCCATCAGCTTGACGACCCAGTCGACGGTCTTCCACAGGAACGGCTCGGTGAGCCCGAGCATGCGCCCGTGACGCATCGCCCGGCGCATGATGCGGCGGAGCACGTAGCCGCGCCACTCGTTCGAGGGCATCACGCCGTCGGCGATCAGGAACGTGGTCGTCCGGGCGTGGTCGGCGATCACGCGCATCGACACGTCATCGGCCTCGCCCGCGCGGTAGCGGCGGCGGGCGAGCGCCGAGACCTCGGCGATCAGCGGCGCCAGGAGATCGGTGTCGTAGTTCGACTCCTTGCCCTGCACGATCGCCGTGATGCGCTCGAGCCCCATGCCGGTGTCGATCGAGGGCCGGGGCAGCGGCGTGAGCGTGCCGGCCGCGTCACGGTTGAACTGCATGAAGACGAGGTTCCACACCTCGAGCCAGCGATCGCACTCGCACGCCGGGCCCAGACACGGCCGGCCCGCCGCGACCTCGGCGCAGGCGATGTGATCGCCCTGGTGGAAGTGCACCTCGGAGCATGGGCCGCAGGGCCCGGTATCGCCCATCGCCCAGAAGTTGTCCTTCTCGCCCAGGCGCAGGACGCGGTCGTCCCCGAATCCGGCCACGCGCTTCCAGAGCGCGAACGCGTCGTCGTCGTCGGTGTACACGGTCGCGATGAGCCGCCGGCGATCGAGCCCGAGGTCGCGCGTCAAGAATTCCCAGGCGAACGCGATCGCGTCCGGCTTGAAGTAGTCCCCGAAGGAGAAATTGCCGAGCATCTCGAAGAACGTATGATGCCGCGCCGTGCGGCCGACGTTCTCGAGGTCGTTGTGCTTGCCGCCCGCCCGCACGCACTTCTGGCTGCTCGTCGCGCGGACGTAGGCGCGCCGCTCCTCGCCGAGGAAGACGGACTTGAACTGGACCATGCCCGCGTTGGTGAAGAGCAAGGTCGGGTCGTCGCCGGGCACGAGCGGCGACGAGCGCACGCGCGTGTGGCCCTTCTCCTCGAAGTACCGCAGGAATTTTTCGCGGAGCTCGGCGCCGGTCATTGGGAACGCAATTGTATCACCGCGACTCAGTCCTCGACCGGCGGGCCGACGCACTCGCGGACGACCCGCACCACCACCGCCGCGGGGTAGCCGCGGCGCAAGAGATGGTCGCGAAGGCGCGCGGCGGTCCGCGCGCGATCGCCGCGCTGCAGCGCGGGCAGGCGCCGGCGGGCGACCGCGCGGGCGCGCTCGAGCGCGCCATCGTCGCTCGCGCCCGCCAGCGCCGCGTCGACGAGCGCGGTGGCCACGCCGCGCGCACGAAGCTCTGCCCGCAGGCGCGCCGGGCCGTAGCCGCGCGCCGCGCGGGCGGCGACCCAGTGGCGGGCGAAGGCTTCGTCGTCGAGATAGCCGCGCGCGGTGAGATCGGCCACGACCGCGTCGGCGACATCGGGGGGCGCCCCGCGCCGGCGGAGGCGCGTGGCCATCTCGCGCGTCGTCCACGGGCGTCGAGAGAGGAGGTCGGCGGCCGCGAGCCGCGCGGTCCGCGCGTCGAGGGTTCGGCGCGGACCGCGCGGACTCGTTACGATCTCTTGAAGAAGGAGCCGCCGGCCGGAGCGACCGGGGCGCGCTCGCTCGACTGCTGCTCGAACGACTGCTCGCCCGTCGAGAAGATGCCGCGGACCTTGAGGTCGAAGTCGTCGGCGTTGGTCGCCGCTTCGCGCGCGGTCTCGTACGAGATGACCCCGTCCCGATAGAGCTTGAGCAGGCACTGGTCGAACGTCTGCATGCCGTACTGGGACTGGCCCTGCGCGATGAACGCCGGGATCTCGGGCGTTCGCTTCGCTTCCCGGATGCAGTCCTTGATCGCACCGGTACCGACGAGAATCTCGACGGCCGGGATGCGCCCCTCACCGCCGATCTTCGGGATGAGGCGCTGCGAGACGATGCCGACGATGACGGCCGCGAGCTGATCGCGGATCTGCTGCTCCTGGTGCGGCGGGAACGTGCCGATGATGCGGTTGACGGTCTCGCTGGCGTTCAGGGTGTGGAGCGTCGAGAACACCAGGTGGCCCGTCTCCGCGGCGTGGAGCGCGACCGACATCGTCTCCGGGTCGCGCATTTCACCGACGAGAATGACGTCCGGGTCCTCGCGGAGCGCGGCGCGGAGCGCGGTGGCGAAGCTCGGCGAGTCGTGGCCGATCTCACGCTGGCTGACCACGCAGCCGATATCGTCGTGGGTGAACTCGATCGGGTCCTCGATCGTGATGATGTGATCGTTGCGCGTGCGATTGATGTAGTCGACCATCGCCGCCAAGGTGGTCGACTTCCCGGAGCCGGTGATGCCCGTGACCAGCAATAGCCCGCGGCGCTCCATCGAGAGCTTCTCGAGCACCTCCGGCAGCCCGATCTCCTCGAACTTCGGTTTCTTCGACGGAATCGACCGCAGGACGGCACGGACCGCCCCGAGGGCTAGAAACATGTTGACGCGGAAGCGGCCGAAGTTCGGCACCGCGTACGCCGAGTCGACCTCGCGCCCGTCCATGAGCTGGGCGTACATCCGCTCGGTGAGACACCGGTGGGCGATCGCGTCCATGTCCTCGGCGGTGATCACACCGAGATCCCCCTGCGGCACCAGGCGGCCGTGGATCCGGAGGATGACCGGAGCGTTGGCCTTCAGGTGCAGGTCGGAGGCGCCGCGCTCGACGCCGGTGACCAGGAGCTTGTCGAATTCCATCGGCATGAACGACTCCTATTTGATCGGCACGGCCGGGCGAAGTCCGAGAGCGTCGCGGAGTTTTGCTTCGAGGTCTGCGAGTGTCGCCGCATTGTCCTGAAGCCACTTCTTGGCGTTCTCGCGTCCCTGTCCGATCCGCTCGCTCTTGTACGTGTACCAGGTCCCGGACTTCTCGACGAGGCCGTTGTCGACGCCAGCGTCCAGCACGCTGCCTGTCTTGGAGATTCCTTCGCCGTACATGACGTCGAACTCCGCCTCTCGGAAGGGCGGCGCGAGCTTGTTCTTGACCACCTTGACCTTGGTCCTGACGCCCAGTGACTCGGTCCCCTGCTTGATCGCGTCCTGCCGCCGGATGTCGAGCCGAATGGAGGCGTAGAACTTCAGGGCGCGGCCGCCGGTCGTCGTCTCGGGATTGCCGAACATGACCCCGATCTTTTCGCGGATCTGGTTGATGAAGATCACGATCGCGCCCGAGCGCGAGATGGCCGAGGTGAGCTTGCGAAGCGCCTGGGACATGAGGCGCGCCTGCAGTCCCGGCAGCGAGTCGCCCATGTCGCCATCGAGCTCGGCACGGGGAACCAGCGCCGCCACCGAGTCGATCACGATCACGTCGACGGCGTTCGATCGGACGAGCGTCTCGGTGATCTCCAGCGCCTGCTCCCCGGTGTCGGGCTGCGAGATCAGGAGCTCGTCGATGTTGACGCCGAGCTTGCGCGCGTAGATCGGGTCGAGCGCGTGCTCGGCGTCGATGAACGCGGCGTTGCCGCCCAGGCGCTGGGCTTCGGCGACGACGTGGAGCGCGAGCGTGGTCTTGCCCGAGGACTCCGGGCCGTAGATCTCGGTGACCCGTCCTCGCGGCAGGCCGCCGACGCCGAGCGCCACGTCGAGCGTGATGGCACCCGTCGGGATGACCGCGATCTCCTCGAGGGGACCGCCCGAGCCCAGGCGCATGACCGAGCCCTTGCCGAACTGCCGCTCGATCTGCGAGATCGCCAGCTCTAGGGCCTGCCGTCGCTCGTTCTTAACCTCAGCCATGCGACTCTCCTTATTTATCCTCGCACGTATCCTCGCACGCTCGCTGCACGTTTCGTTCGTTATCGCTTTCGGCCATTCTAGGTGGCCCTGCTCGGGGGCGTCAATGTCCCGAGATTCAGACG
>Ga0137408_1193095_pt1 | contig 12136 bp, 12 predicted proteins | sample CZOMad2_2_16fung_FD_141241 | JGI IMG/M metagenome (GOLD analysis project Ga0137408, IMG submission 141241) | Vadose zone soil fungal communities from Angelo Coast Range Reserve, California, USA - CZOMad2_2_16fungal (PacBio error correction) | ecosystem: Environmental > Terrestrial > Soil >...
GAACTAGCTAAAGCTAGCGTCGACTAGCGTCGAGTTTCCCGCGCCAGCCACTCGAATCCTTTGCGGAGATACGTCCGAGACGCTAACCGAACTTTCGCAGTTGGGCACCTCTGAGCCGGTTAAGTGCTTTGGAATCAGGCGAGGTCAGTGAAAGGTCTTCACCACAAACGGCCCTCCTACCGGACGGTCTGTACTTCGATTTCGGAGCTCTCTTTTCGCGCAACAAGGCGCGGTGGCGGTTGGCTGGGCAAATGCAATTTCAGCTTCTCGATGAGTAGCTTGGTGTCTGGAGAAGGCTGTGTATAGCGCGGCAGAATCAACCACCGTTGATCGACGGTCGGAATCCAAACATCGATCATTTTGATGTCGGCCAACTTCTCCAGCACCGCCGTTGGTGTCAACCCCGGGGCGTGCAGCAACAGGCGATGCTTCAGCGTCACTTGCAAACAGTAAGCGAGAAAGGCGATCAGAATGTGCGCGTCGACGCGATGCTCCAGTTGATGATGAATGGGACGGATGCCAAGTTCACTCTTGAGAGAGCGAAATACCGATTCGATCTGTGTCAGCTGCACGTAACGCGTCCACAGCACGCTAGGATCTCCTGCGGTAAGGTTGGAGCGCAGCAAGTAATGTCCGTCACGCCATTCCGCCTCTTGGAGTTTTTTCTTATCCACACGAAACTGGAACGTCTCCCGCGTGACCTGCTGGCCTTCCCTGGGTACTTGCATCTGCACGAACTGAAACGCGCGGCCCGCTGCTGCTTTCGCGGCACCCAAGCGCATCAACAGCTGGACCAGAGAGGGCAGGTTGCGCCGCATGGCACGGAGCTTTCTGAGTAAGCGGGCCAAACGTTTGCGGCGCATGGCGGTCTCTTTGGCTTGTCTTCCCTGGCTCTTGGCTAGCACATAGAGTTCGCCGTCCTGCTCAAACAGTTTCACGTCCACCGACTCGCGGACCTTCTGCCAAGGCAGATCCAGCCACTTCTTTTCATATTGTTGGATTTTGCCTTTGGGTGTTCCCACCAGATAGAAAATCTCACGCGCCGGGTCCCGCATCTCCTGCAAAATCTCTTCGGTCGGAATGCCGCGATCCATCACCCACATGCGTTTTGCTTTTCCATAGGTCTTCTCGATGTGGTCGAGAAAACCGCGGAGCGTGGTGCGATCACTGGTGTTACCGTCCATCACTTCGTAGGCCAACGGAAAACCATCGGTGGTGATCACCAGTGCAATCACCACCTGCAAACAATCCGTCCGTTTATCGCGACTGTGACCGTACTTGGCTTTGGGGTTCTCTTCCATCACGCCTTCGAAGTACGTGCTGGTCAGATCGTAGAGCAGCACTTCGAATTCCGCCTGAAACAGATCGGCCCACTTCTGGCGCAGCCATAGAAAGAGTTCCTGCTTGTGTTCTAGCACCCGGTCGAGACAGCGATACAAGCGATCCTTCTCGGCCACGGCGAAATCGGTTCCGAGCAATGCATCCATGGCGGTGGTCAGGTACCACTGGCGATGCACACGAAATTCGCTGCCTGGATCCAGCAGTCGGTTCACCACCAGTAGTTGCAATACTTTTTCCCAAGCGACGTCTTCGCGCGATCCGGCAAGGCGAGCATCCCAAAACTCATCCAGGCCCAGTTGCTGCCACAACTGACATCCCAGCCAGCAGCTACCGAACAGACGAGGGCGCCGCAGTTCGAGGCCGCTCAGTTTCACTTGCAGGCTGTCGACCGCATCGGCGGGAATCTCGCGATCGTCGGGAAACAAACTCAAGTTCGCATACTCTTGCTGCTCATCGTCAAACACCGACAGCGTTTTGCGCCATGTCGCTTGTTGCTGATCGTTGATCTCGCCCAGATAGAGAACGGTTCGCTGCACCGTCTTGTCGGAAGCGATGCGATGGTTTTCTACGATGCTGAAGTAGCGATGATCCTTGCCGTCTTTTTTGCGATGGATGCTGCGCAGAAACATGCTGACGGCAGACTGCCAGAACTCCGGTGTCAAAGGGAAGAGACTTAGTCTTCACTCTACCGTTTTTTCAGAAAGCGACGATGAAAACACACGGCTTAACAATAAAAATCAGAGCAAAAAAGCCGAAAAACGTCAGCAACTGCGAAAGTTCGGCTAACGGGGAAGACTTTGAACGGAACATCAATCCGTGGTTCGGATACGATTGTCACTGTGGACTGCAAAAAGCAGCACTGAGGGACATGCGGTACTCCATTACCATGATGGCGCCATCCGTCCTGGCCCTCGCCGTGTGGATTCTTAACGGGCGGAGGAACCGCCGATTGGGAGCGGAGTGGTGACCGTGCCGATTCTGGGCACACCAGCAGTGTTTTGGACCTTCGGTTCAGCGCCGACGGAAAATTCTGGTAAGCGCCAGTTCTGACAAAACCGTGCGCGTGTGGGAAGTGCGGACGGCTCGCGAGATTCTTGTTTTCACTGCCCACACCGCAGCTGTGCACGCCGCAGTGTTCTCGCCTCATGGTCATTGGATCGCGTCGGGTCGGAACGAGAGCGTCCTCAAGATCTGGGATTCCACGGATGGACACGAACTCCGCTGCATTCCGCAGAACGATTGGGTTGGCGCTTTGCCGGTAAGTCCGGATGGAGGTTTGCTCGCTTCGGCTTGCGGCTTTTACGCGACTTACACGATGGACCGGGGAAGTGGTGGATATTAGGATGGGTCACCCGTGACAGTGCGGGACTGTAACTAACTAAAGGGCAATCTCTCTACGTCTTGTCGAAGCACGACTCAAAGCAGTATAACGTGCTCGCAACTCTCTCGCAACCGGTGCGAGCGTGCTCTGAAAAATTGTCTGTTATTCGCGTTAGCGACGCCGCTCGCCAATTCCGAAGAATCTGCGATCCATAAGAATAACGATAAGAATAACGATGGAAAAAATGGCGATCGACCGGTGAGGAATGGTGGGCAGTGCAGGGCTCGAACCTGCGACCTCCTGCTTGTAAGGCAGGCGCTCTAACCAACTGAGCTAACCGCCCATTCACGATAGTTGCGACTCTAAAAAATGCTACAGGAACCGAAGGACGGGGTCAACGCCACTACGCTTGGTTCGGATCACGAACTCGCGGATAGAAGAGAAGCGTTAGTGAGTGTCTGTGAAACCGCAGTAAATTCTGTGGTAAAAGGAAAAGGGAACTGGCGGAAAATCCGCCGGCTCCCTGAGACCTTTTGCCCTTTTGAGAATTGTTACGAACGCCGACGGCGAAGGAAAGGCACACCGGCGAGTCCGAGACCGAGCAGGGTCAAGCTGGCTGGTTCTGGCACTGATGGAGGCGGCGCGAGGGTCAGATCGTCCGATATACCAGTTACTCTGGTCGCGCCAGTCGAGTCAGTAAAAACTACGGTTTGGACGTGAAGTGGATCGCTGACTGTTCCGTTTGCAATTGAGGCCTCGAACGTGTTTACGCCGCTGCCCAACGTAAAGAATCCGCTCCTGTTCCAGCACACGGCGCTCTGCAACTGAGTTCCATTGCAGCTCGTAGCTTGGCCATTATTCTGGCCGCCATTCTGGACGACATAACCCGAGGGTTCGGTGATATTGCCTGCCGTACCAGTGTAGCTAAAGCCCTTCAAAGTTATATCTCCAATCGCCCAATTAACGCAACTTGCTTGCAAACACTGAACTGTGAGAGTCGCCGTCGTCCCCGTCACGGTTCCGGTAAACTGCACGCCTTGGACCGTAATCGAGTCAGCCTTGGCTGTTCCTGCAAAGCCAATGCACGCGATTGCCAGCAGCGCGGTAAGAATCAAAGCCTTCTTCATGTTTTTGCTCCCTCCGGGAACACACCTAAACTCGATGGGGACATCCAACGGTGCTACCTAGTGCAATCGCGATGCCAAAGTATCCGTCTGGCGACCTGTCCTTCAGCTCTGTATCGTACGGCAAATACGGTACTTGCATTCGGGCCGGATTATCTTACCTGTACGAAAGTACAGGTTGCGCAAAAAAGTACCACATTTCCGCTCCCTTTTGGGTTTGCTGAGCACAATCGGATAAAATCCCTCTTTGACACCATGCCCGGGCCAGCCGACACGTCCGTACGTTTACGTACAAAAACGTGCCCGTTGTCGTGGCCTTCCTTGATGTTTTTCGCGTCACCCGTTACACTCGATTCGTTCACAAAATTTCATCGCATGCACCGGCCCAGGGAGTGGAATGCTGATCAATCGCGATTTTGTGGGGTACATGGCTACGGAAGTAGTCAAGAAGCTGGCTGAAGGGGAGCTAGTCGAAGTGAAGAACGCGGCGTCGGTGACCCAGCGGATTCGCCAGGCGATGATGGACGAGATCACAGTGGAAGACAGGATTAGCGAAGAGGCGCGGCAAATCCTGACGCAGCACCAGGACCAGATGCGCAGCACGGGCGTTTCCTATCAGGAGATGTTCAAGAAGGTGAAGTCGCAGCTTGCGCGCGACCGCAAGCTCGTGTTGCGGTAAGCATCTTGGGCAAAATCGGAAAGGTCATGGAATTCACGGGATGAGGATCAGCAGGGAAAAGATTGTACGGCTGTCGCACAAGGTCATGGACGTGCTGGTCGCCAGCGACGACGTGGAATTCATCGAGGATCGCGACACCATCCGCCAACAGATCGTGACGCTGCTGACTGGGTCGTTGCGCGAAGAGGAGAAGGCGGACGCGGAAGTCCGCAAGAAGATTACGTCGCAGAAGAAAGAGATATTGGAAGGCAGCGAAGAGTGGGACGTGTTGTACCGCAAATACTACACCGAAGAGATGCGGCGAATGGGAGTTCAGACTGCGCCGGAAGAACATCGGCGGCCGCAGGGAAATTATTAAACGAACAGAGGCAGGGCGAACCCCAAAATACGAAACGCGAAATTCGAAAAGTGAAAAAAAGGGCGCTAGGCCGCCCTTTTTTATTTCTCAATTTGTCCAACAAATCGCCAGTCTGAAGCCCGGCCGTTCCAACCGAGAGATCAGGGGTTGTCGGTGCGGCGTTTTAGAGTTGGGCGGTCGTCGTCGGAGCTTGGGTCAGTCTGCGTCTGCGTTTTTTGTTTGTCGGTCTGTTCAGTGCGGGTACGCAGAGTGGGCTTGCCTGGTCCATTGTCGATGGCTTTACGGGCGAACATCACGTTACGAAGGCGGCTCTTCACGGAATCAAATTCCGACGAAGTGACTATGTACTCCGGGCGCGCGGGAAGAATTCTTGCTATTTCTTTCTGCGTGTTTTCGATGCGCTCCGGCGTCGGCGGATGTGTGGAAAACGCCTTTCCGATGGTGCCCGGGCGGCGCTTTTCGTCAGCCTGAATGCGCTCAAAGAACGTCACGTAGGAATTCGGGTCGTAGCCGGCCTTGTACATATATTGCAGCCCGAGGAAATCGGCTTCGCGTTCGATGTCGCGGGAAAACTTGAGGAAAGTCATTGGGATCAGGAAATTCGCTCCCTGGTAGGCAGCGTAGCCGGCCCAGCCATAAGGAATGAAAATCATCGCGGGGATCGAAGCGAGTTGAACGATGTCACCCTTGGTAGCTTGCTTGGTGCCGTGGCGGGCGGCAACGTGCGCGATTTCGTGGGCCATAACGCCGGCAAGCTCGGATTCTTCCTGCGCGCGGAGGATCAAGCCGCTGTTGACGTAGAAGAAGCCTCCGGGAAGCGCGAATGCGTTCACTTCATCGGAGTCGATCACTTTGATGGTGAAGGGGACTTTCGCGTCGGAGTTGCGAACCAGATTTTGCCCCACCCGATTGACATATTCGGTGATGATGGGGTCATCAATCAGCTTGGAGGAGCGTTCGACTTCCTGCGCAAGCCCCTTTCCGAGAGCGATTTCCTTTTCGAGTGAATAGAAGTTAACGCCTTTGCCGACGCCGCGGTTTCCAATGGCTTCGACGTCCTCCTTGGAATTCTTGGGGTTAACCTTGTCCGGCGAAGTGATGGGAGCGTCTTGGCCAGGCTGACTTTTTTTATCTTGAGCCTTCGGAGGAGCCGACTGCGGCGGTGCGGGTTGGGCATTCGGGTCCTGAGTAGTCGTTTGCGGGGCCGGTGGAGTGGCTTGGCCCGCGGGATCTTGAGTTTGGGCGAGTGCGACGCCAGAGAAGAGTAGCGCGGCGAACATTGCACTTAGCGCGGCGCCTAGAAATTTTGGAGAAGTGGGTTGCATGAATTGGCCTCCCCGGGCTTCAGGGTTTGAACTTGCAAACCCTGACTTGAGAGATGTCCTGAGTATACACCCGCAGTCGGTAACCGCTCGGAATCTCTCAGCCATAGGATGTAGGGTTTGCGGGGAAGGTTTCTCGAAGGCGTAGCTGGTTTGAGTATTCGGTCATAAATGACATCCCAGTGACAAGCGGCCGGCGATCGGCGACCGGTTGACCAGTGGTCTGTGACTCCTCGGAACTCGGTAAAAGCCGTAAGCTGACCTGGGGGTCAACCCGACTTGTGGTTCGTGATTGGCGACTGACGATTCGCGTTTCGGGATTTCGCGAAGGCATGCCACCAGAGCGCGTCGGACAGCTTTTCGATGGAAAGGAGAGTGTAGGTACCCCACTATTTTTCGTAAAGAGTGTGCAAATCCTTGAAAAGAATGGAGATGAGCCTTTCGTCTTGCACAAAGAGTGAAAAAAGGGTTCTCAACTTGCGCGGCGGCCTGAATTTCAGATGCTTCAGCTTCTGCAATTCTCTTGATCTGCCAAGGGCGCAATTCCTCCAATGGCATTTTCTCGATAAGCGTACTCGCAAGCTTTGACCAGTCGCGGAGATCAATTTTGACGATAGGATTCGATTCGCCCGTGTACTCTCCCCAAACTTCTCGCTCACTTCCACTTTTGAACGAGAGCCTTACTCGCTCAGGTACGCCGAATGCGTCTGAGATTTGAGAATGATGGTTCGCTTCATTGCGCAATCGACCAGGAAACGCAGCATCGCAAACCTGTAACTCTCTAAGAGTTCCATGTTTTAGCCTCAGCAAAGCTACCGCTTTCAACGAACATAGCGACACAAATGTGCATTGCCGAAAGCCGAACATCGAGGGACGAGGCACGCCTACAAGGGTTACAAGAGTGCGCGGCTCGTTCGGCGAAGAAGGACAGAAGACGGAGACATTGCTCGCTCCCAAGACTCCGCCTACTTACGCTGGCAAGCTCAGACTGACGGCGCAGGAGAAAGTCAGAACCAGGTGTGGATGTTTGTTGGTGCCTTACGAGAGCGCTTTTCTGCGCAGCGTGCCGTAGGTGTGGATCTTGCCGTCCACGACCACGGCGACGTAGGTGCCGTTTTCCAGAAATTGCATGACGTTTTTTCCTTCTCGTGCCATGGCGGCCCAGCGCGATTTTGTGGCGGGATTTTGTTCGAGGCCGCGGAGGCTTCGTTCGCCAAATGCAAAATCGACTTGCTTGAGTCCTCGGCCCTTGGTGGTTTTGACGGGGTAGATGTTCTCGTTCATCTTCACGGATGTTACGTGTTCGATCATGGTCTGGCGCCAGACGGTGAGAAGAATGTCTTCAAGAGATGGGGGCATGCAGTGGACCTGAGTTCTGATCCTATCGGAAAAATAGGAACGATTTGCCACAGAAGCGCAGAGGGACGGAGAAGAAGACGGGAGAAAGAACGAAATTCGAAAAACAAAAACGACAAACCGAAAGAGCTAAGAGAGGACTCACCCTTAGGAAGCAGGGAGCTGGCCGCGATGTTACGAGGCGAGGCTTTGGGACAGACTCTACTTCTTGCGGCGCTTCGCGAAAAGGCCTAGCACCCCTAGCTAGTTTCTGTCGCGAAACCCCTATTCTGGCGAAGAAATTTGACTGGGCAATAGAGATTTCAGGAATTTAGCGTGCCTGGGCAGACGTGGGCAGACCATGGCGGTCATGGATTTCGGGATCGCATGGAAGAGTGCGCGTGAGAAAAATGCGTCAGCCTGACGGAGAGAGAAAGCGGAAGGATCGTGTTACGCGGCTCTTCGTCTGCGCGACAATCGTTTCGATAGCATTGCCGCAATTCTCATCAGGTTGTTGGCAAGCACGGCGGCGCCAACCAATACCTCAAAGCGCTGGCGCCCTTCCGCAAGACAACGCTTCATGCCACGACCGCGGAACAACACGGAGATGCGCCCCTCGATGCCGGCTCGAAAGCGCTGTCCTTCCTTGAAAGCAGGACTCTTCTCAAACGCTTTGCGCTTCACCGTTTTCTTCCCGCCACGCTGCGGGATGCACACCACCTTGACGCCCCTTTTCTTGCATGACTTCACATTCGTCTCACTAAAGAAGCCTCGATCCGAACTATACAACTGGGGAGCGCGCCCGAAGTTTCCCTGGTGGCGTTCCAGGGAAGGTTCCACCTGCTGATCATCGCCAGGATTTCCCTCGAGCACTTCATACTGCGTAATCAACCCCTGGGCACTTTCCGCGAGAAAGACTTTGTGGCCGAACTCCACCGGTGTTAGCACCTTGCCGCGCTTGATCAAATCGGTGTGAGTTTCAAAGATGGAATAGATCTTTTCGGCGTTGGGAACTTGCTGTCGTTGCAGCACGCGGCGGCGCGCCTGATCGATCACCGGGTCTCCCAGTTCACAGTAGTGGGCGATTTCCTTGCGAAGTTCGGCGATGGCCAGGTCGGCGACCAGATCCTTGCCGCGCGCTTTCCGCGTCTGCTGCAATACTTTTCGTGCGCTGTTCACGACCTCTTCGGTTATTCCGATGAGTTGGCGATATTTCTCGGTTTGTCGCTCGTGCCGTTCCTTGGGCGTCAACCGCTGGATTTCTTGCATCCGACGCCGTGCCGCCCGCGTGCGATTGCGAAACCCTTGAATATGCTGCTGAACGGCCTCGGCGAGGCAGCCGATTAAGCGCGTGATCACACGTACGACATCCCATAACAACGTGTTGTCGGTCGGATGATGAATGTCGGTCTGTACGACTGTGGAGTCGACACGAAGTTTCTGCCCATCTTCCAGGCCCAGATCCACCGCCGCTTGCACCACCAGCTCATTGACGGCCTGCAGCGTCTGTGGAGTTAGCCGGTTAAAGGCACGGTTGAACGCATCGTGCTTAGGCACCGGCTGACAATAGAAATCTGTGAACTGGCGCAGCGTGTACCCGTCGGCGATCCGTTCGCGCAGTTCGCGATAATGCCAGTTTTTGACCCGCAGGAGGACCAGGGAACGCAGCACCTGCTGCGGTGTCAATCCGTCGCGACCGGTCGCGGGATTCTTCAGACCTCGTTTCAGATCACGCCGTACGGCCTCGATCATCTCTTCGTGGTCGTCCAGAAAATCGGAGATGCTCTGCAGCAGCGGCTCCAGCACGATGCCCTGCTGCAGCAACTCCCAATCGGCGAAACTGATCTGCGGCGCCGTAGACCTGGGCACCTTCAGTCCCCCGCCTTTTGCGAGGCCTTGTCCCTCTCCCGCTTCAAAGCTTTGACATAACGCGGTGCGGCTTGGTAGAGCAGATCCTGCAGAGCACGCCCGTTTTCCAAACAATGGCGTACTTCCGGCACCAGTTCTTCGGGAACATAGACAGCAAACCGTCGTCCTTTCAGGCGGCCGTACAGGACGTAACTCGCATGCTGTTCGCCCGACAAGCAAGCGGGGCAGTTCTCGCGGACACAAGGACTGCGTCGCAAGCTGAGCGAGCCAAGAACGGCCGGCCCGAGGCTTTCAGTTTGATTCTGAAACCAACGCCAGACGTCGGAAGGAGATTCGGATTGGTGCGTTTTCATGAGTGTATATGTGCTACACTACACATATACTTGTCAAGAGAAAAATAACGAGAAAAGCCTACGAACGCCTGCTTTGACGCGGTATTTTGCGTTTCGCGACAGAAACTAGCTAAAGCCTGTTGCAAAACCCAGTGCCCAACCCCTTGATTGACGCGAGTAGCTGACGCAACGGCGTGGCAGATCTGCTATTCCGCTTATTTTTGCAAAAATTGTTGTGGCTTTCATTTTCCTCTTGACGGATCCTATCTTACTCGATATAGTCGAGTACGTTATGATCGACTCCACCGCTCACCAAGCCTGGCTCTTCTACTCCCCTTTGGCCCTGCAAGCTTTGCTGCTCAAAGATGATTTGCTCGATCCCGTCGATCAGCTCTTGGAGGATCCCGACTTGCTCGAGCTGGTCCAGGAATGTCTGGCGGCACGCTTCCCCGCTTCGGCGCGCACCGGGCGGCCCGGCATGGCCCCCGATCGTCTGCTGCGCTGCTGCGTCATGAAGCACCTAAAGGGCTGGAGCTTCCGCGATCTGGAACGGGAGCTCCGCAGCAACCTGGTGTACCGGCGGTTCACCCGCTTCGATGCCGAAGCCACACCCGATTTCACTACCTTCAGTCGAACCTTCGCGTTGCTGAGTCCGCAGATCACCGAACAGATTCATCGGCGGGTGGTGGGCCTGGCGCGTGAGCAAGGTGTAGCGCAAGGCCGCAAACTGCGCAGCGACACTACGGTGGTGGAAAGCAACGTTCACTATCCCACCGACAGCTCGCTTTTGGGCGACGGTATCCGAGTGCTCAGCCGCAGTCTGCAGCGCATCGCCGCCGAGTGTAAGAACGGAGCCCTGGAGGTGGTGCATCACGGGCGCGCGGTAAAACATCGCCTGTTGGAAATCAGCCGCGCCGCCAAGTGCTTGACCGAGGCCAACCAGCAGCGCATGCGGGATAGTTACCAGAAGTTAGTGGGGCTGACCCGGGGCGTGGTGCGACAGGCCTGCGAAGTGGTGCAACGATGGAGCCAAGGACGGCTGAAAGTGGTGGGCAAGTTCCTGCGTGTAGAAGCACAGATCGGCCAGCTGCGACACTTTCTCCCATTAGTCGAGAAGGTGATGACGCAAACCAAGGAACGCGTGTGGGGTGGAAACTGCCACGTGGAAGGCAAGGTGTTGAGCCTGTTCGAACCGCACACCGAAGTCATTCGCAAGGGGAAAGCGCACAAGCCCAACGAGTTTGGTAGGCTGGTGCGGATTGACGAGGTGGAAAACGGCATCGTGAGCGGTTACCAAGTTCTGCCCGGCAACCCGGACGATACCACCGCCTGGATGCCGGCCCTCGAGCAACAGCAAGCGTGCTTCGGACGAGCGCCGCAGATGGCTACCGCCGACCGAGGTTTTTTTTCCGCCAAAAACGAACGGGAGGCGCAGGAGCTTGGAGTGAAGAAAGTGGCGCTGCCGGCGCGCGGACGCCTCTCGGCCCAGCGGGCCAAGCAGCAGAAGCAGCGCTGGTTCCGGCGAGCCCTGCGCTGGCGGGCCGGCTGTGAAGCTACCATCAGCACCTTGAAGCATCCTTTTTCGATGTGGCGAGCCACCTACAAAGGAGCGCCTGGATTTCAGCGCTACGTGGGCTGGTGTGTGATTACCAAGAATTTGTTTTCCATCGCTCGCTATCAAGCGCGCAGGAGGGGCCATGGCCAGGTCGGCTGATTCGGCTACCCGACGACGCAAACTGTTGGGCGAAATTGCACGTCTGGCAGAGATCGCCATCTTCGGAACGCTATCGGAAACTTACCGCACCTGCGGACAAGCGGGCTGCCATTGCCAGGGAGATGGACCCAAACATGGTCCGCATCTGAATGTGAGCTATCGCGGGGAGAAGGGTAAGACCACCGGCTACTATGTTCCCAAGGGAGCGCAGGAGGCCACGCGACAAGGGGTAGAGGCTTGGCAGGAAATGCAGCAATATTTGCGAGAACTGGCGGAGTTAAATAAGGAACGGAATTTGCGGCGTGCCCGCGAGGCCGATTCGCAATGAAGCCATGGTTCTCTTTAGTCCTCGTCTGCTGGGCATTGATGTGTCTGCTACTCAGCCTCAGTCAGCAAGCCGGCCTGAACCACCCTTTGCAGGTTGCCGACTCGGGACAATGGTTGGATCGATGTAGAGAAGTCGCGTCCGGCTCGCCCACTGCAGCGGTTCTCAGAAGCATGGAATTCGATCCAGTTCGTGCTGGACCGCTCGCATCTCTGATCCTCGACGGTGCGTGGGCTGCGGGCGATATTGCTCCACCGGGCCAGGAGACCCATGGACCACCGGAGCCGATGGGAATTTGGCAAGTTGCCGGTCAAAGCCGGCCGCTCAAAGCAACATCGAGCCAACTTGCTCCACGAAATTTCTGGCTCAACCGACCGAATTTGAAGAATCGGGGTTTTGCAACAGCCTTTAGCTAG
>Ga0137408_1192040_pt1 | contig 11980 bp, 15 predicted proteins | sample CZOMad2_2_16fung_FD_141241 | JGI IMG/M metagenome (GOLD analysis project Ga0137408, IMG submission 141241) | Vadose zone soil fungal communities from Angelo Coast Range Reserve, California, USA - CZOMad2_2_16fungal (PacBio error correction) | ecosystem: Environmental > Terrestrial > Soil >...
CTTCTCACCGGCGCGCTCAGTCCGCCCTGTCCGCCCTTGTCGCCGACGTGACCACTGCGAAATTGGGCGTGGGACGCCCCGGCGGCCGGGTGGCCAGAGTTCCTTGGGCAGCCGCGGCGCGTGCATCCTCTTCACCGCTCTCCGGCGCCGCACGAGGTCTGCCCAAATCAATCGTTTCCCCCATGGACGCCACTCGCTTCCATCCTTCGCACAGCAGCCAGGTCGCCGCCGGTGCCAGCGGCGGCGGCGCGCGAGGCTCGAACCCGTGATGCTTCTCGTTTCCCACCACGTAGACGACTGCTCTCGCGACCTCGGTGGGGGTCCGAAGTTCGCGGACGAAATACCGGTCCTGGAAAACCGGACCGCGATGGCCCGTGATGCGGTTCACGCGCATGGCGACGCTGGTGCCGAGCGAGGCCATCCCCCGCGCCAGCGCATGGGCTGAGTCGCACTCCGCGACGAGGTGGAGGTGGTTGCCGAGGACGCAGGCGTAGACGATCCGGAAGTCCTCGCGCTTGCACCTCCTGCGGATCGCCGCAACGACCTTTGGATAGACTGCGTTCCGCCGGAGCGACGGGACGTCCTCCATCGTGCGCCACACCAGGTGCACGGGATGCCGCGGGTCGACCTCGTCGCGTCCGTGATGCGTCACCCGGGTCCCATTGGGCCGGCCTGCATTCGGGCGCCACCCACCCTGCCCTTTGCAGGGAAACGAGAGCTGCTTCTTCTGCATGGTTCCAGCGTGCAGGAGGGGTCCGACAATCTCGCGGGCCGCCACTGCGGCTGGAGGTGGAGGTCTGCCCAAATCAATTTCGGAAATGGGCCGGGCTCGAATCACTCCCCCCGTTCATGGGACCTGCTCCGGCTGTCGCAAACTGATTTGGGCAGACCTCGTCTGTCCCGCCTCTCGACTTCGCCGCTCCACGAACGTCCCGCCCTGCGCAACATCGCGATGCCCACTACTACGCCTGATGCATCGGCCGAGCTCTATCGTCCAGGGCTCATGCGTCGCCACCTGGGAGCTCCGCGCGAAACCCGGCAATCACGCGCTGGAGTGCCGCCGGTTCCGTCCGGACGCCGGACTCGGCGTAGCTGCGCGCAATGTGTCTGGCGAGGTTCAGCAAGGAGCATGCCCCACGCGGCTGGGTCATTCCATCGTTCGACCTGCACGCTGAAGACTTGTCCCTCGGTGACAGTCCAGACTCGAAGCACCTCAGAAGCCTCTGGATCTGCGGTCACGTGCTCAGGCACGTCCATCCAACGTTGGGACACGGCTCCTCCGTTCCGCTGCTGCAGACATCCGGTCGTAAAACTCGCCCCGCGCAGCGAGCGATCGAAATTGATTTGGGCAGACCTTCCCGTTTCCGTCACCTGGCGCGCCTCAGTACGCGGACCGCTCCAGCAATAACAGGCACAGGTTGCACAAGAAGTGCGCGACGGACGCTCCGACGATGGTTCCCGTCCGGTTCCGGAGCCAGGCGAACAGCAGCGCCGGGAAGAACACCGCCAGGCGCCAGGGCGCGGGCGTCAGCAGGTGGCCGAGAGCAAACAGGGCCGCCGCCGCCAGGGCGCTTCTGAGGGGACCCCACCGCTCCTCGAAGCGCAGCGTCATGTACCCGCGGTAGAAGAACTCCTCGGAGAACGCGACCGCCGCGTTCCCGGCGACCTGGCCGGCGAGGTCCCAATCGAGCTGCACGCGGAAGTGGAACGGCTGGTCGACCGCGCTCGGCGTGAGCCACCAGCGGGTCTCGGCGGGCAGATGAGCGGCCCACTTCATGAACAGCACGTACCCAGCCGCGAACAGCGGCAGCACCACCGCGCAAGCCCCCAGGGACCAAGCCAGGTCCCTCCCGAGGCGGTCGAACCGCCAGCCGGCGTCGCGCGAGTCCTGCCCGCGGCGCTCGAGAAAGCGGATGGGCACGTAGAGGAACGCCGCCACCGCGACCGCCCCGACCAGGCCGCGGACGAGGGGCACCCAGTGCCCGAGCAGTTGCAGCGCGGCGAGCCCGCCGACCACGCAGGCCCAGACCGTCGCCGCCTCGCGGATCGGGCTGCGCGCGCCGTTCAGCGCGTCACCGGAAGACCGAGCGCCTTCCACTGATCGATTCCGCCCTGCAGGCTGGTGGCGCTGCGCCCCAACTGTCGCAGCCATCCCGCCGCGTTGAAGGAGCGGATTCCTTTCTGGCAGACCGTCACCACCTCGCGGCCTTCGGGCAGCTCCGCGATGCGGGACGGCAGCTCGTTCATCGGGATGTTCACGCTGCCCTCGATGCGCCCCACCGCCAGCTCCGGCGGGTTGCGCACGTCGATGACCAGCGGCGGGTTGGGGGCCGCGAGCTTCTGCTGCAGCGATCGGGCGTCGATTTCGTTCATCGGGTCCTCGCTTGCCGGATGTACCGATCCAGGTCCTCGCGGTCGATCAAGGAGAGGATCTCGACCGTGTTTCCTTCTCCGCGCCGGTAGATCAGCCGCACGTCGGTGGCGATGCGGATGCGGTAGTACCCCGGAAGCCCTTCCAGCGCGATGGCGCGGAGCGAGCCGTGGCGCCAGTCGCGCGCCAGCAGGGAGACCTTGTCGAACGCCGCGCGCTGCATGCGCCGGTCCCAGCGCTGGATGGAATCGTAGAACTCCCGGGTGAAGATGGGGATGAGGAAGGTGGATGCTTCCTCCGCGCTCGGAAGCGCCTCCTCCTCCGCGTGCGCCGGCGCCGGCGCTGCAGCCGCGGGCGCGCGCTGCGCCTGCGCCAGTTGGGCGCGCAACGTTTCGCGGTCCTCGACCGCCGTCCGCAGCCGCTCGGAGAGGGACCGGTTCTCGTCCGCAAGCCGCCGCGCATCCGACAGCGCCCTGCCCTCGCCCGCGGCGGTCAGCCGCCCCACCTCGGCGGAGGCGCGGGTCAGCTCGGCGCGCGCCTCGGACAGCTCCTCGCGCACGTCTCCGAGCGTCTTCTCCCGCCCGACGATGTCCACCCGCGCCGCGGCCAGCTGCTCGCGCAACGAATCGCGCTCCTTCTCGACGCGGTCGGCGCCCTTGCGGGCTTCCTCCAGCTCCTTGCGCAACTCCTTCACGTCGGCCGGAAGCTGCGGCTTGCGAGGCGGCGCCTTGGCCTTGGCCGGCGCGTCCAGCGCCTCGATCCCGAGATCGATGGCGGAGAGCGCATAGGGCCGCAGCTTCTCGTCCTCCTCGATGAGCGCCCGCCAGGCGAGGCGGGCCAGGTGTTGCAATGGGTCGCCGGTGAACAGCTCGAGCAGGTCCCGGTAGTGCTCGTCGGTCAGCGGTTTCCCTTCCAGCACCGGGTTGCGCAACGCCTCGCGGATGGCCTTCTCGAGCAACTGCTCCGCATCCTTGGCCGCGCGGGCCTCGTCCGCGAGCAGCCGCGCCACCTGGTTGGGCGGCATGGACTCGAGGCGGTACCCGGGGCTGTAGAGGCGGAGCTCACCACAGAGCTCCAGCAGCCGTCGGTCGGCGAAGCACAGCTCGAGGAACTCGCCCAGCGCGCGCGCGTCGAGCTGCTGGAGCGGCAACGGCGCGGCCGAGATGGGGATCTCCTGCTCGGGAGAGGGTTCCGGCGGCGGCGCTTCGGCTCTCGCCTTGCCGGCCTTGTTCTTCTTCCCCATCGCGGGCGGCAATAGAGAGCGTATTCTCTCCGGATGCAAGCGCTGGTCACGGGCGCCGCGAAGCGCCTCGGGCGCGCCATCGCGCTGGAGCTGCACCGGGCGGGGGCCCGGGTGGCGGTGCACTATCGCGAGTCGAAGAAGGAAGCGGAGGAGACCGCGGCGTTGCTCGGCGGCGCCCCGCTCATCCAGGGAGACCAGGCAGGGGAGCCCGAGCGGATCGTCCGCGAGGCGTCGCGGGCACTGGGCGGGCTCGATCTGCTGGTGTGCAGCGCCGCGCGGTTCGAGCAGGCGCCCTCGGACCAGCTCCCCCGGGCGCAGTTCGAGGCCATGCTGGACTCGAACCTCATCGGACCCTTCTACCTGATGCAGGCGGCGCTGCCGATGCTGCGCGCGTCGCGGGGATCGATCGTGACCCTGCTCGACCTCTGCGGGACCACGCAGGTGTGGAAGGGATACGCGCACTACGCGGCGTCCAAAGCGGGCCTCGCCGCGCTCACGCGCTTGCTCGCGCTGGAGTGGGCGCCGGAGGTGCGCGTGAACGGCGTGGCTCCGGGGGCCGTCCTCCTCCAGGAAGGGGTGGACGCCGGGCGGCTGGCGAATCGGATCCCGCTCGGGCGCATCGGTACCCCGGAGGACGTGGCGCGTGCGGTCTTGTTCCTCGCCAGGGAGCCGTTCATCACGGGCGAGATCCTGACGGTGGACGGCGGGCGCTCCCTGAATCCCTAGTTTTCCGGCGACAACCGACTATACTGAGACCATGGAAACCCAGACCCAGACCACCAATCACACCGAGGCGAAGTCCGAGCCGCCCGCCGCGGTGAAGCTGACGGACAAGGCAGCCGCCATGGTCAAGGAGACCATCGAGCGCGAGGGCTTGCAGGGCTCCGGCCTGCGCGTCGCCGTTGTCGGCGGCGGATGCTCCGGCTTCCAGTACAGCCTGGACATCGAGAAAGACGAGCGGCCCGGCGACATGGTCTTCGAGGTCCAGGGCGTGAAGTGCTTCGTCGATCCGATGAGCTCGATGTACCTGCTCGGGGTCGAAGTCGACTACGTGGAAGGCCAGTTCGGGCAGAGCGGGTTCAGCTTCAAGAACCCGAACGCCAAGCACACGTGCGGGTGCGGGTCCAGCTTCAGCGCCTGATCCCCGCCTTCCGGCGGAATCGCAGCGCGGCTCGAGCTTGAGGAGGGAGTGGCCAGGCGGGCCATTCCCTCTTCGCGCTTCGTCCCTGTGTGCCCTCGTCGGTTGGAATCAAGGCGGGGAATCTCCAGAGTCTCCGATACACAACCAAGGAGGCTCAATGACGAAGATCATCACGACGGCCGCGCTGGCCCTCGCGCTCTCCGCGTTCGCGGGGCGCGCGCAGACCACCACGGATACAGGAAGCACCACCGCTCCCAAGAACCAGCCCAAAGAGGACAAGGGGACCGCCGTTCTCCCGGGCGATCAGAACAGCAGCGCCTTGCCCGGCAACTCGTCCAACACCGCGACGAGCAACACCACGCTCCCCAGCAATGACCCGGCGGCCAACCAGGCGCCCTCCACTGACACGAAGGCGAAGAAGGCGCAGCCGCGGCCCGACGACAGCTCCAACCGCGACGACTCGTCGAGCGCGAAGCCCAGCAAGGGCGCTGCGTCGACCGCGACCGGCGTCGGCGACGAGAGCTCGTCGAGGACGGACACCGCGGCTGCCCCGAAGAGCAAGAAGACGAAGAAGCGTCAGCCGGCGCAGGGCCGCAGCGGTGCGGGAGACATGCACCACGCGAAGACCACGCCCTCCGACACGCCTCCCGCCGACGAGACGAAGACCAGCCCGGCTTCGCCCGCTGCTCCGAAGGCGTCGGACGAAAAGAGCACCTCGCCGGGCTCCGCGACCGACACGCGCAGCGGCGCCAGCTCCTCGCCTTCCGATCAGGGAACGTCGGGCAGCGTGGCGCGGCCGCCGGCGCCGAGCACCACCGACGACAAGGGGGCGAGCAAGGACCCGGGCATGTCGTCGCGTCCCGGCGACGTGACGGGCCAGCCGACCGATACGCAGAAGCCGGTCGACACCGCCCCCTCCGGCAGCCAGCCGAAGGACCGGTAGGCGGCTTCAAGGGGCTGGTGGTCCTCCGGACCGTTGTGCAGCGAACGGCGCGTGCGCACCTTGCCGGAGGACCGCCGGCCCAATCGGCCGGCCTGCAAAGGGGGAAGGAGAACATGTTGAAGGGGATGATCGCGGCGCTGGCCATCAGCTTTGCGCTGCCTGCGTTTGCTGAGAGCGACAAGGTGAAAGACGCCAAGGACACCGCCGCCAACGCGACCGACAGCGCGAAGGACGCGCTGCACACCGACAGCGGCACCGACAAGGCGAAGCGTCACGCGAAGAAGAAGGTGCGCAACGCCAAGAAGCAGGCGCGGGCCACCAAGAACGAAGCCAAGAAGGACGTGAAGGACACCACGGACAAGAAGTAGCTCCGTCCTTGCCATGCCGCCCGGGCGCGCGCGATGCTCGGGCGCATGGCGACTTCGCCCCCTCTCCCGCAGGATGACACTGGAATCGACGTCGTCCACGCGCCGCGGGACGTCCTGGGCGACCTCTACCACGAGCTGCTCGGCGCGCCCTGGTCGCTGACCCTGCTGGTCATCGCGGTGATGCTGCTGGCGCTCAACGTCGCATTCGCGCTGGTGTACGTCGTCACCGGTGGGATCGCGAACGCGGAACATGGATCGTTCGCGGACGCGTTCTTCTTCAGCGTGCAGACGCTGGGCACCATCGGGTACGGGGCCATGTACCCGCAGTCCCGGGCAGCGCACCTGGTGGTGACCGTGGAATCGATCGTGGCGCTGGTCGCCGTCGCGCTGGCGACCGGAATCGTGTTCACGAAGTTCTCGATGCCCGTCGCCAGGCTCGAATTCTCGCGAAACATCGCGGTCTACCGGCAGGACGGCGTCCGCACCCTTGCCATCCGGGTCGCGAACCAGCGGCGCAACTTCATCGTCGAGGCGCAGGTCCGGGTGACCTTCATCCGCGCGGAGACCACTGAGGAAGGCGTGTTCCTGTACCGGATGTACGATCTCGACCTCGTGCGCGATCGGAGCTCGGCGATGGGCCGGAGCTGGACCATCCTCCACCGCATGGCGGAGAAGAGCCCGCTTCGGGACGCGACCGAGGATTCGATCCGAGGCGCCGACGTGGAGCTCCAGGTCGCGGTCAACGGGTTGGACGGGACGACGTTCCAGACGCTGCACGCCAGGCACCGCTACTTGCCGGAGGAGTTCCGGTTCGGGGTCCGGTTCGCCGACATGCTCTCGCAGAAGCCCGACGGCCGGCTGGAGCTCGACTACGCCAGGCTACACGACACCGTGCCCGCGCCGGTTTAAGCGCGCGCCTGGACCAGCCCGCTGTCGCGCAGCGCGTGGAGGATGTCGTCTACGCTCCGGTAGCTGAGCGAGAGAGGCTCTTCCTTCGCGTAGCGAATGACTCCCTGGGGATCGACGATGAAGATCGAGCGCCGCGCGCTCCCCAGCAGGCTGCGCACGCCGTACTCGGCGGCGACCTTGCCGCCCTGATCGGCAAGGAGGGGGAAGCTGAGCGCATAGCTCTTCGCCATCCGCTCGTGGAGCTCGAGATCGTCGGTGGAGAGGGCCCAGAGCACAGCGCCGGTTTCCACGAGCTTCTCGCGCTGGGCCTCGTAGTGCTGGAGCTGCCGCAGGCACACCGGCGTGAAATCTCCCGGGTAGAAGGCTAGAACCACCACCTTGCCGCGCTGGTCGGCGAGACGATAGGCGCCCGATGGAACGCCGTTCAAAGTGAAGTCCGGGGCAGGATCGCCCTCGCGCACATGCATGAAGGGATGGTAATCGAAATGGAGGCGCTAATCATCGATGCGGTTCGCACGCCGGTGGGAAAGTTGCGTGGCGTGCTCTCCGCGGTGCGGCCGGACGATCTCGGCGCGTACGTCATTGAACAGTTGCTCGAACGCAATCCGGCCGCGCAGGCGGGCGCCGTTGACGAGGTGGTCTTTGGATGTGCCAACCAGGCAGGCGAGGACAACCGCAACGTCGCGCGCATGTCGCTGCTCCTGGCCGGCCTGCCCGAGCATGTTCCCGGCGTGACGGTGAACCGGCTTTGCGCCAGCGGGCTGGAGGCGGCGGTGCAGGCCGCGCGCGCGATCCGGCTCGCCGACATGGACCTGTGCATCGCGGGCGGCGTGGAGAGCATGACCCGGGCGCCCTGGGCGGTGATGAAGCCCGCCGAGGGGTTCGCCGGCGGGTCGCTGCAGAGCTACGACACCTCGCTCGGCTGGCGCTTTCCCAACCCGAGGATGGCGCAGCGCTTCCCGCTCGAAAGCATGGGCGAGACGGCGGAGAACGTGGCCGCGAAGTACCGCATCCCGCGCGCCGCCCAGGACGAGTTCGCCCTCCGCTCGCACCAACGCGCGCTGGCTGCCGAGGAAGCGGGGCGGTTTCGGGCGGAGCTCTTGCCGGTGACGGTGCCGGGGAAGCAGCCGGTGCTGGTCGGCCGGGATGAAGGCCCGCGCGCGGACACGTCGCTGGAGAAGCTGGCCAGGCTGAAGCCCTCCTTCCGCGACGGCGGCACGGTGACCGCGGGAAACAGCAGCTCGCTCAATGACGGCGCCGCCGCGCTCCTGCTCGCCTCGGAGCGGAAGGCTTCCGAGCTCGGGCTCAAGCCGCTGGCCCGCATCGTCGCCGCCGCCAGCGCCGGCGTCGACCCTCGCCAGATGGGCATCGGCCCCGTACCCGCGACGCAGAAGGCGCTGAAGAAGGCGGGGCTCTCCACGAAGCAGCTGGACCTGGTGGAGCTGAACGAGGCTTTCGCCGCGCAGTCGCTGGCGGTGATCGGGGAGCTGGGCCTGGATCCCGAGCGCGTCAACGTGGACGGCGGCGCGATCGCCATCGGGCATCCGCTGGGCATGAGCGGCGCGCGGCTCCTGGGGCACCTCGCCCATGCCTTGAAAGCGCGCGGCGGCCGGTACGGCCTGGCAACCCTCTGCGTCGGAGTGGGCCAGGGCGTGTCGGTGATCATCGAGTCCGCCTGACCATTCGTTGACGCGCGAGCCGGGGGAGGTCAGAGTCCGTCCATGCCGGCAGGCAAGGAGCAGCTGTACTTCCAGGCGCTGGTGGATTCCGAGCGCCCCGCCCGCATGGTGGGCCTGTTCACCGGACAGTCGATGAAGCCGCACGATCTGCAGCGGCTGGTGAGCGCGTGCATCAACTCCATGCGGCAGGAAGACGCCGGCGCCTCGCTGACGGTCGCGCCACTCGGTGGACCTTCGCCGCAGGAATTCGCGACGCAGCGGACCTGGCGCGTGACCGTGGTGGATGGCGCCGACGCAGCCCCCCAGGATTGCCTGGTGCAGGTGTTCGACATGCGCGACCCGGAGAGCCCCCACCGCGCCCTGCTCGACCACATCGGCGGGCGCGATCTTGAGTTGTCGGAGGCCGCCAGCCATCTGCAGCAGAACGCGCAGACCTACCTGAGCATCGCCAGCGGCAAGCTGGACGAGCACGAGCGGATCCACCCTTTCCAGAACCTGGTCAGCCTCTTCGCCAGCGCCCTGGGCGCGGCCATCGTCGACCCGGCGGCGGCGATCGTGACCACCGATCCCGGCGAGTGGGCGGACGCGATGGAGCAGTCGTTGCAGATCGAGAAGGAGATGGGCGCGCTCCGCCGCTGACCGTGAAGGACCTTCTGATCGCGCTCGTTGTGGCCGCGGGGGGAATCCCATGGCCGGTTAGCTATTACCCGCCAGGCAAGGACGTCTGCTCCGAACCGCCGCCAGACAGTGCTCGCACCATCCTTGGGATCCGCGTTCAGAAGCAGGCCGTTCAGTTCGCCCAGCGCATCCTCGGACCGTCACCTCTCCGCTCGCAAGGTCATGACGGGGGCGGAGAGCACGTCACATGGCGCTGCTGGGAAGCCGCAAGCGGCGACGGCACCGTTCTTTATGTGAGCCGTGGGGACGTCGAAGGAAACGCAGACGCAGGAATGACGGTGTGGTCGCCATTCCCCCCCGACACGAAGTACTTCGACCCGAGCCCCTCGCCGTTCATGATCAATTTTCGCGTCGCCAACCTCAACGCTCTCCTCGCGCAGCTCTCGTCCGAGGGTGTCCGGATCGATCCCAGGCGCGAAGACTACGACTACGGCCGCTTCGCATGGATCTACGATCCCGAGGGAAACAAGATCGAGCTCTGGGAACCGCTGAAGCCGCTCTAGCAGCCCAGCCTTCGAGGGGTTCTCCTTTCGCGATCCGTGCAACTCGGCTCGGCGTCCTAGCATCGGACCGTCGCTACTAGCGCCACGCCAGCTTGTCGAGGCTGGCGCCGAGAAAGGCGGCGAGCCGCTCCGCCTCTTCGGCCGCTCCTGCGCGCACCCTGGGCGGCTGGCGGGCGAATGGCTCGATCCGCACCTCGAGGCGGCCGTTCTTCCGCTCGTGCCGCCAGACACCCTCGACATGGCCGTCGACCAGAAGCGCCGGCGAGATCCAGCCCTGCGGCCGGAAGATGCGACCCTTGTGCGACGCCGGGAAGAGGCCGCCCGAGCGCGGCGCGCCGACCACATAGGGATCGAATGCGGGCAAGAGCCGCACCGAGCTCACCTCCGCCGCGGGTCGCGCTGCGCCAGCGAGGAGGTACGCGCGCGCCCCCTCGAGATCTACCGGCGTGACCCGGAGCGACTCGATCAGCCGCTGCGACTGCGCGCGAGAGGTGTCGCGCCACCAGAGCGCGAAGTCGTCGCGCGTCGCCGGCCCGTAGGCCCCGAGGTAGCGACGGGCCAGCTCGGCAAGCGCTTTCGGCGGGTCGAGCTGCCGCACCGGGCCGGGATGGGTGAAGCGCACCCGCGCCCCCTCGCCTTCGGCGAAGCAGAGCTGGCCGCGGTACGCGGCCGGCTTGAGCAGGACGCCCCAGCTCTGGCGGAGGACTACGCCGAGCTTCTTCGAGCCGGTGCGCTCGGCGACCGCGCCGGCGAGCTGGTCGCGGGTGAGCGTGCGGCCGCGCAGCACCTCGCCCACCGTCTCGATCACCAGTTCGATCTCCTGGCGCGTGATGCCGAAGTACGTGACCCAGCGCTGGGTGAGGTAGTGCGTGCAGGTGCCGAGTGCGCCGAGGTAGACGGGGAGATCGCGCGCGGGCAAGAGGTGCAGCGTCCCGCGCATCGCCCAGATCTTGACCAGCGTGCGTTCGCGCCAGAGCGCGCGCTGGAACGCCTCCAGGCTCGTGCCCTCGACCCGCGCCCAGAGCGAGAGGGCGGCGCTGGAGAGGAGCTGGGCGTGCAGCCCGCAGATCCGCCCGGCGACGCGTAGCTCGCTGCCGCGCGGCGCGCGCCGATGCAGCTGGTGGCGCTCGAGCCGCAGGGCCCGCGCCTCTTCCCACCCGAGCTTCACGCACCGAGTTTAAGGCAAGGCAGGCGTCAACTTCGACCTGAAGGTGGTGGTAAAAGGCGCCGCATGACGACGCCCCTGGTGAACGCCTCGAAGCACGACGGCGTTCTGGTCCTGGAACTGAACCATCCTCCCGCGAACACCTATTCGTACGAGATGATGCGCGAACTCGACGCGCACATCCTGGACGCGCGGATGGATGATTCCGTCCACATCCTGATTCTGACCGGCGCACCACCACCGCCCGACTCGAAGAAAGCCACCGGGTTCTTCTGCGCGGGAGCAGACATTGAAATGCCCCAGAAGAGCGCCCTACTTCAAGTACAACGGGGCGCTGTGACGATTCGGTCGGGAGCGCGTCGGCCCGGGCTTCGGCCCGGTGGGTCGATTCCCGGCCGCTAGACCGCCGCAGACGAGCCCCGAGCGCGGCTCGCGAGCCAGGGCCAAGGCGCGCCGAACAGCTTCGTATGGGCCGGGCAGGGCCTTCCTGGAAGCGCGCGCGACTGCAACATATCGGCGGCCGTCCCGCAGTCCGGGCGGCGTCGGCAACGACGAGGAGGCGGTTTACCGAAGCCGGCCTGTACACCATCTCGGCCCGCAAAGTTGCTCGTGCACGCGCTGCCACGATGCCGATCTGGCCGCAGGAGGGCGCGAATACGGCCGCGAGCAGGAGTCGATTTCATCCGTCGTGGCGCCCGGACTCGGCGGGCAAGACGAACTGGAACACCGCGCCGTGGGGTCCCTTCGGCGTGGCCCACAGCCTGCCTTCGTGCGCCTCGATGATCGAGCGGCAGATCGAGAGACCCATGCCCATGCCGTGGGACTTCGTCGTGAAGAGCGAAGTGAAGATCCGGTCCATGTCCTTCGGCTCGACCCCCGTTCCCGTGTCCTCCACCGCCACGATCACTCCGCCGGAGTCGTCGACGCTGGACTTCACGCGCAACAGGCGGACGCCGTCCTTGGCCGCCATCGAATCGATT
>Ga0137408_1169138_pt1 | contig 11969 bp, 17 predicted proteins | sample CZOMad2_2_16fung_FD_141241 | JGI IMG/M metagenome (GOLD analysis project Ga0137408, IMG submission 141241) | Vadose zone soil fungal communities from Angelo Coast Range Reserve, California, USA - CZOMad2_2_16fungal (PacBio error correction) | ecosystem: Environmental > Terrestrial > Soil >...
AGATTCTCGAGCGAAGCTCCGAGGTCGCGTTTCCGTTCGCGTTTCCGTTTCGCCACCGTGTCGTAATCCATCCCCAGCCGCTTGATCTGCGGGCCGACAATTTCGATCCGCGATTCGACGTCGGTGTTGTCCGGAAATTTCACGTAGGCGCGATACCGCGCGACGCTGCCCGGCTTGAGCAAGTGAGTTTCGGCCAGATTCTGAAGCGGAATGTAAACCCGCGGCGCGAGCGATCCGGCCGCCGATGCTTCACCCGGCATTTTCTTAATCGAACCGGCAATCGTGAATTCTAAGTCGCCGATCTTGATCGGGTCGCCGACCTGGGCGTGGAATTGAAGGAGCAAACTTTCTTCGAGAACCGCCTGTCCGCCGTTGCGAAATTCGCGGGCAGCCGTCGGTGGCGTCGTTTCCATCGGTCCGTAAAATGGAAAGTCGCCGCCGAGGGCGCGGACGCTCGCGAGGCGCGTCCCGCTGCTTTTCGGAAACGACGCCATCGTCGCGAAGCGGACTTCTCGCGCCTGCGGTTCGCCTAACGAGTGAAGCAGCTCTTCGTCTTGGGGCCGAAATGCGCGCGTCGATTCGACGACGAGATCGGCCCCGATCAAACTGCGGGCCTGATCATCGATCGCTCGCGCCAGGCTGTGGCGAAACGAGCCGATGCTCACCAGCGCCGCGATCCCAAGCGTGATTGAAATCGAAAACAATAGCAGCCGTCGCCGGCTCGACCGGCTATCGCGCCACGCCATTTTCCAGATGAATGAAGTGCTCATGATTCGCGTAAATGCGCCGCTTGCATCGATCTGGGGAGCGCACGCGCCCTCGCGTGCTGGTTGCGGCGCCTCGCTGCAACGAACTCCTCCCCGTAAGCTGAGACTGCGCCCGGACGCGGACGGACTGCAAAAAGTCCGTGAAGGCGAGGCGCCTTCGCCAGCACGCGAGGGCGCGTGCGCTCCCCAGCCAATCGAATTCCGCGCGTCATACCATTTCGCCATTCCGCAGCCTGATCGTTCGTTCGGTGAGGCGCGCGACATCGGGATCGTGGGTAACGAGAACGAGCGCGGTGCCGGCGCTGCGATTCAATTCCAACATCACCTCAATCACCGAACTGCTCGTTTCTGCGTCGAGATTTCCGGTTGGCTCATCCGCGAACAGAATCTTTGGGCGATTAATGAAAGCGCGAGCGAGCGCCACGCGCTGTTGTTCGCCGCCGGAAAGCTGCGCTGGATAATGATCGACCCGTTCCCCCAGCCCGACCCGGCCTAACAAGTCCAAGCCAAGCTGACGCGCGCTCCGGTCGCCGCGCAATTCCATTGGGACCGTGGCATTTTCCAGCGCCGTCAGCGTCGGGATGAGCTGGAAGTTTTGAAAAACGAAACCGACATGCTCGTTCCGGATGCGGGCCCGCTCGTCTTCGTCTGCTTCGCCGAGCGTGATGCCGTTCAACAAAACCGAGCCCGACGTTGGCCGGTCGAGTCCCGCGCAAAGCCCGAGTAAAGTCGTCTTGCCACTGCCGGACGGGCCCAGGATCGCGCACGTGCTTCCCGCGGGAAGGATGAACGAAATGTCCTTGAGGACGGTCAACTTGCCCGCGCCCGTGTCGTAGGTTTTCGTCAAATGCTGAACGTCGAGGATCGAAAGGGCGCTCATTGAAAATGGAATCGGTTTTTGCTCACGCGAACAGGAAGAAGACAATGCCAGCAATTCTCGCAATTGCTCTGGGCGTTTCGCTTTTTTTGTCCGGTGGCGGACTGCCTGATGCCCGCGCCGCGGAGACGCCGGGAAAGTCGCTCGTGTTTCTCGGTGACAGCCTCACGGCGGGATTTGGAGTGCAACCGACGGAAGCGTTCCCGGCACTGGTCGCGGAGAAAATTCGCGTCGCGGGGTTACCCTTCGAAGTTCAGAACGCAGGTTTGAGTGGCGACACGAGCGCCGGTGGCTTGCGCCGAATCGATTGGCTCCTTCAGCGGCCGATCGACGTTCTTGTCATCGAGCTCGGCGCGAACGATGGCTTGCGCGGCCTCGACTTGAAATCGATGAAAGCAAATCTCCAGGCGATCATCGACAAGGCGAAAGCGAAAAACTCGAGCGTGAAAATTGTTCTCGCCGGGATGCAGGTGCCGCCGAACCTCGGACCCGAATACGCGGCCGGATTCCAGCGTGTCTATGCCGAGCTCGCGCGAGACAACAACGCGGCCCTTGTCCCTTTCCTACTGGAAGGCGTCGGCGGCCAGCGCGAACTAAATCAAGCGGATCTGATTCATCCGAACGCGGCCGGACACCGGATCATCGCGGACCTCGTCTGGCGAACATTGGAACCGATTCTTCGAAAATCATGAATGGGTTCGACGTGACTGGCTGCTGTGCCCTGATTACTGGCGCCTCTGCTGGGATCGGGCGTGAGTTTGCCTGCCAACTCGCAGGGCGCGCCGGTGGCCTTGTGCTCGTCGCGCGGCGTTTGGATCGGCTGGAAGAACTGCGCGATGAACTCACAAAAAAGGATCCGAACCTCAACATTCACTGCCGCGCCGTCGACCTGTCGCAACCGCGCGAAGTCGAAGAGTTATGCGAGTGGCTCAACCGCGAAGGCATCGCAATCGATTTCCTGATCAACAATGCCGGCCTCGGCGATCGCGGCACGTTCGTTACGGCTGAGCCGGCGCGTCTCCACCAAATGCTCGCTGTAAACATCGCCGCGCCCACGATGCTGACCCGCGCGCTGCTCCCCGCGATGATCGAGAAGAAACGCGGCGCAATCCTGAACGTCAGCTCGAGCGCGGGATTTCTGCCGATTCGCAAAATGGCCGTTTACGCTGCGAGCAAAGCGTACGTCACGAGTTTTTCCGACGGCATCCGCGGCGAAGTGCGGAAACAAGGGATCGTCGTGAGCGCGCTTTGTCCCGGCCCCGTCGATACAGAGTTTAGCTCCGTCGCGCGCCGCAGCATCGTGAAGCAGCCGTATCCCAGCCCATCCTTCATGCACCTACCGGTGGAAGATGTCGTCCGCGCCGGGCTCACCGGGATCGAGCGCAATAAGCCGCTCGTCGTTCCCGGAATCGTTATGAAGATCGCGATGTTCCTCGTCCGGCTAACCCCGATGGGGATTCTGCGGCGCGTCTAATCTAACGAGACCCAAGATGAGCGACTCCGAACGCTTTCGGAGTTGGCTCCATCGCATGGTTAGGCCTGTTGTCATTATTGTATTGCTACCTTTCGGGTCGGTTTACTCTGTAATCTCGAATTCCTGCACCATCCCGAGATCAGCATGAGTGGTCTCCTGAGCGGTTGTTTCTGGGGTAGTCGTAATTGGCACTGCGCAATGAAGGACATAGCGGCCGGCGGTGAAGTTCCTGCGCAGCCACACAACGCGGCCGATATCGTGGCTGTCCAGCGGTCCTCCCAGGGCATCTACTGGCGCGACCTGAAGATCTTCTTTCCGCCACCGCCTTATATCAGCCACCGTCTTGCCAGCATGCAGACGAAATAGGTCTGCTTCGTGCATAGAGGGCCCCCGCGTTTCTACTCGAATAACCTGTTCGCCCTTGTGCAACTTACCCTCAAATTCAAAGCGATAATCCATGAGCCTTAGCACTACATTCGCGCTAGGTGGTGAATCCTCCACTATCGGAGATCGCACGGAAAAAGCATGGACCGGTTCCGACCTCAAATGGTTCCAGCAGATAAGAACATACTCGCCCGGATCAACTTTGAGCCACATTTCCACTGTCTCACCAGGTGACATCAGCCCGGGACCGGAATAATCCAGCACTCCCTTGGGAAAAAGTATTCCGCGCCTTACCTGCTCCTGAAAATTGGCCGCACTCATTCTGGTCGGAAGCTTTACGAGCATTGCCTCGTGAATCTTAGACCCGTGATTTTCGAATAGGATATGCCGCAATCCGATGGGAACCGCGTCGGGAGCTTCGAATCCAGTATCCGTAGCGACGATTCGAAACACCGTTTCCTTCGGCTCACGCCGAACAGCGCGATCGCAGCCGCCGCTCATCAAAGTAGCGACTATTAGACATGCAAACGTGACGAATTCCGATAGCTGCATGACTACCGGCCTAACGAGACCAAGATGAGCGACTCCGAACGCTTTCGGAGTTCGCTCCATCGCATGGTTAGATGTCATTGGTGGCTAGCAATGTAAGGGCGGAGGTAGAAAGCCGATCCGTATACGAACGCGCCACTTGCGGCAATGAGTAGCCAAGCCGCAGTGAGTAAATACGTCCGCCGGCGACGCGCGAACGTGCGGAAAGTCTGCTCGAATGCGATGCCATGTCTGCGGCGAATGAGCACATAACAGTGAACGAAGTAGAAGAGGAAAAAAATCGCATAAAAGGTGAGTCGAGCAATATCAGGAAGTCGGGTCCCCGTAAAATATGCCAGCCAAGCAACCGCACCAAGCAGGATAAAGCAATGGAACAAACATATCCCGACAACACCCTTATACATATTGGTCTCCAAGGACCAGTTGCCCTGACAAAACCGGAAAAATGCAACGTAGATCGTGAGGTAGCTGTCTTTTAGGAACCGCATCGTGCTCACGAGGGTGATGACATCTAACGAGAACAAGATGAGCCACGCCGCTGAGGACGCGGCTGGCTGCAAGCTGTGGGTGGAACTGTGAACAAGCTCATAAGCACATCGGGCGGCGTTGGCTCCATCGCTTGGTTAGATCATTCCTTCGCGACAATCATCTGTGCGTCCGTTTCGTGCAACACGCGCTGAAGGTCTCGCCAGAACCCTTGTTCGTCCTCGGGCAATTCAGGCAAGAACGTGTCAACGACATAGTCCACGAAAGCGGTAGCTGTCGGCTTGATCGCCGAGTAGGTCTCGTGGATAGGCCAAGGCTTGGATTCTGGGGTGTGCCTTAGTCGCTGCCAAGTAATGTGCATCATGTCCTTTCCGAAGCGTGTGTCCACGTCTGACGGGAGCGAAAGGGAGGCCGGCGTGAACCCAAAATCCGACGAGAACACATCGTCTGGCCATCTGCTCTGTTTCCTCTGAAAGAAATGAATCAGCGCACGAGCATGAACGAAGAAAGAAAGGAAAACGGCTTCCTTCAAAATGTGCGCGTCATCACGCCATTCTGGGATCAGCATACAATGGCGAATTTCATACTGCACATGGTGGAGCATGCGGATTAACTCGTCGCGGCTCGCCATGATCTAACGAGAACAAGATCAGCGACGCCTACCGAGGGCGAGCGTGGATCGGAAGTAGGATGGTTTAGTCATGGAAAACGTGGGGCAAACGACGGGGTAGGCGTTCGCTGCATCGCTTGGTTAGGCGTTTGCGTCAACGCGCACCTGCTTTCTTTTCGGACTCAGCATGAGCGCGGTCGAGAACGCCCTTTCCGTAGCGTCGCTCAATCTCGGGAATCGAGACATCGTTGTAGCCGGTGCGGTAGCCGTAATCTTCATCGGTCATTTCATCTGTCCAAACGATGATAATGTAAATCTTGTAGCGGTGGAGGAGTAGCGTCTCAAAAGCGGGCGAGGGATAACCGGGCCCGACTGACGACGCGATCGCAATATGATGATGGCGGATATCGCGCCGCGCATCTGCCTGGCCTTTGTAGTATGCGCGCACCCCAGCCCGGTTCAGGCCATTAGGAGGTGTTGGCGTAGGGAACGCGCTCGACACTTCGCTGCGAAACGTAAGCAGCAGTAAGAGCAGTGTGAGAGCGGGCGGTCTCATACGCCTAACGAGAACAAGATGAGCGACCGCCGCGGAGAGCGCGCATCGACCGCAGTGAAGAGGCTCTAGCCATGCGGGAAGTAAACGCGCGGCGGGCGGCGGTTCGCTCCATCGCATGGTTAGGCGCTTTGCGTGAGACGTGGAACAAGAGCACACAAATACAGGATGGAGCCGACAACGACAGTAGCAAGGAACGGTTGAAAGCCCGCAGCGGAAATCTGAATGTAGAAAGCGCCAGCGCCCACGACGGCAGCCAACGCAAGGAGAAGAACGACTGCCACGAACGAGAGCCGCAACAAACCGAATGCGAGAGCCAAAGTGACCAATGCGAGAGGGATCATGATGGGGCGATGATGGCTGCGGTAATCGGTGAGGACGAACACATAGAGCCATTGCAAAGCGAGCAACGAAAGACCGGCCGCAGCAATGTAAATGAGCGTGCGCTGAAACATGTTCCAAGAAACTGCGACTGGAGAAAATATCCTCATGCGCCTAACGAGAATAAGATCAGCGACGGCTGGCGAGATGGCGCGTGGCTGCGGTTTGAGGGTGGAATTTCATGGGAAGTGAGGAGCCAAAGCTGCCAGCCGTTCGCTGCATCGTTTGGTTAGGGGCCGTGGCGTCGCTTCTCAACAGTGACATGATCTGGCGGTGACTGTCCAGGAATGTATGAAGCAGAGCCTGCGAGATCATCCCCGCCCCAGACGACTAACCAAGATGAAGGGCCAAAGCTGGAGTGAACCCCGGTACTCAGAATGTTTCGGATAGCCCCCACGACGCGCATTACCGGTGGGGCAGAAATGCGGCGCTCAGGAAAAAAGACACGACCGTCGCTGGGTGTAACCGTCGTCTCTTCATGAGACTGCGACTCCAGGGTGTAGTCCTGCCACACCTCGCTCACATTGACGCCCGCTACGGGGCGCGAGTCGGTGCCGACAATCTGAACAGACCAGGCTGGGACAACCACGCGCTGCATGGGGATCAGCGAAAGAAACAAGAGGCCAGCCACTATCGCGATCACAACTCGCCATTTCGTATTCACTCAGGCGCCTAACGAGAATAAGATCAGCGACGGCTGGCGAGGTGGCGCGTTGCTGCGGGTTGAGGATGGAATTTCATGGAAAGTGAGGAACCGAGCCTGCCAGACGTTCGCTGCATCGTTTGGTTAGATCTTTGGGAGCTCCATTATGTGCCACGCCCCATTTGCCTTTTGCAGGCGATACATCTTGCCTCGCTCCTGCTCTGGTCCAACAAAAACAAAGACCTTATCCGCGTAGGTCTCGAATGGCGGTTTGGGCGACTGCTCCGCCCTGATGAGCGTAATCTCTGAAGAAGTGAAATGCTTAACGATCTGGGTGATCTGGCGAACGTCCTCCCGCGAGATCGGAGCGAGGACCTCCAGTCCAACGTCCGCAGCGCTCACCAGCTGGCAACTCGCAATGGCGACGACAATCGCAAGGAGCTTTCGCATAGATCTAACGAGAAAGAGCTCAGCTACCGCTGGCGGGAGCGAGCATGAATTGAAATGGTGGCGTTTTCATAATGTAAAGCGGGGCATCGGAGCGGCCAGCGGTTAGCTGCAGCGATTGGTTAGATGGTTGGCGTGAATTCATCGGAGTCGTTCCCCACACTGGTTGCAAATTTCCGGATGATAAGTGGGTATGTCCGCTTCAGGAAAGCGATTGCAGAAGGGACAACGATACTGCCAAGCACCGATCGCGGATAATACGATTCCAAGCGCGACAAAGAACCACGGCGATACCGGTGGGAAGAAACGAGCAGTCAAAGCCGCTACGATACATAGTCCGAAAACAAGCATTCCTGTCGCGGCCACACGGCGTCTGCGTCTGAAAATGGCGAGTGGCTCTGCCATCTAACGAGAACAAGATGAGCGACGGCGGACGAGGCCGCCCGTCGCTCGGAGTGTAAGTGTGGAAATCATCTCAAAAAGTAGAGCGTACAGCGGTCCGCCGTTCGCTCAATCGCTTGGTTAGGCCATTTGCGTGGCCGGCCAAAAGATCAATGAGCATAGGCCTCAAGCTGCCGTGCCAGTGCGACCACGGGACTGAAAGCGCTGCTCTTCGGGATGACGTAGTTGGTCTTCTTTCCGTTCGGCATATATCCCACGGAGAAGATAAAGTTGCTGACCGCATCGAAGCTTCGAGACGCGCCTTCGCCTCCAGCGTATTTCTGCGGCAGTGACTCTAGAGTCCGCCACATCTCCTCAAACTGCTGGCGCGAAACGCTGAACGTGCGTTGCCGCGCAGGGTCGCTGGATTTCACGACGCCTTGCGGTGCCGGGGTCTTGTCGACGATCGCGACGAAGATGATGGCGGAGCCATCTCGAAATGTGTGCATCAACGTACGAGTTGGCTTCGCGTCCGCTCTGCTGGCCGCCAGGATGGTGAGCACACTGAGGAAAAGGGTAAGGCGTTTCATAGGCCTAACGAGAATAAGATGAGCGACGGCGGACGAGGGCGCGTGTCGATCGGAGTGGAAGTGTGGAAGTCATCTCAAAAAGTGGAGCGTACAGCGGTCCGGCGTTCGCTCCATCGCATGGTTAGATGATCGCATGGCTAGTACATAAGCACGCGCGCTTTTCTTGTCTTGTCATCGACGTCGATGCCAAAATCCACGAATTTCTGCCCGGGCCTGCGGTAACCGACGTACCACGCGCCGCGCTCTGCGGCGTAAAGGACCGGGGAATGCATGTACTCCCGTATGGAAGCATGCGTGTAACGCCGTGCTTCAGCGTCCGCGATACGAACCGCGTCGGCTCGCGACAAGGGACGAACGACCGTCAGCGCGGAACATGCCGTGGAGAAGATGCAGAATGCCGCGACCGTAAGTTTCTGGAGAGAGGGCTTTATCATCTAACGAGAATAAGATGAGCGACGGCGGGCGAGGGCGCGCGTCGCTCGGAGTGCCAGTATTGAAGTCATCTCAAAATGTGGAGCGTGCGGCGGTCCGCCGTTCGCTCCATCGCATGGTTAGGTCTTTCATCGCGGCGGAGCAATCATTGTATACGTGACGGGAATACGAAACTGCCGAATCGTGCCTGGCCTGAAAGTCCACTGCCGAAAAGCGCGCAGAACTGCCTCGTCGAGGATAGTGTGCCCCGTGCTTCGCTCCATCTTCACCGATTTGAGTTGACCCGTCTTCGCATCGACGATGCCAAGGACGATGCCCCGACCTGAAAGGTGAAGGCGGCGTGCCTCGAGCGGATAGTCTGGATGTAGGTGATGTATGGCGACCGCTTCGGCTTTTGCGAGGGCATGCTCGTCCGGTGGCGGGGGACTGGCGAGTGCCGCCGACGCGGCAGCAACGAAGCCGAGTACTGGAGCTATAACGTGACGCATAAGACCTAACGAGAACAAGATCAGCGACGCCTACCGGGAGCGAGCGTTGATCGGACGTGGTATGGTTTAGTCATGGGAAATTTGGGGCGAACGGCGGGTAGGCGTTCGCTGCATCGTTTGGTTAGGCCTATTGCGGGGATTTAAGGATGTACTGCGCTGTTTCATTTTTTGGGTGTGCGACGGCCCACTCGTGTTCCACCTCCTTGCACTTTCGACAGATGAATTTCTTATAGAGCTTCTTCTCGGCAGCAGGATCAACCTCGTCGCCCCCGCGGACGTAATCTTCTGCATTCGGAAAGTAAGATATAGAGTAGTCGAAGTAAGGATCCTGGAAGTCTACGAGGCCGAAATGAATCGGAACGCGCTTCATCTGCATGCGGATGTGATGCACGTTGCACACTCCGCGGCGCTGGGCGCGCTTGCGCGCGGCGAGCAAGCGGTCTGTGCGCGCGTCCGAGAGGTTGAGCGGCGGACAACCGTAAATCCCCTCCAGCTGCGGATCGGCTGGCGACGCGCTGTCGCTGCGCGCGGTGAAAGCGACGCAGATGAACGCAATGACAAGGAGCGTGTGCCTCATGGGCCTAACGAGAACAAGATGAGCGACGGCGGGCGAGAGCGCGCGTCTCTCGGAGTGAATGGGTGGAAGTCATCTTAAATGTGGATGCACAGCGGTCCGCCGTTCGCTCCATCGTATGGTTAGATGACCGCGTCGCCTCGCCATTTGGTGAATACCCGGTCGACTTCTTCCTCTGGCACCGAAATGAACTGTGACCACACAGCCTCCTGATGACGCGGGTATCCAGTGAGATGAGCCATCGCGTTGTTGATGGCTAACGCGACTTCTTTCGACGAATCGTCAATGTGAGGAATAGCTGCGGCAATCCGACGAACCTGATCGCGCTCGAGCCCGAAGAGTGTGTGAAACTCCCAATCGGGAAAGAATGGTCCGTCGCTGGCAGCGCGAAGACACTCGAACACGGTTTGCTTCTCGGGCTCGCTTAGCGAGCTGAGGCCACCGTTTCGAGTGTACGTTCTAGTCATCTAACGAGAACAAGATGAGCGACGGCGGACGAAACCGCACGTCGCTCGGACTGGGATTGTTGAAGTCATCTCAAAAGTGGAGCGTACAGCGGTCCGCCGTTCGCTCCATCGCATGGTTAGGTCTTCGTGCATTCTAAAGGACAATGACACGATCATTCCGCTTCGGAGCCGGAACCTCCGCGGGAACGACGAGATGCCAAGTTCCGCCGCGCCGGTACGCATGCAACTCTCGGTATGTTGGAATCTTTTCGGTGGTGCGGCCGGACCAAATCTTCACGTGATCACGGGCGATTGTGGTGACGAGGATGGGGCGGTAATAATCCGGCAGGGGGAGGGCCTTTAGTTGCGCGACGTCGGCTTTTGACAGGTTTGCCGCGTAGGGGCCCTCTATGCGCAAATGCGCGCATGCAGTCAACAGAAGGGCAACGAGGATATACGAATGGCGCATAGACCTAACGAGAATAAGATCAGCGACGCCTACCGGAGGCGAGCGCTGATCGGAGGTGGAATGGTTTAGTCATGTGAAATTTCGGGCGAACGACGGGTAGGCGTTCGCTGCATCGCTTGGTTAGATCGTTTTAGCTCCGCCTCGGCTTGCCGCGCGTCTGCGCGCCGTGCTCTCTTCCGCAGTGAGTGCACGAGCAAGATGCCCCCCAGAACGAGACACAAAATGCCGCTGATGTACGCTTGCGACCCGGAGATGTACCACAGTGGAGACGCCAGTTGCCCGGTGAGCAGCGCCCTGATGCCAGCGAGCACCATGACGATACCAAGTAGGAGATAGCCGAGCTCGTCGGACTTAATCTTTGTGGAGTCTGATGGCGCTTGGGACATGTAGATCTAACAGATATTATACGAAAGGGACGTTCGCCTATTTCGGTTGCTTCCGGGGCGGGCCGGGGGGTAAAACGAAAGCATGGCCGGGAGTCGCCGTGACGAAATCAGGGCTCGGCGGCGGGGACGACGCGGGGTTTGAGGGCGTCCTGGATGAAGGCGGTGGCGTCGTTGCGGAATTGGAGGAGCGACGGGTGATTGATGTAAATCATGTGACCGGCTTCGTAGAAAGTCATCCGCACGTTGTCGCGTATCGTCGGGTCGAGCTGCATGGCGTGCAGGGTGCGCTCGGCTGCGTAATAGGGTGTGGCAAGGTCGTAGTAGCCGCAGCAAACCCAGAGTTTCAAATAGGGATTGCGACTCATCGCCTTCTTCAAATCTTCGGCGACATCGAGATACTGGTTCTGCGCGACATTCGCGTAGTTCCATGGGCGGACGTCGGCGATCATTTCGTAGGGTAAATCGCTCTCGAACTTTAACTCGCGCCGCAGGTAGTCGTTCATCATCGCGCTGTAAGGACCGAGGACGGCTTCATAACTCGGATCGAAATCGTATTCCTCGGTGCCAGGCTCGTAGCGAATGCCGGTGAAACGCGCGTCGTATCGCCCGATGGAACGGTTCTTATCCTTCAGCAAATCGAAGAAGAAGCGCCGCGCGGCAATCCGGAAGTTTGTTTGCGCGATCGCGTCTGCCGGGAGGCCGGTGAATCGCGCGAGATCGGCGGCGAGTTCTTTGCGCTGATTGTCGTCAAGCTGATCGCCGCGATTGAGCGCGAGCAGGTATTTGTTCGAGGCGAAATTCTCGCTCTCGGCCAGCGCGTCCTTCAGCGGTTTGCTCTGTAAATCCTGCGGCAACTTTTTGTGGTACCACGCCGCGGCTGTGTAGGTGGGCAAAAACAATGGATACGGCCGGTCGTTGCCCGGATTGAAACGCGCCGTCGAGAAATCAAGGATGCTCGAGACGAGGATGATGCCATTGACGTAGAACCCGTAGCGCTCCTGCAAGTAGTCGCTCAAGCCGGCCGCGCGGGTG
>Ga0137408_1308629_pt1 | contig 11947 bp, 21 predicted proteins | sample CZOMad2_2_16fung_FD_141241 | JGI IMG/M metagenome (GOLD analysis project Ga0137408, IMG submission 141241) | Vadose zone soil fungal communities from Angelo Coast Range Reserve, California, USA - CZOMad2_2_16fungal (PacBio error correction) | ecosystem: Environmental > Terrestrial > Soil >...
AGGCTGGTGCTGACGTTGCTCTTGTCGTGGCCCCGCGCCACCAGCGCCTGCACCAGGTCCTCGTGGCTGGCACGCATGGTGCCGCGTAGGCGCTGGTCTTCGGCCAGGAGCCAGGCCAGGATGCGGCGTTGCAGCCGGGACAGGCGTTCAGTGGCCATGGTCATCCCTTCGCATCTGACGGATGTGGGCAAGAGGCAGATCGAGTCATTAGCGAAAGAAGAATCCCATCAGCGCCAGGAGCAGCACGGCTGCACCGGCGAGTTTGAACGCGGCGAGGATACCCAACAGGCCGCCCGCGGAGAGGCCAGCGAGGATGATCGGAATGAGCACACACAGGGCCAGAATACCGTAGAAGAACCAACCACAGGCCCGTGGCGAGAGGCGGGCCGCTTGACGCTGATTCCACTGGTCAAAATCCATATCTTCCCCTCCTCTCCATGGGTCTCAGTCTGACACCGATAGCCCTGTTCCCCCAGGACCACCCGTGATGTGCAGCGTCAGCCCTGCACCGCAGTGAATACAGCCCATCGTCACCTGCACTTCAGGGGAGCCGTCTGCGGTCCGCGCCGCCAGTGTCTCTGTCTGGCCGAGCAACAGGTCAATGCCCTGGACCAGAGGGCTGTTCCACGGCTTCACACCCACACCAACGGGCTGAAAATCCGGGCTGCCACACCCTGGACATGCGAGCCAACTGACATCCCCATTTCACGGGATCTGGAGAGTCAAGGGTCGTGAGGGCATAGGGTCGTTCTCCTCTCAATCGTCCCCACCGTGACGTCTGTGGTCTGACGCGTGTCACGCCTCCGGCCAGAAGTCCTCATCGAGCACCTGCGCGATCGACCACGGGCAGGCCTCGGGGAAATCCGCCAGCGGCCGCTCGGTCGCCAGCGCGGCCTTGCGGCGGGCGTGGCGGTAGGCCTCAGGCAGGTAGGCAGCCGGATAGTATTGCAAGCCGCCCCTGGCCCGCTTGGCGATTTCTTCGCGGGCGGTGTCCACGGTCACCCGCCAGCCGCGGCGTGGCCTGGTGGCCGGGTCATAGCGCAACTTCAGGAGGTGCCAGAGGAGGCGCACCAACTGGCTCTCGATGGCAAAGCGGACGCTATTCCCCACGTCTTCGATCTCCTCGGCCAGGTGGTCCCAGTCCAGGGTCTTCGCCTCCTGGGCCCGGAGCGCCGCCGCCTGGTCCTGCGTCCAGGCGTAGAAATCGGTGTCATAGTTGCTCATCGTCCCTCTCCTCCGGCAGCCCCAGGCGCCGCCGCGCCTCCTGGTGAATCGCGGCCTGCTGCTGCCGCCACTGGCGGTGCCACGCCCGCGCCTCCTCGGACATCGCTTCCTCGCGAATCGACTGCTCCAGGTCGCGCAACTGCTGCTGGAGCGCCCATTGCCGCCGGCGCTCGGCCTGCTCCGCCTGCCATTGGCGACGGCGCTCCGCTGCCTCCTGGACGATCTGGCGGTGCGCGCGATGGCCGAACCACCACAGCACGGCGCACGCCGGCAGCACCCCGACCGCCAGCCCCGCGATGATGCCGAGCGCGATGGCCATGGGGCTCTGTGGGTCCATCATGGCTCAGGCTCCCTTGACGGCTTTCTGGCCTTGCTCCCGCAGAAAGCGCTGCAGGGCACTCTTCTGCACGCGCCAGTGGCGACCGGCGCGAAGCCCGGGGAGCTGGCCGCTTTTCAGCCACTTGCGTAACGTTTTCGGGGCGATCTTGGCATACGCCGCCCCCTCTTCGACGGTGAAAATTTCATCGGTCTGCATGGGGTCCTCCAGGCGTGTGAGCCGCCCGCCACCAGGCATGGCGGACATCTCGATCCCTTGATATCCCCCATAATACCCCAAGAACCCAGGGCTATGCAAGGCCTTTGAGACACGTTGGTGGACCTCAAGGGGCATCGCTGGGGCGGGGGTGCGAGCCATGATCAACCGTGATTGAGATAGGCCCAAGGCCAGTTGACAAGTGTCCTATTATGGGAACCTGCGGCGGGGAGCAGAGGCGTGAGGCACCAGAAGTGTCCCCCTGATCACTATTGATATACTGGGGGGTGAGTCCCCACCGTCGGCCTTCGTGGCGATCGTCGCGCCTGGGGCCGACGGTGGCCTTCAGCCTGATCAGGAGGGTCAGGCCATGCCCGATACCCTGTATCGGATCTTACGTCAGCAGGTGGTGGCGCAGCTGCCGCCCGGTGCCAACCAGGCGGCGGTGTGGCAGGTGACCGCCCATGCCGCCATCTGTGGCGGCACGCAAGGGGCCCAGCTCGAGTTCATGACCGCCGGCGGGGAGCCACGCGAGGGGACGCTCGTCGACGACGTGCTAAGGACAGAGACCCTGGGTTCGACATGCGGCGCGTGCCGATTCCCTTATCGCCCGGCACTAGCGGCCGTAATGGTGCACTGTTCCGCCTGCCAGGGACGGGGCCGGTCAGCAGGCGGAGGGACCACGGTCAGGGCCCCCAGGGAGACCTCCAGGCCCGAGCCATCCTGGCACCTCGCGCGATACACATCCGTTCGGTACTGATAGAGGGGACATTGGGCACGCACCCGCGCATGGTCGCATTCGGGGACGGGCTTGACGACGTTCGGGGGCACGTAATGCCACCAATCGCCATCATTGACGTAAAAGATGTCGTCATGCCGCGAGAGGAGATGGTCCTGCCGGAGGATTTTCGTGGTGATGATCACTTCATAGTGCGGTAAGGGGCCGGTCACCACGCCTGGAGAGACGAGAAACAGCAACGGTTCGACGAAGACGCCCCCGTAAGGGAGATGGGGTTTCCAGCGCCATCCGCCATGCGGGACGAGCTGCACGTCCCAGGCGAGGGTGAGGCCCTGTGACTCAAAGTCGGTCACGGCGATGCCTCGCTGCGTCAACTCCGTCTTCAGAAGGGTGCGCAAGGCTTGCCCAAAGAGAGAGTCATCCTCCGGCGGGAGATATACGGGTTCGGTTCGGCTCGGAAGACTTTCCACCATCTGCACGGCCAGGGTCTGCCAGTGTTCGGCCGCTTCCATCTGTTGTTGGAGGCTATAGGGATAGGTCGATGGCCTCGGCACCTGCGTACACGCCGTCAAAAGACCCACGCACAAGATCCCGCCCAGCGCTTTCATGTGCATGCTCTCACTCCTCATGTGGATGGGGTTGGCTCGCTCCCGCGCATGATCAGGGATGCCTGGATAAAGGCTTCGAGGTCCATTTCCCTGACCCGCCACTGGCGTCCAATCTTGCACCCCGTCAGCTTGCCTGCCCGGAGCCAGCCCTTGAGCGTTTTCGGACTGAGCTGCAGGGTGGCGGCGGCTTGTTCCACGGTTAATAGCTCGCGCATTGCGACTCCTATCCTGCCATGCATGGCATCCCCGCGCGTGAATCGCTCCTGTCCCCTGAGTGGTGTGCTTGAAGCACCTGCGATAGCCCTGTTGATCCCTGCAGCATGCTTAATTATCAATTAATGTCAAAATATATCTATTTGATACAGTTAAAGGCGTTTCGTGACCCAGGTGTCACAGGAACCGTTGATGACGACGGGTGCAGGGTGCTCCTACTCGGTGGACACATACCGGGAGGGTGGTTGTACATCAGGGGGGAGTGCCCCGCATAGCAGCCCCGCAGAGTGATCGGTTTTTCGGAGTGGGTAGGGGGTAGGGGCAGGATGCGATCATTTCGCCTCGCGCCAGGGAGATGGGGGAGAGTGTGCCCCTGAGCCCTGGCGCGAGGGGGGAGATGGGGGCGCGGACTTATTGTCCTGTACTTTCTCCGGCTAGTCGGATAGGTTCGCCCCATGGCTCCTGTGTATGCTGACCCGACCCCCTGAACAGAAAGAGGTCCGCCCCATGCATCGCTCTCTACTGCCGGCTGCACTGTTCCTGAGTATTCTGCTCAGTGCTCTTGTCGCGGCCCATGGCGCGTCCTATACCTTCACCATCTTCACGATGCCCGGTGCCACGCTCGCCACCGAGGCATTCGGGATCAACACCGCCGGCCAGATCGTCGGGCGCTGGCTTGATGACATGGGGGGCGGGGGCGGCTTTCTGAAAGACGGCGCCACGTTCACCTTCATCGATGTCCCTGGCGCCACATATACTGAAGCCCACGGCATCAACGCGGCGGGCCAGATCGTCGGGTAGTTCCAGAATGATCTCACAGGGCACTTCCATGGCTTTCTCAATGACGGCGACACCTTCACCACGATCGACGTCCTCGGATCTATGAGCACCTTTGCCAACGGGATTAATGCGGCGGGACAGATTGTGGGGCGGTTCGATGATGCCACGCCGTCCGTCCATGCGTTTCTGACCGATGGCGTCACCTTCACCACCATCGATGTGCCCGGCGCCACGGAGACCGTGGCATTCGGGATCAACGCGACAGGCCAGATCGTCGGCGGGTACAGTGTTGACAGCACGCACGGCTATGGCTTTCTCAAAGACGGCGACACCTTCACTATCATCGCGGTCCCCGGCGCCACGCTCACCGAGGCCCACGCGATCAACGATCGCGGCCAGATCGTGGGGATGTTCGATGATGCCGCAGGGGTCCGCCATGGCTTTTTCAAAGACGGCGACACCTATACCACCGTTGATGTGCCACCCGGCCCCCCCAGCGCGTGGTCCTAGCCGTTCGCGATTAATGCGGCAGGCCAGATCGTCGGGGTGTTCGATTCGGGCCCGAACCGTAGCTTTCTTGCGACACCTGCTCGTAGGTCCCAGAAGTGACGCTCACCACCAGGCCAGAGACTGCCGCAGCGCAGCCTCTAGGAGCCACTTTTTTCTGGCCTGGCTAAGGGGGGTGGTAGGTGAGTTCGTTTAAGGGTGAGCCAGCTAGGCGGGGAGATGGTGCTCCTGCGCGATGGTCTCAAGGGCCATAGGGCACGTCGGCCATAAGGCACGTCCAGACGTTATAGGCTTCCCCGAAGAATCGGAGAAATTTTGTACGCTAGCCCCTCCGGCCTGGCTGTCGGAGCGGCCGTAAGCCTTGCCGCCCGCGGATCTCCTCCACGTTGAAACGATACTTTCCATAGACATTGAGATGTAAGTGGTTGCGAGTTGTACCGATTGACCTCACATCGTATCATATGTGAAGATACCGTCGCCCAAGGACGAGCGCAGCCCTCTTCACATGCGGCCCATTGATGATGCCCGCAATGCCAGAAAAGCCCGCCACCACGCCGATTCCCGTCCAACTCTCCGACTCTGAGTTCACGCAATGTATCTGACCGCACCTCACCAGGCCCAAGCGTGGACCCAGGTGCACACTCGGCTACCATCGCGTCTTCAACCTCATCTTCGGGGTACGGTAGACGGGCAAGCCGTGGCCGTGCTGGCCCGTGCCCAAAGACACCCCCGGCAACGCGGCCATCCATGACACGACTGTCTACAAAGTCTTCGCCAGGTGGTCCGACGATGGCTCACTCGCGGATGCCTTGATCGCCAGTGTGGGGCCGCTGTCGGACCACCACCACCTCGATCTGCGCGTGCTGCATGGCGACGGCACGAACACGGTGGCCCCAAAAGGCGGCGATGGCATGGGCTCTTCAGGCGACACACATCAGAAGGGGGAGAAAGTCCTCGCGAGCACCGACAACCACGGCTATGGGCTGGCTCCCCTGCCGGTGGCGCCGGTCAATGAAGCCGATACGGTCTTGTGGCCGGAAGGCGTACAGGGATTGAAGCGGATGGCCAAGCTCACGGGGGTGGTGCTGGAAGGTGCGTCTCTCAATCGCGATGGGGGGTTCGATTCAACGTCGAATCGCCAGGCCATCTTCAATGCGGGGATGATTCCGAACATCCAGGAGACGCCTCGCCATCGCCAACGTCCCAAGCGCGGGCGCAAGCGGTGGTTCAATGCAGCGATGCATGCGTTACGCGAGCGGGTCGAGCGGACGTTTGCGTGGGAAGACAAATTCACGCGGTTGCTCCTCCGTTTCGAGCACCTCCCGCAGCGCCACGACGGGATGAAATTGATGGCGTACACCTTGCTCAATGTGAGGCGTTTCTATCGTGCCTAAACCTTGCAACCAGTTATATGCTCGTCTTCGACGTGGAAGCCCTGCTAGGATATCGAGATCTGCTCAGGCACCTCCGCAGTAATCACCGCGGCTGTCGACTCTGCGGCCTGTGGCTGAATTTCGAACGGTAGCGTCTCAATCACCCGGACTCCGGTGCCTAAATCGACTTCCCCCGCGCAACTGATTTCGACGATATGTGAGGGTACCGCGGGATCGACGGGGCCTAAGCACTCGACATACACCGACCGACCGTCCGGCGACAAGGGATCCTCAACAATCGCCACCATGGCAGGATTCGATGACGTCCAGATGGGAGGCCCCGCGACGGTGCTACGGCTCCCGTCGACGCGGAGGAACGCCACATGGAGCCGCGTGCGCTGGCCGACTTTGAGTGGGAATGGCATTGGTGACCTCCAGGTAGTAGGCGTGGCGCCTTCCGCTGCCAGGCCTTTGGCACCTCGCTTGCGGCTTACCTAGATGTTCAATTCTCGTCCAATCAGATCCACAGCTTATATTGCAAAGCTAAAATGGCCATTAAAGCTGAGGGTGAGAATCCCCCGACAAATAATGTCGCGGCCAACCAGTATTTGGAATGCGCTACCGCCCGTTGGGGAAAATTCCATTACTTGGGCTCCCGAGAGCATAAAGCCTGCTGTGCCAAACGGAAGCACTAGATCTACTAAGTAGACTGGCACAGGAACCGTATGGGTTGCTGATACTATCTGGCGCATCCCGATAGGTTGCAACCCCACCGTTTGGGCTACGTTAGGTGATACGCACGTCATGCTGGCGCCGGTATCGAGCAACGCTGGGAATGCAGTCACTTGCACGGTCTGAGCTGTGGTCGGCGTCAGCAGTCCTGCCGGCAGGACCCCGATATTAATGAGCGGGCTAATGCCTAGGCTAAACTGTCCACTAAGCGCTGGCATGTGAAAAGAACCCTAAATCAACCGGTGTTTCCGTCACCTCTTGGACGGAAAAGAGCTTATCCTGCTCAAACAGCCGTTGTCCCGTCACATAGGCATCGTGGGCTGTATCGAAAAATTCAACGATTTGGCCATCTCGCATCAGTGCAAACTTGCCAGGATGCGAGATCACGAGTGCCGGTAATTGCTGCTGAAATGCTTGATAGTTTCGGTCAACTTGCTCCCGCAGTCGATCAGTCATCGGAACATCTCCTACCAAATCACATCAAGGTCCCTTACGAGAATCCATAATACCCTCCCTTTACTTTACTGATCCTCGTTTCCGAACATCCTGCTCACTAGCCGTGAGATGCCCTGCAGGCGCATCAGTCGGTCAGCGCACAGATCGTCGCAAGATCACTCATGCGCTGTCCCCTCCCCTGGTGCATCCTCCTTGCGTTTGCGTGGGCGCCCGTTCGGCGAAGGCTTCCGCTTGGCTGGGCGCCCAGGTGGTCGAGTGGACGGTGGTACCGGGCGCTCAAGATCGAGGAAGACAGTATACGGCAGGCTTAGGGATTCAGAGAGACGCTTCGCCATGCGGAGCCCGATATTGACTTTCCCGTGCCAGAGCAGCCACCCGTACTGTTTCGAAAGCCCAGTTCGGTGGGTCAAGTCGGCGATCGTCTGGATGCCGTGTTGTTTGAGCAGTTCGTGCAAGGTCATGTCCTCCACTTTATGAGGCTGTGTGTGCACGGTCAAATATTTTTTAGAAGGTATAAAATACTATTGACTTAGGCAACTGTCAAGGTATATATTATATTATACCTAGAAAGAAAGGATCACACTCACAAGAGGGGAGGACACACAATGGCCTGGACACTGCGGCTCAACAAGAAAGGCCAGCTCGTCAGAGTAGCGATCAAGAAGCGCCACGCAAAAGGGAGAGGGAGGTAACGATGGAATGACGCGTAGGGGTGACCCCGGCAGGCTGCTGGAACAGTCTACCGGGGGTGTCGCAGGTGAACCACATTTGGCCTCAACCAAACGCCTTTATTATGAGGGAGCCTACGATGGGATCGCAAGCGTTTTTGCCAGCTGACTACTCGGTTCGCCCTGATAACCTCCTCCCTCCCGATGATTTTGAGGATGAGGACGACAATATCCAGTGGCGTGAATACTGCCGCATGGCCTCGACGATCGACCGCGCCCGGATCTTGGAAGTGGTCCTCAGCGACCTCGACGCCGACGACTCCCCGCTGTATGAATTCATCGACGATGCGATCGCGAACCCCCATGAGCCTGGACGCCCAAAAGAATCCATCACGAAGCTCGCACAGCTGGGGCAATCCCTCCTGAGCCTCATCGCCAAAGCCGTTGACGACCAGGTGAACCTCCGCATGGCCGTGCAGGAGGTGCCCCATGACTAATCCCACCGACCTCCACGACCAGCTCGTCGTCTTTATGCAGGCAGAGCACTGCGGCGGCTTCCTGCTCGCTGATCCGCTGACCGTCTGCACCCTCGGCTTCTGGGAACATCTGGCCGAATTTATCGCATCACAGGACTGTGAGCTTTGCCATCAGCTCGAAGCCCGTGTCGCCAATCTTAATCGCGAAATCGCGAACTGTCAGCGATGGCTCCGCTGGCTCCTGCGGTACAGGGGAGGGCGGCGCTCATGACGAACGAGACCACAACCGCCCTGATGTCCCCATCTGATGACCATCAGCACGCCATTCCGCCCGATGTCATGGAGAAGGTCGTCATTGGCGGCGATCTCTCAGAGCTCAATGCGGCCCAGCGCGCGGAGTATTACACAGCCGTCTGCCGGAGCCTTGGCCTGAATCCGCTCACCAAGCCGTTCGAATTCCTCACCCTGAATGGCAAATTGCGCCTGTACGCCTTGCGGGACTGTGCGGACCAATTGCGCCGGCTGCACGGTATCAGCATCTACATCACGAACCGCGAACGCCTGGGAGATATTTACATCGTGACAGCCCGAGCGAAAGATCGCACCGGGCGTGAAGATGAGAGCACTGGTGCCGTGCCGCTGGGGAACCTTAAAGGGGATGCCTTAGCCAACGCGCTCATGAAGTCGGAAACGAAGGCCAAGAGACGTGTGACGCTGTCCATTGCCGGGCTAGGATGGCTGGATGAGACCGAATTAGACACCATTCAGTCTGCGGCCGCTGAAAAGTTACGTCCATCCGAGCGCGTCATCCCTCATCCTCTCCCAGAGGGAGAGAGCGTCTCTCAAGCCACCAGAGAGGTGCATCCGACGGCCGATGAAATCACCACACTCGTTGATACCGCGAAGGCGGCCAACATCGACCTGGAGGCCTTCGGGCATGACATGCGGCGGCTCATGCACCTCCCAGAGAGCCAGAAGGTGACCAAGAAGTTCCTGCGCGAGACCATGACGATGGATCAGTACAACACGGTCCGGGCACATTATGGTGAAGCCCTGCGTGTAATCCTCGAGGAGGATGTCCCCAATCATGAGCCCCCATCTGAGACGAGAGACGCGAACGCATCCAAGACTGTACCTGCGGCCGTCGACGTACCAACCGCATTACCAGCGACCGAGGAGGGTGGACCATCGGCCCCTTTCGCATCATCGTCTGCAACCGCGAGCGCCCACGCCGAGGCGGTCGACGCGACTGAGCGCGATCGGGTCCGGCTCCGAGCCGAAGTGGCGCAGTGGGATCTGAGGGTCCCACCGGAAGAGGTCGAGCATGTCATTCAGCACAACCCGTATAGTAAGGCGCGCGCCTTGCTCTGGAAGTATCGCCGGCAGGAAGCTGCCGCGGATTAACCCAGAGGATGGTCAATGGCCAGAAAAAGTCCCCGGAACAGACGCACCGAGGGTTTCATACGGGAGCGGTCCCCAGCACCTCCACGCCCACAGCCTGTCCGGTGTGTGGCGAGACGCCAGCGGTCGCCAAGGGCGAAAAGCGGCATGAGGTCATGGAGGCCCACCTGAAATCGCGGCATCAGCCTGACGACCCATGCCACCGAATGCACCGGACGGATATGCCCGTCGACTGGAAGCTAGATTGGGAGGCAGTGGTTCAAGGGCTGCCAAGCATCTGGTACTGCAGTGAATGTGGATTTTATCGTCAAGCGGAGTAACCTATCGCGCGGGGTTGGGTTGGAGCTCTGCCCCGCTGGGAGGCATACCACAACATGAGGATCTATGTCGCGTCGAGTTGGCGGAACCGCTACCAACCCGAAGTGGTGCAGAGCCTGCGTGAACACCAGTTTGAGGTGTATGATTTCCGGCATCCAGCGCCAGGGGACGAGGGATTTGCCTGGGCAGAGATCGATCCTGCGTGGCAGTCCTGGGCGCCTGAGCAGTATCTCGAGGCGCCGCAGCACCCGCTCGCGCAAGTCGGATTTGCCCAGGATAGGCTGGCGTTGCAGATGGCAGACATCACCGTGCTGGTGCTGCCCTGTGGGCGCTCGGCGCACCTGGAGCTCGGATACGCGAAAGGGTTGGGGCAGCGCACGGCGGTGCTGATGCTGGAGCCCTGTGAGGCGGAGCTGATGTATTTATTGGTCGACCGCATCTGCCTCAATATAGACGAGCTGCTGGCGTGGCTGCGGGAGCCATAGGTCACCAAGCCAATCACCTTATCCTAACGCCACACGAGGGGTGGCTTCGGCTGCCCCGCAGGAGGCATGACATGAAGCCAATCCTTGCTCTTACCTTCTTCCTGCTCCTCACTAGCTGCTCGACCATGAGGTTTCCACTGATGGTCTTTCTCCATCCCGTGACGGGAGCCACGGGGGACTGTCCCGGTCGTACGATTACGGCCTACACGCCATCCGACCGCAAAGCCGAGGTGGCCCTGCAGGATTGGTGCGTGCAGACATGGCTCGCCGCGGGGTATGTCAGGGTGAAATAAACGAAGGAGGGCGTACATGTCGGCATCAGCACGGGGGTGGCTGCGGCTGTCCCCGCTGGAGGAACACGATTTGGACACACCGGAGTTGGATCAACTCTATCGGCGGTATCAGCGCTATGAGAACCTCGCCAAGCACTATCGCGCAGTGCTCGAAGGGTTGCAGTCGGCGGAGGTGACGGCTGACCCTGAGTGTGGGACGGTGACGTTTCACACGACCGCCTTCGCTCACATGCTGAAGAGCATCCCCAGAGGCAAGCCGATGCAATGGTATCTGGAAAAAGCCCAGTACTATTCCGCCAAGGCCAGCGATGCCAGAGACCTCTATTGGTCGTTACACGACGAGGCGGAGAAACGGGACTGGGAGGCGTTGGACCGTGACGGCAAACTGGCACAGTTGCGAAAGATTGCCGAGCGTCTCGACATCACGAAGCGACTCCTGCAGGAGTGGCGTGCCAAGATCCCGGCATGGGAACGCAGATGCGCGGAGCGAGGTCCGGCGCGAACCCCAGAGGAACAGGTCCAGGCGTGGATGGACAATTTCTCCGATCCCCGCCCCATGATCGAGACGTTAGAGCTGAGCCGCCAGGAGAGGGAAGCCGAGCGTGATTGGCTACTTGAGCGCATGTGAGAGAGGACACGCCATGAAACATGCCGAAGCCTTAGCCCTTGCCGAGGAGGCGTTGAACGCCCTCAAACCTCACTGTGAGAGGATTCTCATTGCCGGCAGCATTCGCCGCTTGAAGCCAGAGGTCAAAGACATCGAAATCTGCGCGATTCCGCGGATGGTGCCAGCTGGCCTCTTTAACGATGAGCTGGAGGTCGATCCGGACTTCTGCGCTGTGGTTCGTCACTGGCGCAAAGTCAAAGGTGAGCCCACAGGGAAATATACGCAACGGATACTGCCTGGTTGCATGACGCTCGACCTGTTCATCGTGGAGCCTGACAGTTGGGGCTGGCAATTGTGCCTCAGAACTGGCAGCAGTGGGTTTAATCAGTACGTCTTACTGAAGGCGGTGCGGCAGCAACGCTACACGTCTGACGGGGGATTTCTCCAGCGGCCGGGCCAGGTCATCCCAACACCTGAGGAGGTGGACGTCTTTCGCCTGCTGAAATTGCCCTGGTGTGAACCATGGGCACGGGAG
>Ga0137408_1058118_pt1 | contig 11899 bp, 10 predicted proteins | sample CZOMad2_2_16fung_FD_141241 | JGI IMG/M metagenome (GOLD analysis project Ga0137408, IMG submission 141241) | Vadose zone soil fungal communities from Angelo Coast Range Reserve, California, USA - CZOMad2_2_16fungal (PacBio error correction) | ecosystem: Environmental > Terrestrial > Soil >...
AGTTATCGCGTATCGCGGCACGCCGTGATTTCACGCGCAGCGAGAGCTGGCCGGAAGAATGGCTGCTGATCGAGTGGCCCAAAGACGAACCGGAGCCGACCAAATACTGGCTCTCGACCTTGCCCGAAGACATCGCCTTTCAACGCCTGGTCGATCTCACCAAACTGCGCTGGCGAATCGAGCGCGACTATCAGGAGCTCAAGCAAGAGGTTGGGCTCGGGCATTTCGAAGGCCGCGGATGGCGAGGCTTTCATCATCACGCCACGCTGTGCATCGCCGCCTACGGATTCCTGGTCTCCGAGAGGGAGACGATTCCCCCCTCAGGCTCTCGTCCCGCCAGGCCGTTCAAGACACCTGCCGTTCCCAACGGTTACCGACCCAGAGGCTCCGCCGCTGCGAACCCAACGACACGTTCCGAACTCGATTGCGACAACCCGACAACGCCTGATCGTCGCTCTCGCCAAAAGATTACCGAGATGCCCTTGCTGCGCAGCACCAATGCAAAGAAATCTACGCCGAAATTTGTGACACAGTAGAACTAGAGCATGATCCGAAAAAGCATGCCCTCGGGCTTGACCCGAGGGTGGATACCGGTTTTCCGAAAAGATCATGCTCAAACAAAAGGATGAGATCATGATCCGATTCAATCTAATCGGATCATGATCTAGACGCCCTTTAACAGAATTTCTCCTGCATCGAGCAATTGCCCATCTGCAGAATGCAATACGAGCTTTTTCAGCGGGCGGCACCTTTTCGCGTCAAGCGGAACCGATCGCACCTCGCGGTGGTCGAACAGGTATTCGCTGCTCCACTGAGCCAGCGCCACGAGAGTGGGCAACAAGGCCCGGCCCTTCCTGGTGATCACATATTCCTGGTAGACGCTCCCATCGGACGCTGGCGAGACCTCAACGATACCCTTCGCCAAAAGCGCCTTCAGCCGTGTCGCGAGAATGTTTTTCGCGATACCCAAGTTTCTTTCCAATTCTCCAAATCGTTTGGGGCCTGCGATAGCCTCGTAGATGATCAACAAGGACCACCAGTCACCGATCACATCCAGTGCTCTCGCGACCGCACATACGCTTCCCTGCAGGCTTTTCCTTTTCATCTTCGTTGCTCCTTCGAAGCAATCCCTTATGCGGTGGGCTGATTCGCCAACCGCTATCGCGGAAAATCATACCTGCCGATGAGGACCCGAGCATCGCTCGCGGCAACCCGCGCGAAAGCATCGAACATTTTCGCGCCGCATGTCGAAATCGATCTGGTTGCCTGGAGCGCGGTCGAGCGGGATTTCGAACGCGCGGAAGCAAGCTCGCGAAAGGATGGATCGGCTGGAATCCTGCGCGCTTGCTCCCGCGACAATGCCGACATTTCTTCCTCTCCCTGATTTGCCGGCTCCCCTCGATCTTGGCGTCGGCGCCGCCCGAGCATCGGAGCGGCCCCTTGCATCGATCGACAGCCCTGCTGCCCGCCGCTTTAGCCGGCGGACTTTTCCGTGACTCCCGGCGTGAAGAGGGCTCCGACCGGCAACTTTTCCTGCAGGCCGTATGGACTGGCCTGGTTCTCCTTTACCCATCGTTTTTCGGCGTGGGATTCGAAGGGAGGAGGAATTTCACCCTGAAGCGACCAAAGATCGGCCGGCGTCTCATCGATGGTGACCTCCCAGTCATATCCTCGGTCCCTGACGTAGGGTGCGATCAACTGGTCGACCGCCTTCACCCACCATTCCCTGATGATGGGGCCGGGCAAGGTCCTGGCCATGTGTTCGAGCTTGAGACGAACGAATTTGCCGTGCGATGCGCCACCGACATAGAACGACTCTGCGGCGACTTCCTCAAAGATCATCACGACGTAAAATTTCGGGATCGGAATCCTTGAATACATCGCGGTGACATTTTCGGCGAATTCCTTTTTATCCTGAGCTGAGTAGGCACCAACGGGATGATAAACTTTCCATAGGGGCATTCGAGTTCTCCTTAATGTGCACAGCTGATCGAGTTCCAGGGAAACCATAGAGGCACGTTATATGATGTATATAATACCATAATTGCTTCATTGGCTTTTCAAGACCGTGCGATCTTCGGTCACCGTTGAATCACATACGCGTTGCCTCGGGTCTTTTGGCTGCCTTCGAGATCAGCGGGATCGGGATGCCCTTATTGCGACCGACAGACCATCACTCGGATGGTTGGATCCATGTGCTGACAAGCTCGCCACGAGCGGACGATTCCCGGTGTGCCCGCGACGGCCGACGTAAGCGAGGCTAGCAGGCACTTCCGTCGCACGAGCGAACGATGGCGGCGATCGCTCTCTACGCCCGCTGCAGCAGCAGGGCCGTAAGCTCGTTGGGCATGTCGAGCATCACATCATGCCCGCATGCAAGCTCCTCCTGCCACCAGCCGCGCTCTCCTGCCTTGGCGTAAAACTGGCCGAAAGGACCTTCAAAGCCACTCGCCCGAATGTATCCGATGTTTGCGATGCCGTCGCAGGCGCCGCTGATCTGCGCGGGCGCTTCAAAACTGGACAGCGGGTGCATCGTGCACTGACGGTCCACCCAGTCGGCATCTGCCGCATTGACCGCGAAGAACGACGCCGGGCGCGGCGGGACCATCCAGCCGTCGCCGTGGGCCGCAGCCAGTTCCCGGTCGCTCTTGCCGCCATCGGGCAGGTAGTCGAAAAGGGCTTTGCCGTTTTCGGGAACGAAGGCGTCGAGGTAGATGAGCGAGCGGATCCGGTCTGGCATCCGGTCGGCGACGTGGCGTACGACGACACCGCCGTAGGAGTGTCCGACCAGGACGATGTCGCGCAGGTTCTCCCAAATCATGAGGTTGGCCACATCCGCAATATGGGTGTCGAGGCCGACGTCGCGGCTCAAAAGGTGAGAGCGTTCTCCGACACCCGTTAGCGTCGGCGTGAAAACCCGGTGCCCTTCAGCCGCCAGCAGGCGACGCACGCGCGCCCAGCGCCAGCTACCATGCCACGCGCCGTGGATTAGGACGTAGTCGGTCATTGCGGAGTACTCCTTGATGTCGGCGCCGTGGCATGAGGCGGCCTGAACGCGAAAGCAACGATGCTGTATATCGCTGCGTCGCGCCGACATGTGGACGGGGCGGCGTGCGATGCAGGCCGGGCGTTCGGCAGACTCATGGTCCGGCGCAGGCGCTGGACCATGAGGTCAGCTCCGCCTACTGCTGGAGGAAGGCGAGTGCCTGAGGAACGAAGGCGGCATGGTGCTGGAAGATGCCGCCGTGCCCGGCGTCAGGGAAAATGCTCAATTGTGCATTCGGCAGCCTGCGGGCGAGTTCGAATGAGTTGAACGACGGCACCATCACGTCGTCATCGCCGTTGACGACCAGGACAGGATGCTGAACCGTCCCGAGGGTGGCGGCATCACCCTGTCCCCAGGCTTGGATCGCCGCAAGCTGAGCCTGAACCGTTTCGTTGCTGACGGGCGCGTCAACGTCCTTGGTGCGTTCTTTCAGGCGCCGCAGGAAGTCGTCGGCTGCTGCCTGGCCGTTGCTCGTCTGTGTAAAGAATAGAAAATGCTTCGGATGCTTGTTGGTGGCGCCCGCCTTGCCAAACGCGTCCTGTAGAACGGCACCGACATTCACGATGCCCTCGCCGCCCGCCGGGCCGGTGCCGGCGAGAATGATTTTGCGCACCAGACCAGGTTGTTGCTGCGCGATGACCTGAGAGACGAAACCGCCGAGCGAAAAACCCAAGAGATCGACTTTGCTAAAACCCAGAGCGCCGATGAACGCGATGACATCCCGAGCCATCTCCTCGACCGTTTTGGGGGTAGAGCCTCCGGATCCGCCGACCCCACGATTGTCGAACACAATGACGTGGTGCTTCGCCGCCAGGCCATCCACGACCCTCGGATCCCAATCGTCCAATACCGCCGTCAGATGGTGGAGGAACACCACGGGGACGCCGCCCTTCTTGCCAATTTCCCGGTAGACGAAGTTCGTGCCGTTCACATCGACCGATTTCGTCGCCGCATTTTCAAAGGTCGTGCTCATCGCTTTTCTCTCGATTAATCGCGAGGTTAGATACCGATCGCGAGTGTGTTGCTGTTAGAATAACGATCGTTATATAACGACTGTTATTCTACGGGCAACTCAAGATATTTTGAGAGGTTAGTGATGAGATATCCGCCGGACCAAAAAGCGAGGGCCAAGGAAACAATCTTGCAGGCCGGAGCAAGGGCTCTGAGAACGAACGGTTTCAATGGGATTGGGGTTGACGGTCTGGCTGCATCGGCCGGCGTCACGTCCGGCGCCTTCTATTCGAACTTTTCAAACAAAGAGGCTCTGCTGGAAGAGGTCATCGAGACCTGCGTCGGTGAACCGTTCATCGATTCGGAGAGCGGGAGTCTCGCCCAACGGCAGGACCGTCTTAGAGAGTGGTTGGCGATGTACATCAGCGCCGAGCATCGCGCAGACCCAGCATCCGGCTGCGTCATGCCCACCTTGAGCGCAGACGTTGCGCGCTCAAACCGGCAAATACGTGCCACCTACAAGCGCAAAATGCTGGAGCTCGTCCGTAAAATGTCGAATATTTTGGATGGGGCAGGACCCGATCGTGAGAAGCGTGCGTGGAGCGTCATCGCCATGATGGTCGGTGCAATTGCGATCTCACGAGCCATGCCTGACAGCGAGGAGGCAGATCAGGCCCTCGATTCGGCGTTGCAAACCGCAATCGCGCTTATCGCTGCAAAATAAAATCAGCCAAGCAAGATTTGCATCCTTGATGACCAGCTTGGGGCCGACAACCTGCGCTCCTTCTCCCGCGTGCAGCGTTATGTTTCAGCCTTGGCAGCAGCGGCAGAACTCCAAAGGGAACCAGGATTGGCGCGGTCAGGATAAAGCTCCAGCATCTTGTCATAGAGCTCGCGGGCGGTTTTCGTCGCGTCATTCAACCGAATGAAGTCACGGATATACTGGCGCGTTTCTTCCACATTTCGCGGTCTGTCATCGTTGCCGGGAATCTTATGTCCCGCAACGACCGCTAGCGGCTTCAGGGCGTCGATTTTGTCAAGCGCGGCAATCCATTCCAACCGCGTTTGCCTGTTCGACTCGTTGAGAAACGGGTGAATGCCGTTATAGACGGCGTCGCCGGCGGCAACCAATCCGATGGATGGGACGTGAAGGCACGTCGTATCATCGGTGTCTGTATGACCGATCTGGGCAACGACCAACTTGTTTCCTTCCAAATCGATCTCATCGCCTTGCAACGGATCGGCGATCGAAATGACATCCGGAATTTGATTTGGGAAAAGCTTGCGCCATCGGCCATTCAATTTCTCCGGCGTGATCTGCAGCTTCATTCTGGCGACTACCGCGGGTGTGGCCAGTGCTTTCGCGCCCGGAAATCGATCTTGCAGAACTTTTATCCCGAAGAAATGATCGCCATGGGCATGAGTGACATAGATTGTCTTCAGCGTCTTTCCGCTCGCAGCAATGGCGTCTGCCAAGCCGTTTGATTGCTCCACGGTGAGGAAGGTATCCACCAGCACCGCGTCCCGCTCTCCATAGATCAGAGTCGCCGAATTGGCGACCCACGACAGGGACTCCTTGCCGGGCGGCAGATCGCGGTTCAGGCCAGGGCGAGTGACCGTAAACACCTTGTACTTCAACGAAGGCGGCTCGCTCTGCGAATTGGCCATGACTGCTCCCGGCGTCATCGGAAGCATGGCCAGGGAAGCCAGTTTCATCACATCGCGGCGATTCATGCCAAACCTCGTCTTCAACGGCGCGGAATTATCGCCAGGCCTCATGCGGTGCCTCGCTATCGAATACGACTGATCTTGAACCTTCATGGCGATCTCCTCTGTCACTTACGCGTTTACGTCGGCGCAGAAATTCCTGCCTATGCCATGCGTTCACCTTCACTCACACTGTTCATGTGCCGATGCCGCGCATCTAAGAAATGATGATCGTCATCTATTCAAGCATCAAGCGCGCCGTGCTTGGCGTCAAGACAACGCTTTGTGAGGTGAAAGCGTGAGATGCCCGGGCAGATGTGCGCGGCGTTGGACTTGGCATCCATCGCTGCATCGGTTCGACGCTGGCGCGTAAGGAAATACGCGTCGCGCGAGGAATGGCTCAACAAATTCCTCGGTCAAACGGCGGTCCGGGCCACCGCAGGCTAGCTAGCGAACCTGATTAAGCCGACGTGACAAAGACATAAGGAATGCTGGCCACCATAACGACAAGCTGGATCGCATTGCACAGCATGCCGCCCCAATGCAATCGGCGCAGCCGGCGCACCGCATCGGCATCGCCGGCATCCCTGGCACTCAGCTGGGTATCCATCTGTCGCAGAAACCAGCCGCGCGCCCAGACCGCGAAAGCCGCGATCAAGCCAATGCCAATGGCGACAACCAGTCGACCAGCCACAGCAAAGGCTACCGTCCCGATTACACCGGCAATGCTCACGATCAGAAAATGGACATTGAACAGGCCGCGCAACAGCTGGGTGACAGATGGGATCTCAAGTTTCACCAGCAGAAAGGCGAGCGACGCCATCGCGAAATAAAACATCAGACAAAGCAGGATGATAGTGGCGGCTAAGGCGAAGCCATCTGGCGTCATGCGATCACCTTTTCTTTTCCCACCGGCAAGGGCCTTCCGGCGGCAGCTTAATATCCGCGGACAGATCGAAACTATTGGGCTTTGGTCGGATGCGGCCATGACGGCCACGACGATCCGTGAGACGCGCGAACGCTTTCCTGACGCGCGCCCGCGCTCAATTGCCGTAGAGGTAGTTCGGCAGCCAGAGCGTCATTCCCGGCCAGAGATACATGATTATCATGCACACGATCACGATCAGCATGTAGGGCATCATGCCGGCGAAGATCTGGTTCAGCGTGACATGCTTAGGTGCGACGCCTTTGAGGTAGAACGCCGACATCGCGACCGGCGGCGATAGGAACGCCGCCTGTAAGTTCACGAACACCAGCGTGCCCCACAGGATTGGGTCGATGTTGAAGTGCTTCAGCATCGGAAGGAAGATCGGCACGAAGATGATGATAATCTCGGTCCATTCGAGCGGCCAACCGAGCACGAAGATGATCGCCTGCGACAGGATCATGAACTGCACAGGTGTCATGTTGAGCGAGAGCACCCATTGCTCAAGCAGCGCCTGACCGCCGAGGATCGCGAAAACCCCGGAGAACAGCGCCGAGCCCACGAACAGCCAGCACACCATGGCCGTGGTCTTGGCGGTCAGAAACACCGCCTGCTTGGTGCGTTCCCAGTCGAGCGTGCGGGCTTGCACCGCCAGCAAGAATGCGCCAAAAGCGCCAACGGCGGCGGACTCGGTCGCGGTGCAGATTCCGAACAGGATAACGGCGAGCACGACGACGGTGAGAATGCCGAGCGGCATGGTCGACGAGGTCAGCAGTTTCACAATCGAGAGCCGCTCAGCGTTGAACCTCCAGTAGTAACGAACCTGCAACAGCGCGCAGACAGCCGCGATGCTCCAGAACCAGAGGTAGAATTGGAGTCCTGGCCCCAGTTCAGCGGGCGTGGCCTCGTTCGTAACCAGCTCTGGTGTGCCCAATTGCTGCACGCCGGTTACCGCGAGTTCGATGGCAGGCTGCTGGTGAATAACGACGTACCACCAGACGGTGGCCATCGTGCCGGCGACGATCATAAACGGCACCAGCGCGTAACCGAAACTTGAGAGCAGCATCCAGTAGCTGACCAGACGGCCGTCTGCGTCGATCTCCCTTGCCCTCGACGGCGAGCGCAGCCCCTTGATCAGCGAGATCAGGATCGTTTGCGAACGATAGGTGTCCTCGAACTTCGACAGCCACGCCGGCACCGGAACCTTCGTTTGGTCCTCCGGCAATGGCGGGGCGATCTTCGGATCGATCATCGCCCAGGCGATTATGTAAATGAGATACAGGAACGACAGAAAGAAGCCGGGGAACATCGCCGCCGCGTACAGCTTGACGATCGACTGACCGGCGACCGCGGCATAGACGATGATCATGACCGACGGCGGAATCAGAATGCCGAGCGTGCCGCCCGCGGTGATGACGCCGGAGGCGAGCTTCACGTCGTATCCCGCCTTGAGCATGGGATTAAATGCGATGACGCCCATCAGCACCACCACCGCGCCGACAAGGCCGCTCGCGATCCCCCAGAACGTGCACACGATCAGCGTGGCGACGGCAAGCGAGGCCGGCACTTTCCGGAACGCGAGCTGGATCGAGTAGAACATCTTGTCGACCAGCGCGCCGCGCTCCATCACGTAGCCCATCAGCACGAACAGCGGGATGGAGATCAGGACGTCGTTGGTCATGGCGCCGTAGGTGCGCTCAACCATCAAATCGAAAACGCGGTTGTCGGTCCAGGAATGCGTCGGGTCATAGAACGCGATGTAGCCAAAAAATATGCCCAGGCCCATCAGCGTGAACGCTGTCGGGAAGCCCATCATGATCACAACCACGATGAGCGTGAGCATCAAGAGCCCGAGTGCCGGATCGCTCATGTGTTCAGGTCCCCGCCCATGCCGCGCTGGCGCGCACTCTCGTCGATTTCATGCGCCCGCTCGATGGCGAGCTTGCGCGACTCCTCATCGACATATTCGCTGTGCGCAAGTTGCTGCTCGATGACGTCGATCTCCGCGACGTCCCTGAGTCGGCTAGGCCATTTGCCGGTCTGCAGGCAGACGACGCAACGCACGATCTCGGCGACGCCTTGCAGCATCACCAGCGCGCCGGCGACGGGGATCACGGTTTTGAAGTGATAAACCGGCGGCCCATCTGCCGTCACATTCGAATGCTCAGCGATCCGCCACGAGTCGGCAGCGTAGTCAAAGCCAGCGTAGATGAGGGCGGCGATACCAGGGATAAAAAAAACCGCATATAGCACGATGTCCAGCCACGCCTGCATGCGCGGTCGCATCGAGCTGTAAAGGAAGTCGCCGCGGACATGGGCGTTCTGCGCCAGCGTGTAGGCGCCGCACAGCATAAACGCGCTTCCGTACAGCATGTTATCAAGATCGAAAATCCACGCCGTCGGCATGTTCATGATGTAGCGCTTGAACACTTCGACACAGACGACGGCCATCAGCAAAATGATCAGCCATGCCGCGGCCTTGCCACACCACGTGCTGATTTGGTCAATGACAAGCAGAAATTTTTGGACCGTCATTGGTCGCCGCCGATTGATCCGAGGAAAGAACGAAATGACAAAGCACCATCCGGTCGTCGTCCCGAACGGTGCTTTGCCCGTTCAATATGCCGTCAGGTCTTCTTCGCGGTCCCTTTTGGCCCGAAGTAGTAATCGAACGCCATCTTGCGGTTGACGAGGGTGTCCTGTTCCCATTGCGTCGCCCGCCTGGCAAACGCGATCTGCGATTCGACGATTTCCTTGAACAGCGGATTGTCCGCCGATTTTTTCTTGACGATCTCGTCGTAGATCTCGAGCTGCGCCTTGAGAATGGAGTCCGGCGTCTTGTAGAACTTCACCTTGTCCTTGGTCTGCAGCTCGATGTAGTCCTGCGAATAACGGTCGATCGCCTTCCATTGCATCTCTTGCGAAGCGGCGCTGACCGCATTGGCAATGATCGCCTTCATCTTGTCCGGCAGCGCGTCGTACTTGGTCTTATTGAAGGTGATTTCGAGCTGCTCGGCGTTCTGGTGGTAGCTCTGCAGCATGCAGACCTTGGAGACGTCGGCGAAGCCAAGCAGGCGGTCCGACGAGGCGTTGTTGAACTCGGCCGCGTCGAGCAGGCCGCGGTCCATCGCCGACACGATTTCGCCGCCGGGCAGCGCGTTGACCGCGGCGCCCATGGCGGTGAACATGTCGATGGAGATGCCGACGGTGCGGTATTTGAGGCCCTTGAGATCGTCGACGCTGGTGACCGGTTTCTTGAACCATCCGAGCGGCTGCGTCGCCATCGGTCCGTACGGGAACGACACGACGTTCAGGCCGACCGATGCATACAGTTTGGCGAGAAGCTCCTTGCCGCCGCCCCACCTGTGCCAGGCAAGCAGCATGTTGGCGTCCATGGCGTAGCCCGGACCCGAGCCCCACAGCGCTAGCGCGTTCTGCTTGCCGTAGTGGTAGACCAGCACGCCGTGGCCGCCGTCGAGTGTCCCTTTCGACACGGCATCGATCAGCCCGAACGCGGGCACCACGGCGCCGGCGGGAAGCACGTCGATCTTGAGGTCGCCGCCAGTCATGTCGTTGACCGTCTTGGCGTAGTCGAGTGCGTATTCGTGGAAGATATCCTTCGACGGCCAGGTGCTCTGAAAGCGCATGCTGATTGGGCCCTGGGCGCCGACAATGGCCGGCGCGGCGACCGTCGCGGCGGCACCCGCTGCGGCCACTTTCAGAAAGCGGCGGCGGCTGGAAACGCTGTCCTTCTTTGATGTCGTCATGGTTTTCTCCCCTCTTGATGCCGATCCCTAAAAGGATCGTGCCTTATTGATTGGGAGCGAGACAAAGGCTTGCGTCGGGATTTGGCAAGAATGTTCGGGATGATGCGACGCTTGGACGCGGCCTGCGTTAGCGATTATCGCGATGCACTCCCGAGTTTATTCCCCCTGCGCCGGATTAATTTTGTGGTCAGCGAACGCGATCGCGCGCCGGATCGCGCCGGGAGGATTGCCCCTGAGGCATCGCTGAATTTCAGCGATGCCTCGCCCTCGTTTCTGTCGCGTAACGCCCCCAATGCTCGGCTTTTGATTGATTGAATTTCGAAGACGCCCCTTGCGAGGACCGAGAAAGGTCAGTAGGTGATGCCGAGGGATAGCCGCTAAGTAGCCAATCTGTCGATCAGGGCTCCGTCCTCGGCGTTAGGTTATCCGCCGCCCCGCGCTCATCCAGCACCGGGTCGAGCGCTGCATAGCGCAATTTGATCGCCGCATCGACAATCGCCCGGCGATTCTACGTAAGCTGCGTGTCACCGTGGGAATCCCCCGAACGGAAAATCCGATACGGTAAATTATCATCGGGCCCTAAGCTAAGCCGCATTCACAACCCTGATGGCCGTCACTGGCGCGTGTTGGAGCGCGCCGAGATAAATCCATCAAAGTCGGGATCCTTTGGAACAAAGGAGGAGCTATAAGCGCCCCCACTTCATCGCGAAGTCCTTGCATAAGTTCGGCTTTCACCAACATTTGTGCTATTGATTTGGCAAATACTTGCAGACTGGCTGATAAGGCAGCATGTCGCCGATGTACATTCGCCATTCTTCTCGCGTCAGGTTGCGAGTGACGATGGTACAAGCTTGGCTGGCCAACCCATCGATATCTATCCGCCAAAGCAGCACCGGGTGTTCACTGCCTGCAGACGCGAGCGTTTTGCCATCGGTGTTAAAGGCGACGCTCCTCACTCGTCCTTTGTCAGTTCCCTGTTGTGTTCCCGCATGACCCGTCAGCACGACGCGAGGAAATCTGTTCGCCACATCCCAAAGTATGATCGTGTTGTCCTCGCTCCCGGAGGCGAGCGTTTTGCCGTCGGGGCTGAAGGCGATGCTCAGCACTGAACCATTGTGCCTCTCCAAGGGCGAGCCAACCGGCCGGCGGCTTGCCAGGTCCCACAACACAATTGTGTTATCCCCATTCCCGGAGGCGAGCGTCTTGCCGTCGGAACTGAAGGCTATGCTCAGCACCCCACCGTTATCTTCGTCCAATAGAGAGCCGGTGGGCTGATGGCTAGCCACATCCCATAGTTTCACCGTTTTGTCCCAACTGCCCGAGGCAACCGTCTTACCGTCGGGGCTGAAGGCGACGCCTGACACTTTATCCGTATGGCCGCGCAAAGGTTCGCCGATGGGCTGATGGCTAGCCACGTCCCATAGCATCACCGTTTTGTCCCAACTGCCCGAGGCGACCATCCTGCCGTCGGGGCTAAAGGCGACGCTCTTCACCGCATCTTGG
>Ga0137408_1246284_pt1 | contig 11824 bp, 7 predicted proteins | sample CZOMad2_2_16fung_FD_141241 | JGI IMG/M metagenome (GOLD analysis project Ga0137408, IMG submission 141241) | Vadose zone soil fungal communities from Angelo Coast Range Reserve, California, USA - CZOMad2_2_16fungal (PacBio error correction) | ecosystem: Environmental > Terrestrial > Soil > Vadose...
AAATTCCGGTCGGGTCGTTCCGCACGCCGCGCACGCCCCCAGATCAGCGCCGAACTGGTGGTGCTGGTGTTCTGCTTCCGCGAAATAACGCAGCATCTCGGTCGGGGTCCCGAAAAAGACCAGCCGGCCGCCTTTGTCGAGCAGGATGGCTTTGTGAAACATCTGGAAAAGTTTCGAGCTCGGTTGGTGAATAGTGACGATGATGATTTTGTTGTGCGCCATCGAACGAATGATTTCGATGACGTGCTCGGAATCTTTTGAGCTCAGGCCCGAGGTCGGCTCGTCGAAAAGATAAATGTCCGCCGAACCGATCATGTCCAGACCGATGTTGAGTCGTTTGCGTTCGCCGCCGCTGAGCGTTTTTTTGACCGCGGTTCCGACCACCGCATCGCGCCGCTCGCTTAAACCGAGCTCGATCAATTTTCCTTCGAGGCGGCGCGACCGGTCGCGTCGCGACAAATGCGGCGAGCGAATCGCGGCTGCGAACTGCAAATTTTCGCCGATGGTCAGGTGTTCATCGAACGCGTCCTCTTGCGGAATGTAACTGACGTAACGCTTGAGCTGATCGAGATTCGGATAAAGCTGCTGGTTATTGAGCAGGACTTGACCGCTAGCCGGCTCCAATTGTCCGGCCAACACCTTGAGCAACGTGCTTTTCCCGGAACCGCTCGCCCCCATCACGCAAACCAGCTCCCCGCGCATGACATTGAAGGAAATGCCCTCTAGCCCGATATCGCCGCTGCTGAAGTGATGCGTGACCTCGCTTACCTCCAGGGTGCGAATGATGTTGCGCTCTTCCTCGATGATGCGCTCGGAAAAATTGCACTTCAGGAACTGCCCAACATCGATGCGAATGGTATCGCCATCCTTTAACGGCGAGGCGGTCCGCACGTTGGTCTCACCCACCATTATTGGGCGATCAGCTTCCAGCACTTCGAGCGTGCCGATACGCTTGTCGTAATCGCAAAAAATCTTTAGCAACACATCGCCAGCAGTCCCCGGCGAGAGCAAAATATCGTCCGCTTCGAGCAGACTAGGGTTGTTCGAAACCAGATATTCCGACTTCGAGGCCTTGAGTTGAAAACGACCGCCGAGCGCCCGGGCGCGGCGGCGCAGATCGAGCAGATCAAGCTCGCTATCGTTATGAAAAACGATCCGATCCTGCAGAGTCGCTTCCACCAAAGTCCCGGCCCGCAACCGTGTGCCGTTGAGTTCTGCATCGACGTCTTTCAGCGCCTTCACCTTCACTTTTAATCCGAAAGTGACTTCCAAGGCTGCCTCACGTGAACGCGCCCGCTCCAGCTCGACTTCATCGGAGTCGCGATTCACCCGGATGAAAATTTGCGGGAGTGAAACGTTTTTCTTGGCGTTGAAATATTGCGCTAGCTCCTGATAACTGAGCACCTGGTCGCCCACCAGAATGCGTTGGCCCGGATAAATGCGGCAAAACCCGCCTCGCGCCAATGGCCGACTTCGCACCGACACACTTTGCGAGCTGTAATTTTTCAAAAGAATCAAATCGTGATAGCGAAATGCCAGCAGTCGGTCGCTGGCACCGAGGCTTTTCAACATCACGTCGGATTGGCCGTTGTTGCCAAATGAGATCGATTCCAGGGGCGAGGAGCCGCGCTGATAGACCCCAGGATCCGATTCTTCGCTCGCGTTCAGTTGATACACAATGTCGATCGCCTGCGCCGCCATGCCGAGCTGCGACATGAAGGAATAAAATTGCACCACCTGCTCCTGCTTCAGGCCGGCTTGCGAAATCAAATCGTAGAGCTGCACCCCGAGCATGATCTTGCGGTCGGCGCTCAGTTGCACACTGAGCTTTTGCGCCATCGCCGTTAAATCCTGCTGCTCGTAAAGGGCCTGCCGAAACAGCTGCCGCAACTCGGAATAAACCGCCTCCGGATAATCGTAACGCAGGAACCCGAGGCTGGAGTCGATCTCTTCTTCCAGCAAAACGCCATCCGCTTTCGAAAAACTGGCCAGCACCTGGATCAACAACGGCAGCAAATTCGGCCCTTCCGAAACGCTCCGAGGCTTGCGCATGGCCCGCCGCATCCAGCGGCGACCCTTCCGCTGCATGCGATACGCAAAAGGGGTCACGCGCTGCACTGCGCGATCAATTCTATCGGCTACCTGAGCTATCAATTCGGCCATTGCTATTTGGGTGTAAAGTTTACTCTAAGGCTCGGTCGACGCAATGACCGTACCGCCTCCCTTCTCCCCTTCGTAGCACAGCCATCTTGGCTGTCGGCCCAACGGGCATCTTGCCCGTCGTCTGCCAGATTCCACATATCCACATCCCGTTCGAACACCAACCCCGAATCATTGTCGAACCTATCCGAGGCGTGACTCCTGCTAATTGCATTGCCCACCCGCTCATGTAACTTTTCTAGCGCGGTAATTCCGCGCACCGAATCTAATGGCGCAACCCGACCGCAATTCCCAACGCGATAATAAGCGCAATAACGAGCCGAACTTTAACTGGCGCGGCATCGTTCTTATTGCCATTGCCTTTGGCCTCATCGGCATGGCCCTGCTCGTTCGTAATGGTGGTTACCAGAATGTCGAGGACGTCCCCTACAACCGCTTTATCGAGCTCCTCGATAACAAGCAGATCATTAGCGACAAAAACCTCCCAGTTACCTTGCTCGTTCAGGAAGGCCAGCCGACCCGGGCTCTCATCGGTTATTACCGCAAACAAACCGCCGGCGCCGAACAGGCGGTGAAGTTTCGCACCATTGTCGATCTGAATTTCAGTCCAGATCTGGAGAAGCGACTTGCCGCTGCCGGCATTCAACCGGCCATCCGCGCCGAATCGAACCTGTTCGCCCAGACCGTTCTTAGTTTTCTCCCCATCGCGCTCTTTCTCCTCGTTCTCTATTTCCTGTTCCGCCAGCAAATCCGTATGGCCGGCAAGGGCGCTCTCAACTTTGGCAAATCCAAAGCGCGCATGCTGGCCCGCGACAAAAATAAAATTACTTTCCGCGACGTCGCCGGAGTCGAGGAAGCCAAGGATGAAGTGCAGGAGCTGGTCGAGTTTCTGCGTGATCCGAAGAAGTTTCAGAAACTCGGGGGGCGCATTCCCAAAGGCGTGCTTCTGGTCGGACCGCCCGGGACGGGCAAAACCTTGTTAGCCCGCGCCATCGCCGGGGAGGCTGATGTCCCATTCTTCTCGATCAGCGGCTCCGATTTTGTCGAGATGTTTGTCGGCGTCGGCGCCAGCCGGGTTCGCGACATGTTTGAGCAGGGCAAGAAATCCGCGCCTTGCATTATTTTCATCGACGAAATTGACGCGGTCGGTCGTCATCGAGGCCATGGCGTCGGAGGCGGCCACGATGAGCGCGAACAAACCCTCAATGCCTTGCTCGTCGAGATGGACGGATTCGATACCCAGGAAGGAGTCATTATCATCGCTGCCACTAACCGGCCCGATGTTCTCGATCCTGCTCTGCTCCGCCCTGGCCGTTTTGATCGCCAGATCACCGTCAATCTTCCCGACGTGAAAGGGCGCGAGGAAATTTTGCGGGTCCATTCCAAGAAAGTGAAGCTGGCTGAAGGGGTCGATCTCGCCCTGGTCGCCCGTGGCACGCCCGGTTATTCCGGCGCGGAATTAGCCAATGTCATCAATGAGGCTGCTTTGCTGGCGGCGCGCCGCAATTTGAAAGGCATTACTTTGGCAGAACTCGAAGAAGCGCGCGACAAAGTACGTTGGGGCAAGGAGCGCCGCAGTCTTGCTTTAAGCGAGAAGGAAAAAACCAACACTGCTTATCACGAAGCCGGCCACGCGCTGTTGCTCGAATTGCTGGAGCACACCGAGCCGCTTCACAAGGTCACAATCATTCCGCGCGGCCCCTCACTGGGCAGCACGATGTGGTTGCCCGAAGAAGACAAATATACCAACCGCAAAGCCGAATTACTCGCCAGCCTCGCCGTCAGCATGGGCGGTCGCGTGGCAGAGGAGCTTGCGTTCGGCGATGTCACCAATGGCGCCCGCGGCGATATCAAGATGGCTACCGCCACCGCCCGCCGGATGGTATGCGAGTGGGGCATGAGCGAGAAACTGGGAATGGTCGAGTATGGCGACCACGAAGATTACGTTTTCCTCGGGCGCGACATCTCGCGCGCCCGCGATTACAGCGAAGCCACCGCCGAGGAAATCGATCGCGAAGTGCGCACGCTCCTCGATGAAGCGTACCAGAGGGCGAAGCAAATTCTCACCGCCAATCGCGACAAGCTGGACGTCATTGCCAAAGCGCTGCTTGAGTTCGAGACCCTCGACGGCTCGCAAATCGAAGACATCGTCAAGCATGGTCGCATGCTCAACCCGCCACCGGGGATCGCCCCGCGCGGCGGCGAAAAGATGGAGCCGGAAAAACCGCCCAAACAAGTCGTCGTCGCCCCCGACGTCAGTCCCCCGCTTCCCGGCGCCCTCGGCGGCGCCCCCGCGTAAACCGCTCTCCTTTCCTCTTCGTTACGGCGTTGGATGTTCGGTGTTCAACGTTCCGCGCCTGCTCACGCTCGTCCCCAGTTTTTCGCCCGGGTAGCACGCGCGTCTCCCGTGTTGGCGAAGGCGTCTCGCCTTCGTGGACTTCTCGAGTGTAATCAAATCTTGACTGGGAGGGGCGACTTCCAAGTCGCTCCTTTCCCTTGCCCCCGCGATTCACCACCACCGCATCTCCCCTGCTTCCTCGGGCCTTCCAGAAATAGGCGAAAAAATGTTCGCAATGAAATACGAACTTTCGTATATATCTCGTTAGATGCCTAAGCCACGCCACTCCCACAATCGCCTCATGAAAGTTACGCGTATCATTTCAGCAGCTGCAAGCTTACTCCTCACCACCACTGCAGTCGCACAGCAGAAGCCTTCTGAGGTGTTGTCATTATTCTTTCACAACCATCTCGACCGGATCTTGTCTCCAATCGGCCAGCCGAAGCCAGTTCCATTGCCGCATGCTCGTGTCACCCAGCTACGTGAGCTGTTTGCCGATCAATTTTCCAAAGGGCCTGACACGGACAAGCCGATGTATCAGGCGGCTGTAGCTGTCTGCGATGCGGTATCCTCCGCAATGGATGAGCGTCAGAAAGCTATTGCTAGCTTGGAGGGCTCGCGTGGTGTCCATGGTCCGTCCGATCTCGGTGCCCGCCGAAAAGACATCCCGACGCGCGGGAGCCTTGGGGACGCTCAACTAGCGGGGCTGGAATTGCAAAGGGAGGCACACGAAGAACAAAACCGCAAACAAGAAACCCGCCAAAACGACAGTTTCTTCAATGCACAGCTCAAGACAAACTGGACACAGCGCACCCTTCAACTGCGGCAAAACATCGACGCGCTATACGCACGTGAGCGAGAGGCAGAGCGCGCCGCGGAGCAGGCGAGAGCCGCCAACTCGACGGCGCCCGCAGCACAGATTTCTGCCACACCACACTAAGTCATCTAACTCCTATGTAAGGTGTCAAGTGTGGCGGGGAGGCTTGGTAAGAGTTTTGTTAGCTCATAAGGTTTGTTAATTCTGGGTTGATGGTTTCTCTGGAGGCGCTTCCTCTTCCTTTGGCACGTTGGCTTTTCTCTTTCCAATGGCTCTTACTCCTATCCGTGCATCTCACCGCAGCGAGAGCAGCAATTTGATCTATACGATCAGGTGGAAGAGGAACTTGGAGGCGGCCCAATCTAGGGCGTCGAACAAGGATGTTAACCTTTTCAGGTTAGATGCCGGGCGTGCCTCACGTTCCAAAGTGTAATTAACTATTTTATCATTTCGTTAGGCAGTTTTTCCTTTCTACTGTTCCCCTCGAACTACTAATTGATTAATCCCAATGTCTCGATCGCAACCCGACCAGTGCGGATGCGCCACAGGTCCACCGCCAACTGCCGGGCCACCGCCACGATCGCTTTCTTGCGCGCTGCGCCGGTCGCTAGTGCGCCTTTTGCCAGCAGGTGTCTCCATTTTTTAACCGCTCGATACTCCGGCTGGAAGCGGACCAGGCGCCAGGCTGTCTCCACCAGCGCCGCTCTCAAGCGCGGATTGCCGTGTTTGGTCACACAACTTTGCCCCCGGGTGTTGCCGCTACTGTATTCCCCTGGGCATAACCCAGTGTAGCTGCTAACCCGCCGCCGATTTTTGAACCGATCCCAGTTTCCGATCTCTCGATCAATCACGACACTGCTGGAAGAGCCCCAGTCCACGCGGTTGCCTGGAGATGGCGGCCTCTTGCAGTTGCGCGGTTAAGGCACGGATCTTTTCCTCCAGCGCAAGGAGGATGGGTTGAGTGTTGGAGAGTAGTTCTTTCATCCAAGCGGGCACTTGCAATGCGGCAAAGGTGCGCCTTTTCCACCATTTGTTTACCGGCTCGATCCCGTGGTTGACTATTAAACTGCGTCCCTGGGCTTCCAAACGCTTGCGCGCTTTAACCAGTTGTTCCCGTTGCCGGTGGATGGCCCGCTTTTGTTCCTCTGCTTGGGTGGGCACCCGTACCAGCGCTAGCGCCTCTCGATTACCCTCAACAAAGCGGTCCAATTTCAAGCACAGCGCCTTGGCATCGACCCCGTCGGTCTTTACCCGCTTGTTGCGCTCATCGAGTTTTTGCGGACAGACCACGTAACAGTGGATCCCCAGGGCGGTGAGTTGCCGCTGCAATCCAAAACCAAACCCGCACGCTTCATAAAACCGCATGCATCTCTGCTCCCTCCTTCGTGAGCTTGGCCACCCAATGGAGGAAGGCTTCCTTTTGGAAACGCTGCGCCGGCTTGGGATTGGTTCCTCCTTCCTGCTTAACCACGACATAAAAATCCTGGTGCACATCAATCCCGAGCTTGATCGCTGTAGTGCTCCGATTAAACTCGGAGCGGGCTCCCTCAAGTGAGGACAACTCAGTGTTTAACTGACACTTATTCATAAGGTGCGGGTGAGCTCACCAACTTGCCCGCACTCTTTACATGTCATCTAGGCGATGGAGCCAACGGCTCAGACGGCGTCGTTCTTTTAATGCGGAACCTAGCTAATGTGACGATCAGAGCTGCCACTTGCGCTCCCGGGAGCCGTGGCTGAGCTTGTTCTCGTTAGGTTCTATGCCGAGAGTTGAAGAGATAGAAGTCCGTCCGTTTCCAAGTCGTGAAGAATACGAGCTGATGTTGGATTATTTTTATAAGGCCGATGATCCATTTTTACGCGGAATGGGCGTCGACCGCTTGAAACTTCCTGAAAGAAACAAGTGGCTCGATGCTCTTTTAGCCGACCATGAGAAACCAGACGGGGAAAGGGATCGGTTTTACCTGCTTTGGATATTTCGAGGAACCCGTGTTGGACACTCAAGTATCAATAAGATCGTCCTTGGCGACGAGGCCTTTATCCATTTGCATCTGTGGAATTCACAATTGAGGCGAGCCGGTCTAGGGACCGAATTTGTGCGCAGGTCTGCCTCCTTTTACTTCGAACGCTTCAATCTGCAAAAACTCGTCTGCGAACCTTGGGCAGAGAATCCTGCTCCCAATCGAGTGCTAGAGAAACTCGGCTTCGCATTCGTGAGGCGGTATAGGACGATTCCCGGTGTCATTGCGTTCGAGCAAGACGTGAATCGCTATGAACTGAGACGACCTGACCAAATGCTGGAGCCCGCCTGAGGGCTCCACTTCGCCATGCGTTTGATTGTGGATCAGGTTGAGCTCCGATCTCCTAGTGCAGCAACTTCTCCAACGAGGCGTCCGGTTCGGCGCCGAGCTCGGTCGCCTTGGTGTAGTGGCGCTTGGCCAGTTCTTTCGACGGCGGAGAGGCGGTAGCGTAAATCACCGCCAGGTTGAAATGCGCATCGGCGTAGCCCGGTTTGACCGCGATGGCTTCGAGCATTTCCTTTTCCGCAGCTTCCTGCCAGCCTTTCTGGCTGGCGGTAATCCCCAGGTAATTGTGCGCCGCGGCGCTCTTGGGATTAATGGCGAGCGATTTGGTTAATTCGTTGAGGGCGTCATCGAACTTACTCTGGCGATAGTAAACAATACCCAGCGTAGTATGGGCAAACTCGTCCTTCGGTGCGATAGCTACTGCCTTCTTCAAGGTAAGTTCAGCTGCTTTCAGCTTGCCCGTCCTGAAATAAACAACTCCGAGGTTCGAAAGAGAGTAAAGATTGTTCGGGCTCTTGGTTAGGAGTTCCTGATATTGGCGCTCGGCCGCATGATATTTCCCTTGGTCAAAGTTCTCCTTCGCCTGTTTCGCAATATCGATTAGATCAGTCGGCACATCCGGTTTGAATCCGTTTTGCAAATTAGCTTCCGGCGGGGCCGCGCTATCCGTCGTCTCCACAATTGGTTCGCCCGGTTGATTGCCGGTTGAAGGCTTGGCGTAAGTAAAGCTGGCCTTAACCGTGTTTGGACTTTCGTCCGAAATCGAAATGACCGGCTGCCGAAGTAAAGCCAGCTCTTCGTCGGTTAATTTCGTCACCGGTTGCGCCAGGAGCGCGATCTGTTCGTTCAAGGTATCCGATTTGATCTTTAGTTTATCGAACTCCGCCAGCATCAATTTCTTGGCCTGCTCGCGACGCGCTTCTTCCTGCCGCTCACGCACCACAATGTTGCGCAAGATCTGGTTCTCACGGGTTATCTTGGCGGTTTCATCGGCGTTCGCACCGGTCAACTTCGCTTTCTCGAGTTGACTGGAAGTGTCTTCCAGTTGGCTGCGCAGCGAAGCCACCTCGACCTCAAAGTCTTTGTTCTGTTTTTGGCTTGCCTCCAGTTGCGCGCGCAGATCCTCCAATTGCTTCCTCGCGTCAGCCAGTTCCTGCTCTTTTTTCGGCTTGTCTTCGCTAACCTCGCGCACAGTCTGTTCGGCGGTCGCGAGCTTCTCCTTTAGTTCGGTGTTCTCGGCCAGCAGAACGGCGACGCGATGCTCGGAATCTTTCAACCCTACCAGCTGGCCCAGAGCGTCATCGCGCTCCTTTGAAATTTTTGCGATCTGCGAGTTGGCGTCAGCCAATTTCGCGTTCTGCGAATCACGTTCCTTTTCCGCGGTGGCGCGACCTTGTTCAGCGACGGTGAGGGCCTTTTTCAGCTGCGCAATCTCACCCTTCAAGGCCTCCTGCGCTTTCGCGTCACCATTGCCCGTCTCCTGAATTTTCTTTAACGACCCCTGCGCTTCCGCCAACTGGCCACGGACATTTTTCTCCGCGCCCTTCGTCTTTTCGAGCTCCTGCTGCGCCTGTTCCAGCTTCGAGTTCGATTCCTTCAGCTTCGAATTTAGCTTCTCCTTTTCTTCCTCCACTTCGCTGACTTTGGAACGCGATTGATGTAGTTCCGCTTCCAATTGCTCGACCTTCTCACGCAACTTCCGGGTCGCGCTCTTGATCGCAGTGTCGTTGGTGGCGGGCGCTGGCGCCGCTGCCTCAACCACAGTGTCTCGCGTTTTTGGAGCCGGGGAAGCCTGACCCGCCGGTTGTACAATTATCGACGGCTTAGATTTATTCGGCCCAATTTCAACTGTCGGCTCGGTGGATTGTTGTGGTGAAGGCTGAGCTTCAGCCGGCGGCGCATTGGTCGCGGCTAGGTCCTGCTGCGTTCCAGATTTGCTCTGCACCCGCAGGATGCTCTCGGAAACTTTCCGGCTGCGGTATTCGACGATGGCTGGCTGCCAGTCCGAGTGCGTTTTCTTGAGCTCCTCCAGCAGGCTGCCCGCCAGGCGGTATTTCGCGAGGGCCCGCGTAAATTGATTGTCCCGCTCCAGCTTTTCGCCCTGCTGCGCCGTCATGTAAGCCTTGAGAAAAGTTTCGCTTGGGTCGTCGCTCTGCGCTGGTGCGCTGGTGACGACGAACAACAGCCCTGCGAGTAGGAGCGAAGCAAGTCGGGTCATGCCGGGACGAACGCCTAGAATAGCCCGGCGCACGCCGCTTGCAATGCTAAGGAGAAGCACCACGGCGTTGCTGTGAGCGAAGAGTGTGCCAAGCCCCGATGTTTGGCGCTTTGGCTTTGCAATCGGGAATCTAAAACCTAAAATCTGAGATTCAGGTGGTGGCCATAGCTCAATGGTAGAGCCCCAGATTGTGGTTCTGGTTGTTGCGGGTTCGAGTCCCGTTGGCCACCCTGCTTACGAAGTTCCAAATCCCAAAGCCCAAACCCCAAACAACCATCTTTATTTGGAGCCTGGAACCTGGGATTTGGGATTTCAAACTTGTGCCTGTAGCTCAACCGGATAGAGCTTCTGACTTCGGATCAGAAGGTTGGGGGTTCAAATCCCTCCAGGCACGCCATTCCCTCGTCCCATGAATCTTTCCCGCCGCGACCTCGATAGCAACGTCGTTAACATCGAGCTCACCCTCGCTAGCATCATCCAAGGCGTCGCGCTCTACTTTCTGACCGAGAACGCGCGCACCGCCTTGTCGTTGAACAATTGGCCGGCTCTTCTTTACCTCAGCGCCGGCTTATGCATCATCTTTATCTTTTGGTCACGTTCGATCATTCACACCCTCACTCTCATCAAATGGCCGCTCGAGTTTGGTCACAACTTTTTTTACATCGCCTGCGCCTTGGGGGAAGCAATTCTCTTCACCCGGCTCGACCGTCCGCTGGCCTGGTTCCGCTTGAGCACTGCCTACGCCGCTTTCGTCTGGTTGCTTTTCGTCTATGACGTGCGCCTGATTCGAGCACGTTTGCGCGAAGCCACTAACGAACCTGACCGGTCCCTCTATCAGCGCACGATGGAAGATCAATCGCTCAATATCCGGGTGTTGGTCCCGTTGCTTTTCTTTTTTAACCTCAGCTGCGCCCTCGCGATCAGCCACTGGCCGGACTTTTTCATCGATTGGGGCGGCCACGTCTGGTTAATCGCCGCTCAGTTACTCTCATTCCTAGTCTATCTCTTTTACGTGACACGGTTCTACAACGGAATTGCTCCCCTCATCTTGCGCAGCCATGAAGGGGCGCGACAATGAACCATCCTCCCGCGTGTTAGGGTGTCATTTCCCCGGCCGCATCAGTAACTCCACGAGCAGGTGCAACTCGACCTCGTCGTCAAACACAGTGTATATAGTTACTTTCACCTGTGAAAGCGCTCACCCCGCATTCCCGCTCCCTTCTAAAAACACCTGCCCGAAAGCGATCGCGCTGGCGCGTGCCGAGCGTCGATCAAGTGATGGCGGAAGAACGGGCCGCCGCCTTCACCCGACGAAGCATCAAAACTTCGGCCAAGCTCGAAGGCCTGAAGTTGGTGGTCTCGATGATGGACCTGACCACGCTTGAAGGCAGCGACACTCCAGGAAAAATCGCGTTCCTTTGCCGCAAAGCCATGCAACCCCTCGATCCCCGCTATCAGGCGCCGAGTTGCGCGGCCGTTTGCGTCTATCCAAATCTCGTTAGAATCGCGAAGAAATTTCTCGAACACTCCAGCGTTAAAGTCGCCTCTGTCGCAACTGCGTTTCCCGCGGGATTATTGCCGACCAAGTTGAAACTCCGGGAAGTTCGCGGCGCCGTCGGTGATGGCGCCGACGAAATCGACATGGTGATCAATCGCGCACGTTTTCTGGCGGGCGAATATGAGCGCGTCTTCGATGAAATTGCCGCCACCAGGGAAGCGTGCGGGGCCGCGTATTTAAAAGTGATCCTCGAAACGGGCGAGTTGCAGACCTACGATAACGTTCGCCTGGCCAGCGAAATCGCGATGCGCGCCGGCGCGGATTTCATCAAGACTTCAACGGGGAAAATTTCACCCGCCGCGACCATGCCGGTAACGTTGGTAATGCTGGAAGCAATTCGCGATTATTTTTACGAGACCGGAATTCGAATTGGGATGAAACCAGCTGGCGGAATTCGCACGGCCAAGGAGGCGCTGGCCTACCTGGT
>Ga0137408_1397246_pt1 | contig 11788 bp, 12 predicted proteins | sample CZOMad2_2_16fung_FD_141241 | JGI IMG/M metagenome (GOLD analysis project Ga0137408, IMG submission 141241) | Vadose zone soil fungal communities from Angelo Coast Range Reserve, California, USA - CZOMad2_2_16fungal (PacBio error correction) | ecosystem: Environmental > Terrestrial > Soil >...
CAGTCGCGACCGCGCGGGCAGCGGCGAACGACGTCGTCGCCAGCGCGCCCGGGCTGCGAAAAAATCGGCATCGCGGGTGACGACGATATTGGTCCGTCCGGGAAGCGGCCTGCGCAGCGACAAAAAGGTCTTGCGACCCATCACCACCGGCTTGCCCATCGTCATCGTCTTGAGGCGTTGCTGATCGGACTTCAGCCGCCATGGAATCGTACCGCGAGAGCCGATCACGCCGTTATCGGCGACCGCGGCAATGAGGACGATCTCCATCAGCGCGCTCCCTGTGCAAGTGCAGCAAGCGCCGGACCGCCGATCCGGCACACGGTCCACTCGTCCATCAAGACAGCACCGAGCGATTTGTAGAATTCAATCGACGGCGTATTCCAGTCCAGCACCGACCATTGCAAGCGCGACCAGCCGTTGGCGACGCACTCGCTGGCGAGGTGGGCAAGGAGCGCCTTGCCGATACCCTTGCCGCGTTGCGCCGGACGGACGAACAGATCCTCCAGATAGATGCCCGACCGGCCGCTGAAGGTGGAAAAATTGAGGAACCAGACCGCGAATCCGGCCGGCTCGTTCTCCCACTCCGCGATCTCGCAGAACAGCCGTGGATTGTCGCCGAACAGCGCCGCGTCGATGTCAGCCTCGCTGGCTTCGACCTCGTGCAGCAGCTTTTCGTATTCGGCGAGTTCGCGCACCAGGGACAGAACAAGTCCGGCTTCATCGGGACGCGCGCGGCGGATGGCGAGGGACATTCAATCGCTCACACCGCGACCTCGGCCTTGATGTGCGGGTGCGGATCGTAGCCTTCGAGCACGAAGTCTTCGTAGCGAAACGCAAAGATATCCTTTACCGCCGGATTGATCTTCATCACCGGCAGCGCGCGGGTCGGGCGCGTCAGTTGCAGCCGCGCCTGCTCGATGTGGTTCGAATAGAGGTGCGTGTCGCCCAACGAGTGAACGAAGTCGCCGGGCTTGAGGCCCGTCACCTGCGCCACCATCATCGTCAGCAACGCATAGGAAGCGATGTTGAAGGGAACGCCGAGAAACACATCCGCCGAACGCTGATACAGCTGGCACGATAATTTGCCGCCCGCGACGTAGAACTGAAACAGGCAATGACACGGCGGCAACGCCATCTTGTCGACGTCGGCCGGATTCCACGCGCTCACGATCAGGCGGCGCGAATCCGGATTGCGCCGGATCATGTCGATGACATCGGAGATCTGGTCGATGCTGCGGCCGTCCGGGGCCGGCCAGGATCGCCACTGCGAGCCATAGACCGGGCCGAGATCGCCATTGGCGTCGGCCCATTCGTCCCAGATCGAAACCCCATTATCCCTGAGATATTTGATGTTGGTATCGCCGGCGAGAAACCACAACAGCTCGTGGACGATCGATTTCAGCGGCAGCTTCTTGGTGGTCAGCATCGGGAATCCGGCAGCCAGATTGAAGCGCATCTGATGGCCGAATATCGACAAGGTGCCGGTGCCGGTGCGGTCTTGTTTTTCCACGCCGTCGCTGAGAACCCGTTCGAGCAGATCGTGGTATTGATTCATGGCGTTGCACTTTGCGGCATTGCGTTCCAAGTCTTGCAGTTCCAAGTCTTGCAGTTCCAAGTCTTGCAGTTCCAAGTCTTGCAGTTTCCAACCCTTGCAGTAAGCGATTCGGCCGAGCGCCTCGATTATACCCGGAAAAATGACCATCCGGTCCACAAACGACAAGGGCAGAACCTGCGTTCCGCCCCTGCCCTCCACCGGTTTCGCCCCGCTGGCCCGGCGGGTATCGCATCCCACAAATCCCGAAGCCCGGTCGGCTTCGGGATTGGACGCATGTCAGGTTTCCGACTCCACGAACACCTCGTCGCGCTTCTTGCGCAGCGACGGCAATAGCGCCAGCACCAGCAGGAATGCGGCGGTCGCCATCAGCACCGCCGAAAGCGGACGGGTCAGGAACACCGTCCAGTCGCCGCGCGAGATCAATAGCGCCCGGCGCAGGTTTTCCTCCATCAGCGGTCCGAGCACCATCCCGAGCAGCAGCGGCGCCGGCTCGAAATCATGCTTGATCAGCCAATAGCCGAGCAGGCCGAACGCGCCGGCGAGCACGACGTCCACCGGGGCATTGTTGATGGAGTAGATGCCGATCGCGCAGAAGATCACGATCGATGGGAACATCAGGCGATACGGCACCCGCAGCAGCCGCACCCAGATGCCGACCAGCGGCAGGTTGATGATGATCAGCATCAGATTGCCGATCCACATCGAGGCGATCATGCCCCAGACCAACTCGGGCTGCTTCTGCATCACCTGCGGTCCCGGCACGATGCCGTGAATGGTCATGGCGCCGACCATCAGGGCCATCACCGCATTGGGCGGAATGCCGAGCGTCAGCAGCGGGATGAACGAGGTCTGGGCGGCGGCATTGTTGGCGCTTTCGGGCGCCGCGACGCCTTCGATCGCACCGCGGCCAAAGCGCGACGGATCCTTGGCGATCTTCTTCTCCAACGTATAGGCGGCGAACGAGGCGATCACCGCACCTCCGCCCGGCAGGATACCGAGGATCGATCCGAGTGCCGTGCCGCGCAGGATGGCAGGGAACGAGTCTTTCAGATCTTTTTTGGTCGGCATCAGCCCGGTAATCTTCTGCTGCACGAGATCGCGGTCCATCTCGGCGCCGGCATCGAGGTTGCGGATGATTTCGGCAAACCCGAACACGCCCATCGCCACCGTGGCAAAGCCGAGACCGTCGGCGAGTTCGGGAATGTTGAACGCCATGCGCGACGCGCCGGTCTCGATGTCGGAGCCGACCATCGACAGCAGCAACCCGAACACGATCATCGCAATGGCCTTGAGCACCGAGCCCTTGGCCAGCACCACCGCGAAAATCAGGCCCAGTACCATCAGCGAGAAATACTCCGCGGGCCCGAACGCCAGCGCGAGCTTGGTCAGGGGCGCGCCGAGTACCGCGATCAGCACGGTGGCGACGCAGCCGGCGAAGAACGATCCGATCGCGGCGATCGCGAGCGCCGGGCCGGCGCGGCCCTGCTTGGCCATCTGGAAGCCGTCGAGCGTGGTCACCACCGACGTCGCCTCGCCCGGGATGTTGACCAGGATCGAGGTGGTCGAGCCGCCATATTGCGCGCCGTAATAAATGCCGGCGAGCATGATCAGCGCGCCGACCGGCGGCAGGCCGAACGTAATCGGCAGCAGCATCGCGACCGTGGCGATGGTGCCGATGCCGGGCAGCACGCCAACCAGCGTGCCGACCAGGGCGCCGATCAGGCACAGCAGAAGATTGATCGGCGTGAAGGCGACACCGAAACCGAGGGCGAGATTGGAAAAGAGTTCGGCCATTACGCCCTCACTGAATCAGGAAACGCGGGAAAAGCTGCAACGGCAACCCCAGTGCATAAGGAAAGAGCAGACTGCAGCCGATCGTCAGGCAAATGCCGACAATGATGGTTTCCTTCCATTTCATTTCCGGCGTGCCCAACGCCGAGATGATGAAACTCGCGAATGCCGAAATCACCAGACCCAGGGGGCGGATGGTGAGCGCAAAGGAAAGAATCGCCAGCGATACGAATAGCGGGCCTCGCCACGCATAGGTCGTAATATGCTCACCGTCGGCCACAAGACCGACGACCATTACCGCGATGCCAAGTCCAAGCAGGAGAACCGCGAACATGCGGGGCGCGGTTCCGGCTCCGAACGAAAATCCATGCATGCCCTGCAGATCGCTCGACGCCCACAGGGCGAACAGTGCGATTGCAATCAGAGCCAATCCGCCGACAAAATCCTGCGGACCGCGAATCCATTTCGGCATGATGTATTTGACCGGCCCACGGCTCGGCGTCTCACTCATCGATCTCTCTCCCCGGCGCAGGGCTTCGCGCCCATTCTCTGTTCGGATATGGCTGATGCTTTCCCGAGGGCATTGCCTAGCGATTTTCGTCAGATAACGCCAGCAAAACCCAAACAGCCCCCGGCCAGCAACAGCCAAAGCGGATTGAGCCGCGTGGCAAAGGCCAGCGCCGCGGCGACGGCGGTGACCAGGGCGCCAGCCCAGGTCCGATCTGCGGTCAGCGCCAGGATCAGGCCGCTGGCGCCCATCAACCCGATTGACAGCGGCACCAGTGCTGCCTGAATAATCGCAGGCCAGCGCGAACGGCTCGATCGGGTGAGAAGACGGCTCACATAATAGGCAAGGACAGCGGTCGGACCGCACATCGCGAGGGTTGCAACCAGCGCGCCGGCGACGGAATAGCCGATCAGGATCAGCACATTCGGCCCCAGCGACAACTGCGATATCGCGAACACATCAGCGAATTGCTTGTCGGTCATCCAATGCTGAACATCGACCGCAAGGCGGTGCATTTCCGGAATCGCGGCATTTGCGCCGCCAACCGCAAACAGCGACATCACCCCGAAAGTCCAGGCCAGCGTTAGAACCGGGTTGGCGTCCGACGCAGGCATACAACGCCGCCAGGACCGTCACACCACGGGAGGCCCGACCAGCCCGGCAAACGCCGCGAGGCCGCCCGGGATGCCGCGAAAGCGCGATCCGAACAGCACCGACAGGTTGACGATGTTCGGGCCGGGCAGAAAATGGCACAGCGCGAAGGTCTCGTTGAACTCGTCCGCCGTCATCCATCGGTGCTGATCGACGATGCCGCGCCGCGCCCAGACCAGCACGCGCCGAAGCCCGCGAGCGACATTTTGGCGAACGCGACGAACAGCGCGATCAGGCCGGGCGGCGTTGACGTGGCTGATTCTGGAATATCCGGCGCCGGAACGGCAACCCGGGGGCGAATCCAGGGGCATGGTCGAGACTTAGAACGGCGGCTCCGCAAGGCCAACCGGTATTCACCGTATTCCGCCCTAAAAGGGGGGTGTTCCCAGCCCAAACGGCCTCCGCAGGCCCTGTTTTTCTCAACTTTTGCGCCCTATATTGGGGGTGCCGGCTCGCCGGCTATGGAAATAAAGTGCCGCCGCAATAAACCATTCGGACCCGGGGGCAGCACCCGGCGCCTCCACCCAAGCCCACCCGCAAGCGCGGGTTTCGGCGGGGGCGAAACAGGATCGACGAGGGCGTAAAGGGCGTGTTTTTTCCCGGTATGGTTCCGCCGTTATCGGGCTATGCAATAGTTGCAAACGACAACTATGCTCCGGTTGCTCAGGCCGCGTAAGCGGTTTGAAAGACCAAGTCTAAAGTCCTGATGGGTTAAGCTCTATCAGGCGGGGTTCGGAGGCACCTGGCAACAGAAGCCTCCACTTCAATTTGCCTGATGCCGGTCAACTTGCGGGAATTTCCACCACCGGCGGCAACACCTGCTGACCTCGGGCCGCCGTCGGAGTACCATGCACCAATGGGCGAGTCGGGCTGCCGATCCGCCGGCAGCATCCGAAAGCGACAGGACCGATAATGGCGACCGATCATATCCGATACGACGTCCTGGCGCGCGACGCGCTGCGCGGTGTATTGCGCCGCGTTCTGACCGACGCCGCCGAGCACGGCCTGCCCGGAGACCATCATTTCTTCATCACCTTTCTGTCCACCGCGGAGGGCGTGAAGCTGTCGCCGCGGCTGTTGGCGCAGTATCCGGAAGAAATGACGGTCATCCTTCAGCACCAGTTCTGGGACCTGACCGTGACCGAGGATCGTTTTGAGGTCGGCCTGTCGTTCGGCGGCATCGCCGAGCGCCTGGTGGTTCCGTTCAATTCCATCAAGAGCTTCTTCGATCCCTCGGTGCAATTCGGCTTGCAGTTCGAGCCGGCTGATGCCCCGGCGGCGAGCCTTCCGGCGGTCGCTGCGCCCGCGGCCCCGACGGTTCCCACGCCAGCCATCGAGAACAAGGACGAGCCGGCAAAGCCGAGCGACGGGGCTGAAGTGGTGCGGCTGGATCGCTTCCGCAAGAAATAATCCGCGCGCGCAAATCGTCCCTGTAGATTGAACATCCCGCCGCTCCGCTGAACTAGCGTCAAGTTGGTTCCGAGGCCAGCGACCTTGTGCAACGGACACGATTCATGGCTCGATCAGCAACATCCTCGCGATCCAATTCGATGCGCTCGGAGACCGACAGCTTCGGCCCGATCGACGTTCCCGCCGATCGCTACTGGGGCGCGCAAACGGAGCGGTCACGGCAGAATTTCCGCATCGGCCATGACCCGATGCCGATGCCGATCATTCGCGCGCTCGCCATCGTCAAGCTTGCGGCGGCGGAGACCAATCGCGAGCTTGGCCTGCTCGACCAGCGCCGCGCCGGCGCCATCGTCCGCGCCGCGCGCGAGGTGATCGACGGCAAGCTTGACGATCATTTCCCGCTGGTGGTCTGGCAGACCGGCTCCGGCACGCAAACCAACATGAACCTCAACGAGGTGATCGCCAATCGCGCCAACGAACTGTTGGGCGGCGAGCTCGGCGCCAAGAAGCCGGTTCATCCCAACGATCACGTCAACATGAGTCAGTCGTCCAACGATTCATTCCCGACCGCGATGCACATCGCGGCGGTCGAGCGCATCGTTGCCGATCTTATTCCTGCGCTCAGCGAGCTTTGCGCTGCGCTGCACAAAAAGGAAACGGCGTTCGCCAGCATCGTCAAGATCGGACGGACCCATACCCAGGACGCGACGCCGCTGACGCTCGGCCAGGAATTTTCCGGCTACGCCGCGCAGGTCGAAAGCGGCATCGCGCGGCTACGCGTCGCGGTGAAGGATCTATACCCACTGGCGCAGGGCGGCACCGCCGTCGGCACCGGCCTCAATTCGAAGCCCAAATTCGCCAAGGCGTTCGCACGACACGTCGCCAAAATCACCAAACTTCCCTTCACCAGCGCTGCCAACAAATTCGAGGCGCTGGCCTCCAACGACGCCTACGTGTTCGCGCACGGCGCCATCAATTCGGTGGCGACCGGCCTGTTCAAGATCGCAAACGATATCCGCCTGTTGGGATCGGGCCCGCGTTCCGGCCTCGGCGAACTGATCCTGCCTGAAAACGAACCGGGCTCGTCGATCATGCCGGGCAAGGTCAACCCGACGCAGTGCGAAGCGATGACCATGGTTTGCTGTCAGGTGTTCGGCAACCATACCACCATCACCATCGCGGGCAGCCAGGGACATTTCGAGCTGAACGTCTACAAGCCGGTGCTTGCTTATTGCATGATGCATTCCATACAATTAATGTCCGACGTCGCGCGCTCGTTCACAGAACATTGTGTCGAGGGAATCCGCGCCGACGAAAAACGTATCCGGGAATTGATGGAGCGCTCGCTGATGCTGGTGACCGCACTCGCACCCAGGATCGGCTACGACAACGCCGCTAAGGTTGCCAAGTCAGCTCACGCTCGCGGAACGACATTGAAAGAAGAGGCTGTGCGGCAGGGCTTTGTCTCGTCGGCGGAGTTCGACCGGCTGGTGCAGCCGGAGAAAATGACGCGCCCCGGCTGATGCTGCGGCGCATCCCCGTAGAACTACGGTCTTGAAAAATAGTTACGAGTCATAACGCCTAAAGAATAATACCGCTGAGCTATCGCAGCTACGCAGGCCCGTGCTAGAGCACAAATTATTTCGTTTTTGCAGGACGGGACTTTTTTTAATGCTGTTCAGAGTGGGGGATTTTCGTAATGACGACCGAGCTGGCTGGCGCGTATTTCGCAAATGCGAATAATGGTTTTGCGACCGGGATACGCGCGGGATTGATGATCGAGAGTATTTTCCTGACGCCAACCGGATTTCACCCGGCCGGAAAATGCTCGAACACCCAGCACCGCCAGTCGCGCCTTCGTGAAGTGCCGCATGCCACCAACTGATTGCATGATGGGAGTGAGCATGGGTGACGTGGTCAACCTGAAACGATTTAAGAAACGCAGCGAGCGGGAACAGTCGGCGAAACAGGCGGAGGCCAACCGGACACGATTTGGCCGAACCAAATCGGAACGCACGCTGGACCAACGGCGCTCGAGTCGTGCCAGCGATTTACTGGACCAGCATCGGATCGACGGCGAGGACGCGTCATGAAGTCGCCCGTGGTGAAGCGCTCGATCGTGGTCGCGGGTCACAAGACCAGCGTCAGCCTCGAAGAGGCATTCTGGAACGGCATGAAGGAAATTTCGGGCCTTCGAGGCATGACACTGTCCGAACTGGTGGGCGAGATCGACGGCAATCGCCAGCAAGGCAATCTGTCTTCCGCAATTCGCCTGTTCGTACTTGATTATTTTCGAACGCGCGCCGTGTCCGCCCCGGCGGATTCAAAACAGCCGCACGCATAGTTGCGCTTCACTGGATCATGATCTGATTAGATTAAATCGGATCATGATCGCATTCTTTTTGTTTGAGCATGATCTCCGGGCAAACGCTTCGCGTTTGTCCCGAGGGAAAACCGGTTCCCGCTTTTCCGGATCATGCTCTGCGCGTATGCCGCCAAGGCATGCCCTCGAACCTATTCCGAGGGTGGATAGCGCATTGCGCCGCTGCCTTACTCGATCACTTCGTTAGCGCGCGTCTGTACCGCCGGTGAAACTGCGTGCGTTTCGGCAGTCCTGATATTGGCGGCCAATTCGGCCTGCGTTGGCTGAATCGACGGTGCGGCTGGATCGGCAGTCAGGCCCAGGCGGTTTACCTGGCGGCTTCCGACCAACATCAATGCACAGACCACATAGAAGCAGGCGCCCAGCGCGTATGTATTGGCGATGCCGAATTCGATCGACAAGACCATGCCCAGCACCGACGCAAGCATCGACGTAATCCCGTTCGCGCTCCAGAAGAACGGAAGCAGCTCCGAGTGACGGCGCCAGGTACTTAGCCCGAGCGGGAACATCATCCCCATGCAGAACGCCGGCGGTGCCAGCAGCAGCACCGACAACAGAATGCGCATGTCGGTAGCTTCCGATCGCGCCCACGTCGTGAGCAAGGGGGTCAATAGCCCTGCCACCACGAGCGTTGTCAGGAGGGCGACAACCCTGGCGACGACAGCGGCCGGTCGCGGCACGTCCGCCCCAAGGGTGGCGCTTCCCAATCCGCCAAAGAGAAGAATTGTGAAGAGTACCACCGCCAGGCCGTAAACGGGATGACCGAGGAAGACCATCAGCCGCTGCATCTGCGATATCTCTATCAACATGAAGCCCATGCCGATCGCGCAGAAATACGCTACCGGCGGCGTCAGCACCGACAGCGGCATCCGCCTCGCGAGACGAACAAAAGGAGTGATGATGTAGTACACGCAGGCGCACAGCGACACCATCATCAGCAGCAGGGTCACGTTGATCGCCGCGTTGTTATTGGTGGGCGCCGTCGGGGACGAGCGGCCAAGATTCCCGAAGCGCGTCGTATAGAAGAAGAACGGATTGTCGTCCGTCGAAGGAGTGACATTTTCCGGCAATGACGCGAAGAATGCCGCGCCGGCCTTGCCGGACATCAAGGTCGAGGTGACGGTGTCGAAACCGACGTCCGGCCCCAGCAGTATCTTGAAGCCCTGGGCCAGAAGCCTTGTGCGCGCACCCTGCCATTGGGCATTGGTGAAGGCATCGGGACGGGTGATCACCGTTACGATGTTGCCGACGTTCAGTGCGACGACATGCTGCGCCAGCTCGGCCGCGGGTACACCCTTGCGCTGCAGCGCGCTCGCTGCGATCGCCACCAGGCGATAGAACTCGCCACGGTGAATCGCCGGGTCGTACCAGCGCGACACTGACAGCAGCCCGCCGGGCTTCAGCGACCGGTAGAAGTCATCCCACGCTTCCACGGTGTAAAGGCGGTTTTCCGTGAGCGTCAATCCGCCGGCAGCCGTTGCCGCCCAGGTGTCGATCAGCGAAATCTGGACGAGGTCGTACCGATCGGATGAGTGATTGATGTAGCTGCGCGCTTCGGCATTGACCAACGACACGCCGGGCCGGCGATCGAGATGGCCAGAGAAGTCGGCGAACTTGTCCGTGAGAACTTCGAAGATCGCGGGGTTGATTTCAATTCCGTGTATGCGCTTGGCACCGAAATAAAGCGCGGAAAGAATATCACGACCGCCTCCCACGCCGACGACGGCGACTTCGGCCGGCGGCTGCACCAGATAGGCGGCATTGATGACGTCGTGCTTCAGGTAGGACAGTTTGCTGATATCACCGTCGTAACGGGTGATGACCGTGGCCGCATCCGCGTCGATATCGAGATACTTCTGATCTATTTTGGTCTCCGGCGGATGGGCAATGCCCCAGCCGAACGCAGGTGTCTCTCCGAGCGCCGTCACTCGCACGCGCGAGTAAGTATTCCAGCGTTCGAACAGCGTTCCCATCTGCTGGGTCCCCTTGGCCCAGAAGACGCCCAGATGACTCTTGCCGGAAACTTCAAGTCCGGTGTGCACAATGGCTACGGTAGCCAGGGTCAGCGCGACCGCGCCGCTGAGGCGCAGGCTGCGGAGGTCGCCGCTGTCCCGCACCACGATCCAGCCCGCACCAGCGGCAAAGGCTCCGATCCCCAATGTCGCGCTGACAGGATCGACGACGAGCAATACGAAGATGACTCCGAGGCATCCGAGCGCCGCCCCTGCAAGGTCGGCCGCATAGAGCCATCCGCCGCCATACGGCAGGCGAGTCAACAAAAGCGTTATGCAGATGCCACTTTCAGTAAACGGCCGTACGAAGGCGACCGTCGTGATCGCCAGCGCCACCATCACGTGCTGCTCGGGGATCACGAGCGGCACGCAGAGGAAGGTAACCATTGCGCCAACGCCGGTGATCGCGAACCACGAGGCATGGCGCGCGAATTCCACCCCTACCCGTTCGGGAGCATAGCGATCAGGTTTGTTGTAGACCTCCATCGCTCCGCGGGTAAGTCCGAGCATCGCAAGTGAAATGGCGGCAAATGCAAAGTGATAATACAGCATCACGCTGAAAAAACGCGTGATCAGGATCTGATAAGACAGGGTGGCGGAGGCCAGTACAAAAATCGCGAAATAATAGCGGCCAGGAATTCTGGGGAATGCTTGCAACATGCTACCTCGAGGAAGTCTTGGCCAATCGGCGCGGCGGGTTCGCGCGGAAGGTTGAAGGAAATCTCTTAATATCTCATTGACTTATCCGGGCTCGCAAAGTCCGGCCAAGGGTCGTCATCATGATGATCGACAACTCGCCCTCACCCATGCGCGACTATTGGTAATATTTGCTTAAATATTCTAGAGCGGGATGACTTTTCCTCGAATCGTCATCCCGCTCTATCTTTTTGTTTGAGCATGATCTCCGCGCAAACGCTTCGCGTTTGTCGCGAGGGAAAACCGGTACCCACCCTCGGATCAAGTCCGAGGGCATGCCTTTCCGGATCATGCTCTAACTAGAACGCCGGCCGCGCCGGAGTCGTGGCAGGTGGCGTCAGCACCAGAGGCGACCGCGGCCTGGGCTGCCGCACAACACTAGGAGGCCCCGGCAGCGGACGGACCTCGGTCGGCGGCGGCAGCGGCGGAACCTGCTGACTCACAACCGGAGGGGCGTTTGGCGGAGCCAGCAACGGATGCGGCGCGCCGATCCTGGGCTTCGACGGAAGCCGGTGCGGACCGCGGCTGGAAGTGGGAACGCCGGAAAGCGGAAGGCCGTCCGCGTCCGGAGCTGCGTTCGCAGGCGGCGGTTCTCCGCGCTCGATCGAATCCAGCCGGCGGGTTTCACGATCGATCGCCCTCACCGCCAGCCATGACGACAGCGCCGCAACGTCGACCGTGCGATTGAGGGCGTTGGGCGCGCCAACCGCGAACAGCCAAATTTCCGGACGACTGGCCGCGGCTCCCACCGTCGTCGAAGCGATGACGACGCGAATGTCGGC
>Ga0137408_1286561_pt1 | contig 11769 bp, 18 predicted proteins | sample CZOMad2_2_16fung_FD_141241 | JGI IMG/M metagenome (GOLD analysis project Ga0137408, IMG submission 141241) | Vadose zone soil fungal communities from Angelo Coast Range Reserve, California, USA - CZOMad2_2_16fungal (PacBio error correction) | ecosystem: Environmental > Terrestrial > Soil >...
AGGGGCATGCCGGGGCATGCCGGCGGGTTTTGCGCCCCACATGCAAAAACTGGTCGGCTCAAAGCCGAACTGCCGCGGCCGATGCGTCGCCTCGTCCTCGATCTCGTCGACGCCGACCGAGTATTCGAAGATCATGCCGTCCGGTCCCCTGAAATAGAGGAAGCGCGCGCCCGACGTCGGATGCCGGCCGGGGCCGAACACGATCGCACGCGCCGCTCATTGTGGAAGTAGTAGGAGCGCAGCACGTCATCGCTGGTCTCGACCTGATGGTTGATGTGCTGGATGCCGGCCTTGGGTGCGCGCACCAGCGCAATGGTGTGATGGATCGCGTTGACGCGCATCAGCGGAATATCGCCGATCCGGTCGCTGACGCGGGCGTTGCACACTTGCGTCCAGAACCGTTCGTCGCGGGCGGGATCGGTGGAGTTGAGGCCGATATGGCTGAAGCCGGTAATCCCGGCATCGCGGCTGGCAAAGTAACGCCGGCCGCTACGCTCCGGCCGCACCACCAGTTCGATATGATTGCCGGTCGGATCGCGAAAGCCGATGAAGGCCCTTACCTTGCGTCGCTCGGCTTCCTGCGCGGTCCCGGCGTGAACGGCATGCCCGAGCGCTTCCAGCGTTGAGGCGGCTTCCTGCAGGCTCGCCTCGTCCTCGACCTCGAAGCCGACGGTCTGGTCGTTTGGATCGCCTTCCGAATAGCACAGCGTATGCGCGCGTTGGTCGGAGCGCAGATAGAGATCCTTCTTGCCGCGTTCGGCAATTTGCAGGCCGAGACACGCGGTCGCGAAATTCTCCGCGGATTCGAGATCCGGTGAGCCGAGGCGAACGTAGCTGACATCCCTAAGCTGGATCATGGTGTTCTCCTGTTCATCGACCCGGCGCGCGTAGTTCGGGGACGTCCTTGCTTTCGCTGCCCCAGTCGCAGAGCGATGCGGCGTTAAGCGGGAATTGCCGCGCCAGCCGCGGCTTGCCGTCGATTTCAGCCATGCCGTTCACATAAGAGAAGATCAGACCGTCCGGGCCCTCGACATGCAGGAACATCTGGCGCGAAGCCGCCTCGCGGCCGGGGCCCTGCACGATCCTGATCTGGCTTTCCTGCATGAAGTAGCTGTTCTGCATGATCTGATCGAGCGCCTCGACTTCGAACGCCGCATACAGGAGCCCATTGCGCTTGGATGGATACAGCGCGATGCGGTGGTGCAATCCGTCGATCCGCAAAATAGGCGATGTCGCCGACCCAGTCGCTGACCTCGGCACGAAGCGCGCGCCAAAACGCGAGGTCGCGGGCGTGGTCCGTGCTACGAAGGCCGACGCCGTGAAATTCGACGATGCCGGCATCGCGCGGCGGAAAGTAACGGCGTCCGCTTCGTGTTGGACGCACCACCAGATCGATCCGGTTGCCGGATGCGTCTTCCGTGAGCAGCGCCGACTGTACGTAACGGCCCCGACACTCGCTGGCCGTTGCTTCCTTCACCATGAAGCCGAGTTCGCGCAATCGCCGGCCGATTTCCCCCAGCGCCGTATCATCCCAGACCTCGATCCCGACGCTACTGCCATCAGCAGAATTCTGGCCAAGGCTCACCGTGCGAAACCGGTCGTCGGAACGAAAGGCGATTTCGCCATCCTGATCGGCGACGCGCTGCAGGCCGAAAATGTCGGAGACAAACCGTGCGCTCGCGCTTGGCTCGCTGACGGTGAGGCGCACATAGCAGACCGAGGTGATCAGGGGGGTGGCGCGGCCGTTGTTCATCGCGTCCGTGCCTTCGGATACTGGGATTCCAGGAAAATCTTGATCATCCGCCGCCAGACCGCGAACAGCTCGTCGAACCATTTCGGATCATTGTCCCACAGCGTGCGCAGTGCCATGCCGCGGACGAGGCTTGAGGTCAGGGCGACGATGTCGGCCGACAGGGAAGGCGGCACGCCGCTTGCGGCCAGCGCTTCGGTCCAGGCCGTCTCCACCGGCCGGCGCGCCTTCCGGGAGATATCCAGGATCTGCTTGCGCACGGCCTGATCGGTCGACGTCGACAGCACGATGAAGCTGCGCGCCGCGCGACCAATGCTTTGCGGTGGCAGGAGCAAGGTCTTGATTGTCCGCTAAGGGGTCCAACACCAGACATTGGCGCGTTTGGGGCGGCTATGCTGCTAGCTTTGGTATAGCTCTCTCGACCAATCGCAAGAATCGGGTGTTTCTGTAATCGAGCATTTTCGGTCAAGCGCTATTTTGCTGCTGTCCAACCACGGGGCTCTTGCTTCTGTCCGAAGTCGGCGGGTGCCCGAGGAGTCTGCGCGGATCGTTACAGGCGGATTCGGAACACGCCGATCTTTCTGGCCAGATTCAGTCGACCTCCTTACATCGAGTTCTCTAGTGCGGATGCGTCAACTATAGGAGCAGATGATGTCGAAAACGATTACGGAACTTCTGGTCGGCGTGCTCGTGCCGCGTCGCTATCAATCCGGCGAGGTCGATTACACCGGCAGCATCTCCAAGTGCGGCGACCGGCGAATGCGGATCCTGCTTTACGAAGCTGCGAACGTCATGCTGACGCGCTACAAGGGACCGCTGAAGTTGAAGGACTGGGCGTTGGCCATTGCCAAGCGGTCCACCCTGCGAAAGGCGCGGATCGCGCTCGCCCGGCGGCTCGCCATCATCATGCACGCCATGCTTCGGCACTGCACGGAAGTTCAAACCGGCGTAGCCGATCAGCGCCGACCAGAACAGGAGGCCGAAACGAGCTCCCGAGCGGGAGCGGCGCCCGAGGGAGGGAGTGGATGATGGCACCGATTCTGTAGCATGCGGCCGATCTGTCGACCGACTGCGATTTCAACCGAGCCGCTCCGCGCCCAGCTGACCCCATCAAGTGCCACATGAGCACGCAGAGAACATAGGCACCATGGATGAGCTGGCGTCCGCGGCCAGGCAGGATCCCGTCGAATTCCGCAGGAATCTTCTAGCTCACAACACCCGAGCTTTGGCGGTCCTGAATCTTGCCGTGCAGAAGGCCGGCTGGGGTCACCGATGCCTCCCGGAAAGGGCAGGGGCGTCTCACTTCAGTTCGCCTTTGGAAGCTATCTTTCGCAAGTGGCGGAGGTGGCCGTCGACGAGAAAGGAAATGTGAGGGTGGAACGTATCGTCTGCGCGGTGGATTGTGGATTGCCGGTCAATCCGAAGATGATCGACGCACAAATACAGAGCGGAACGATCTTCGGACTCACGGCTGCGCTGCGCGGCGCGATAACGATCAAGGACGGCCGAGTCGAGCAAGGCAACTTTGACTCTTATCCGCCGCTGCGCATCGATGAAACGCCACCAATCGAGACCCATATAGTGGCGAGCACGGCTGATCCTGGCGGCTTGGGCGAAGCGGCTACAGCCGCTGTGGCCCCAGCGGTCACGAATGCCATTTTCGCGGCGACGGGGCGGCGCATCAGAAGGCTGCCAATACAGCCGGCCTAAGAGCAAGGCCTAGGCGGGTGGAGGCATGAGCGCTCTCGATGTCGCAATGCTCGCCGGGTTAATTTAGCCGCTGCCGCGTGGTTTGCCTTCTATGCTCTCTCGGAGCCTTTGCGTTGAGGTACTTGGCAATAATCAAAATTGCCTCGCCAGCTCTACCGCTTGTCTCTTTCCGGCGTCGATCATGTCGACCGCGCGGCCGTCCCAACTGTGTTCGACGGTAAGAGTTACGACACTGCGGACGCCTATGAACCGCAGCCAAAATTCAACGTAACCGCTGAGATATTCGAAGCCTGGCTGAGAGACAGTTTTGAAGCCGGCCGCGTCGCTTTGTCCCCTGACATACGCAACGAAAGCCTTATCAATGCTCAATGACGGCCCATAGAACTCTCCGTCGAACGTAAACAGCATGTTTCTTTGACAAGACAGATCAATCAGCTGCTTGAGTTTGTAAGGGACAGAGAAATTCCACATGGGCACGCCTAGGACGATGCGGTCTGCCCGTTGGAAGCGTGAGGCCAACTCTCTGATCTTTTCCCATGTTGCCGTCTCGACAGGCGTCATCGTTTCGCCGGAGACACCCTTGTATTTGGCGTCGATTGCTTCCGCGTCGAACTCGGGAAGTTGCTCTTGCCAAATATCCAACCTATCAATTGTGACGTCGCGAACGTGCTCTCTATATTCCGAGAGGAATGCATTGACGACAGCGGTGGACGCAGATTTTTCCTTTCGCGGCGAGGTCACTATATTCAAGATATTCATTTTCGTTGCCCTCTCACGTAGGATGTACAGATCTCAAGCTATTCCGGCCGAGTTCAACCCGCGAAGGCGTGATCGGGAACTCGGGCGTCGCCATATCCTTGGGTAACGGCTGGAAGTTGCTGCGGGCGTCGTTGAGAAGGTCGGCATCGACATCTGCCGCACACTCAGCCGCATGGCCTGATTGACGCAGCAGGAAAGCGCGGGAGATTCGGTTCCACCTCGTGCAAGACGAACAGGATGTCCTGAGGCGCGAGGTGCAGGTGTGAATAAGCACCGAAGTGGGCCCCCGGGCTATTGAGGGCCAACCTGTTGATCCAGTTCGTGAACTTGACAGACAACCGGGGTCCCGATCGGGACCCCACGCCGAACGAATTTCCGCGTGATACATCAAAGCATTGCGGTCATCTAAGTTGGGGTCTCACTTCGGTGCTTATTCACATCATACGAGCTGGAGCGCCTATTCGCCTTCGTTTAATTTTCCGAGAGCAATATTGACCAGCGGCTGCGGAACTCGGGGTGCATGCTGGTTCCATCACCGCACCGCACCGCATCGGGATCCATCGGTGACGGAGAGTGCTTGCATGCTCCCGCCTGTTAATCAGGAGAGCTGGCCATGTTGCGTACCCAACCCAACCAACCCAAACCCACATCTGAGCAACGCTTGGCGCAGGAAGCGCACCGCGTCAAAGAGCGAGCCAAAACTCTGCCGCAGGGTAAGGAGCGCGAACTCCTATCCCGCAAGGTCCGGCAACTCGAGACCGCTTCGCGCATCAGTGAGTGGATATCGTCTCCCGGACTCCAGCCACCGAGGTAGAACCAAAGGGGAAGCATCATGCCCCAGGCAATTCAATCGACGCCAGATCACCGAATTTGCGGCACGACAGAGCTAACCAAAGTGCGGCGAAGCACCTTACTCCACGCCCGCTCGCTTCCGCCCGGACCCGAACGTAATTACCATCGCCAAACTGCCTCCTCGCGCTGCGATCGCTGTTCAGCAACGAGGCTTGGCTGGAGGCCCACGCAGATAGAATTCGGAATCGTCGCACTGGCTAACGAGTAAGGCGGCGAGCGAGTGGCCTGTTTTGAAAATGCTATTGGGTGCGGGCGCCGGTGGAACCCTTGGCGTTCGTGCCTGTTGCACCTCTAGATCTCTAGTCCAAGGAGGACTCCCACATGATGAAGATCACTCTTGCCTCCGTGGCGGCAGCCGCAGCGATGCTGATGCTGACCACTGCCCCCCTCGCCACTCCGGCCAACGCCCAAGGCGTCAAGATGGCCCAAGTCGATGTTCAGATCGGACGGGACCGAGACGACCGCTACGATAGGAACCGTCGCGGGCGGTACGACTCCGACACCACAGTTGGCGTCAGCCCGGGTGGTGTCACAGTCGGCCCACGACAGCGCTGCCGCATGGTGACTACCACGGTTGAAGGGGACGACGGCCGCAGGATCACGCGCCAGGAGCGTCGCTGCGACGACTAAACGGCGAGCAACAAAGAGATAATTGTTTAGAGACGGCCATGAATGGCGGATGGAAGTCGCGGACGAGGCGGGCACCATCCGCCAACTTTTCCGGCTGACCGCAGAGACCTTCGATCCGTAGGGTCGCCTCACCCTTGATACCTCTTCGGACCCCGCCTCATGGCCTGAACCGACCTGGTATGGGCTCATATTTGTCGGGAGATCCCCGGCGCCTTGCGATTGCGCCGCGATAGCAAGGTGACAAGGTAAGACCGTCTGCGCGTTCTTGTTCAGTGTTTCCGGCCTGCTCCGACGAACACGACTCGAGGCCGATTGCTAATGCCGTCAAAACCCAGAGCCTCGGCAGGCGCACGGAGCATCTAATCGGCTTATCTGCTTCGCTTAACGGTCCTTTTACCATACCTGTTCATGCTGTGCCCGTAGTCATCCTCAAAGGCGTTGAACTACATGACACAGCACAGTCTCAGAGCGACAGGCGGTCAGAGCGAAAATGTCCTGAGCTTTGGTCGGCCGTCGGCACCAGACTGCGGCGCGACAGCTCTCAATCTCGTGTACCAAGCGGCCGAAATCTTCAGCAGCATAGAAAATCACGCCCGAGAGACCGAAGCCCGAGCCCAGTCGTTGTGCAAGAGCGCCGTTGAAAGACTAAAGGGTGCCGAACGCGCTCGACTTGAAATCATCAATGAGGCCGATTGCAAGCTGCAAGAGGCGGCCAGAGCTTTAAAGGACGCCCAATCGCGTATCGTAGCCGCTGAAGATAAGCTGACGGCGGTGGAGTTCCGCGCGCAAGCTGCAGAGCTGGAAGCGCGTGAAGCCAAGCAAGCTCTCACACTTGTTGAGGAAGCCATCCGCAGGCGTCTCCTTTGCGCAAGCCCAGAAGCTGCCAGCCCGTTGAACGCAGTAGCCTGACCTTTCAGAACATCCGCACGCTTTAGTTCATGCGGGCTGCAGTAGTTGCACCGGCACCGAGCCGATGCCTGTAGAGGTTGGCAACTCTGTCTTTGAAAGCCGCGCTTGCAAAATGGCAATGGTTGCAGCCACATTATCGCGTCGTGGGATCAGGCTTCGGGAAAAAACTGAATAAGCCGGGTCGCTATCGTCCGAACACCTCGTGCGCTCCTCTTCAGTCGCGATGTCACAATCAAGCGACTGTTGGCAGCGGCTTAGACTGTCAATCAGTGTCTTGATTTGCGCCGCTGCTATTGATGCTGCCTCCACTTCGGTCCCAAAACGACGCTGGCGCTTCACTTTGTTCCTCCTCCTGTTTTTCTTTGACACAAGCTGAACTAAAGGTCCGAGCTTTGCCTCCGAAGCAGCAAGGGTGATGCCAATGAGGCAAGCCAAAGCCGCCGAAGGCGACGTGCCCACCAAAGCATGGCGAACATCGGGGCGAGCGCGTCCAACGCGCTGACCTTGTCCCATATTGGGTCTAGAACGCGCGTATGCTGAAAGGTGCAGTGATAACTCGTCAATCATGCAGACCGTAGAGAGGTTACTAACCAACGCTGTTAAGCGTTTCGTCGGGCACATAGGCGATCTTGCCTTGCCGACCGAGACCGCAGGCTCAGCCACTCCAAATGCCTGAACCCTCGCTCCAGGAATAACCATGGCGCAAGGAAAGCCGGTGATGCGACAACAAAGCAAGCCGCGCAAGAAGGCTAAGCCATTGAAACCGCCGGAGCGGTCGGGGTTGTTTCCTGTCGTCACCTCAAATCTTCTAAACATGATTTGCGTGACGACCGTTTTTGCCTCGGTGCTGGCTGTTCTTCTGGGCGTAGCCAAATGGATGTGACGATGAAAAACCGCCGAATTGCGCGGTCAAAAGATAGCACCTGAAGGGGACGGCTGATGCTTCAAAACGCGCAGTATTCTGTTTGGTTCAGAACGCCAGCAGGCGAAGGACACGGCGTTATCTCGCTCATGGATGGCGACGTGAGCGGGGGTGACAATATAAGTTCCTACACGGGGACCTGCGTCCAGGAGGGTGATAAATTTGCGGCCACTATTTCAGTTAAGCGGCATACGCAAGGGTCGCCTTCCGTGTTTGGCGTCGACAATGTTGACATAACGTTGTCGGGCAAATCAACGCCGACAATAGCCTCGTGCTTTGGGACCGCCAATCAAGCGCCGGGCATGACCTTGCAGGCGACCCTCATCCGGATCGTAGACCAATAGCTGCTCGTGTCTTGAAAATAACGCCGATCTGATTTTGCTTAATCCAGTCGACCCGACGACTGCGGGTTAGACCAGCTATCTCGGTCGTCAATCAACCCCACAGGCACCAAGATGGTGGCAGGGCGGTTTGGCTCACGGAATTATGCCGGTGACATTCTCAATCATCGACGGCAGCGATGTAGCGTCCTCACCCTTTATTTCCGCCGTGATCCAAACGGCGTATGACGGACAGAAAAACAACAGTCTTGCCTAAACGAGAAAGCCGCTCAGAAATGGGAGTGCTTTTTCTGCAGAATGTGCCCATCCTCAAGTGCCGGATAGTTCGTGTGATTCGTGGATGCTAAAATTAATGACAGTCCACAACGGAGGCTGCCATGACAGCGTTCGATCGCGTACTGTTGATATTCGGTATTCTTCTTTTGCTCTCCTTTCGTGCTGACGCTCACGATCCGTCGATGGCGCACCCCGAATGGTTCAACGCGCAGGAAATGAACCCGGCCGCACGGCAGCGGCTCGGTGTTCCGTGGAAGTCATGCTGCGACAACGGCGACGTATTCAAAACCCGCTTCAGGGTTGGGGATGATCGCTCAGACCTGTGGCAATACCTGAAAGATGGTGAGTGGAAAACCATTCCACCCGACATCATAAAAGAAGGTGACACACCTGATCACACCCCCGTGCTCTTCATCAACAAATACACGGGAATGGAGCTTTGCTTCTTTGTACCGCAGGGAGGTATCTGATGAACGGCCTGGACCCGATCTCGCACCTGAAAGTTGCGAAGGTGCCACCAGACTCGAAGGTCGGATGTCCAGTTTGCAAAACATACTTCGCGGCAAAAGATGGGTATATCTTTTTGACTCACTGGCACGCCGAAAACGAACACGGCGAGCGGAAAAGAAAAGCTGGCTACCTCTGCTTCGATAAACTCACGTGCATACTTTGTTTCGTGAACGACGAGGAAAGTGGGCACTGCTAAACTCAACCACCCCTTAGGGGTGGTTCTTTTTGCGCCAGGCGATTCTCGCGCCGTCAACAGCAAAGAAACACGCATCGTGCCGGACGCCGAACACGCGCCACCTTCTCTCCCAACACCGAGCTTGCCGAAGCGTGTCGGGGCACACCTTCTGAGGCAGGAAAACCTGGGTAAAAGCCCCGCAACGCTGGCCTAATGCGTGATTGTCGGCAACCGCAAGGGACCCTCACGCAAGGGATGGAGCCACACCATGACGGTGTTGTTCACTCTCGAAGCCAGCCAGCCGTGCGGTAAGACCTTCGTCTTATCCTGACAAAGACGTGCGCGGGTTGCGACTTCGCGTCGGCAAGCTTCGCTCGACCCGGGAATACTATCGCCAGTATCGGAAGGCCGGCGACGTGATGATGTTGCGCGAAGTGATTGGCCAATTCCCCGAAGTGAAAACGCTGACAGCGCGCAAAGAAGCCGATTTGATCGCGGGCAAGATCGCGGGCGGCACGAGCCGGCGAGGGCGCTGGCGAACGCTAGGATGCTGGCGCGGGCTCAACGGGCATCGGCACGGGCGCGACGCGGGAAGCCATCTAGACCGCACTCCGCCGCGACGTGCGCTAAGATATCGGCCGGCATGAAAAAGCCGCAGCCGGGTTGAGGCATCGGCGACGGCTTCTGTACAGCGGGCGTGTTACGCATCCCGCTCAGCAATCTCACGCATGTCGTAAAGAAAAGGCAGATTTGTGTCGTCAGTCGAATATAAAAGGATTTGCTCTCACCCCATCACCGCACCGCCATTGGCTTTCATCGGTGACTGAGAGAGTGTGGTGCTCCCGCCTGATCGGGGAGCATCTTATGCCACGCCTCTATTTTCATCGGCGTTCGAACGGACAGTTTTCGGAGGATCGGCGGGGCCGCCAATTTGCAAGTGCAGATGAAGCTTGTGCCCACGCCGTTAGTCGTAACTTTGGTGTCGTGGGATGCATCTCACGCAAGGCGGAAAGGTAGTGGACAGCCAAAGATACGTGCTCGATCTCGAGAATGAATGATCGCCTTCAGTGGCGAACTTCCTCGTAACACTGAAATTGAGATAGGTGGTCCAGAGCCCGCGGCGCGAAGAAACGCTACAATAGAACGCTCCAGACGATGACGCCTTGTCGAAGGACGGCGCCGGCGACTTCACGAAGCTAGATGAACGATTGTGTGTCCAGCTGAACACAGTTTCGTTGTTTCTCAGATGGAACAGTCGGTTTTAGTCACCGGCTTCCCCGGCTTGGACTACGCTCTGGAACACCGGGGCTGAGGAGTTTGATATACATTCAATTTTCACCCGGGGGCCGCAGGGGAGCTTTGCGGCGGCGAAAAATGTCCTGCGGCCTTTTCAATTTGCCAAGTCGCCCATCACGTAAGTGTCGCGAAAGTTGCATTACTAGCATCGAAACGAACATTTCCGTCGTCCAGACACGCCTCCAGAAAAAGCCGTCCAGTGTGCCCGCTGGCGGCTTTGTTTTGTCGGATCGCTGCCAGTCGCCCACAGCTTTGTTTTCGTGCTCGTTCGACGCGATGGTAGATATCCTGCCCCGGAGGTTTCACCCCATGTCGAACCGTCGAGTAGTCCATACCGGCATCGTCGTTACGATCGGCCGTTACACGCTGTTTGCGGCAACGGCGCAGGCCCAGATGGGCTATCCGCTCGTCTGCCGCAGCGGCGGGGGAATGCAACTAAGCTGGTCCGCGCTCGCCAGCGCGCGCACGCATTTTATCGCCTATTATTCTCGCGCGTCGAACGCAGCCGGTACGAGTTCGCCACTAGGATCAGGGCAGTGCACCGGTAGATCGCCCGCTCAATGCAGCCGAGCCGACCGCCATGTTGTGGGATCTCGACGCGACCGTCGGGGTTCGCTTCAAAGCTAACGGCGCCTCTACGCCCGTTGTCGCCATTACCGGCGGGTTTGATATGGCCCGCGCAAAGCTCTTTGTTGACTATGTGCGCACGAACGGCAGCTATTTTACCGCCACCGTCTACAACTCGAACGCCGGCTACATGGTCGTGACGGATTTCCGCGGCGGGCGCTGATATTTTTCTCCGGCGTTTCGACGAAGGAAAAGCGACGCCGAGCAGGCTGATCCGCATCTTCCGTCATCATGATTCGGCAATACGATCCCGGCCGGATATTACCCTCTCGACATCTGCGGGCTCGCCTAGAACGCTGCTATAGGCCCCGCGCCGCGCCAGATTTGCGAAATGATTATTGCGTTGACTTGCCCATTAGAATTCAAAAACATCCTTGCCATGACGCGCCAGGTCGTGCAGTTCGTCCAGCGTGCCGCGGACAGCGTTGCATCGCCTACATCGCACGAGATTGGCACTAGGAGAATTTGCTGGATCAGCAACCTTGATCGAGAGACTGCCGCAAGCCTCGCAAACGATCTTGAAGCGCGATCGCTCGCGCGTGGCCGTAGCTTCCACGTTCATCATGTTGAAGCTCATCAACACGCGATTACGGACGTAAGGTAGACCATACCGCGGGCCTTCCAACGGAGCCAATCGGCGGCCGAATGCACCTGTTTCAAAAATCGTTCCGTTGAGAGGCGCACGCGCCTTCCGGTGCGACCTTCTAAGTACGGCCCGTACAAGACGTCCATGCGACGTTCATAAGCCATTGCGGCCAGAGTGGTCGCCGCGAACACAAAACCGAGAAATGCGATTGTTTCGATGGTCATTTTAGGCCCCCGCCCGTTTTTCGACAGAGACTTGTATAAATCTAAAATTTTAAGGTTCGGGCTTTTGACGGGAATGCAATTGAGCGATCACGTTAGTGAACTTTAAACCGTGAATTTTCAGATCACGCCGTCAGCGCCAGCGCCATAACCTAATTGAAATACTCAATTCATCCTCGGCAATGCCGTTCGGCGCATTAAAAGG
>Ga0137408_1111640_pt1 | contig 11734 bp, 7 predicted proteins | sample CZOMad2_2_16fung_FD_141241 | JGI IMG/M metagenome (GOLD analysis project Ga0137408, IMG submission 141241) | Vadose zone soil fungal communities from Angelo Coast Range Reserve, California, USA - CZOMad2_2_16fungal (PacBio error correction) | ecosystem: Environmental > Terrestrial > Soil > Vadose...
CTGACCTCGTCGGGCAAGCGGCTTCTGCTGACCTCGTCGGGCACGGTGGCAAAGCTCGCCAGGAGGCGCGAGGCAGTGACGGGGTTGCCGGCTGCCGCCAGCGCGGCTGCTAAGCGGCAGAGATCGACGCCGGTGTCGAGGACGTCGCCGAGCTCTCGGTGGATGCGCAGGCTGTGACGCAGCAGTGCGATCGCGTCGTCGACGCGCTCTTCCTCCATCGCGTAGTCGGCGAGCGCGCCGAGGCTGCTCGCCTCCATCCGCTGGTTCCCCGTCGAGCGCGCGCGGGCGAGGTTCTGTTCGTGGAGCGCACGCGCCTCGGCGGGCTCGCCGAGGGCCTCGTGCGCGAAGGCGAGGTGGCGCGTCGCGAGCAGCGCGCTGTGCTCGTCGCCGAGCGTACGGAACGCGCGGATGCTCTCGTCGTAGAGCGCGCACGCGCGCAGGCGGTCGGGCGCGAGGTTGCCGAGCATGAACGTCGCATAGGCCGCGCTCCAGCGGTCTCCGAGCGCGTCGGCGACGGCGATCGCCTCCTCGGCCCGCGCCGTCGCCGCGGCCTCCTCGCCGGTGTTGGCGGCCATCACCGTGGCGCCGATCAGCGCCTTGGCGCGAGCGGGCGTCGCGGCCTCGCCAGCCGCCAGCGCCTGCTCGAGCCGCCGGCGGCCTTCGCCGAGGCGGCCTCGCAGGTACCAGAACCGCCACAGCGCCCCTGCCAGCCGCTGTAGGAGCCGCGCCTCGCCGCGCGCCTCCAGGCGGTCGAGCGCGGCGCGCAGGTTGTCCTCCTCGAGCTCGAGCCGGTCGAGCCACGGACCCGGCGCCCCGCGCAGGTGGGGCTCTGCCTGCTCGGCGAGCGTCAGGAAGTACTCGACGTGGCGGCGGGCAGGTTCGTCCCCCGCGCAGTCATGCTCGAGCAGCTCACGCGCATACTCGCGGATCGTCTCGAGCATCGCCTGCCGCGGCTCGGCATCGCCGGAGGGAAGCTGCACGAGGCTCTTGTCCACGAGCGCCGCCAGTCGCTCGATCAGGTCGTCGTCGCCGCAGACCGCGCCGGCAGCCTCGAGCGTCCAGCCGCCGGCGAAGACCGACAGTCGGGCGAAGAGGTCACGCTCGTCCGGCGTCAGGAGCTCGGCGCTCCAGTCGAGCGTCCGCCGGAGCGTCTGGAGCCGCGGCGGCTGGTCGACCGGCCCCTTCGTCAGGAGCTCGAGGCGCTCGCCCAGCCGCGCGAGCAGCGCCTCGAGCGGCAGGACGTCTGCGCGGGCGGCGGCGAGCTCGACCGCGAGCGGCAGGCCGTCGAGCCGCCGGCAGATCTCCGCGACCGTGGCGAGGTCCGCTCCGCCCCGGTCGACGATCGCGCCGACGGCCTCTGCCCGGTCGCAGAAGAGCGCCGTCGCAGCGGCGTTCTCGAGGGGCGGGACACGATAGAGATGCTCGCCGTACAGCCGTAGAGGCTCGCGGCTCGTCGCGAGCACCTTCAGGCCTGCCGCGGCGGAGAGCAGCGTTCCTACCCCCGACGCAGCGGCGACAACGTGCTCGACGTTGTCGAGGAGCACGAGCGTTGGCCGGTCGGCGATGCGATCCGCGATCAGCTCCCCCGGCGGCGTGTCCGCGGTCTCGCCGACTCCGAGCGCCCTCGCGAGCGTCGGCACGACCAGCTTCGGGTCGGTGAGCGAGGCGAGCGGGACGAAGAAGACGCCGTCGGGAAAGCGCGCCGCCGCGCTGCGCGCGACCTCAAGGGCGAGCCGGGTCTTGCCGGTTCCGCCCGCGCCCGTGAGCGTGAGCAGGCGAACGTCGTCGTGCAGGAGGAGGCGCCGCGCTTCGGCCAGCTCCCGGTCGCGCCCGATCAGCGGTGTCGGCGGCGTGGGCAGGCGAGCGGCGGCGACCATGGCGGAGGGCGCGGCAAGCCCGGGATCCTGGTTGAGGATCTGGCGCTCCAGCCGCTGCAGCTCCGGCCCCGGCTCGATGCCGAGCTCGTCGACGAGGGTCGAGCGCGCGTGCTGGTATGCCTCGAGCGCCTCGGCTTGCCGGCCCGCGCGGTACAGCGCGAGCATAAGCTGCGCACGGAACCGCTCGCGCAGGGGCGCCTCGGCGAGCAGTCGCTCGAGCTGGGGGACGACGTCCTCGTGGCGCCCGAGTGCGAGTTCCGCGTCGATCTTGAGCTCGAGGGCGCGGAGCCGTAGCTCTTCGATGCGCGCCGCCTCGGCGCGCGCGAAGTCGTCGTAGCGGAAGTCCTGGAGCGGGGCACCGCGGAAGAGCCCGAGCGCCTCGGCCAACAGCTCTGCCTGCTCCCGCGGCGGTCGGCCGCGGACATCGGACAGGAGCCGCTCGAAGCGATGGAGGTCGAGCTCGTCCTCTTCGAGCCGGAGCGTGTAGCCGGACTCGCGCGTCGCGATTCGGTCGCGCCCGAGCAGCTTCCTCAGCGTCGCGACATGACCCTGCACTGCGTTGCGGGCAGTCGGCGGCGGCCGCACGCCCCAGAGCGCGTCGACGGCTTCGTCCACCGTGACCATCTCTCCGGCCCGGAGCAGCAGCAGCGCGAGTAACGCCCGCTGCTTCCGCCGCCGCGGCGCGGCGTCGCGCCCGCCGTCTACGACCTCCAACCGCCCCAGGAGCCCGAACTTCACCTCGACCCAATTGTCGCAGCGCATCCGCGGTGAGCAAGACATCACGGGCGCGTCAGCGGCGCGTCAGCGGCGAGTCGCAGGCTGGCGGTGTCAACGGAAGAGGAGGTCTCCGACATGGCCGTTCCAGAGCTGTCCGCGGTCGAGCAGCAGATCGTGCTGCTCGTCGCCCAGGGCCGGACCCGCCGCGCGATTGCCGACGAGCTGGGTCTCAGCCTGAAGACCGTGGACTGGCACATCGCGCGCGGCCGCCGCAAGCTCGAGCGGGCGGCGATGCTGCACGACCGGATGCAGCGGGAGGCGGATCTGATCGTCGAGGGCGTCGGCGTGCAAGCGCGCACGGCGATCGACACCCAAAGGAGGAAGACATGACCAAGCTGCAGCCACACCCAACGAGGTTCGAGCTCAAGGCGATCTTCGCATTGCTCCTTGCCATCGTCGTGACCGGAGCGGTGGCCGGCGCGAGTTCTGCCGCGAAAACCGGTTCCTCGCCCCGGAGCGGAGAGCTCCGTGTGACGAAGGAGTGCTCGCAGTACACCGGCGCCGCCGGTTCTTTCTGCACGATCACGTCCTCGAACCTCAACGCGATCAAGGTCGGCTCGAGGGTCGTCTATACCTCGGGGGCCGACCCGACTCGCGGCGTGCTGGACAGTGACCTCGTGATCGACGGGCCGGGCCACAACACCGCGTTCGGGCACGTCGTCCTCGATCTCGCGATCCTTTCCGGCGTCGTCAGGTTCTCGGGGGGGACCGGAGAGTTCACCCACTTCCATGCTGGACCACTCGTGGTCGCGTGCCCGGCCTTCCCGGACTGTTCCTGGGATGGGCCGTACAGCTTCAGTCCGCCCAATTGAGGAACACCTTCAGCGGGGTCACCGATGCCGGCGCCCATCATGGGCGCCGGCCGCAGCTCTCCGCCCGTAGTACTGATTTCTGATGACCGCGATCAGGCCCTCGAAGACCGTCTTGGCAGGGGATCAACAGTCTTGGAGACAGGCGGGTGAAGATCAACCAACTTGCCGTTCGGGCTTGCCCGGAAGAAGCAAGGCCGCCCCAAGACCGATGAGCCCGAACACGGCAACGGCGACCATCGCCCACGTATACGCACGGTTCCCTGTGGCGACGACGGAGACCAGGATCGTGCCCGCGATCGCGGTGCCGAAGGACGAGCCGAGGTTGGACACGCTGCGCGAGAGGCCGGAGATCTCACCCTGAAGCTGCTCGGGGAAGCTGGACTGCACGACGTTCACGGAGGGTGTCAGCATCCCGCCCAATCCGAGGCCGATCAGCAGCAGCCCGGGCACGAAGGCGACGTTTCTTGTCGACACATAGACCAGGCCGAGCAAGAGCCCGATCCCGGCCAGGGTGACGACGAAGCCCCCGACGATCAGGCTCTTCGGCGGGTACTTTTTTGCGAGCCGCTCGGCAGCGAGGGATGAGACGAGGATGCCGACCGTCGCGGCAGTGAAGATGACCCCCGTCTGGATCGCGTTGTACCCGCGAACGGTCTGGAGGAAGACCGAGACGACGAATGACGTCCCCATCAGGACCAGCCACTGGATGTTCTGAGTGACGAGGGCGAGATTGCAGGTCCGGTTCTTGAACAGCCCGGTGGACAGAAGCGCCTCCTTCCCCGCTCGCTCTCGCGCGCGGATGTAGAGGAAGAACCAGCCCAGGAATGCCGCTCCGATGACGAGGAAGACCGCGAAGAGCAGGTTGTTGCTGCCGGCCTGCAGGATCCCGAAGACGACGCAGAACATGCCAATCCCCGAGAGGATCGCGCCGATCGCGTCGAAGGGGCGCTTCGGGTCCGGCGGTAGCGGATCGACCAGCCGGCGGCTCAGGAGGATGATCGTCACGATCACCAGGGCTTGGAAGATGAACGCGGCGCGCCAGCTGATGCCCGTGGTGATGATGCCCCCGATCAGCGGCCCCGCCGCGGCGCCGATGCCTCCCAAGCCGCTGATTACGCCGAAGGCCCAGGCACGCGAGTTGAAATCAGTGAACCACAACGTCGCGAGGATGTAGACGGGAGGGATCAAGAGCGCCGTCCCGACGCCTTCTAACACCGAGTTACCGAGGATGAGTACGCCGAGACCGGGGGAGAGCGCGCTCAGCACAGCGCCAATCCCGTATAGCGTGAGACCCCAGGTAAAGCAGCGCTTGCGGCCCCAGCGGTCGGTCAACTTGCTGCACGGGATCATGAGGATCGCCATGATCAGCAAGAACAGGGTGATCGTTGTCTGCACACCCTTCACCGTCGTGTCGAGGTCATCGCTGATGTCGTTGATCATCACGTTCATGTTCGAGCCGGCGAAGCTGCAGATGAACTGGGCGAGCGCGAGCGGAAGGATCAGCCTCCGCGGAGACACGACCGGGCGCTCCAGTGTCAGTGCCTGGCTCACCGAAACCGGGTTCTCAGTCACCTAAGTGGGCCTCTAGCTGCCGCGGCGATCGCGAAATCCGCGGCGGAGGCGAAGGGCGTAGGCCGCGCGATCCTGGAGGCGCTGTCTCTGCTCCGCGTCGGGGTAACCGCTCCTGCCGTTGTAGCCATACCGCTCCTTCCTCGCCCTTTCGTTCCGGACTTGATCTCGCCGTCAATCAACGTCGACGTACAGCACCTCGACCGCATCGTTTCCGTACATCCTCCTATCGATACAGCGTCTCCAAGGGACCCGGAGTCAGTCCGGAGTGTCCCGCGGCTTGGGGTAACGAGCATCGTTCGATGTGGATGAGCAGCGCGTAAGGCGCAACGTTGGCCCGGCGGCTTCGGTCTGCAACGGGTCAGCTGGTCGCCCGACAGCCAGATCGTCTTCGCCGCCAACTCCCCGGCGACGGCAAGAACATCTACGCCGCCCCGGTCCGTGGGGTCTCCGTACCGCGGCGCGCGCTCGCCCAGTCACTCTTCGACGCCGGCTTGATCGACACGATCCGGCTCATCGTCTTCCCGGTGGTGCTCGGCTCCGGCAAGCGGCTGTTCCCCGACGGGCGGACGCCGTCGAGCTTCAGGCTGGCCGAGGCCACGTCGACCCCGAGCGGCGTGACGATGCAGACGCTCGAGCTGACCGGCACGCCCGAGTACGGCGAGGTGGAGGTCGAGTAGCCCTCGTCTGCCCCTGCAGGCAACTCAACTAGCCGCGTCCAGCGCCTGATTGACAAGCTGGATCGTGTCGTCGACCAGCTCGTCCTCCTGTGACAGGACACCGAGCGACTTCGCGGCCAGCAGTGACTTCTGGATCAGCGCGAGCTGATCGCACGAGAGCTTCAATTCGTGCCTTTGTTCGCCGGTCATGAACGCGATCGTGCTCGAGCGAATCGGGATTCGCACCGTGGATGCCCCCAGAACCGAACCGAAGTGTTTGGGCGGTCGATCGGGAGGCGGCCGACCGTCAGCACCTCAAGCCTGCGCGGGATCGGCGAGCGCCGCCGCCAGTTGCGACCGTGAGCTGATCGCAAGCTTCCGGTAGATGCTGGTGAGATGGACCTCGACCGTCCGCTGAGTGACGAAGAGCGCCTGGGCGATCTCGCGGTTGGTCGGGCCTTCGGCCGCCATCTCGGCGACGCGGCGCTCGCTCGGTGTCAGCGAGGCGACGCCGCTCAGCGCGACACGCCGCGGCCGTGCGCCGGTGGCGAGGAGCTCGCGCTCGGCATGTGCGGCGAGCGACGCGGCGCCACAGATCGTCGCCAGCTCGACCGCTCGCCCGAGCTGCTGGCGCGCGTCGGCACGCCGGTTCGCTCTGCGAAGCGCAGCGCCGAATTCGGTGCGAGCCTTGGCATGCTCGAGCTTGGCCGGCGAATCCCTCACCGTCTGAACGGCTTCCTCGAGTAGGGCCAGCCCACGCGGGCCGGCCTGGACGAGGCCCGCCACGCGCAGCGCCGCCGCTAGCGCCCGGGGAGCACCCCACGTGCGGGCGAGTTCAACCTCCTCCGCTGCCAGTCCTCGAGCCTCGTTCTGTCTGCCGAGGTGGAGCAGGGCGAGGGCGGCCGGCGAACGCCAGGCGATGAAGGCAGGATTCCGGCTGCCGACATCATCGAAGCGACGGCCGGCCTCGAGGAGCTGCTCGGCGCCTCCGGCCAGATCACCGCGGAGGATGCGCAGCCGGGCGCTGCTGTCGCGGAGAAAGAGCACGCGTTCGCTGTCGAGACGAGATTCGCGGAAGGCGATGCTGGCAAGGGCGGCTGTAGCGTCGTCGAGCTTGCCCTGTTCCATCAGGGCATCGGCGAGGAAGGCCGTGGCGTGCCCGTAGAAGCGAGCGGTGGGACCCCAGGCCTGGCCGAGGGCGAGGGCCTCGCGCGCTTCGGCCTCGGCTTCGCCCAGGTCACCTCTCCAGATCAACACCGGCAGGCGAAACACCTTCGCGGCGGCGAAGGCGAGGGTCGAGCCGCGCCGGCGGGCCTCACCGAGCGCGTCCTCGAAGATCAGCAGCGCCTCGTCGAGATCCGCCATCGCCAGGGCGATGACGGGTGGAATAAATGCCGTGCCCGAGGCGTCTTCCCGTACCAATGTTCCGTCGGCAAGCGCGCGGCGCGCGAGCGGCGCGACCTCGCCGGCAGGCCTGCCTGACCGAGCGTCGTAGTGCGCGAGCAGCGAGAGGAGGATCTTTTCGCCAAGAGTCGCGTCTGCCGGTCGTCTGCGGACCTGCTCGAGCAGCTCGAGTGCGTGACGGTGGAGAGCGGGCGCGAACATGTCGTTCGTGATCAGGCCCGCCTGGAGCAGGCGCTCGAGCTCGGCGTCGGCATCCCCGAGGTCGGCCAACGCCTCGGTCAGGACGGCGTCCGACTCTTCGCCGCGGAGGAGGTAGAGCTGGCGGCCGAGCATGAGGGCGATCTCGGCTCTCCTGATCGGGTCTTCGGTCAGCTCTCGCGCCGCTTGCAGATGCTCCACCGCGGCCTCGCCGCTGACCCGGATCTCGGCCGATCCGAGCTCGACCAACACCTCGGCTCGCTCCGTGTCGACCGGTGGCTCGTCGAGCGCACGGCGAAGATATGCAACAGCGCTTTCGGAAGCTCCGCGCGTGCCGGCGCGGCGAGCGGCTTCGCGCAGAGTCGTCACGGCCTCTGAGCTGCCGCTTGGAGGACTGCGGAGCAGTTGGGCGGCGACACGCTCGGGCTCAGCCCCGGCGCGGGCGAGGAGATCCGCCCCTCGTTCGTGTCCCCGGCCCCGGTCGAGCGCAGTGAGAGACTCGTAGACGGCGGCCCGTATGAGCGGGTGAACAAACGCGAGCGGCTGCTGCGACCGCAGCACGTCGACCCGCACGAGCGCTTCCACCGCCTCGGAGGCGGCCTGCTCGTCCAGGCCGGCCAGTTCGGCGGCCTGGCGGGGATCGGTGTCGTCGCCGAGAATGGCAACAGCTTGCGCCAGCGTGGTCGCCTCGGGCTGAAGCCGTGAGAGTCGAAGGGAAACGGCACGCGAACCAGCGCGCGCCTCGAGCTCCCGAAGGCGCGGCACGTTCGCCTCGACCGGCACGAGCCCCTCGACCGCGATCGCGTGCACGAGCTCACGCAAGAGCAGCGGGTTGCCGCCCGTTTCCTCCTCGCAGGCGGCGCAGAACGCATCGTCCGCAGCGGGGGAGAGCGTCTCGCGCAGGAATCGGGCGGCGGCCTCGGTGCTGAGTGGCGCCGGGCGGATCACCGTCGCCAGCGGGTCGGAGACGATCTGGTCGATCAGGCCCGGCTCTTCGCCGACCTCGGCCGGCCTGAGGCCCACGACGACCGAGAGGCCGAGGCCCTCCATTCGCGGCAGCAGGTATGCGAGCCAGCGCAAGGAGGGGAGGTCGGTCCAGTGCAGGTCGTCGATCGCGAGCAGGAGCGGCCCGCGGGCCGCGAGGTTCGCCGCCAACCAGTAGAGGCCGTGAAGGGTCGCCAGCGAGGAATCCGTGCTGGTCTCGGCGACGAGCTGCTCGGGGTCGAAGAGGGGCTCGGCCAGCGCCGCCGCGCCCGAGAGCAACTCGGCTCGCTCTTCGCTCGGAAGCAATGCGAGCAACGGCTCGAAGAGCTGCCGCACGACGCCGAACGAGAAGGAGCGTTCGAGCTCAGAGCCTCGGGCGCCGAGCACCTGCATGCCGGCGCCGTCACCGCGGGACTTGGCCTCCGCCATCAGCGCGGTCTTGCCGATGCCGGGAGGGCCCTCGATAGCCAGGAGCAGGCCGCCCGCTTCGCCGCTTGCGACGAGGCTTTGAAGGGTCGCGAGCTCAGTGTCGCGCTCGAGCAGCTCGAGGTGAGCCAGGACGCTCTGCTCGGCTTCCTGCGTGCTCTGCGCCCCCTGAACGGTCTCCAAGCTCGCCTCCCCGGAAGAGTCTAGTCCCGGCAGCTTCCGCTGTTCGCTCCCGTTTGCCCCGAAAGACTGCGGTTCGGTTTTGGGGGGCCCCACGATGCGACCGCCCGTCTCCGGCCAGCACGATCGCTCCATGGTCATCAGAGATGGCGAGTCGATCCGAAAGTGAGGCCCAGCCCATGAGCGCACAGCCCTACCCGGTAACTGCGTCCCCTGAGGAGGCGGCGCCCGCGTCGTTGCTGTCGTCGCGTCGCGGCGTCGCGATCCTGCTTTTGCTCAGCCTCGTCCAGTTCATGGACGTGCTGGACGCATCGATCCTGAACATCGCCCTGCCGTCGATCAAGACCGATCTCGGCTTCAGCCAGCAGAGCCTGCAGTGGGTGGTGAACGGCTACATCCTCACCTACGGCGGCTTCCTGCTGTTGGGCGGGCGCATGGCGGACTTGCTCGGCCGCCGCCGGATGCTCGTTACCGGCTTGATCGTGTTCGCCGGCGCGTCACTGACCGGCGGGTTGGCGCACAGCGAATCGCTGCTCATCGGCGCTCGCTTCGTACAGGGCGTGGGGGCCGCCATGCTGTCGCCGGCAGCGCTGTCGACGCTGACCAGCACGTTCCGCTCCACGCGTGACCGGAACACCGCCCTCGGCGTCTGGGCGGCCGTCTCCGGGATCGGCGGCGCAGTCGGCGTCCTGTTCGGCGGCCTGCTTACGGAGGGACCCGGCTGGCGCTGGGTTCTGTTCATCAACGTCCCCTTCAGCGCGATCGCTTTCATCGGCGCCTTCGCCCTCCTCAAGCCAGAGCTGGCGCGGGTCGGGCGGCTGGCGAACTTCGACGCCCTCGGCGCCTTCCTCGCCACCGGTGGGATGCTGCTCCTCGTCTATGCCCTGGTGAAGGCGCCGGACGTGGGCTGGGGCTCGGCCCGCACGATCGCTGAGCTCGCGGGCTCGGCGGTGCTCCTAATCGCGTTCGCCGCCAACGAGCTGCGCGTGCGCAACCCGCTCGTCCCGCTGTCGATTCTTCGCGTCAAGGGAATCGCAGCCGCCGACGCCACCCAGATGATCGCCCTGGCCGGCTTCCTGCCGATGTTCTTCTTCCTGACCCTCTACATGCAGACCGTGCTCGGCTACTCGCCGATCCAGACAGGGATCGCCTACCTGCCGCTGACCGGCGGGTTCATCATCGCGGCCGGCATTTGCTCGCAGCTGTTCGCGCGCATCGGCACCAAGCCGGTCGTCGTCGCCGGCGCCGTGCTCGCGGCGGCTGGCCTGTACTCGCTCTCCCGGATTCCGGTCGACGGCTCCTACGTGGCGGACATCCTGCCCGGGCTCTTGATCGTCTCGGTCGGCATGGGCGGAGTCTTCACCGGTCTGACCACGGCTGCGAACGCCGGCGTCGACCAGGACAAGGCCGGACTCGCGGCCGGGCTTCTCAACACCGGGCAGCAACTCGGCACGGCGCTTGGTCTTGCGATCCTCTCGGCGGTCGCGACGGCTCGCACTACCTCGGTGCTGGATGCAGGTCACACGCTCACCCGGGCGGCGACCGACGGTTACCAGCGCGCGCTCCTCGTCGGCGCCTGCATCGTCCTCGCGGCCAGCGTCGTCGCCTTCCTGACGCCGAACAGCCGCGAATCGGTCCAGGTCGTGGAGGAAGAGCCGGCGCTCGATCTCGCGGCCTAGAGGTTGGGGGGAGCCGTACGCGGTTCCCCCCAACCAGCACGCTCAGCGATGGATCATCGGGGTCGCCCAGGGATCACTACCTCTAGATGCGGCGAATCGACTGATTGGTCAGGCGCCGGAAGAAGCGGCGGCGCCGAGTACCGGCTATGCCAGGTTTGCGGCCACGGAGCCTGCCATTAAATGCTCCATCCCTGCGGCCCAATCCCTGATGGGGAGAGGCGTTCCGGCGCGGTCCTCCTAGCAGTGTTGAACTGGACACCTTCTCTGTAGAGAGGGGGTCATTTGTTCAAAAAGGCGATGGTTGGTCGCGACGATGAACTCCTGAGTGTTCATGTGCGCCGTCGCGATGGATTCCACGTTCGGCATCGGCGGGCGTGATTCTGTGCTGTGCCGGTTGTCGTGCAGCTATGGGGCGATGGTAAGGCGCGTGATGTGTTGGTCTTCGATGGTGAAGTCCCACTTGAGATCGGCGGTGCCGCCGGGGAAGTTGCCGGTCAGGCGGCCGGTGACGAGATAGCGGTCGGGGCCGAGGGCTTCGGTACCGGTGATCTCGGTCGTGTACGTGTATTTCGAGGCTGCCCCGGTCTGCCAGGCCCGGATCTCCGCTGTGCCGTGGCGTTCTTCGCCTTCGTCGATGACGGTGGCGTCCTCAGCGAAAAGGCTGACAATCGAGTCGATGTCGCGATCGGCATCGCGTTCGAAGTAACGCGAGATCATGTCGGGGAGGTTGGTGGACGTGTGTCGTCCTTAGCTGGTTGGAGTTGGCGGCGAGGTCAGCGATTGCTGCGGTCATCATGCCAGCGCGGAGTGCGGCCGGTTGTGGTCGTAGCCTCGCGCCAGCGGGATCACGGCCGGAAGCGAACTCCCCGCAGCATCCTTCCGGGCTGTCAGGCGCTATCGATTGTGGCGAGGAAGTCGTGGAAGGCTTGGTCGGTGCGTGCGGTGTCGCCGGTGGCGTCGAGGTCCTTGAGCAGGCCGCGGATGACGGCGAGCACGACAGTCGCCAGTTCAGGTCGGCCGAGACTGCGCATGCCTTCCTCGAGTGGTGCGAGCCAGTCGGTGGTCGCGGTCCGCCGGAAGCCGGGCCAGAGTGGTTCTCCCGCGGTGTCGTGTAACCGGCCGAACATGCGGAGGTAGGGCTCGCCCTGCGGCCCGGAGATCGCGGACCA